>WNGJ01017263.1_pt1 | contig 11916 bp, 10 predicted proteins | sample 5400611 | NCBI WGS metagenome assembly WNGJ01 (sample SAMN13153375, study PRJNA577476) | soil metagenome | isolation source: 40 cm soil or saprolite under Garry oak tree replicate 1 | place: USA:California | collected 2016-06-15 | reverse complement strand
TCTTCTCCGCGAGAACGCCCTGCACCAGCGCGATGTACGTTTTCTTGATGGCGCGCTGGCGAAAGGCTTCGCCGAGCTTCGCGTGCGCCGCATCATTTTTCGCCACCAGGATCACGCCCGAAGTTTCTTTGTCCAGCCGGTGCACGATTCCCGGCCGCAGCGGACCGCCGCCCTGCGAAAGCGCTTGCCCGCGCCCCAGCAGCGCGTTGACGAGCGTGCCGGAAACATTTCCCGCGCCGGCGTGCACGGTCATGCCTGCGGCCTTGTTGATGGCGATGACGTCGTCGTCTTCGTAAAGCACATCGAGCGGAATCGATTCCGCTTCGGCACGGGTCGCCGGACGGGGATGAGCACGCACGGTGATGAGTTCACCGCCGTGAAGTTTCTGCGAAGATTTCGCAGGTTTGCCGTTGACGAGGACATGGCCGCCGTCGATCAGTTCTTGCACGCGCGAGCGCGAGAGTTCCGGGCAATGCGCGGCCACAAACCGGTCCAGCCGCGTCCCAGCGTCCGTATCCACCGCCAGTAGTTCATGCATCTCGGTTTGCGCCCCAGCCGCCACAAGCCGATTGTAGCAAGGCGAACAAGGGGGATGGGTTTACCTCGTCAGGATGGCGTGCTGCTCGTCTTTCGCCGGAAGCGCCGCCAGAACTTGATCACGAGCCAGCCGAGCGGAGCGATCAATACGAACCATGGGATAATCGTCACAATCGCGGTAATGAGCCAAGCCACGCTAGCCGCAAAATCGGAACCCGATTCGCGCAGTGCATCCCCGATAGGCGTCCATGCGCTTCTGCCCCTCCCGCTCCTTTCCACTCCGATAGAGATTTCGACCGCCACTTTTTCGGTTTCATTTGCCAGAATCTTGCGCTGTGCGGTCTCGCTGTCCAGTTGCGACTGCACTTCGGTCAATTGCTGCTGAATCTCGACAAGGTCTTTGACGCTCGCTGATGATTTCGCCAGCATCGTCCGCAAGCTATCTCGGAAGCTCGTCAGATTCTTAATCCTGGCATCGGTGTCCAGCACCGTTGTGGTTTTGTCTTCGCTCTCTGTGGCGTGCCCCACGACCTGGCCGTGCTTCTCGACCTGATCGAAGAGCTTCTTCAAGTCTCCCGGGGAAACTCGCAGGGACATACTGCCGAACGGCGGCGCATCCCGCCTCTGCGCCACGAGATTGGAAGAGACCACCGTGCATTCAATCGTCCCGCAGTAAGCGATCACCGATTCCCATGCTTTGGGCAGATTCGACTCCGATGCAATCACCTCAAGCTTGTGTCGGGTAGCGACAAAGCGCTGGGAATTTCCTGCCGCACCGCCCCCGGCGAACCTGACTGCATTTTCCTCCGGCACGCCGGCCATCGCGAATGCTGAAACTTGCTTGGATTCGCTCACCTTCACAGCTTTCTCGCAGCCCGCCGTGACCAACAGTAAACTCCCCAAAACCAATGTGCCGCACTTACGCAACATGAATGGACCTCCACTAAACTACATCAATATAGACTAGCTACTGAAGGAACCGATGCCGCCATTTGATCCACCCATTACTGCTTAGCAGGAACGACGAGAGGACCGGTGTAGTACCCCCGGCGGGTCTTGGTGGTGACGCCTTCTCGTGTGGTACGAACTTCCACCTTGTGATAACTCGCGTTCCGGTTGTTGCCCTGGGGCAACAGCCAAGCTGTATACAGATATATTGTCGTGAAGGAGCGCCTCGAGAGTGTCCGGGTAAGTATGGCGGTTGAATCTTGGCCCGTTAAGGCCGTCGGAGATCAGAAGTATGATCTTGCGCCGGCTGGCTCCACGGTCGTGAAGCAACTCAGCGGCCGAATGGACGGCGTCGTCTAGAGCTTTGGTTGGGCGGGAGCCAAGGTTAGTTGGCGCCGCCTGGGGCGGTTCACCCACTCCGAGTTGATGGCTCGATGGCGAAGTGACGAAGGGGACGGGGCCGGAGGTCGAAGGGCCGCTGTGGTCTTGGGCGTCCTTCAGTTCGGCCCATAGCTTGTTGAGGTCGCCGCTAAACCCGTCGCCTGGATAAAACGACAGGTCGAAGCGGCAAATGATGGCTTCGTCCTTGGGACTGATTCCAGCAGTGATGGCGCGTAGAGTGGGAGCCATCTGTGCGGCGTCCTGCGATTTCAGATCGTCGTCCATGAGGACCACAAGCGATAGCGGAAAGGCTTCGACAGTGAAAACGTCGGTGGCTTGTTCGACGTCATCGTCGAAGATGCGGAACTCGTTTTTCCGAAGATCGGGGACAAGGTTGCCGCGGCGATCTTTGGCGGTGACAGGAAGGACCACGAGATCGGAATTAACGCTGATTTTGGTTCGGGCTTCGCTTTGCTCGGTGGTAAGTTGTGGCAGTGGTTGCGTTTGGGTGCGTGGAATTTCCTCTGTCGGCGATTGCTTGGCTTGAACGAGGACAGAGCCAGCAGCCAGCATCGTGGCAATCAGGCTTCTCGGCATAGGAATGACTCTCAGACCTCAAATCGTACTGGAGACTTTGACGCCGATTGCCGGAGAAAAGTGGCCAACCTCAAAGGCCGGAAATGCCGGGGAAGATCAAGAAATACGATTGTTCAAGGTTGCCGGCGATCCGATCTCCCAGCAGCCTCTGAGCGGTCAAAAGCGCCTTCGGGTTTTTCTTGACGATGACCAGGAGTTTCAACGCCGCTTGTTGCGGTTTCCGCGTGCCTTGTTCCCAGCTTCGGACGGCATTGGCGCTCACATTGAGGTATTGCGCGAACGCCGCCTGGTTGGCATTGAGCTTCCTGCGAATCCGCCGGATTTCCCTAGGAGTAAGCTGTTTGGGAGCAGAAGGAAAATGTGTGACGCGGAGGTTGACGTCCTCACCCCGCTCGTACGCCCGCACGTCTTGCAGCGCCTCGCGTAGATTCTCGAAGATGTTCACTTTGATCTTTTTGCCCATTGTTCCCGTCCCCGCTTGATTTCTATTGTCCGTTTTCCGGCCCTGCATCGCCTTCCCTCAAATTCCTCTCATTAATTCCCCAACCCCTGCCTGCTCAACATCTTCCCGCTCCATTCGAATGATACCTAACAAATTACTTGACACGCGGCTGGTTTCCATACTATGCTTCCGCGTGTTCATTGACATTCAGTCCCGCCGACCTCTCGATTCCTTTCTTGGCGTGAACCCTTTTCCCTGCACACGATTCCGTAACTCCTTTGCTTGCCACACTTCCGAAAATTCGCCCGTAAGTCCAGCCATTGCCACAGATCCAAAAACGCCCCCAAATAACCCCTGTATTTGCCACACATCCGAGACCCCCCTGGGGTCCTTCCCATCTTTCCGCACGGCAAAAGGGAACTCCCAACACTCCATCGTCTCTGGCCCAATCCACTATCTCCTGCTCCCCATTCCGCCTATCCCCTTTTTTTTCATATTCTTGCGCACTCTTTTGCGCTCACCAAAAACTCAACCCCCTTGTTTTCAATCGTTTCCGCACTCTTTGCGAAAAACCACCCGGGGGTGGGGGAGGTAGACTGGGAAACCTGGCGGAAAAATATCTCGGGGATGTCAGAGGAGGACGATGCCGCGCCGAATTCCGAGAGCGACGGCTTCCGTCCGGCTTCCGGCGCCCAGCTTGCCCAGAATCGAGGCCACGTGAAACTTGACCGTATGCTCGGAAATCGCGAGCCGCGCGGCGATTTCCTTATTGGCCAGGCCACCCGCGAGCATTTGCAGCACTTCGTTTTCGCGAGGCGTCAGCGGCTCGGCGAGTTCCGCGAGCGGCTGCGATGCCGCCGCCACTGGCGGAGCCAGGGAATCGACCGCCGCCGGATGGATGACAACAAGTCCAGCGGCTGCGGCTTCGAGGGCAGCGGCGAGTTGCGCGGGCGATACATCGCTGGGCAGCACCGCCCGGACGCCCGCTCGCAGGGCCTCAGCGAACCATGCGGGCTCAGGATTGTCCGAAAGGACCACGACGATGGCTTCGGAAGCGATCTCGGACGCAGCGAGGGAATCCATCACCGCATCGGACTGTCCGCCGGAAGCTTCAACGAGAATGACGTCAGGTTGTGCGTCTGACCAATGATCGGCAAGCGAATCGAAATTTGCGGCGCTGCCAGCGACTTCCACATCCTGGCCCGCAAACAGAGATTGTAAGCCCGCGCGAGCGAGCGAGGAAGCGGCGACAATGAACACGCGAATCACGCCGCTACGGAACTCCTTGCAGCATGTTGACCGCCCAGCTGCACGGTGACGCGGCGCACGCGCGAGTAATCACCGCGCAGGAACTGGAGCCGCAGGAGGCGCTCACCGTTGCCTTGGAGTGATTGAGAAAGGTCAACGAGAGTAGTGAAGGGTTCTTGTTCGGTGCCCAGCAAGATGTCGCCCGGCAAAAGTGAAGCAGCGGCAGCCGGGCCGCTTGCCTCCACTTCGAGAACCAGCAAGCCAAATGTTGCTTCATCGTTGCCACGCAGGCTGGATCGAGGAACGCGCACCGGCTGCACGGTCACGCCAAGCCATGCAAAGGAAGGACCGGCGGAAAGAAAATCCCGGACATCGTTGGCCGGAATAGCCAGCGCAAGCCGCCCCGCGACCATCGTGTTGATTCCCATCACTCGGCCGCGGGCGTCAGCAAGCGGCCCGCCGGAATTGCCGGGCGCGAGGCGGACCCCGGCTTGAACCCACGATTCCGAGCCGAGGCTACGAATCGGGCCAACGGCATGAATCACGCCGGTTGTGAGGGCGCCGACGAAACCCAGCGGATTACCAATGGCGATGGCGAGTTCGCCGGGTCGAATTTGCGAAGAATCGGCTGCGATGGCAGAAGGAAGATTCGCCGCGTCGATGCGAAGTGCGGTGAGGTCGCGGCGCGGATCGCGCGAGGAAGTCGTTGCGCGAAACTCGCGTCCATCCCAAAGCTCGATGGTGGTCTTTACGCCACGCGCGACGTGAGAGTTTGTGACAATGGTGCCGCTGCTCGACCAGATCACGCCGGACCCGCAGCCGCGGCCCCCTGCGCGAATCAGAACGGTTGAGCGGCGGAGTTTTTCTGCAATTTCACCAAATCCCGGGACGGCCATCTCATTCGCCTCCATGCGGGCGTTCTGCTATGACAACGTTCCCTTCTTGAACGGAGCCACCACGAAGAAATTTTACCGACAGCGCCTTGCCGATGGCGTCTCCGCCAAGATGAAACTGAACGTCTTCGAGCCGGCTGACGGGGCGGCCTCCCAGCGTAACTAAAATGTCGCCGATGACGATGCCGGCCTGGTGCGCGGGGCCGTCCGGATGCACTTCCACAACAATCGCTGCGGTCTTTTCGTTGCGCTGCAGCGATTCGCGAAGTGCATTGGGCAAGCGAACCGGCTGCAATCCGACGCCAAGATAGCCGCGCGGTATGCGCCCTTTTTTCAGAAGTGTTTCCGCAATTTTGTCAATCGTTGCAGCAGGAACCGCAATCGCGCCGAAGCGCGCAAAGCGCGGCGTGGCCAAGCCGACCACATGGCCGTGTGCGTCGATGACGGCCCCGCCCGCAGCGGTAGGTTGGAGAGAGACATCGAGCCGGATATACGGAGCAAGGGATGCTCCTGCCCAGGTGTGGCGATCCGAAGCAACCAGGCTGACGACTCCGAGGGCAGCTACTGGTCCACTAGCGCGCGTGCGACCCACGACGAGGGTCAAGCTGCCGGGTTCCAACTTCGCCGCATCGCCGAATTGTGGAGTGGAGGCGGCCGCCTCGGCACATTTTAGAACGGCGATATCTGTTGAGGGATCGCGACCCGCAAGAGTTGCCGGGACGACGCGACCGTCGGGCAATGTCACCTGAATCTCTTCGTCACGACGCAGGGCGTGTTCGGCGGTGACGATTACTCCGGAACGCCAAACGATTCCACTGGAAGAGCCGCGCGGCTCCGTGTGAACGGCGACGATGCTCGCGGCGGCGCGTTTGGTGGCCTGCGCCAACGCGTTCGAAAGCTCGATAAGTTCTGTGGACATTTCTTGAACCTCCATGAACAAGATGCCACTTAGGCGAGTGCGTCTACATCCGCCGAATGGCTAGGTCTGGACCTGGAAGAATGGCTAGGACAGGGACGAACGAAAGAGCGGGGTTACCCGAGAAAATGCGCCGGGATGAAGCCAAGTCACTTTTTGGGTTGAGAGGTGCTGAACGAGGAGGAGGCGATGAGAAGCTGGGCTTCCGCAGTGTCAATGTGTTCCATTTTCACGTCCGGCCGATGCTCCGGTCTTTCATCCACTCTAACCCGTAAGTAATAGACTTGGCCAGCTTCGGCAGTTAGATCGGCTGCGGAACCCAGTTTGGAAAGTCTCTTGAAATTGGATTGCCAGGCCGCACACACGCGATGACTCCCCGGATCCACAGAGAAGAAAAAATAAGACTTGCCGTGGATTGCGCCAACCCAGGCGCCATCAAGGCCAACGCGGGTTGTGACGGTTCCGATATTCACGGAGTTACTTTGCTCCACGTCCTGGAACACATAGACCAAGGCCTTGCCGGGTTCCGCCTGCGGGGCAGGGTGCTGTTTCTTATCGGTCTTCACATCGAAACTGACCTGGTCCGGCCCGCAACCAGCAGCGGCCCGAGCCGCTGCCGCCTGGTCTTGCGCAAAGGCGGGCGACGCGAAAACCACAAAGAGAACCGCTGCAAAAATGGTTTTCATGATGACAATTCGACGTATTTTGGGACGGATTGGTTTCCCGCAGCGCGTTTGGGCATATCCATTTAAATCGGAGGATCAGTTGGCCACACTCACATCCGGCTTGCGCCAATCTCCGAGTGCGTCTCTGCTTCGTTCAACCCAGGTGCCGCGAGTCTTCGGAAGAAAGGTCAAATGAGCCATGCGGTCGACCCAGCCGGGGCGAATGCCGCTCACGTCATGAGGGGCACGCCCGTTACGGGAGCACCCCAAGGGTTGCCGTCCGAGTCGCGCCGTTATACGAAGCTGAGATGGTGGCAGAAGTTGAGATGAGAACGATGGACGTGTTCACCGTGAAGGTTGCGCTGGTGGCGCCAGCGGGAACGAATACGCTGGAAGGAACGCTCGCCGCGCCATTGCTGCTGGAAAGCAGGACTGTCGCGCCACCGGCGGGAGCTGGTGCACTTAGCGTGACCGTGCCCGTCGAGGATTGCAGGCCGCCAACGACGCTCGTGGGGTTTAGCGTCAGCGAAGAGAGAGTGGGCGGGGGAGGGGCCGCAGGATTCACGGTGAGCGAGGCTGATCTGGTCGCGCCACCATATGACGCGGAGATAGTGATCGTGGTCGAGGCAGCAACCGCACTGGTGCTGACGGTGAACGAGGCGCTGGTAGCTCCGGGTGCTACCGTCACGCTGGACGGCACGCTGGCTACTGCGGTGTTGGTGCTGGAAAGTGTCACTTGGGCTCCGCCTGATGGAGCGGGTCCGCTCAAGGTCACTGTGCCCGTGGAGGAATTCCCGCCGGTGACACTCGTGGGGTTGAGTGAAAGCGAGGAAAGCGAGACGGACGGAGGAGTAACGTAAGATTGATCGAAGAGCAAGACTGCGGGATTGGGATCGTTCCGTGAAACCGCCACAAACTTCGAGGCAGAGATCATATAAATGACAGCGTTGCCTCCGGTGCCGGAACTGACCGTCATGGTTCCCCGGCCATTGGTGGGCGATGGGGAGACAGAATAGGTGGCGTTGAAGGCCGCGCCGGGGTTCGGTCCGCTCGGCGCGCCGATGTCTTCCGTGCCGGTGATGGTGCCCGTCGGGCTGGCGCCGTCCGCCGTGAATTCGCCGGAGAAGACCACCACGCCGAAATCCACCGGGTTGGTCGCGAAGCCGGCATACGTACCCTGCAGCGCGCTATTCGTGAACGACATCGCGGCCTGGGGTTCGCCGACCCCGAACAAAACATTGGAATCCGAGACGAAGAGGAAAATTTGATTCAAGTTCACCAGGTAAGCGACCAGGCTGTATCCTCCGATGGTGATCGTTGCCCGGCCATTGCTGGCCACACTGTAGGTCCCCGCCGCACCGGTGACGGCGTTGGGGGCCCGGCAGTAGTTCTCGTCGTAGGTTATGGAAAGGGAGCCGTTGCCGTCGGTAGTGAGCAAACCGGCGACCGCTTTGGGCACCCCTGGTCCGCTGCCGCACAAGGAGAGTCCGGTGAGATAAATCACCATGTTGCCGTTCAGCGAGGTGTTGGAGAATCCCCCTGCGGGAATTTGCTGCCGCACCACGGTGCCGTTTAGCAGCGGGGTCGCGGTGGTGACCGTGTCACTCTCCATCACAAACAGCTTTCCTGAATTCACGACGTAAAAGACGAAATTCAGGGTGTCTGGTGCTCCGCCAAACGTGAAGGCCAAGCTCATGGCGCCGCGCCCGGTGGCAGTATTGGACACCGTGTAATTCGCGGCCGTAAAGTTCATCGCATAATCAGTGCCATAGGCGTTGTCGTCCCCGGCCGCGTTGGTGAGCGTGCCTGTTCCGTTGGAAGTAAAACGGCCGGCGATCGCGGCGCGATTATTTGCGTTATCTGAGCCGGCGGCACCAAACGCGTAGTCCCCGGTGATTCTGGCCGTGCTAAAGGCAGTAGTGTCCGCTTTTTCCATGGTCCCCGAGCCGATCGTTCCGGCTCCGCCGGAGGCGTCGAACTCGATGAACTGGGCGTTGCCGTTGGCCAGCATGGCGAAGGCCAGCTTCGCCGAGCTGCCCGAAAAATTCAGAGTCATCACACCGCGATTGTCGGCACCGATCGAATAGGTCCCGGTGAAAGCTTGAGCGCTCACGGCCCCGGCACCCACGCCGTTGGTGGCCAGTTCACCGCCCGTGAGATTGCCGGCCCCGTCCGCGGTGAATCTTCCGACAGCCGCAAATACGGATGAGACGCTCCCGTTCCCGCTGATCCCGCTGAAGGTAAAGGCGTAGTCGCCATTCAATTCGGCATTGTTTACGCCGGTATTGGTCTGGCTTTGAACAGTCGAACTAAAGAGCAGCGTGAAGCACAGGATCAGCAGAGCATTCAGGTTACGCATCTTTCCTCCACTTGCTGGCTGAGCGATTGAACACGTCGTTTTTAGTTGTGAGCGTTCAGCCCATGACTGAGGCGCGCGCGAGGAGGGCGCCACCCTTCAAATCAGAGTCATCCTGACATTCGGCACGAGGGACACTTAGAATTCACGGTGAAAGAGCTGCGCTTCTTCAAAAGCGCTGGGCTCCAGCGGGAAATTCCTAAGTTCTTGTTCACACGGCATGAATAACTCATTCCCCAATCGGGTGGATGCTGCAAAACCAAGAGCGGAGACACCTGAAACGCAGGCAATGGGCCAGCGGACCAATCTGGCTGCTGCCACCGCAGTTAGCTACGTGAGGCTGCCGGTGGCGGCGAGCTTGGCGTACCAGTGTCCGGAGTCCTTGATGGTGCGCTTTTGCGTGCGAAAATCCACGTAGGTGAGGCCGAAGCGCTGCGCGTAGCCTTCGGCCCACTCGAAATTGTCCATGAGGCTCCAATGGTGATAGGCGCGGACATTAGCACCGTGAAGCATGGCGCGTCCGAGGGCGTGCAGATAGCCGCGCAGGAACTGGATGCGGCGGTCATCGGTGACGCGGCCGTGCTCGTCGGGGCAATCGAGGAGGCAAGACGGAAAAAGAAGCAGCGGCACCCAGGGCCGTGGAGAGAAATTCACGGCGATTGAAATTTTTCCATCTGCTCACAGAGTTCCCCCTCGACTACGGCGTTTGCGAATTGGCTGAGAGTGTTTCATGCCGGCGACCAAATAGTATGTCAAGAAGCATGAGAGTTGCGCCGATGGTGATGGCGGAATCGGCGATATTAAAGGCGGGCCACGGATTGAAGGTTTGCCAAGGAAGGAAGTGTAGATAGAGTTCAATGAAATCGGTGACGGCGCCGTGCAGGATGCGGTCGGTGACGTTGCCAGTGGCTCCGCCAAGGAGAAGGGCAAGGCCGGCGGCGTTCAGGGCGCTGATGCCGCGGCCGGCGACGAGCAGCCAGGTGATGATTGCGATGATGACGAGGGAGCCGACGATGAGGATTGCGCGCAGAGCGGGAGAGGAGAGGCCAGCGAGGAAACTGAAGGCGATGCCGGGGTTGCGCGAGTCGACGAGATAGAAAAAATTGCGAATGACGGGCTCCGGGAAATGATCAGCGGGGCGGGATTCGATCCAAGCCTTTGTGGCGCGGTCGAGAAAGACGACGGCGAGAGTAAGCCAGAGAAAGCGGAGGCGGGAGGAGAGAGTCATGAAGAAAAGGAAGTGAAGGAGACAAAGGAAAAAAAAGAAGCAAAGGGGCCAGAGCAACTCGAGCTCATGAAGCAACCCCTGCAATTGCGGATTCGAGTTCGACGAGGGCTTCGGAGCAACGCTCGCAGACGGTGGGATAGCGGGAATTCTCGCCGACGTGGGTCGAGTAGTTCCAGCAGCGCTCGCATTTCGCGCCGTCGGCACGGTCGATCTTGATCGTCAGGCCCGGCAACGTTTCGGCCGGAATGGATGCAGCGACGGCAGAGGGATGAACTTCGACTTGGGAAACGATGAAGAGCGCCGGGAGAAGGGACTTTTTTTCTTCGAGCAGCTTCTGCAAGCCCGCGGCTTCCGGGCCGGCGTGCAGATGGACTTTCGCCTCGAGGCCGCCGCCGATGATCTTTGCGGCGCGCGCTTGTTCGAGGGCCACGAGCACCGCAGAGCGCACCTGCGCCAGCCGCTCCCACTTTTCCGCCGCGTCTTTGGCGATTCCGCAAGCGAGCACTTCGGCTTCTGGGAACAGCGACATGTGGACGCTTTCTGGTTCGCCGTGCGATTTCGACAGATACTTCCAGATTTCCTCGGAGGTGAAAACGAGAATTGGGGCAGCGAGACGGACGAGCGCGCTGGAGATTTTCCAAACGGCCGTTTGCGCGGAGCGGCGGGATTTATTTCCGGGCGCTTTGGTGTAGAGGCGATCCTTCAACACGTCAAAATAGAGAGCGCTGAGGTCCACGACGCAGAAATCATGGATAGCGTGATAGACGCGGTGGAATTCGTAATTCGCATACCATTCGCGGCACTTTTTGACCAGCTCGACGGTGCGATCGAGCATCCAACGATCGATTTCCTCGAGTTGGTCATTCGAAAGCGCATCGCGTGAGGGATCGAAATCGCCGAGGTTGCCGAGGGCGAAGCGAAACGTGTTGCGAATTTTGCGATAGGCTTCGCTGAGCTGCGTCATCACGCGCTCGCTCATTTTCACGTCGGCCTGGTATTCCACCGAAGCGACCCACAGACGCAGCAAATCGGCGCCCCACTTTTCGCAGATTTCGATGGGATAGATGGCGTTACCCAGCGATTTGGACATCGGGCGGCCCTGCTCGTCGAGAGTCCAGCCGTGGGTGACCACGCCGCGGTAAGGGGAAGCGTCGCGAATGCCAGTTGCCACCAAAAGTGAACTGTGGAACCAGCCGCGATACTGATCCGGGCCTTCAAGATAAACGTCCGCGGGCCACTCGGCGCCCTTCAACACGGAAAGATTCGAAGAGCCTGAATCAAACCAGACGTCGAGAATGTCGTTTTCCTTGCGCCATTTTGTCGCGCCGCAGGAGCAAGTTGTGCCGGCGGGGAGCAATTCTTCCGGGGTGTGCTGGTACCAGGCGTCGGCGCCTTCCTTTTCGAACCATTTCACGACATTGCGCAGCGCTTTGAAATCTTCGAGGCGCTTGCCGCAACCCTCGCAATAAAAAACAATGATCGGCACGCCCCAGAAGCGCTGGCGCGAAACACACCAGTCCGGACGCTTTTCGATCATTTCGTACATGCGGTCTTCGCCCCAGGCGGGAATCCATTTCACCTGGTGAATTTCTTCGAGCGCTTCCTGCCGCAGTGTTTTTTGTCTTCCGGCGGCGGCCTGGTCCATTTTGATGAACCACTGCTCGGTGGCACGGAAAATTACGGGATTGTGGCAGCGCCAGCAGTG
>WNGJ01007076.1_pt1 | contig 11916 bp, 9 predicted proteins | sample 5400611 | NCBI WGS metagenome assembly WNGJ01 (sample SAMN13153375, study PRJNA577476) | soil metagenome | isolation source: 40 cm soil or saprolite under Garry oak tree replicate 1 | place: USA:California | collected 2016-06-15 | reverse complement strand
TCGATGATGTCGGCGAACTGCGTATCGCGCTTGTCCTTGAAGCCGACATTGCCGGGATTGATGCGGTATTTGTCGAGCGCTTCGGCGCAGGCCGGATATTCGGCGAGCAGCTTGTGGCCGATATAGTGGAAGTCGCCGATCAGGGGCGTGGTGATGCCGCGCTTGCGCAGGCCGTCGCGGATATGCGGCACGGCGGCCGCGGCCTCGTCACGATCGACCGTGATGCGCACCAATTCGGAGCCGGCGCGCGCCAGCGCCGCGACCTGGGCGATCGTGCCGTCGATATCGGCGGTGTCGGTGTTGGTCATGGACTGCACGACGATCGGCGCACCGCCGCCGACGGCGATGTTGCCGACCATCACTTGTGTGGTGTGGTGCCGGGCGCTGGGGCCGGCGATTTCTTGCGAGGGGGTCATTGTCTCGGGCTTGTTCATGGCGTTTCGACTATCAGATTTTCATGCAGGTTTTCATGACATTCAGCAACGGTCCGTGACCGGGGGCACATAACCCCAAAAATCGCCTCACCCTGTTAAAGCCCGCTTTGGCCTTCGAACGCCAGGGGTCGCGCGAACCATATTATAAGCCTATGACTTCAATGCCGTTTTCGTCGCGGCCGCGCCACCCGCGACCGCCGGTGAAACAGCGGTGAGCGCCGCGACCGCGTTGTCCGGCCGGTTCACCAAATAAAGCCCTGCGATCACCAGCAAGGCCGCCGCGCCGAACACCGCCGTCAAGGCATCATGCATGATGAAATAGCTAGCCACGACGCCAAACAAAGGGGTGATGAAGGTAAAAGCCGACAATTTGCTGGCGGAATAGGTCTTCACCAGCGCAAACCACAGCGTAAAGGTGGTGCCGACCACCCAAACCGCCTGATAAACCATGAGGGACAGCGCCAAAGGCCCGGGAACCCGGGTCAGGGTTTCACCGGACAGCCAGGCCGCCAGCCCCAGGATCGGGATCGATAGCGCCACTTGGTAGCCCAAGGCTTTTTCCGGCGCGGCGAAGCGCAGCCGTGTTCCCTTGGCGATCAGTGTGGTTGCGGCCCACAGCGCCCCGCCGCCGACGATCATGAGATCGCCCAGCAGCACATTGGCATCGACATTGGGTTGCGGCACGCCGATCGCGAGCGCGACGCCTGCGAAGCTCAAGGCAAGGCCCGCCCATTGCGAGACGCGCAGCCGCTCGCCCAGCACCTGATAGGAACCGAGCGCCACGAAAAACGGCGCCGTGTACAGGAACACCACCGCGCGCGAGGCCGAGGTGAGCAGCAATCCGCGAAAGATCAGCACGAACTCGATCCCGAACAGGAGGCCCGCGAACAATCCGGCAGCCAGCGTGCCGTCGCGCTCGAAAAACCTCACCCCGCGCCACCAGCCGATGATCAACAGCACCGGCAGCGCGAGAGCGGAGCGGATCGTCGCCTGCAGGATCGGCGGAATGTCCGGCAGCGCCAGCTTCACCGCGATCTGATTGAAACCCCAGGAGAAGCACAGCATCAGCATCAGTGCGACGGCGCCGGGGCTCAGCGGCCGGCCGGCGGATGACATCACGTTTTTGGAAGGCATGTTTCCTCAATGCCGGCTTGAGCGCCGGGTTTTGTTCTTGACTAGGCAGCTTTCTGGCAATGCGCGCAGGTGCCGGTGATTTCGACGACGGATAATTTGGGCGCAAAGCCGGTGGCGCGCGCCGCGACATTGAGGCTCTGCGCTACGGGAGCCGCCGGAATCTCCCCGACCGAGCCGCAGCGATCGCAGATCAGGAACGCGACCATCGCCGCCGCGTCGTGATCATGGGCGCAGGCGAGATAGGCGTTGCGGCTTTCGATGCGGTGAACGAGGCCGTTGGCCATCAGGAAATCGAGCGCGCGATAGACCGTGATCGGCGCCGGCCGCGTCATCGATTGGGCGAGCGTGTCGATGATTTCGTAAGCGCCGAGCGGACGGTGGCTGGCGAGCAGCGCCTGCAGCACCTGACGGCGGATCGGCGTGAATTTCTGCGCGCGCACCGTGCAGATTCGTTCGGCATGCGCGATCCCGTCCGCCGTGCAGCGGCCGTGATCGTGATCGGGCGCCGGAAATGCTGGTTTGGCCGAAGTCATCACGCAGGCTTGTAGCATTTTGGCTGATAATCCAAAAGCCCGGCATCGCCCCGGAAACCCGGCGTTATCTATTTGGGCGTTCGGGCGCTCTTGATGCCAATTCTTTTGCCACGTGTTTTCGGCAGATCAGCAATCCCCCTGGCTTGCCAAATTCATAAGCTTGCTTATTATATCCGTAGCTCATTGGAGACGAAGCTTATGACCCGCGGTTCCGTGGATATGAACCTGCTGTTCACGCTCGGCGAAGTGCAGCGCCTGGTGCGCGCCTATGCCGACAAGGAAGCCGCGCGCTACGGCATCACCCGCGCGCAATGGGCGGTGCTGGCGAAAGTGGAGCGCAACGAAGGCATGAAACAATCGGAACTCGCCGAACAGATGGAAATGCAGCCGATCACGCTGACGCGATTGATCGACAAGCTCTGCGACAATGGCTGGATCGAGCGCCGCGGCGACGACACCGACCGCCGCGTCAACCGGCTTTACCTGCGCAAGGCCGCGCGGCCCTTGCTCGGCAAGCTCGCAGGGCTGCGCTCGGAACTCACCGCGACCGCGCTGGAAGGGATCAATCCCACCGACGCGCATCGCCTGCTCTCGCAACTGGAAACGATCAAGGAAAACGTGCGCAACGCCATTCAAAACACCGAGGGGGAACCGCCACGGAAGGAGCAGCGCTATGGCTGATCCGGTCCTCAAATTCCCGCCCGACCAGAAAGCCCCGCCCCGCGAGACGGCCGCGGCGGAGCCGCGCCGCGGCCTGATGGGGAGCCTGCGCCGCTATCGCCGCTTTCTGCTGCTGGTCGCGCTGCCGGTCGCAGCCGTGATCGGCGGATTCATGCTCTATCTCGACGGCGGCCGCTATGTCGGCACCGACGACGCCTATGTCGGCGCGCAGAAGGTTCTCATCACGCCGGATATTTCCGGCAAGATCGACAAGGTCGTGGTGAAGGAGGGCCAGCACGTCAACCAAGGCGACGTCCTGTTCGAGATCGATCCCGTCCCGTTCCGCCTTGCGGTCGACCAGGCCAAGGCGACGCTGGAACAGGCCCACAGCACCTATGACAATCTGGCCGCCAACATCAAGATCTACGGCCAGATGTTCGATCTCGCGCAGCAGGGCGTCGATCTGAAGCAGCGCGACGTCGATCGCAAGACCTCGCTGGTCAAGAGCAATGTCGGCTCGCAGCTCGATCTCGACAACGCCGCGAACGCGCTGGTCACCGCGGGCGCGCAGGCGCAATTCATCAAGCAGCAGATCTCCAACGCCCGGACCCAATTGCTCGGCAAGCCCGACCTGCCGCTGGAGCAGTTCCCGCCCTATGCGCAGGCCAAGGCGGCGTTGGAGCAGGCCGAACGCAACCTCGACCACACCGTGATGCGCGCGCCGATGGCGGGAATTGCGACCCAGGTCGAGCAGATCCAGCTCGGCCGCTTCGTGACCGCCGGCACGCCGGTGTTCTCCATCATCGACATCGACACCCCCTGGGTCGATGCCAACCCGAAGGAATCGGACTTCACCTATGTCGCGGTCGGACAGCCCGTCACGCTCGACGTCGACGCGTTCCCCAACCACGTCTTCAAGGGCACGGTCGGCTCGCTCTCGCCCGGCACCGGCGCGCAGTTCGCGATCCTGCCGCCGCAGAACGCGACCGGGAATTTCGTCAAGGTGGTGCAGCGCGTGCCGGTGCGGATCTATTTCGACAAGGACGACAAGTTCGTCTCGAGGCTCAAGGCCGGCATGAGCGTCTATGCCACCATCGACACCGGCCACAAGCGGTCGCTTGCCGGCGTGCTGGGGCTGTCGCCGGCGTCGGCCAAGGAGGACTGACCGCGATGTCGCCGACCGCGCTGCCCCCTCCGAGCGCAGGTCCCGGCCTGCGCCGGAACATGGTGACGATCTGCGCCATGACGGCAACTATCATGCAGGCGCTCGACACCACGATCGCCAATGTCGCGCTGCCCTATATGCAGGGCACGCTGTCGGCCTCGCAGGACCAGATCAACTGGGTGTTGACCTCCTACATCGTCGCGGCCGCGATCATGACCGCGCCGGTCGGGTGGATCGCCAACCGTTTCGGGCGCAAGCGCACCTTCATCGTCTGCTCGGCCGGCTTCACCATCGCCTCCGTGCTGTGCGGGCTCGCGCAGGACATCAACCAGATGGTGCTGTTTCGCCTGTTGCAGGGCGTGTTTGGAGCTGCGCTGGTGCCGCTGTCGCAGGCCGTGATGCTCGATTCCTACACCCTGCAGGAGCGCGCCAAGGCAATGTCGATCTGGGGCATGGGCGTGATGATGGGCCCGATCATGGGGCCTTCGCTCGGCGCCTGGCTGACCGAGACCTATTCCTGGCACTGGGTGTTCTTCGTCAACCTGCCGTTCGGCATCATCACCGTGCTCGGCCTCGTCATCTTCATGGATGAGACGAAGAAGGATCTCAACCTGCGCTTCGACTGGTTCGGCTTCACCGCGCTTGCGATCGGCATCGGGAGCCTGCAGGTCGCGCTCGACCGCGGCGAGCAGCTCGGCTGGTTCGAATCCAACGAGATCATCGCCGAGTTCATCGTCTCCGCGGTCGGCTTCTACTATTTCTTCGCGCATTCGTTCACGACATCGCGGCCGTTCATCCAGTTCGCGCTGTTCAAGGACAGGAATTTCGTCGGCGGCTGCGTGTTCATGACCGTGATGGGGCTCGTGCTGTATTCTACCATGGCGCTGTCGTCGCCCTATCTGCAGAACGTGATGGGTTATCCCATCATCACCGCGGGCGTCCTGCTCGCAAGCCGCGGCTGCGGCACGTTCGTCGCCATGACGCTGGTCGGGCGCATGATGCGCTTCTTCGAGGCGCGCACGCTGATCATAACCGGCCTCGGGCTGACCGCGCTGTCGCTGTTCTACATGACCGGCTGGACCGACCAGACCGGCGCGCGCGAGATCGTGATCTTGAGCATCATCCAGGGGTTCGGTTTCGGTCTGGTATTCGTGCCGCTCTCGACGGTGGCGTTCCTGACATTGCCCAATCATCTGCGCACCGACGGCACCTCGATGCTGACCTTGATGCGCAACGTCGCGAGCTCGGTCGGCATTTCCATCGTGATCGCGCAGCTCACGGAAGGCTCGCGGCGGATCTATGCGATCCTGTCCCAGCACGTCACGCCGTTCAACCACGCCATGCAGATGCCCGACGTGAGCGGCATGATCAAGATGAGCACCGATGCGGGCCGCGCCATGGCGGACGCGATGGTCGCGACCCAGGCGCAGATCATCGCCTTCTCGCAGGATTACCAGTTCGTGATGATCTTCATCTTGTGCTCGATCCCGCTCGCGATCATGATCGGCTCGACCAAGGCCACGCTGCGCAAGCAGGCGGCGGGGCCGGACCACGCGGTGATGGAATAGCGATGACGGAATAAACGAGAAACCTCCGCCTCATGACCGGGCTCGTTTCCCGGCCATCCACGTTAGCCTCCAAGGACGTGGATGCCCGGGACAAGGCCGGACATGACGGCGGAGGTGCCCTCGTCGGGCGCCTTCGTATCAACCACAGCGTCTCATCGTTGCCGGAAGCGCTATTGGAGCAGTTCCGGGCAAGCGAGATCGTCCACAGCTTGAAAAATCCGTTCCAGGTTGTTCCACCAGATCACCGTCGGGACGCCGTTCGCCCACTGCCATACTGGCGTCGTGATCCGCAACAACGCCGACAGGCGATAATCGTCCTGCAGCGCGCGGCGGTCGTAGCCCTCAACCCCATCGGACAACAGCGCCTCGTGATAGTGGTCGAGCAAAAGCCGTTCGTATCTCTGCCTGCGATCGGGATACCAGTGCATTGCCAGCATGTAAGCAAGGTCGCTCGAGCCGACATCAATGCGCCAGCTGTCCCAATCAAAGAATTTTGCACCACCGCCGCCGTCGTCCTTGCGGGGCAACAGGCAATTCCAGGCATGCGCGTCGCCGTGAACGATCGTGACGTTGCGATGCGAGAGATAGCGTTGCCTGAGCAGCGGTGAGGCATCGAGCAGCCGATGGTAGAGTTCGCGTCGTTCAAGCGGAATACGATCGCCAAACTCGTCGGTGAAACGAGCAAGGTGCTCCAGGAACGCGCGTCGGTTTCGGTCAAGCGCTTCGGCGTCGAGCCACGTTCCCACTGAAATGCCGAGACGCGGTTCGTCCCACCATTTGGCATGCACGCGCGCCAGCGATTCCACGACAGTTGCGCATTGATCAAAGGTCGGCGGCACCGGCCAGACCGTGGCAGCCGCGTGGGTCGCGGTCAGGTCTTCCAACAGAAGATGCCACTCATTTGTTTCGGCGTTCCAATCGGCATCGAAACAGCGTGGAGCAAGACCTGCCGGCATATCAGGGGCGACTTGGGTGTAGAAGGCAACTTCCTGGCGTCCGGCCACCCACGATGGGTTCAATCGATCGCTGCGAGCAGTCTTCAGGAATAGCGACGGCGGCGCGTTGGAGGCAACGCCGTCGTAAGTCAGCTTCAAACGCACGACGTGCGACAGGATCGTGTCGCGCGGATTTTCCAGCTCGACGTCGCGAACGCAGGCATCGCCGAGCATGCCTGCCGTGCGGAGCACGGAAGTCAGATGATCGGCATCCGCTGCCAATGCCAGAGCACTCGTCGCTGTCATGTCGGCATTCTGGTGCAGTTCAGATAACGCCGGAACACTTTACCATCAAATATCGAAAAACACCGTCTCGTTGTCGCCCTGCAGGTACAGGTCGAGCCGATAGACGGCGTTGCCGTTGCCGGGTTCGCGGGTGGCGATCAGGGTGGCGCGGCGGTCGGCCGGCACCAGCGCCAGCACGGGGTCGGCATCGTTTGCCGCCTCGCCGCCAAAATAGATCCGCGTGTAGAGATGCATCAGCATGCCGCGCCCGAACACGGCGAGCAGCACATGCGGCGCCTGCGGCTTGCCGTCGGGATCGGGCACTTGCCCCGGCATGATGGTGTCGAATGCGTAAGCCCCGTTGGCGTCGGTGCCGCAGCGGCCGAAACCTCGGAACGTCGCGTTCGGCAGCGCGCGCTTGTCCTGCGGATCGGCGAAGCGGCCCTGGCTATCGGCCTGCCAAACTTCCAGCATGCAGTCCGGCACTGGTGCCCCGTCGCCATCGAACACCCGCCCCTCGATCCGGATGCGCTCGCCGGAGGTATCGGGCGTAACGAGATTGCCGGTGAAGGCGTCGTTCCAGTCGTACTGGCCGTTCGGCGTCAGTCCATATTTGAAGAACGGACCGACGGTCTGCGATGGCGTGATGCCTTTGTCGGTCGTTTCTTTGTCCGTCGTTTCCTGCACTACTTGGTCTCCATGGGCGTGGCGTTTTGGCCGCGCAGCACGATGTCAAAGCGATAGCACAACGCCCATTCCGGCTGGGTGTTGTCCAGGTCGAACGACGAGATCATCCGCGCGCGGGCTTTCTCATCCGGCACCGCGTTGAAGATCGGATCGAACGGAAACAACGGATCGCCCGGAAAATACATCTGCGTCACCAGGCGCGAGATGAAGGCATGGCCGAACACCGAGAAATGGATGTGCGCCGGCCGCCAGGCATTGTGATGATTGCCCCACGGATAGGCGCCCGGTTTGACGGTGGTGAACTTGTAATAGCCGCTCGCGTCCGATTGCGCGCGGCCGGCGCCGGTGAAATTCGGATCGAGCGGCGCCGGATGCTGGTCGCGCACATGAATATAGCGCCCGCAGGCATTGGCCTGCCAGATCTCGAGCAGCGTGTTCGGCACGCCGCGGCCGTCCTCGTCGAGCACATGGCCATGCACGATGATGCGCTCACCGAGCGGCTCGCCCTTGTGCTGCGTCGTGAGGTCGCTGTCGCCTTCGCGCACCGCCTCGTGGCCATAGACCGGACCGGTCAGCTCGGAGAGCGTATGGCGCATCGGGATCAAGGGCTTCTGCGGCGCGCGCTTGATCGAGCTCTTGTAGGCCGGCGACAACGGCGCCGGATGCGCCGCGTTGCTGGCGACGGGATAGGCGAGTGTCATTTTTGTTTCCTCCTGTTCGTCATTGCGGCCCACTCCGTCATTCCGGGCTGGTTCGAAGGACCAGACCCGGAATCTCGAGATTCCGGGTTCGATGCTTTGCATCGCCCCGGAATGACGGAGTGGATTGCTTCGTCGCTGCGCTCCTCGCAATGACGCCCTTTAATGGGCGTCAGTTCAACTTTTCGATCGCGACTGCGACGCCTTGGCCGACGCCGACGCACATGGTGGCGAGCGCGCGTTTTCCGCCGCGTGTCTCCATGCCATGCACCGCGGTCATGGCAAGACGCGCGCCGCTCATGCCGAGCGGATGGCCGAGCGCGATCGCCCCGCCATGCGGATTGACGAAATCGGCGTCGTCCTTGACGCCGAGCTGCCGCAGGCAGGCTATGCCCTGGGAGGCGAAAGCCTCATTGAGCTCGATCAAATCGAAGTCTGAGATCTTCAATCCCAGCCGCTCCATCAATTTGCGGGTCGCCGGCACCGGGCCAATGCCCATGATGCGCGGCGGCACGGCGGCCGAGGCAAGTCCCAGAATTCGCGCCCGCGGGGTGAGGCCGTGCCGCTTCACGGCCTCCTCGGAGGCGAGGATCATCGCGGCGGCGCCGTCATTGACACCGGACGCGTTACCGGCGGTCACCGTGCCGGGATTGCGCACGATCGGCTTCAATTTGGCGAGGCCCTCAAGCGTGGTCTCGGGGCGCGGATGCTCGTCCTTGTCGACCGTCATGGGTCCGGCCTTGCCGCCCGGCACCGAGACCGGCGTGATCTCTGCGGCGAAATAGCCGGCGGCGATCGCGGCGCCCGCGCGCTGCTGCGAGCGGATCGCGAACGCGTCCTGATCGGCGCGCGACACTTGGAATTCCTCCGCGACGTTCTCGCCGGTTTCCGGCATGGCATCGACGCCATATTGGGCCTTCATCAACGGATTGATGAAGCGCCAGCCGATGGTGGTGTCATAGATGTCGGCCGAGCGCGAAAACGCTTCCGCCGCCTTGCCCATCACGAACGGCGCCCGCGTCATCGATTCGACGCCGCCCGCGATCGCGAAATCGATCTCGCCGGCGCGGATCGCGCGGCCAGCGGTGCCGACCGCGTCGAGCCCCGAGGCGCAGAGGCGGTTGATGGTCTGGCCGGGAACCGTCTCCGGCAGGCCCGCCAACAACAGCGCCATGCGCGCGACGTTGCGGTTGTCCTCGCCGGCCTGGTTGGCGCATCCGAAATAGACCTCATCGAGCGCCGACCAGTCGAGCTTCGGATGCTTCGCCAGCAGCGCCTTGATCGGGGCGGCCGCCAGATCGTCGGCCCGCACCTTGGCGAGCGCCCCGCCGAAGCGGCCGATCGGGGTCCGGACGGCATCGCAAATGTAGACATCGCGCATCGAAGCTCTCCCTGAATACCGCGTTTTGGCGGAGCATGATCCGGAAAAGTGGCACCGGTTTTCCGAAAAGATCATGCTCGAACAATAACCTATAGCGCGATGACAATTCATCCTCGCGCTATAGCCCGCTGGATTGATGCGAGTTGTAGGAGCCGCGTTCCGGCAGGTCAATTGAGGCTTACGTTGGCCAGATGCGCTTTCGCGCGAGGTCCGTCACGCCTGCGCGCAAGACGAGCCGTTGTCGTCGATCGTGGAGAGGGTGGAAAAGCGCGGGATCATCCAGGTAAGGGAATAGGACCGCGCCGCGAAATTGGCTAGTTTGCGCCTCCCATGACAGTCCAGCATCCAGTTCCCTTGTCAGCTTCCTCGCCCGCTCCCACACAGGCCGAACCGTCAGGCGCGGAAGCATCCGCGCGCGTCACGCCGATGATGGAGCAATATCTCGAGATCAAGGCCGCCCATCCCGGATTGCTGCTGTTTTATCGGATGGGCGATTTCTACGAATTGTTCTTCGAGGACGCCGAAATCGCCTCGAAGGCGCTCGGCATCATGCTGACCAAGCGCGGCAAGCATCAGGGCATGGACATCCCGATGTGCGGCGTGCCGGTGGAGCGCTCCGACGACTATCTGCATCGGCTGATCGCGCAGGGTTTTCGCGTCGCGGTCTGCGAGCAGATGGAGGACCCGGCGAAGGCGCGCGCCCGCGGCAACAAGAGCGTGGTGCGCCGCGGCGTGGTGCGGCTGGTCACGCCGGGCACGCTGACCGAGGACACCCTGCTCGATGCCCGCACCAACAATTATCTGCTCGCGATCGCACGCGCCCGCGGCTCCTCCGGCGGCGACCGCATCGGGCTCGCCTGGATCGATATTTCGACGTCCGAATTCATGGTGACGGAGTGCGCGACGGGTGAGCTTACCGCGACGTTGTCGCGCATCAACCCGAACGAGGCGATCGTCACCGACGCGCTTTATGGCGATGCCGAGCTTGGTCCCCTGCTCCGCGAATTGCCGGCGGTGACGCCGCTGACCCGCGACGTGTTCGACGGCTCCACGGCGGAGCGGCGGCTGTGCGACTATTTCGCGGTCGCCACCATGGACGGGCTGGCCGCGATGTCGCGGCTGGAGGCAACGGCTGCTGCCGCCGCCGTCACCTATATCGACCGCACACAGGTGGGCAAGCGCCCGCCGCTGTCGCCGCCGTCGCACGAGGCGGTCGGCACCACCATGGCGATCGATCCGGCGACCCGCGCCAATCTCGAATTGACGCGGACGCTCTCGGGCGAGCGGCGCGGCTCGCTGCTGGACGCCATCGACTGCACGGTGACGCCGGCGGGATCGCGGCTATTGGCCCAACGATTGGCGGCGCCTTTGACCGACAGCGCGCAGATCGCACGGCGGCTGGACGCCGTCAGCGCTTTTGTCGCCGACAGCGCGGCGCGCGAGGATATCCGTTCCATCCTGCGCGGCGCGCCCGATATGTCACGCGCGCTGGCGCGGCTCTCGGTCGGACGCGGCGGTCCGCGCGATCTCGCGGGCCTGCGCGACGGCATCGTCGCCGCCGACCAGGCGCTGGCGCGGCTCGCCGAGCTCGTTGAGCCGCCGCCGGAAATCGCGACCGTGACGACGGCGCTGCGCCGGCCGTCGCGGGAGTTGGCGCGCGAATTCGAGCGCGCGCTTTCGGAACAATTGCCGCTGATCAAGCGCGACGGCGGCTTTGTCCGCAACGGTTATGAGGCCGCACTCGACGAGGCGCGGAACCTGCGCGACGCCTCCCGCCTCGTGGTCGCGGCGATGCAGGCGCGCTATGCCGATGACGCCGGCATCAAGGGCCTGAAGATCCGCCACAACAATGTGCTCGGCTATTTCGTCGAGGTGACCGCCCAGCACGGCGACAAATTGATGTCACCGCCCTTGAACGCGACCTTCATCCACCGCCAGACGCTCGCGGGCCAGGTCCGCTTCACCACGGCCGAGCTTGGCGAGACCGAAGCCAAGATCGCCAATGCCGGCGAGCGCGCGCTCAATCTGGAACTGGAAATCTTCGAACGGCTGTGCGGACAGGCGTTGGCGACGAGCGACGAGCTGCGCAATGCCGCACATGCCTTTGCGCTGCTCGATGTCGCAACCGCGCTCGCCAAGCTCGCGGTCGATGACAATTATGTGCGTCCAGAGGTGGATTCCTCGCTCGGCTTTGCCATCGAAGCCGGGCGGCACCCAGTGGTCGAGCAGGCGTTGAAACGCGACGGCCAGCCGTTCATCGCCAACAGCTGCGACCTTTCGCCCGCGCCCGCACAGAAATCCGGCCAGCTCTGGCTGATCACCGGCCCGAACATGGCGGGCAAATCGACCTTCCTGCGCCAGAACGCGCTGATCGCGCTGCTGGCGCAGATCGGCTCGTTCGTGCCGGCGGCGCGCGCCAGGATCGGCATCGTCGAC
>WNGJ01007075.1_pt1 | contig 11917 bp, 12 predicted proteins | sample 5400611 | NCBI WGS metagenome assembly WNGJ01 (sample SAMN13153375, study PRJNA577476) | soil metagenome | isolation source: 40 cm soil or saprolite under Garry oak tree replicate 1 | place: USA:California | collected 2016-06-15 | reverse complement strand
CCCGGCCGGCATCAAGTCCCCGAGCAAGACCGGCGCGGCTACGGTTCTCGGCACGATCAGCGCCAACCCGGCCGGCGTCCAGAGTCCGGCCAAGACCGGCGCCGCTACGGTCGTCAACGTCGTCGCGGTCAACCCGGCTGGTGTGCCCAGTCCCAGCAAGACCGGCGCTGCCACGGCCACACCAGGTGCCGTTACGGCCAACCTCGCCGGTGTGCCGAGCCCGAGCAAGCCCGGCGCCGCGACCGTGTCCGGGGCCGCGACCCTGACGATCAACCCGGCCGGCGTGTCGAGCCGTGTAAACGTTGGCGCCGCCACGGTCTCTCCCGGTGTCGCCCCGGTCAACCCGGCCGGCGTGCCGAGCGCCAGTAAGCCCGGCGCGGCCACGGCTCTGGCCACGATCAACGCCAACCCGTCTGGCGTGCGCAGCCCAGCGCGCACCGGCGCCGCGACGGTCGCCAGCGCGATCAGCGTCAACCTGGCTGGCGTGTCGAGTCGCACCGGCACCGGGGCCGCTGCGGTCGTCGGCGGTGCGGTGGTCCTGCATCCGGCTGGCGTGCCGACCGGGGCGCGCTCGGGTGAGGCGAACGCGGTCGCGGGGAACATTCTCCAGACGGTCATGTTGGCCGGGGTGTCCACAAAGACCAGTATTGGTATGATCCATGTATGTCTGGTGAAGGTGTTCCGACCTAATAGCGGATTGATAACCGCAGATTTGGTAGACGTGACTACCAGGCCATTTACAAATGTTACACATGAGGACTTAGCTTTGACGACTAGGCCATTCACAGGCGTTACTCAGGACAAGTGTTGATAATGTTGCCAACTAACGCGACGATCACAATCTTACGGGCAGGGTTGGTGGCCGATCCGTACGGCAACAAGATTCCTGACTGGCCTAACGCTTCTCAGACGGTTATCAATGTGTTCCAAAGTCCGCTTGGCCCGTCGCCCGCGCAAGAGGATATCAGGCAACGCGATACGACAATGCAATGGAAACAGATTAGATTCACAAGTTCAGTGGTTAATCTTCTTACGACTGATCGTGTTCTGCTAGATGGACTCACGTGGGAAGTATGGGGGCAGGTAGAGAAGTGGAATACTTTGACTAACTCTACACTACATCACTATCACGCTTTCCTTCGGACGGTGCAAGATGCCTAGTCTATTATTTCCTGATGAGGAAGCATTGGTGTGCGATTTCCTGCGTAGGCAGCCGACAATCTCATCCATTGTTGCCGATCGGGTTGGGACGCGACTTTTTCCGACCTTCCCTTGTATCCGGGTTACATCATTAGGTGGTTCCACTCCGGAATGGTATCAGTGGGACGCGTCCGTTCAGATAGAAGTGTGGGCGGATAACTTGCAACAGGCGGCTGCTAAGACTTTGGCGCTCGCTATTGTTGCTACCGTCTACGATCTTGATGTGACGTGGGATAATACTCAATTGTCCAGCGCTACTATTCGCAATGGGCCGTTGTATATTCCCGATCCAGATACGCAACGTCCGCGCTATATTATCGACCTTGAATTAGTGCTACATCAGGGAGCGGTGTCATGACCGTTAAAAAGGCTGTTAGCGTGGCTTCGGCTGAAACTGCTCTGGCGAAAGCTAAGGCTGCCGAAGAGGCTGCGACCGGTCCACAGTATTATGTCGCCATCGCGGCTATCGATCATAATGGCGTAAGAGCTCATAACATTGGCGACAAGGTTCCCGCCGCCAATGTTATCGAGCACGGTTGGCAAGATTTGGTTACGGAAATGGAATGAGTAATTTCACGTATTATGAGCCGGTATTGCTAGCGGCTCTTGCCGCCGAGCCTGACGCTGTAGTTGGTGACGTCGGTGATTCGGTGGCGGCCGATGCTGCTAGTATGGCACCAAGGGAAATTGCATTGTTAGGCCATCCGAGTCGGGGTGGCGCTGAGTCAATTCATTCCGAAGTGAGTATAGAAGATGGTCGTCCTGTGGCTAAAATTTCATGGGATGCCGAGCACTACTATATGAAGTTCGTTGAATATGGCACGAGTACGCAACCGGCTCAACATTTCATGCGTCGTGCGGCGCAGCATTACAAGAGTGCTCAGAAACAATTAGTTAATCAGAAAGATCCCGGCCCTGGGCCGTAAAGATGGGATAGGTGAATTATGGCAACGCCGACCATTAATGCGGCGATGATCCTGAATAATCCGGGTATCTTGTATTTCGCCCCGGCAGGAACAGCAGAGCCGTCGCAGACCGTTGCTTCATCGGTGTTCTCAACCGCCGCTTGGGGCGGTGCCTGGGTTCAGCTAGGGCCAACCGACAACGGTACTGAATTTGGAGATAACCCGACTTCTGAAGACATCGAAGTCGAGGAATCTTACTGGCCAGTGAAGCGTGTTGTTACCAAGCGGGAGGCAACCGTCGCTTTCGCTCTGGCGCATTTCACCGCTACTAACCTCTCCACCGTGACTAACGGTGCCGGTATCGCGGTGACCGGTTCCGGTGCTACTCAGTTGAACACCGTGACTCCGGTCGCTATTGGTGCTGAGGTTCGCGGTATGATTGGTTGGCAATCGCAGGATGATTCGGTTCGTTTCATCGCTTACCAGGCACTTCAGCTAGGCGAAGTCAAGCCCGCTATGCGTAAGGGTGCCAATAAGGCACTTCTCGCGTGCACGTGGAAACTTGAACTGGGCCCAGCCGGTTATGCTTACCGCATGTTCTTCGCTGGCACAACTAGGGCGTGATAATGGTTGATCTTGGAGACTTCACTCCTAAGTCATATGCACAGATGGATCGCTCGCCTAAAACGTTCATCGTTCTAGGCGAGCAATTCACCGTGAACCATGCGTACACGGCGATGACTTGGATGCAATTTGCCTACAATGTTCGACATGCCAAGTCCGAATTGGATTCAGGCGCCGAACTTATGGAGACAATGTATAAGGTTGTCATTCCAGAGGACAGTGATCGGTTTATTAAGATCATGGGTGATTCTGGAATGGCTTTGGAGGATATCGCAGAGGTACTTTTGAAAGTATTGGAAGCGGTAACCAATCGCCCTACCAAGCCGCCCTCCGACTCATTGGATGGGCGGAAGACAACTTTGGCGAACTTGACGGTAGACTCTTGGCCGCCGCAGGCGGGGGGCCTGGATTAACTGGGCTGGACATTAGGCAATTGTGCAATCTGGTATATTCATTGCTTATCGATAATCGAGACGAAGATGAGCGAGCTGAGTTTATCGAAGAATTGCACATGCCTATGGACCCGGCTGAAGTTCAAGAGCAAGAACAGCAGGCGCTTGCTCTACAGTCGATTCTGTACGGTATAGCAGGAGGCGCGACATGAGCGGCGTTATCGCCAATCTGTTCGTTCGCGTACTTCCTGATACCACCGGTTTCCGTGGCAGTCTCACCAAGACCGCCGAAGCGGAAGGCACCGCATCAGGTGGTATTTTTAAGAAAGCGTTTTCTAAAGGCTTCGCTGGCATAGCCGGGGCTGTAGGCTTTGGTGCGATAATCGGTGGAGCATTAGAAGCTGCCTCTAAATATGAAACAGCTACGGCTACACTGGCGGCGCAAGCCGGCATTAGTATGCAAGCCGCTAAAGCTATTGGCGATGCCTTTTTAACGACTGGTGGTAAATCCGTATTTACCGCACAGGAGATTGTAGCTGCCTACGCTCCTGTGTCCCCACTGTTTACACAGGTCGCTGGCCATGTGTTGAGTGCGTCTCAAGCACTCGCCGTGATGACTGTGGCGCAACACCTCGCCGAAGCCAGCGGCAAGCCCCTGGTTGACACCACTCAATCTCTCGCTCTTGTTATGCGTACCTTCGGTAGTAGTGTTGGCGATGCTGGCAAGATAGGCGACATTCTGTATAACGCCGGCAAGGCTGGTGGCATCGGCATTGATGAGCTAGTAACAGCCATGGATAAAATGAAGGGGAAGCTTGGCGTTCTAGCTCCGTCCATTCAGGATACCGCTACTGTTATTGGCATTCTAGCCGCGCATGGCATTCAGGGCACTAAGGGTTTGCTGGCTTTCAATACTGGTCTGGTGTCTTTGGAATCAGGCGGCAAGAAGGTAACGACCACGATTCACGGCTTGACTACCAAGATTGATGCTCATGGCAAGGCTCATACAGTAGCCGCTAAGGCTGTTCATATAACGACGCTTGAAACTGCCGAGCTAGGCGTTAAGCTGACAGATGCGTCTGGCAACTTCTTGGGTATGTCGTCCATCATTGGACAGTTGCAACCGAAGCTAGCCAAACTGTCGGAAGCCCAACGTCTACAGACTGAACAAGCGCTATTCGGTAAAGCCGCCGCTGGTGCCTGGGATGACATTCTCAAGGGTGGACTGCCGACCTGGGATGCTGTATCCAAAAAGATCGGTGAAACAGGTACCGCTTCAGAAGCGGCGGAAAAGAAATCAAGCACTTTCCATGGCACCATGGAAAAGCTTAAAGCCGCTGTCGCGGATGCATCGGTTCGGCTCGGTGAGAAATTCCTGCCTGTCGTAGAGAAGGTGGCTAACGGATTCCTCAAGGCTCTGCCATTCATTACCGCTTTCGCTGATATCCTGCAATCGGTTGTTTTCAATACTATTGGGGCTACATTCCGAGGAATCGGCAATGCCTTCCAATGGGTCCTCGATAAAGGTGGTCCGCTTAAGGGTGCCATTCTTGGCATCGCTGGCGCACTGGGGCTTTATGTTGTCGCTATTACCGCCGTCAAGATAGCGACCGCTGCCTGGGCGGTTGTTCAAGCAATTCTAGATGCCGCGTTCTCAGTGACCATTGTCGGTATAGGGTTGCTAGTGCTTGCCGCTGCCGGCATTGGCGCGGTCGTATGGGTAATCATTTCTAACTGGTCGCACATCACCGGATTCTTTACCGACATTAAGCGTGCCGTACTGGGAGCCGTTCTCACTATGGCGACGTCAATCGTTGGATTCTTCACCGATGCGTGGAACAAGGTATCCGGCTTCTTTAAGACATGGGGACCGTTAGCACTTATAGTGCTCGCACCGTTCATCGGTGTCCCGTTGTATATATGGCAGCATTGGAATTCTGTACTTGAGATGCTGAAAACCGCGTGGCATGTATTGACGTCCTCATTCTGGACCGATTGGAATTGGCTGTATCAGAATGTCATTCTGAAGTTTACCAATGCCTGGACAACGGTACAGAATGGTGTGACCGGTTCTCTCAACGCGATCAAGAATGCCTTCACGGATGCCGTCAGGTTTATCGGTAGCACATGGACTGGTCTGGAGAATGTGCTGAAAGTCCCGGTCAACTGGATCATTCAGCATATCTACAATGACGGTATCTCCGCTATGTGGAACTGGGTAGCGAGTAAGGTTGGATTGCCGCAGTTGCCTAAGATGGCGCTACTCGCCGGCGGCGGCGTGCTTCCCGGCTATGCCCCCGGTCAAGACAAGATCATGGCCATGCTTTCCCCTGGTGAGGGTGTGCTCGTGCCGGAAGCGGTCCGCGCGATGGGGCCCGGCGCTGTCGACGCTATTAACGCCAAGTATGGCCATGGTCGGAAATCCACCGCGACCGCTTATGCTGGCGGAGGAGTCGTTGGCGATATCATCAATTTCATCGGTGGTACTGTCAAGGTTCTCAGTAATCCAGCCGCCGCCATTACAGGCGCTCTCGGTGGGAACAGTTTTGTAGCTATGCTGGCACAACTGCCCGGTAAGCTTCTCGATTCAATCGGCCCATTCCTGACGAACAAGGTTCCCGGTCTCATCGCGAGTGGTGCTCTCAGTCTTCTCGGTAAAGCCGGTAGCGCTATCAGCAATTTCTTCGGTGGACTCTTCGGCGGCGGCGGAGGAGGCGGCGCCCCGACTGGGCCGGCGTTCATCGCCGGTGCTGGTGTCGCCCGGTGGGCCGCTGTGATTGACCAGGCGCTCGCTCTCCTCGGTCAGCCGCTGTCTTGGCTATCCACCGTGGAACGACGCATGAACCAGGAGTCCGGCGGGAACCCGGCGGCCGTCAACCGGACGGACATCAACTGGCAGCACGGCACGCCGAGCGTCGGCCTTATGCAGGTCATCGGCCCGACATTCCGCGCGTGGGCAGGACAGTTCCTGAACACCGGACCGTTCTTGTATGGCACGTCAATTGACCCGTTGGCCAACATCTATTCAGGCTTGAATTATGCCATGCATCGCTACGGCTCGTTGGCCGCTCTGAACCAGCCAGGCGGCTACGACAGTGGTGGCTGGTTAATGCCGCCACTGAACGGCACACGTAAGCCAGAAGCGGTATTGAACCCGGAAGAGTCAGCGGGGTTGATAGCGTTCGCTCGGGGCGGTGGTAAAGTCTCGCTGGATAGTATGACCATTTCCAAGCTGGCACAAGCCATCAATGCTCGGCCCAATAAGATTAACATCAGTTCACCCGATTGGTCTATCTTGCCGCCGGGGGTGCCTCAATAATGCTAGGTGACTTTGGATTAGTATTAGACCCTAACGGCGCTGGTCGCTGGATTGAATTAGCGGAAGCTTTGGACCATAAAGGGCCTAGCTTATTTACACATGCTTTTGTTGTAGTAGGCGAAGGCAGGAATCCCGAGATAGTTTCGGCTATGCCGCACGGTGCTCGTATTCAACACTTTCTTGATTACAGCAACGTGACACTGTCCTCATGGGTCCTGTCTCCTGAACAACGTGCGGCTATCTCTGTGCGTGCCCGGCTTCTTGTCGGTACTCCGTATAGCTTTATTGATTATCTAAGTTTGGCACTGCTACATTTTCATGTGCGACCATCGTTTGTTGTGAATTATGTAGCCAGCACTCATCACATGATCTGTTCCCAGTTCGTGGATGAGGTTTACGCGGCTTGCGGTGTGCATCTGTTTACGGACAATCGATTTCCTGGTGATGTGACGCCCGCTGATCTTGGTGATGTATTGCATGGGCCGGTGTCACGATGACCAATACGATTCGTCTAGCTAATTCGCAGTACAGTTTGACGCTGCGTCCTAATGTCCCGAGCGCTGTCGATCCTTTTTTTGTGACAGATTCGGAGCTGCATTTTCCGGCGGTTCGCGTTGACCAGTATCAGCGCACCGGTCGCACTGGCGTGGATGACTTCACTGGATTCTTTGACAATGGCATATTCACGGCTAATCTCAAGGTGCAAGATGTCGCTGGAACGACTCGTCATCAGAATGTCGATATCCTGCGTGCGCTATGTGCCCCCGGTGCCGGCACCCAGTTGTTCATTCAACGCGACGGTTGGCTGACCGAACGCTGGGCTAATGTTCGAGGTGATACATTCTCGTGCGTTATCGACAACAAGTCACGTGTCATTCTTAATGTGGCGATGCAGCTAAGTCTACCGGACGGCATCTTGCAAGATACTGTTCAACAGCTCCGCGTACTGATTCCACTCGGACTTAACGTCGGTCGTATCTATTCCGCTACGCAGAAATTCTATCCATGGAACTATTCGCTGGGCTCGTCGGCGTTCGCGTCAACTGTCGTATCGAACGGCTCGACTCCGGTGCTGCCTATTCTTCGATACTACGGTGCCTTTACTAATCCGACGATAAAGAATGTAACCACCGGCAAGAGTCTATCCCTTACTGGACTATCTCTGACGGATGGCCAATATATAGATATCAATACCGCCAAACGAACGATCTATCTTAATAGTGATCCATCATTGTCGTATTACTCTTATCTGAATTTTGCTACATCGACATGGTGGGCGCTAGTTCCGGGAAGCAATTTGATCTCAGCGACGGCGGCTACCGTTGATACGTCAGCGTCTGTTTCTATTATCTGGTATGACGGGTGGGTATGAGTAATGGCTAATACCGTAGTGATCATGCCCAATGAACCTTTGTGGCTACAAGCGATTGGTGCCGACGCCACCATCCCCTACTCGTCCACCAACGACCGATGGCTTATGGACGCTATCTGGGCCGGGCAGGGCGTACTTGGCGGCTCCCATCTCCTGGTGACACAGCGCGGCGCTGGTGCGAACTTCTCCGTCGACGTACAAATCGGTTCCGGTGTCGTCCTCGGTGGCGACACAACCAACCAAGGCAAGTACCTCGTGCGTTCTAACGCGATTACCAACGTGGTCACGCCAGCTGCCCCCGGTTCCGGTACACGCGTTCACCGCATTATCGCGCGTATCCGAGACAAGCAAGCTATTGGCTCTGGTACCTATGACTGGACCCTGGAATTGTTGGAGGATACCGGCACTGGCACGCCTACCCAGCCAGTGTCGGCTATCACGCTAGCGCTGGTGAGTATCGCGACTGGTCAGGCGTCGGTACTTAACGCCAATATCACTGATTCTCGCACGCCGGCACAGGATTACATGGGGGCGGTTCCGTCGTGCAAGGTGTATGGAACATCCTCGTCTAGCTTGACCTCATCGGTCCCAAACAACGCTGATACTCAGGTCACCTGGCTGGGCGCCTTGTGGAATAAGGGTATCGATGGCCCTATGTGGGCGTCGGGTTCTCCGACGATTCTCACCGTGAAGACTCCAGGGATCTACCACGTAGAGGCGCAGAACGTATGGGCCGTCAATACCACAGGCATTAGAGCCAGCAAGATTGAAAAGGGATCGGCGGCCAACGCGAACATAATCGCTGTAGATGAACGTAATCCGCAGACCTCGGATGAGACGATGACGCGATGCAGTTGCGATTTCGCGTTCAACGCCAATGATGTCATCTTGCTGGACGTATTCCAGAACAGTGGCGGCGCGTTGAACCTTACCAATACGATCTTTGGCGGAACTACTGTGACTAATGTGCAGAACTGGCTATCCGCTACCTTTATCCAGCCGCTGTAATGGCGGTATGGCGGTGGGCTGTCGGGCCGTGGCGTGCGGGGAATACTCCACAGGCCGAACTGACGACCGCCACGGGCAACCGCAGGCTCATTTGCCGACTATTGGACCCGTCAGAAGCGCAGATCTCTCTCAATGGCTATGGCTCCGACGCACAATTGATTGATGAGCTGATCACTGATCTTTGGGTGTATCGTGATGGTGTCAGTCTTTTCCGAGGTCGGGTGTATGGCCCAACGTCGGATCACCTCAGCGCGGCGACCTATACCTATGACGTGAAAGCGTTCGACTATCGACAGTTGTTGTGGCGGCGGCTGTTGTACGCAGATCGCACTTGGGCTAATACCGAGCAAACAGTTATCGCATGGAACCTAATTCAAGATACTCAGAATCAACTTGGCGGAGATATGGGTATCCGCTCATCGCTCATAAATCCATTGTCAGTCGGCTGGCCTAGCACAGGGGTCAATAGGCCATCGGTTATTTTTACCGCCGGGTCGACAGTGTGGGATTCACTGCGCAAACTTAACCAGATGGCCAATGGTTTTGATCTCGACATCGATCAGAACCGGGTGGCCAATCTGTATTACCCGCAACGCGGGGCGGATAACGGTGTGGTGCTTGACTATGGTGGCGTGCTGACCGCAGTTGAACGCACGTTTGAACCGGCGACTTTCGCTAATGCCATTCGTCAGAGTGGCGCGTCAGGCGTTACCACGGTTACGACAACAGTTCCGAATATTGCGATAACTCCTGAAGGTCGCTGGGACGCCCAATACGGTGATATCGACTTAACGACCGCCGACATGGTGGCTCAGACGTCGGCCACCAATATCGCGCTGGCGTCGACGGCGTTGCCGACATATCAATTGCATATGGCACGGGGAGCCTGGGGCGGCCCCTCGCACTTTTGGTTAGGCGATTATGTTCTGGTGGTAATCCAGACGGGACGTTTAAACGAGGTAGTCAAGGGTCGTGTATTCCAAATGGACATCTCTGTCGGATCATCTGACACCGAAGATGTCATTGTTACCGTAGGTAATCTTCATCATGATATTGAATCGGTTCTCAAGGGGCTTGCTAAGCGCATTATTCCACTGACAAGGCGATGAAGATATGGCCACGGTGACATTAGCCGGCGTGACGAGTCGCGTCACGATGGGCAAGACCGCTGCCGTAGGCACGGCCCAGACAGAAACGCTGGCATCTATCTCCTCGCGGGCGACAACGAACCCGATCGCCGTGGCCTGGTCCGTCTCAGAACTTCTGGCGGGCATTCGAAGCCAGCGCGCTACCGGTGCGGTTTCTCTTCCCATCGAAACATACGCCCAACTGTATGCGGCTATGATCGCAGGTGTGCAACATCAGCTAGAGGTTTATGGTGAATCAGTCGGCAGTCCTCTCGGGATGGCGGCGTTCCGCAGAGATATCAATAAGACTTCTGTTGATGTCGCTTCTCTCTTGCAATTGCTGCTGTCTGCTAGCGTCATCACACAGGCACAGTTTGATGCCGCGCAGATTCATAATATGGGAATCTTGGCGAATCAATATCAGGACTGGTTTACCAACATCGGAGGAAATCCGACAGAACTTCTTCAGATTCCTTTGCCGCCACCGGTTCTAGCTTTCTCTAATGTGCAAACCACCGCTACCTCTAGTCTTACGTCACTTGTCTCGGTGCCTTTTACTCCGAACATTTACGACGTGATCGTGGTTAAGGTGGTTACCTCTGACGAGACTTGCCAGTCCGGCACCCCGACTAGTTCGGCTGGTTTTCCGTTCACGTTGAGAGCTCTTGGTGATGCGGTCAACTTCACTCGCACCCATATCTACACCGGCATAGCGGCGTTCCAAACTCCTACCACTATCACGGTTCCTTTTACCGGAACTGGCCATCCGAGATCTTTTATCGTAGAGGACTGGAATGGGGCGGTCCTGGCGGCTACTCCATCGGCGTCTAGCGCTAACTCAGCGAGTGGCACACCATTCGCTACATTGGCTACCGTGGCTAACAACTCTGTTGTGAGTTGGTGTAACGGAGACTGGAACGCCGTATCGCTGATGGGAGCCTTCCCTCCTGGTATAAATGGCGCTATCTCAGAGGGCGTTGACGACCAGTCAACCGATGTCAATTACATGGCTTACTACAGCTACCAGAACACGGGTAGTGCTGGTACGCAAGCGTTCGGTATGAGTGGCCCGGCTGGACAGAAGTGGATGATATCGGGGATTGAAATCAAGTCATCCGGCGGTGGCACTGCATAGACCTATCAAGATTGCTACCTTCGCTTGATAAGGTGGCGACAGTCCGGCAGGCTCCCGCCGTGCCGCTGTGAGATAGGTAGAAATAAATGCGCAAAGTATTAGCCCTAATCGCGCTTGTGGTTGTGATTCTCGGTGTGACCGTGAGCCTGTCGGTGGCGGCTGCTGTGAACACCACGCTCTCCCTGGCGCCCGGCGCGGCCGTCACCGTGAACTGCCCCAACGCGCTGAGCCTCGCCAACCAGACCGCGAACAGCGTCGACCTGGCGTGCGCCACCAACCCCGCACCGCCTCCTACGACGACGACCACGGTCCCGCCGCCGACCACCACGACGCCTCCCGCGACCAGCCCACCGCCGACCACCACCACGGTGCCTCCGACGACGACTACGCCGCCGCCCGCTGGCCGGTGGCAGCCCGGTCCCGGCAATATCGAGTGGCAATGGGAGATCAGCCATCCGTTGAGTTTGTCATCGGCGGCGGATATGGGCACTGGTAAGACGGCCTATACTGGAGCGATCGCCCCGGCTACTGATCCGACTGTTTACGATATCGACGGATTTGATAATCCAGCCAGCACCGTGAGCGCGCTGCATTCATCCGGGAAAAAAGTAATCTGCTATATCGAGGTCGGTGCGGCGGAAAACTACCGGTCAGACTATAATCAGTTCCCAGCGTCGACTCTGGGCAACGTCATGCCTGGCTATTCGTCGGAGCGGTACATCGATATCCGTAACGCCACGGTGGTTCAGATCATTGAGAATCGTATCTCTATGTGCCAGTCAAAAGGCTTCGACGCTATCGAGACCGACATTGACGAGTCTTACCAGTCGAATAC
>WNGJ01019030.1_pt1 | contig 11918 bp, 9 predicted proteins | sample 5400611 | NCBI WGS metagenome assembly WNGJ01 (sample SAMN13153375, study PRJNA577476) | soil metagenome | isolation source: 40 cm soil or saprolite under Garry oak tree replicate 1 | place: USA:California | collected 2016-06-15 | reverse complement strand
GCTGCAACGTGTACGGGGTACAAATAAATCATGGCGCAGGCGGCCAGGAACTCGCCTTCCATGTTGAACTCCTGGAAGGAAATCGCGTCCTACCTGGATCGTGGTGTGCGCACTGTCCAGCGCTGGGAGCGGGATCTCCAGTTGCCGGTGCACAGGATCGGGAAGGGCAGGCGCAGCCCGGTTTATGCCTTGGTCCCGGAGCTCAAGTTTTGGTTAATCACATCGCAAACTGAGTCTGGGCGTCCAGAGAGAGGTCCGCAGGCCCTAGGTCCGCCTCGCCATCGCGATGGCCAGAACGGCCACGAGCGAAATTCACCGATTCAGCTCTCTCACCAGTTGATCGCCGAGTCGCGGGAACTGGTGCGGACCATTGCGGAAGCCAGCGTTCGCCAGCAGCACCAGACGGAAATTCTTCAGAAGCAGGTCGCCGCCCTGAGATCGTTGCAGCGGATGAAAAAGTGAAACTGCGATTGAATCATTGAATCATCGGGGGATTGAATCATTGAAAAGCCCTTACTACCCAGCCTTCAGCTCACTGCGGTGTAATCGTCATCGAATGGGAAAGTGGGTGCTGGCCCCTCACGTGAACGATGTCAATGATTCAATTCTCCGATGATGACTCAATTCTTCAACGGCCTCAGCTCAAACAGGATCAGCACGTTGTGGGTGCGGTCCTCTTTGGGGATCAGGCTAAAGTGAATGTCAGCCTTGACATTCAGCTTTCCTCCTAGAGATTCATTGCGCGCGACCATCGCCGTCTCCTTTATCAGCACAGTTCGAATTCGGCGGATGAGAACATTGCGCAATTCTCTGGAGAGTGGCAATTGATCGATCGTAACGTCCATCGGCGGCTTGTTCTTGAAACCGAATAGCCGCAGCGCAGTGGAGTTCCAAAACTCAATGCGCCGGTCTTCATTCACCAGGATCACAGGCAGGCGGATACTCTCGAAGGTCTGCGCATAGACGCTGTTCACCTGGTCGAGTTCTTTGGTGCGATCTTCCAGTTCCTGATTCGTGGTCTCGAGTTCTTCGTTCAGCGACTGTAACTCTTCGTTCGTGGTCTCGAGTTCTTCGTTGGTCGATTGCAATTCTTCATTCGTAGTCTCCAGTTCTTCGTTGGTAGACTGCAGCTCTTCATTTGTGGTTTCCAGCTCTTCGTTGGCGGATTGCAGCTCCGCGCTGGTGGATTCCAATTCGTGGACTGTAGTTTGCAGTTTTTCCTGAAGACTTATGTCTTCCACATAGATCAAAGTTCCGCTGCGCTCGTTGTTTTCATCGAGGACAGGGCGGATGGTGATTTCCAGCAGCCTCTCGTCAGGGCCCACTTTTCTTCGCGCCTGAAAATGCACGGGTTCACTCTTGGAGCGGCTACGCTGGAGCTGGGAGTCGAGTTCCGGCATGCAGACATATAAGTCCGTATCCCGCAGCCTTCTTCCAGAAAGATCCGCGGGCTGCAATCCGCAAAGTGTGAGGGCGGCGGCATTGTTTTGCAGGATGGAACCATCAAGGTCCAGCACGACCACTCCGGTGCGCAGTGTTTCGAGCAGATGGCGATGCCGCAAGCGAACACCGTCGAGTTCCTCGCGCATCCTGACCGGGCCTCCCGAGGTTTGCGCTTGGGTCTCCTGGCGTTCCGGCAGATCCTCAGCTGTGGTTGGGCCGTTGGTTCGCTGAAAGATTCGCCAGCGGGCGTTCAGCCGCCGGAACTGCCGCGAGTTGGTCAGCTGGGACTCGGATTTACCGAGGAAGAGCACGCCCCCAGGTTCGAGCGCATAGTGAAGGCGAGTAAGGATTTGTTTCTGCAGATCCGAATCGAAGTAGATGAGAATATTGCGGCAAATCAATAGGTTGACATGCGAGATGGGGGCGTCTTGAACCAGATTTCCACGGCCGAAGATGATCAGGCGCCGGATCTCGCGGTTGACGCGCAACACATCTTTACCGTGAAAATATTTTTTCTGCCACTCGGAGCGTATCCCTTGCCCAGCTTCGATGGAATACTCGCCGCGGCGGGCCGTGTTGAGCTCTTCTTCGTCGATGTCGTTTGCATAAATCTTTATGTCGTACTCAGAAATCCGAGCGCCGAAATGCTCGGCTAGCAATATTGCAATTGAGTACGCCTCTTCGCCGCTGGCACAACCCGCGCTCCACACGCGAAAAGAATGGCCGGGCTTCAGTGGTTTCAGTAACGTTGGAAGAATCTCGTGGCGAAGTATTTCCCAAGCCGGAAGGTCGCGGAAAAATTCGGTTACATTGATAAGGATCGAGTTGAGGAGCTGGTTAGTCTCCCCAGGATGCTGGCGGATGTAGGCGGCATATTCGGCAAAGCTGCCCTTATTGAGCTCAAACATCCGCTTACGAAAACGCCGTTCCAGGGTTGTCGTCTTGTACCCGCGAAAATCGAAGCCACGCTCTTCGGCTAACTCCTGCAACAGCTCTTTCAATGTGACATCTTTGCTCATTTCCCAGGCCTGCCCTCTACAAAGAGCTTGGAGAGAACCCCTCCCATTTCACTTATTGGAACTACAAGATCGACGCAGCCGGTGTCAATCGCGGCTTGTGGCATCACGCGGAATTCGGCGGTGGCCGGATCTTGCGCAACAGTTACCCCGCCGGCGCCGCGGATGGCGCAAATGCCATCGGCCCCGTCGCGATTGGAGCCGCTAAGGATAATACCAATAGCGCGGTCTCGGTACACAGCGGCTACTGACCCGAACATCATATCGATGGATGGCCGCGAGAAGCGAATAAGCCGGGAGTGTGCCAGCTGGATTCTGCCGCGGGTCACAAGCAAATGCTCGTCCGGCGGGCTGATGTAGATTTCTCCGCGCAATATTCGCTCGCCGTGCTGCGCTTCTTTGACAGGTTTCTGAGTCTTGCGCGCGAGCACGTTTGCGAGCTGGCTCTTGTGGCTCGGATACAAGTGCTGGACAATCACGATGGGCGGAAATTCAGCACCCAGTCCCGCGAGGACTTCAGTCAGGGCTGACAGTCCTCCGGCCGACGCGCCGATGGCAACAAGCCCACACCAGCGACTGTGCTCCTTTTTGGACTGCGTCGGTTTGTTTTTCACAACCCCAACTCGACGCAATTGTAATCACTTGCGAGCCTTCGCAACGGCGAAAATATCAAAACCAGGCTTCGAGGGCAGGCTTTGAAAGTCGAGGGTGGTACCCAAGTGAGCCGTTGTCGTTTGATGCAAGTGCTAGATGATTTTCGTTCGTGAGGAAAGGGCCGCTAACGCCAAACCGGAGCAGCGAGATGCCGCTCCGGTTGATGCCAAATCGGAACCCGTTTCAAACCGTGAGGGCGCCCATGAAGTTCGGACATACCGAGGTCTCGACTACATAGTGCTTGAAGGTGATCGCGGTGGTCAGATACGGCTTCACAATTTCTGCAACTTTCGGATACACCTCGCGCTCATAACGCTCTGCATCGCGCCTCTCCGCCCAGAGAGTGACGGTGATGGTCTTCTCGGTCGTAGATTCGGGCACGAACGGTAGGATTTCCAGGAACCCCGGCTGCTTCTTCAGGATCGGCAGTACCTCATTGCGAACAACTTTGAACAGCTCTTCTTTCTTTTCAACTTTCGGGATGAATTCCAGAATGCGAGCAAACATGACGATTCTCCTTCCTTCTGAGAGGATTGGTGCTACTCGCAAACTGCCATGTAGGTGCTAGCCCGCGATAGTCGCGTTTTGGCCAGACTCTCCGATGCACCGCAGTTCACGAGATGGCATCATGAAACGCCTTCACCGTACGCGTATGGCGCGTTCAAGTCGGTGACTCTCGGCACACAACCCCGTGATGGCCGATACGCAGGTAATCCTCGTATTTCCAAGGTTGGAAGCGCTTCACGCGCGTAACGGGAGTCCTTTTTGGAGATCGACGTCGAGATACAAAGCGGCACGAATAATCTACACGAATAATCTACAAGGCGAATGCGTTACTTCCGACAAGCTCCGATTCGAGCTCATGGATATGCCGTTGGAGCCAATTGCGCAAGGTCTCCTCCGACTCCAGCGGAGTTCCGCAGCGATAGAGGGAATCAACGGTTACGCCGCTCCCGGTGAGGTCAACGAACCGGCAGGGCACTTGCTCCTCACGCATGTCTGGCGGCACGAATTCAATCAGCCAGCACTTCTCGCAGGAATGCGACCGCGCCCGATCGGAGGAATTTGGGCAGCTTGGGGAGTCTTCGAAGATGTACGGAGCGCGCCATTGTGATCGCGGGTGGTGCCTGTAACCTCCGCTGTCGAGGAATTCAAGTTCGCGCCTGAGGTGCTCCAGAACGGCTTGGCGGCTTGTCTCCATTTGTCGGCCTCAAGCAGAGGATCGCAGGTATGCGGCGACGGAAACTAGGTTTCTTGTCACGCATAAGTGTGATTGAGATCACAGCCTCGAGTAGAATCCTGCCCTAGCATGGCCGACATGGCATGCTCCTTGGCCGGTAATCTTCATTGCTCGCTCCACTGTAACGGCCTCGCTGGACGGGAGCCGCCCTCGACGCGCAGCCGCACAGATTTTGATTTTGATGTTCGCCCGCTGCTCGTTATCTGGGAAATGACTCAGGCCTGCGACCTGAACTGCGCTCACTGCCGTGCCAACGCCCGGCCAAGACGGCATCCTCTGGAACTTTCGACTGCAGAGGCGTTCCACCTGATTGATCAGATCGCGGAAATGAGAGTTCCGCTATTTGTGCTTAGCGGGGGCGATCCTCTCAAGCGGCCTGACCTGATGCCTATCATTCAGTATGCATGCCGCCGTGGAGTGCGTACCTCGTTGACTCCAAGCGCGACGCCGCTGCTGGTGCGTGATGCCGTGTTCAGAGTGAAAGAGAGTGGGCTGATGCGGCTGGCGCTGAGTCTGGACGCCTCGACAGCCGAACTGCACGACGGTTTTCGCGGTGTAGCTGGTTCGTACAAGCAAACCCTCGATGCTGTGGAATGGTGCCATGAAGCGGACCTGCCGGTCCAGATCAATACGACTGTCTCGCGCTACAACCTTGCAGACCTCGACAATATGGTCGAGCTGCTGAGTTCACTTCGCGTCGTGCTTTGGAGCGTGTTCTTTCTGGTCCCGACCGGACGCGCGCAGTTCAGTCAAATGTTGAGCCCCGAGCAGGACGAGCGGGTGTTCGCGAAGCTCTACGCAGCGTCAAAACGCGTGAAGTTTCACATCAAGACGACCGAAGGCCAGCACTACCGGCGCTACATGCTGCAGCAGAAAGCGCGGGGGCACTCCATGCCGGAAGAGGAGCTAATCGAGCGTGCACCCAAGGGAGTCAACGACGGCAAAGGCTTTGCCTTCGTGAGCCACACGGGCGAAGTTTACCCAAGCGGGTTTCTGCCGCTCTCTGCGGGTAACGTGTTGTGGGAGTCACTAGCGGAGATATACCAGAACTCGCCGCTGTTTCGCGCGCTGCGTGACAGTTCGCAGCTAAAGGGGAAATGTGGGAATTGTGAATTCAACGAGGTATGTGGCGGATCGCGTGCGCGTGCGTATGCCGTGAGCCATGATCCGCTGGCGGAGGAGCCTTGTTGCGTGTACCTGCCGTGAGCGGAAGGTTCGATCGGGAATCGCTGATACCGCAATCGCAAACGATAGTAAAATCCTGAGCTTGCATAAGGTTTCCTAGTGACTGCTCTTCTACTGCATCGAATTCACTTCGCTTTCACGATCACCTACCACTACCTCTTTCCACAACTGACCATGGGACTGGCGCTGCTCATCGTGGTGCTCAAGACCATCGCTATTCGCCACAAGGACGAACGCTACAATCAGGCCGCGCGATTCTGGGCGCGGATATTCGCCATCAATTTCTTGATCGGCGTGGTCACTGGAATCCCGATGGAATTTCAGTTTGGCACGAACTGGGCGCAGTTCGCGCGTACCACGGGAGGCGTGATCGGCCAGCCTCTGGCCATGGAAGGCGTGTTCTCGTTCTTTTTGGAATCTGCGTTCCTAGGCCTGTTTCTTTTCGGTGAGAAGCGGCTTTCACCCTGGAAGCACTGGGCCTCGGCCTTCCTCGTTTTCGTCGGCTCGTGGATATCAGGATTTTTCATCATCGTTACTAACGCCTGGATGCAGCATCCGGTCGCCTATAAGGTGCTGCCAAACGGGAGTTATGAGGTCACCAGTTTTTGGGGACTGCTGACGAATCCCTGGGGTCTGCTGCAATACGCGCACAACATGTCGGGAGCGGTGATCACAGGCGCATTTGTGATGTGTGCTATCGGCGCATTCTACCTGCTAGAAAACCGCTTTTCGGAACACGGCAAAATTTTTGTTCGTATCGGCGTGATTGCGGGAGTGATCTCCTGCGTTGCCCAAATATTTCCCACCGGCGATCTTCACGGCCGCTATATTGCCAAGCATCAACCGACTGCAGTGGCAGGGATGGAAGGGCTGTTCAACACCCAGCGCGGGGCCGGCATCGTCCTGATGGGGCAGCCGAATGAAGAGAAGCAAAGGATTGACAATCCACTGGTCGTAAATAACGTGTTGAGTTTTCTGATTTACGGAACGACCGAAGCGGAAGTAAAAGGACTCGACCAATTTCCGAGGGATCAATGGCCGGAGCCGCTTCCACTGCTGTTTTACAGCTACCACATCATGGCGGGCCTGGGCACGTATTTCGTGCTGCTGATGGCCGTGGCCGCGTTTCTCCTCTGGCGTGGCAAGTTGTTGACGGCCAGGTGGGCGCTGTGGCCGCTCATGCTGAGTTTCCCGCTTCCTTACATTGCGAACACTGCTGGCTGGATGACCGCAGAAATTGGCCGCCAGCCCTGGATTGTGTACGGGCTAATTCGCACCTCCGACGGTTATTCCAAGACTGTTTCAGCAGGGAACGGCCTGTTTACTCTGCTCGGGTTCATGGGAATGTACACCGTGCTGTCCATTCTATTCATTGTGCTGGTGTATCGCATCATTGAGAGAGGACCTGAAATAACAGCTAGTGCACCGGCGGAAGCGCCGATATCGATGGCCTGAGGAACTGGCCTGAGGACCAATCATGGGATTCATCTGGTTTTGGATCGTCGCGGTGATGATCGTCGCGTACGTGATATTCGACGGGTTTGATCTCGGCGTAGGCATTCTGCATCCGTTTCTGGCGCGCACGGAAGAAGAAAAGCAACTCATGCTGCGCTCGATTGGGCCGGTGTGGGACGGTAATGAAGTCTGGTTGCTAGCCGGTGGCGGCACTCTCTACTTTGCCTTTCCGCTTCTCTATGCTTCAGCCTTCAGCGGCTTCTACCTGGCGTTGATGATTGTTCTCTGGTTGCTGATCATGCGCGGAATCAGCGTTGAACTGCGCATGCACATTGAGATGGGCGTGTGGCACACTTTCTTTGATGGACTGTTCTTTGTTTCGAGCCTGCTGCTTGCGATTTTCTACGGCGCTGCTCTGGCGAATGTGATTCGCGGCGTGCCATTGAGTGACGAGGGCTATTTCTTTCTTCCCCTTTGGACTAACTGGCGCGTTGGACCTGATCCCGGCATTTTAGATTGGTACACCGTCATCGGCGGCGTAGTAGCTCTGGTGGCGCTCGCGCTGCATGGCGCGCTCTATTTGACGGTGAAGACCGAGGGGGCGCTGCAACAGCGATGCAGGGCCGCAGTCCGGGTATTGTGGATTGCAGTGCTCCTACTTACGATTGTGAGCCTTCCAGCTTCGGTGATCGCGCGCGCCGACACGCTGGCAAATTACCGCGCATTTCCGGTCCTGCTCGTTATTCCAGTGGCGGTGCTTCTGGCCATGGTAGGAATCTTCTACTACTCCAAAAAATCGGATGATCGCAAAGCGTTTGCGTGCTCATGCTCCTACCTGGCAGTGATGCTGGTTGGAGCGGCGATCGCTATGTATCCGCGGCTGCTTCCGTCGACCAGCGATGGCGGTCGCGATATTACGATTCAGAGGGCGCTTTCGGGCCCGCACACGCTTCGCGTCGGGCTGGTATGGTGGGCCTTTGGCATGTGCCTTGCCACTATGTATTTCGTTGTGGTGTACCGCATGTTCAGGGGCAAGGTTTCGATTGAGAGCGGCGGATACGGGCACTGACCACGTGTTTACGGTCTGGCACGCGGAATTTTTCTTCTATAACATAGCCAGTCGTTAGTTTTCAGTTGCCCGCGCTGTCTGTGAGCCGGCGCTTGAGGACGTCTGAACAATGCCTGGAACGAAACGGAAGCTGAGCTCTTCGCGTGTGGTGAACATCTGGGACCTTCGGCGGATTGCCGAGCAGCGTGTGCCGAAAGTTGTTTTTGATTACCTCGATGGCGGCGCAGAGTCTGAGATCACATTGCGAGAGAATTGCCGCGCGTTCGAAGACATTACGTTTCGCCCGCGTCAAGCTATAGCTGTTGGCCAATGCGATCTCCGAACACAAGTACTAGGAACGGAAATTTCTTTTCCTGCAATGCTGGCGCCTGTGGGCTACAGCCGCTTGATGCATCCAGGCGGCGAGGTGGCTGCCGCTACTGCGGCCGGGCAAGCCGGGACGGGATACATTCTCTCCACCATTTCCGGGCACAAGCTGGAGAACGTGAAGGCGGGGACCTCCGGGCCGGTTTGGTATCAGCTCTACTTGGTTGGTGGACGCGAAGCGGCAGAAGGCGCAATTGAGCGGGCGCGCAAATCCGGATTTTCCGCGCTGGTAATCACTGTCGATACTGCAGTCGCAGGCATGCGTGAACGTGATCCACGCAATGGAATGGCTGCGCTGTTGGCGGGAAGCGTTTTTGCCAAACTGCCTTTTCTGGCGCAGATATTGGCTCATCCTGGCTGGCTTGTATCCTTCTTGCTCGACGGCGGCGTTCCGAAGCTGGAAAACATCTGTGTCCCGGGTCAGGGCCCGATGCCTCTCATTGACGTAACTTCTTCGCTGTCGCGCTCTGCAGTGACGTGGAACGATATTCGCTGGATTCGCGAGAACTGGTCGGGCCCCATCGTGATCAAGGGGATTCTCACCGGAGATGATGCCCGTCGTGCCGCGGACGAAGGCGCGGCCGCTGTCGTGGTTTCGAATCACGGTGGACGACAACTGGATAGCGTCTCTGCGACTATCAGAGCGCTTCCAGAAATAGTTGCAGCAGTGGGCAGCCAGATGGAGGTTTTGATGGATGGCGGTGTCCGGCGCGGCAGCGATATAGTCAAAGCGCTTTGCCTCGGTGCTCGCGCGGTGCTAGTGGGCCGTGCATACGCATATGGCTTAGCTGCAGCCGGACAAACCGGAGTCACCCGCGCACTTCAAATCCTGCGCAACGATGTTGAGCGGACGCTCCGATTACTTGGGTGTTCGTCGGTTCGAGAACTCGGCCAACAATATGTGTCCTATCCCGCAGATTGGCAACATCACTTACCTGTCGAGGGATCGATTCCTCGCGTTGAGACGTCCAAGTAGCTCCTTCCGTAATTTAGCCGCTTGGTGAGCGCAGGCTACAATGCAATTTGAGGAGATTGCGGAACAGGTACGTGCAGACAGCGGCCTTCTTCGCGCTGGCCTTGATTTCCTATTCTCTGGCGCTTGCGCAGGATGACCTCACCGCCGTTCCCAACCGTCCCACAGTTTCCACTACGGCCCAGCCGGTGCAGCCAGGAGTGCTCGAAACCGAATGGGGAGTCGATGCCGCCGGTTCACACCAGGACATCAATGGTCTTTTCAAGTTCGGAGTCAGCAAGAATTTCGAACTGCGGCTTGCGAACAATCCTTTCACCGCGGACTCCGGTACTCACGGCTTCGGCGACACCGCACTGGGATCTAAGTACAGGTTCGCGCAGGACTCAGGGCATCAGCCGTCCATGGCTTTCATATACATGGCAAAGGTGCCCACTGCCGGAACGGTGCTGGGTTCCGGCAAAATCGACCATGCATTCGCGTTGCTGGTCAGCAAAGATCTCGGCAAGCAGCATTTCGATTTCAATGTCATTGCGAATTTACTCGGCCGGCCGCTGGGAGGATTCGACCACGCCTACCTTTATGCGCTCGCGTGGTCCAGTCCGCTGCGCGGGAAGTGGGGAGCCACCGCCGAGCTCTCTGGTCTAACCTCCCCGAATGTTTCTACGCCCGGCAGCGCCCAGTTCATTGCTTCCGCCATATACACCGTCCGGCCCCGGCTGGTGCTGGATATCGGCATGATGGGACGGATCACGGGCGACATTCCCAATGCGATGTTCATCGCAGGGTTCACTTACTCCATTGCGCGGATACGCCGTTAGCATTCGGGAGGCAAAAGGAGTCAACTCGCTCCTGAACTCAAGTAGAAAATCGATTTACCGCGATTTTCTGCTAAACTGTTCGCCTCTGTTTATTCTCGTCGTGTGGAGGTCGTATGCTTCGGTCTCATCGGCTGTCTTTAGCTTTCATTTTCGCGCTTGCTTGCCCCTTGATTGCGATTGCACAGCAGCTTTCCGATTCAGAGATTGAGCGGCGCGTTGACCTTTTGCTGCAGCAAATGACAATCGAGGAAAAAGCTGGACAGCTGACGCAAATACCAGGTAACAGTCCGCAGACGCTGGAAATGGTGAAGCAGGGGAAGGCCGGATCGCTGCTGGGCGTGCTTGGAGCGAAAAATAATAACGACGCGCAGCGGATCGCTGTCGAGCAGTCGCGGCTGAAGGTTCCTTTGATTCTGGGCTACGACGTTATTCATGGTTACCGCACCATATTTCCCGTGCCGCTAGCGAGTGCGAGCAGTTTCGATCCGCAATTGATCGAGAAGGCCGAGCGCGTCGCCGCCAAAGAATCTACAGCAGCCGGACTCAAGTGGACCTTCGCTCCCATGGTGGACATCGCGCGCGATCCTCGTTGGGGCCGCATGGTGGAGGGCGCGGGCGAAGATCCGTATCTCGGCTCGATGATAGCCGCCGCGAAAGTTCGCGGATTTCAGGGTAAGGATATGTCCGATCCGGAGAGCCTTGTTGCTTGCGCCAAGCATTACGTCGCGTACGGTGCCACAGAAGGCGGCCGCGACTACAACACTGTAGATATTTCTGAGCAGTTGCTACGCGAAGTCTATCTGCCGCCGTTTCATGCCGCAGTGGACGCGGGCGCAGGCACTCTGATGTCGGCCTTCAACGATCTGAATGGAGTTCCGGCGACTGCTAATCATCACGCCCTGACGGATATTCTTCACGGCGAGTGGAAATTCAACGGGTTCGTGGTGAGCGATTACGACGCGGTCCATGAACTGATTCCGCACGGAACAGCAGCAGATGACTCGCAAGCAGCACTAGAAGGCGTGACAGCTGGCGTTGATATGGATATGGCTGACGGTGATTACGGAAAGTTCATTCCTGACCTAGTGAAATCAGGTAAGTTGCCGGTTAGTGTTGTGGATGAAGCTGTGCGGCGGGTACTGCGAATCAAATTCAAAGCTGGCCTGTTTGAACATCCATACGCGGACCCAAACCGCGAGAGCACAGACATACTCACCCCGGAAAACCTGGAAGTCTCGCGCAAGCTCGCGTTTGAGTCGATGGTCCTACTGCAGAACAACCACGACCTGCTTCCATTGAACAGGAAGCAAACTATCGCCGTGATCGGCCCGCTCGCCGACGACAAGGCCTCGCAGCTCGGTTCCTGGGCGGGCAACGGCCAAGCGAAGGATGCTGTTACCCCGCTGGCTGCGCTCCGCGAAAAAATGGGCGCTGATCATGTGTTGTACGCGAAAGGGGTCGATATTCCGCCCTTTGAAAAGGGTCTTGCCGCGGGCGTTGCCGCGCCCGCACCATCTTCAGCCACTGGAGTCGGAGGCGGGGAAACCGACAGCAAACCAGCGAGTATCGAGGGCGCGGTGAATGCGGCCCAGAAAGCCGAGGTGGTTGTAATGTTTGTCGGCGAACTCGCCGGGATGACGGGAGAAGCGAGCTCCCGCGCGTCACTGGATTTGCCTGGAGACCAAATGAAGTTGATCGA
>WNGJ01012007.1_pt1 | contig 11918 bp, 5 predicted proteins | sample 5400611 | NCBI WGS metagenome assembly WNGJ01 (sample SAMN13153375, study PRJNA577476) | soil metagenome | isolation source: 40 cm soil or saprolite under Garry oak tree replicate 1 | place: USA:California | collected 2016-06-15 | reverse complement strand
AAGAATGCATAAATGAGCCGCATGCTTTCCTTGACGGTAACTTTAGTCCGGAGCACCGAAAAACTCAACTCACACTGAGCCATGCGCGTGTTTATTAGCCCTACATTCCGGCGCCAATAAATGTCAGTGGACGTAATACGGGAAACTGCGGATTGATGTATGCAAAAAGCACCGGCTTCGCCCATGCGGACCAGGGCGCGTCTGGCGGAGCCCACACTTCGAAAGGTTCTTGGGGCATCATTCAATGGATCTCGAGTCCTGTTCAAGAAGAACTGCGGCGTCGATCGCCGAATAGTTGATGATGGGAGTAGATGCGAGGCGTCCATAGGTGCCGCATGCACGGCCGTCGATCGTGTACACGCCGATACAAGGAATCATAGGACCGAGACAGGTTTCAATCGCCAGAGGGGCGAACCGTTTTTGCGCCACCCAGTCATCCGGATGAAGCAGGACATCGAGACAACGTCGTCGCCACTCTCGCTTCGGAAAAAGGTCCGGCGCACTGATGGCATCTCCTGTGTTGGAAAACGCGGCTTTCAAGAGCCAGCCGTCATTATTCCACCACCGCACGCTCCACGGATCTAAACTCATCGGGAGAAAGCGTTTCCAGGCTGGACACGCGACGCCAAGCTCATCCCAGACGAGTGGCAGGCGTTTCGATTCAGTGAGGACAGCACAGCCAGGATTCGCGACCGGCGTACGACCGCCAGCGAACAGATTGTGCCAACCGATCCCCGGAGGTAGCTTCGCGAGCCATTCGCCTTGATAAAACCGAACGATCGCTGCGACCGGCGCTTTGCAGTATCCGCAATGTATAAAAGCCCTGCCTTCGATCCATTCGACATCTTTAGGATGACCAATGACCGTTCGCATGCCGTGTATTCTCAAGCGGGCCGCGACGCCGGCGATAACTTGCTGATCCTCGAGGAAGCCTGAAGCTGCAAGCAAGACCATGACATCGTCCGCATCCTTGGCGACGTTCGCTAGGCGGTCAACGTATGCCGACTGTGGATCTCCCGTAGGTGTGGTTCCGTCCACCGCCTCCGCAATCAATGCAGTGAACGTCGACGCCTCCGTAAATCCGCCGGGCACATCTGAGTTGACTTCCGACACGCGCCAGCCATCAACCGTCGGATGAAAATCGAAGCGCATCACACGACATGCAGTTGGTGTAGGGATGATGTCCTTGTTCCGAAAGAGTGCGCGCAACTGTCGCGGAAGACCCAGTTCCCGGTGCAGGTCCGGCCGATCCAGCAGTCGATATTCGAGTTCGATTGTTTCTCGAGCAAGCTCCTCAGCCGCTGTCTTCAGGCAACTCCATTCTCCGTGCGAGATGATCAGAGGAAAGTTGGCCAAGGTGGAGATGTCTCCGACCTGCGGATCCCACTTGCAAAAGTCCATGAGCATCCGGAGACGAATGTCTCGAAACTTCCTTGGCTCGATGGTATCTGCAATCCGAACGAAGTACGGTTCCTAGTCGGCTCGCACTCGCTTCTCCTTCAGCCTCTCTGCGATTTGCCCCAATTTCATGCAATCCGGTTCCGGACTTTTGGTGAAGAGTCTCCAAAGTTGCGCATGCTTCGCTTCGCCGGATAGCGACTGGAAATTATTCGCCTCGGCGCGCTTCAGTGCTAGATGATAGACATAGTAGTAGGCCCGGCTGATCGCGCTCCGGAGGAAGCTTCATCAGTCTTTTTCGCTAATTCTTCGGCGATCGTGAGGTATCCGGACCAGTCGAACGCGACAGCCAAGGTCACACCAATTCATAGGTGAAGACAAGGTAGCCCTCTGCCTGGGGGGAGTTGGCAATCCACCATTGGTCGTCGAACTTTGCGAGAGCGGCCCGCACGTCGCTCAATTTGCCGGACCAGATGGCGACCGCATAGAGGGTGCGCACGCCCGACTCATCAAGTGGCGCTCGCAACGTGAAAACAGTATTGGCCCCGAAGCACGTCTTAAGTTGCGATACGGCACTCAAGAGGATTTGAGGAATAGTCCGGTGTGCAACCAAAAAGTCTCGCACCGAAGAATCTCCGGGAAGTACATAGTGCTTGCGCAGGTCTTGTATGAGGACTTCATGATGCCTCCCGTTAGACTCGGATATCTGCTTTTCAAGATCCTCAACAAAAATTGCAGCCCGCTGTCGCGGTTCTGGAGATCGTGGTTTCTGCGGCCACTGGAAGGACGTTGAGATCAGCGGGCCGATACCAGAGGGAGCAGATTTCTTCATTTCATGCGTTCCCAAAAGAAATGGCCCTAATCCATCGCGACCAGAAGGAGGGGCGACCTGAGGAATTCTTGGTTTTTGGAGTTCCTGATATGCTGCGCTCACGCTCGGTCCTCTTCCACTCCCAATATTTTAAACAAATCCGCTTGGTCTTTCCTGATTTGACGGACTATTTCCTCATAAGTAGCTGAGCCCGGAAACCTGCGCTCAAAGCTGAGAAAAACGGCATTTGCGAATAATGCGGACCCGTCGAATGAAAATACATTTCAAGATGGCGTTGCTGGCTTCGATGGCGTTGGTCGATAGATTTGTTGTTAAATCCGCAGGCTATTCTTCGTCCGTAAGGGCAGCAAACAACCATGCCCTGGCAATTCTCCAGTCGCGTTTGGCCGTCTCCGGCGAGATTCCCAAAATCTCCGCGGTGACCACGCATCCCCAGTAGTGCAGTCCCGCTATTCCCTCGGCCTCAAATCGCCGACGCCAATCAATTACCGTATTCGGCCGCACATTCAAACTGTCGGCCACCGCACTGACCGGCTTCCCCTCAAGACATCCCCACACGATTCGCGCTCGTTCCACCAACCGGGCTTCCATCGTTCGGCTGGCTGGACCATTTGCAGTGACACACTGCCGGCATCATCCAATAAACAAATTAAGTTGTGCCGTGTTCAGCGGCGGTGTATAAGATCGCTGCGGTTCCGCAGGAGGATTCTCTGCTTGGTTTCGTCCTGTTGTTCAAACAACGCCGAGAAATGGGATGCGTCATGAAGACGACAATCACGCCGTATCGGTCCTGATTTTCATTGCGATATGCTTATTGGCGGCACTGGTTAGCGCCGTTGGTCGTCCATTTTTCATCGGGACGGTCGCCTACGCTCAAGTCCCTGGCGGCCTGACAGACCCCCAGATAAAGAGATTATCCGGAATGGGCCGCCTGGCTCATTTGTTTGCGACGGGTCAGCTTGGCAACAGCGCGGCCAAGGTTGCTGTCGTTCCTGCCGGAGACATGGTGCTGACCCCAGGCGGGCAAGCCCAGCCTTCAATTGCGGTTGACAGTACGGGCCGGCACATTGTGATCGGTACAAACAACGCCGCGGGTTTTGGACTCAATCCGATTTCGGTTTCCGGCTTCCGGTATTCCGATGACGGCGGCCAGACGTTCACCGACGGAGGCTCGCTTCCGATAACGACCCCGACGAGTTTGATCGGCTCGAGTGTCTATCCCGGGGTTTTCGGTGATCCAGAAGTAAAATATTTGGGCGGCTCGAATTTTATCTATTTCTCGATCATCGTCGTGAACGGAGGCTCCAGCGGACCGGCTCAAACCCTGGGCTTCCACCTGTCCAGGGATTTCGGACACACGTGGACGGGACCATTTGAAATCCCGCCTGCTACAAACCCAAATGGGCTTCTTAACGGATTCAGCGTCGATCTTGCGGATAAACCTTTCGCCGACGTGGATCCCGACACCGGACGTGTGCTAGTGAGCTGGTCCAATTTCACCCCTTTCGCACTCGGGGGAGTTGAAATTTCCGCTACGTTTTCAGACGATATCCTGAACGCGAACCCTGTTTGGTCCAGCCGTAGTATTGTCGCAGCTACTCCTGTAGACGGGCAGTCGTCCATTCCTCGCTTTGCCGGAAATGGTTCCTCGAATGTTTACCTGGCATGGCAAAGGTTTCCGGCGGATAACAACGACAGTATCGGCTTTGCGAGGTCCGCTGATAATGGACGAACGTGGAGCGATCCCACAAATGCAGCACCATCCGCTTTTTTCACAATGGACCAGGTGCTGGGCAACGACCGCGTCAGTTCGGCGCCCGGACTGGCCGTCGACAATTCATCAGGGCCGCGGAAAGGCAATATTTATCTCGTCTATTCAAACAACAACCTGAAGGACGGCGCCGACATTGTGTTTCAGAGCAGTACCGACGGCGGCCTCAGCTTCACGAGTCCGGTTCTCATCAACAGCAGACCAGGCAACGATCGCGCTCAATGGTTTCCCTGGGTTACTGTCGATAACAGCGGCGGGCGCATTTATGTCTTCTACTACGATCAAGGAATAGACACGAGCGGCGATCTTACCCAGACGACCTATCAATTCTCGGACGATGGAGGTCTGAACTGGAAGCAACCCATGCCGCTTACGGATAGTCCTTTTAAAGCAGGTTGGGGCAAGGACCAAGGTCATCCGAATCTCGGCGACTACAATCAGGCCGTCGCACAAAATGGCGAACTTTTTGCCGCCTGGGCCGGCACGGAGCTCCTTCCATTCACGAATGGACTGCCATCAGTACACATGAACACGCCCAAAGTCGTCTTCAAAGGCGTGCCCGCGAGCTCCGCGAAAGTTAGTCTGACCTCAAACTTCAGCGGAACTACATTCACAGATAGTAATGGGAATGGCTTCATCGATGCTGGAGAGCAAGTCGCATTCAAATTTCCGCTGACGAACTATGTGACGAATCCGATCTTGAATCCTGCCGTGATCACGGGCATTGTCGCTACGCTTTCAACTGCGATGCCCACAGTAACTATCGTACAGGGAACATCGGGCTACCCAAGCATCCCTCCGGGCGCTTCCGCGAGCAATGACACGGATTTCATCATCCAGTTGTCGCCTTCGTACGCTCGAGGAACGCCGCTCAATCTTGTTCTCAACGTTACCAGCAATCAGGGAACGACGGTTCTGTTGTTCACTCACTCGACTGGAACCCCTGGAGTGGTCACCATATTCCGGGAAAATTTCGACGCCACAACACCAGGCACACTTCCTGCCGGCTGGTTGACCCAGCACGTGGGGGGCAACAATACGGTTCCGTGGACCACGAGCAACACGTTCAATCCCGGCAATAACGGCGCGTTTCACACCAACGCCAACGATGGGTTGGCCGGGGATGCCACTCGATGGGAACGTTTCCTCAGCCCTATTATCGTAGTTCCAACAGATTCGGAATATGTGACGTTAGACTTCGATGTGAAACACGACACTCAAGACGATCCCAATTTCAGCATCCTCGCATACGACGGGTTTTTGCTTCGCATCGGCGACTATGGACCTTCCAGTTCGCCGCCTGCGTTCGTCCGCTCCGTGATGGCGGAAGCTTTTGAAGAAGAATTCACCACAAGTAACCAAAATCACTATCCGAAACACCTTCCGCGGAGCAACAACACCGCGTACTTCCAGGATATATCGGCATGGGCCGGGGACTCCGCGGGGCTGAAGCATGTCCACATGAAGCTGAACGGAATGGCCGGCAGATCCATTCGACTTTGGTGGGAGTTCACCGAGGACGCTAATTCAACCTGCAGCGACGTGAGGCCCGCTGCACGAGTCTGCGGCGTACTATTTGACAACCTGGTTGTGCAGAGCGTCGTCACGATCCAGGCGGATCTTTCGGTAATCAAATCGATCACATCGGGTCCTGCTATTTCCGGACAGAACATTTCCTACAGGATCGATGCTACGAACAATGGTCCAACTCTTAGTGTCGACTCGACCGTTACCGACGACTTGCCTCCTTTGCTGAGTTTTGTTTCATGCTCGGTCACCGGAGGCGGGACATGCAACAGTTCTGACAATCACCAAATCGTAACATTGCCGGCGGGGGCCTCCGGTTCCGGCACTATCTCTCTTGTTGCGGCAATCAGCTGCTCGGCAGCCGGTGGGACTCCGCTGAGCAATACAGCAACCATCTCCTCGTCCACGCCGGATCCCGATCCAAGCAACAACTTCTCGACGGCTGCAACGAAAATTGTGAACCCACCCGCAGCCATGTCGTGCCCGCCCGACATCGTCGCTACGGCGCCGCCAGGGCAAACATCCGCCCTTGTTAATTTCGCGGTCACCGCAACCGATAATTGTCCGCTGCAGCCAGGCGCCATTGTTGCGACGCCTGCCTCGGGTTCGTCCTTTTCGGTCGGCACTACGAATGTGACAGCTACCGCCACGGATTCAGGGGGCGCTCAATCGAGTTGCAGCTTCAATCTCAACGTCAATGCGCCGACGACAACCACTGTGAAGTCCGCCACTGCCCAGTATGGAGGAGCTGTAATTCTGACAGCGTCTGTAAGCCCGGCAGCTCTTGCCGGCCAGACTGCCACTGGGACCGTGGACTTTTTTTTAGGTGGAAGTCTGGTAGGTTCAAGTCCACTTGATACCTCCGGAGTTGCGGTCCTTCGATTCACCGCTGTTCAGGCAACGGGAACGTATTCCATCGATGCCAATTATGTCAGCAAGAGCCCGTTCTTCCTGGCGAGTATGGGCTCTGCTATGCTCACGGTCACACCTGCACCGTTGACGATCACGGCGAACTCAGAATCGCGCTACTTTGGCACGGGCAACCCACCATTAACCGTTACTTTTGTTGGGCTGGTCAACAGCGACAACATCACCGCCACGGGAATGACCACTGCCGCACCAACCAGCCCGCCGGGAAAGTACGTTATCACGATCCCGCTTTCGAACATTCTGGATCCCAGTAAACGGTTGTTCAATTATCAGGTTACGACCGTGAATGGCGCATTAAGCATCGTGCTGACTTATGCTGCCTATGCGACGAAAGCGGACTGCGCGGTCCTGGAATTTTCCGACCACTCATTCACAGACAGTTTCGATTCCTCCATTGGACCTTACGCTAAAACCCACACAAATATGCGAGGCGACATTGCTCTTAACGGCAATGCTAAATTGAGAGGCCAGGTTGTTATCAACGGCTCGGTGTACACGCCCGTTCCCAGGATTAGCGACCACTGCGACAAAGGAATTCCGGGAATCACCCTTGCCGGTAACGCGGTGGTAAAAGGTATTCCTACATATGAGAAGCTCGCACCGGTTTCCTTCGCGATGTCGCCGTTGACGCGAGTGAGCGCGGGACCATCGGACCTCAAAGTGACTTCGGATAAGACACTCGTGCCGGACGGCACGTCGCCGCAGTATCGCAACATTGTCGTCGATGGCAACGCTACGCTGACGCTAAAGCCTGGCATATACAACATCAATTCGCTCAAACTCAAAGGGAACGCAACTGTTGTTGCGGAAGGTCCAGTGATTCTGAATATCGCTGGACAGAATTCTCAAAAACAATCGCCCTCGAGTGATAATAACAATCGGAAGCACGACGACAATTCAGACGATCAGAACCAGGGGGAGGATGAAGGGTCAGGGGATATGATCAAAGTCCTGGACTTTAGCGGTAAAACCGCTATTCGTACGGGTGCTCCGTCCGGCAACCCGAACCCAGCCGACCTGCTCATAGTGTATTGGGGCGCAGGAGAAATTGATTTGGCGGACCAATCCCTTTCGTATGGTGTCCTCTATGCTCCGAATGCAACAGTGAAGCTAAAAAATCGGGCCGATTGGTATGGGGCCATGGTGGTGAACGATTTGGATGCGGCCGGCCAGACCGCCATCCACTACGATCTAAACCTGGGTCGTTAGGGCAAAACCTCCTCTGGTTCGGCCGACTTGTATCCTCATTGCGATGTCGTCGCCGACCGCCCCGTCACCGTCAGCGGATCGTGAAGCTCGCCGTGTTGTAGGTAATGGTGTAATTACTCAACACCGCCGCCGGACTGAGCGTCGCGTTGATGGTGTACTGCCCGGGCGCCTCGCCGGCCGTGCGGCTATAGGTTGCCGTGACGTTGTCTCGAGCCAGGAATCCGTTCAGCGTTCCCGTTGTCAAGGGATTCGGATCGGTATCGCCGAAGGTCTTGCCGGCAGGATTCGGCGTCGCCGACACGGCCAACGGCGCGATCATAAAGCCGGCCGTGTTGTACGTGATGTCGTAGTTGCTCAGTACACTGGCCGGACCGGCCGCCGCTCTGATGGTGTAGCTGCCGGCGGCCTCACCCGCCGCACGCGTGAAGATCCCCGTCACTTTATCGGATGGCAGGAATCCGCTGAGCGTTCCCGTCAGAACCGGATCGCTGCTTCCGTAGATCTTCCCGCCGGCATTCGGCCTTACCGACGCGACAGCCTTGTTGATTGTAAAACTCTGACTGATGGGCTGTGCCGGATTGTAGTTCACGTCACCTTGTTCGGAGGCTGTTACCGTGCAGGTTCCTGCTCCGGTAATCGTAACAATATTTCCGGATATTGAGCATGTTCCATTCGTTGTAAAGACAACAGGCCGAGTCGATCCGCCCCCGGTTGCGCTGACTGCAAACGGCGGATCGCCATAGGTTTTGTTCGAAAGAGCTCCAAAAACGATTGTCTGAGCGGCTTTAGCGACGATAGCGAAGGCGTTATTGAGCGTAACTACTTCCGTGTTCGTTGTAGCCGTCAATGCTTGGGTGCCAACGGCCGCGTCGTTCGCAATGCTCACTTGCGCCGACAGTGAAGTAGAGCTGTTCACAACAACATTCGTAATCGTCGCGCCGGTACCGGCGCTCAGTTGGGTTGTGCCTTGCAGAAAATGCGTGGATCGGCCAGTGACGGTGATCACCAATGTCTGGCCTTGTTTACCGGTATTGGGACTGACGGCCGCAATCACCGGAATTTGCGGCATCACGGCTCCGAGTATATTGATACGGCCATGTCCGAGTTTGTTGGCGTAACTTGGATTTCGGGAATCAATGTTGAGGGCGGTTTGGCCGATGGAATCCGGCACTCCGTAAGATCGAACGGAACGTACGAGTGCGGCTGTCCCTGCCAGGATAGCCGCACTTAAAGATGTGCCGGACGCAAGGCTGTAGTAGCCACCTGGATACGCCGAAATAATGTCCACACCCGGCGCGGAAGCAAAGACATAACCGCCGTAGTTTGAAAACAAACCTTTAGTGTCGGAAAGGTCCGTTGCAGCCGCCGTCATTACTCCGGCGAAAGCAGCCGGGTACTGCGCTTGAGACGTGTTGTCGTTCCCAGCGGGCGCAACCAGCAACACATTCGAAGCCAGCGCGAAGTCCACAGCGCTTTTGATAGCCAGCGAAGGCTTTATGATGCCAAAGTTCACGTTAATGACTTGAGCCCCGTGATCCACGGCATACCGTATGGCTTTAGCCAGCATGAACAAACTGCCCTGGCCGTCATCGCCAAACGCGCGCAAAGGCATGATCATACTGTCCGGCGCTATCGCGGCGATGAGGCCGGCGGACATCGAGCCATGACTGTAAGCCGGATTGAGCCCATTGAGGTAAGCAGGGTCGGAATGGTCCAGGAAACCGGCATCCGACTGGTCCAGAAATCCCGCATCCGACTGGTCCAGGAAACCGGCATCCGATTGATCAAGAAATCCGGCATCGGATTGGACCAAAAGGAAGGGTGTGCCCGGGTTGTTGGCGACGAAGTCGTATCCGCTGGTCAAATGGCCGGCCAACGCCCGGTGCGCGTAGTCGAGCCGGGAATTGATATCAGCTACGACAACTCCTCTTCCAGTCGAAAAGGGCAACGCATTTCCAGCCTTTATGAGTTGCAGCGCCGGCTGCAGCTTGTACCAATCCGCTGCCGCAGTACCGGGTACGCTCAATACACCGCGTCGGGCAAATCCGGGCACACTTACCCGCGTGTTCAGCTCCATCCACTGGATTCCGAGGTGGGTTGCCAGGGCTGGCAACGGCAGGAATGGCAAGTTCAGCAAATACGTGTTTGCGCCAGGAATACCGTCGAGGACAGTACCGCCCAGAGTAGCAGCAAGCGTGTTAATCCTTATGGCCGGCGAAATTTGGACAATAACCGGATACGAAACAGCCGCAGCTTGGGAACTGAGGCCAAAAAGGAAAATAAGGCCGAAAAACAGGTAACGATATCTTGCCAAGAGTCCTTCTCTTACAGGGATCCCATCCCTGAGTTGTTTACCAATCCGATATTGGCCGGAAAAGGCTTTATAAATACGCCGAATTCAAGAAAAATGCTATGGATTTCCGACGAGTAAGAATGGTGCCCAATAGAACGGATGGGGGTGATTGGCGCGGACAGCGAGCATCGCGGATCGGAGAGCAGTCGATTTAGCGGCGCCTTTCTGCCATTCTCGATAAAAATTCACCATTAGTGCTGTCGTGGATTCATCATTGACATTCCAAAGGCTCAAGAGAAGAGACCGGGCGCCCGCGTATAAGAATCCACGCATAAATCCGAGCAAGTCATCATTGGCGGTCACCTCGTTCATACCGGACTGACAACCGCTTAGGGTCACCAGATTGGTTTCGCACACGATTGAAAACAGATCGAGAGCCGTAAACCAGCCATCTGCCAGCTTGAAGCTGGAAAACATGGGATTATCGTGACGAAAAATCACGTGAGTTGCGATGTGAAGAAATGAAGAGGCCTTGCTGTTCTCAATGAACGCTGCTCGCGTAGCTTGCGCGTCATCGAGGACTCGCGCATCTCGAAACAGCTCATTTAACCTGGAAATCTCTTCTCCTATAAGCGGCGCATTCTGATCCGACACTCCGACAAGCAGAGGAGACTCGCCGGCAATCTCTCCCCTTTCGAGGCAATATTTCTTGATTGAAGCACTCGGCGCGTAGGAAACCTCGTGCTCGTCGATGAGGTACTTCTCTCCATCATAAAAAGCATGGAACGGCAGGAAGTGCAAGAACCCGTGAGGGACGACGATTACGTGTGGCGTGCGGATATCTCTGATGAAGGGCGCCATCAGCTGCTCATAAAGTCCCCGCAGCCGGAACCTAGTGGATTCGAGAATTTGCTCGGAATGAACCGTCACATACTCTCGTCCCATCGCGAATTGGTTGAACTGGAACCGTAGACGCCTTTGCGCTTTGAGGATTTCGCTTGTCGTGGAAAGCCTGCGAACGACTTTTGCATCGGTGCTCGAGACAACGAACGCAAGCACTTCGTCGCCGGTCGTGAAATACTCGATCAGAGTCGTCCGCTCCGGGAGATCGGCTTGAACAGAATCAATCCCGGCAATAGAGACTTGCCGCAACGACGCGTACGCTGGATCCACTCCCGATATCTCTCGCAAGCTGCGCGCGAGATCCCGCTCCTTGAGGGCAATGCTGTCGTAATTCGACTGTGACGTCAAAGCGCAGTTTTCGGCCTGAGATCGCGCATAGTGGACGTTCAGTTCTTCGCGCAAGCGATCGATGTGGGACAGCGATGGCCCGGCTTGCCCATGGACCCGCGGCGCGTAATGTGACAGGAGCTCAACTAATGCACGGGACCGTGCTCGCTCGCACCACGCGTATGCCGCCGGGAGTCCTTCGTGCGGATTCATCCGGTCCAATGAAAGGCGTATCAGGGCGTCATATGCCTGCTGCCGTCCTTTGAAGAAAGTCACACGAAGATCGTCATGATGAAGCCGGGCCTGATGCTTTTCCAACTCCTCCGCTGCATGTTCATAATGACGCAGCGCATCATCGCATCTCTGCATCCGTTCAGCGATCTCACCGCAGAGCACGTGGTAGGGAAACAGTACCAGCGGCATCGTCGTGGTTTGGATCAGCTTCGAGATCTCCGTCGCTGAGGCCTCCGCCGTTGGAAGATCATCCAGAGCCATTGCGGCCCTGCCTAGAAGCACCAGACTAAAAATTTGCTTCGATGGAATCGCCAATTCCTCAAACGACAGTTTGGCTTTTCGGGCAAGCAATTGCGCCTCCCGCGGGCGGTTCATAGAGAGGTGCACTTCGGCACGATAGAGATCGAGCACCCCGATCCAATACAGATTGCCTTCCTCCTCAAATATTTCTTGAGCGTTGTGGAACGCATCCAGTGCCTCGGCAAACCGCTGCA
>WNGJ01011494.1_pt1 | contig 11919 bp, 8 predicted proteins | sample 5400611 | NCBI WGS metagenome assembly WNGJ01 (sample SAMN13153375, study PRJNA577476) | soil metagenome | isolation source: 40 cm soil or saprolite under Garry oak tree replicate 1 | place: USA:California | collected 2016-06-15 | reverse complement strand
CGTCATACTCCGCCACCGGGTCTCGCCTTCGGCGAGCCCGATGACAGGCTCCAGCGGAGTATCCGGTATCCCTGAGGGTTTGCGATTTATCGCTGGCGTTCTGGATCACCCGCTTTCGCGGGTGATGACAGTCGTTGTTGGGTAGCAAACGAGTATTGGCGATGCCCAGTCCGGCTGCGTTCGATTCCGAAGTTAGAGCCTTCCGAGCAATAGCAAGATCAGCAGGATAACGACGATGACGCCGAGACCGCCGCCACCGTAATAGCCGGTGCCGTAGAACGGCCCGCCGCCGATGCCGCTGAACCCGCCGAGTAAAGCGATAATGAGAATGATCAGGATGATAGTTCCAATTGACATTTAACGTGTCTCCTCCAGCCGGGCAGTCGGCACCTGTTGCGCCGCCGTCAGCCGGAAAAACAAACGGGAACCCACAAGGTTCCGTTTTTCGCGACCCTATTGATCCGCCTTCCCCTTTTTTTCGAACGATGTGGAATTACATCAGGTTAAGTGACTTCCGGGATTTGAAGATGTCCGCACCCCTCGTCGTTTCGATTCCGCATCGCCTTGGCCGCGAAGAAGCAAGCCGCCGCCTCAAGGCTGGATTGACGCGTGCGGCGGCCAACGTTCCCGTTTTGAAAGTGGAAGAAGAGAGATGGGACGGTGATCGCATGATCTTTCGCGTCCGCGCGCTCGGGCAGGCCGCCTCGGGCCATCTCGATGTCGCGGACGATCATGTCCGCCTGGAAGTGACGCTGCCCTGGCTGTTGCAGCGATTTGCCGAAGTAGCCCAGGTCGCGATCAAGAATCGCGGCAAACTGCTGCTGACGAAACGGAGCTGAAATCCGCTCAGGCGCGAACGCGCTTTCGCGCCGGCTTCAAGGCGCCTGCGACGCTTGCTTTCAGCACCACGGCCGGAACATGCCGGAACAACGCGGACAGCTGCACCTCCGCTGCGCCGGCGTTGCCGCTGATGCCTTCCCGCAAATAGCCGCCCAGGTCGAGCGTTCCGTCGAACGCTTCTGCGCGGGGCCAGGCCCGGCCGCCCTGCGACATCGGCGCAAATGATTTCGCAACCGCGACGATCGCCGCGTCGCGGCCGTGACGCCGCGCGAAGGCGATGACGTGGTCGCGGTGCCGCCCGGCGACCTGGAGCGGCCGATAATCGCCGTCGGTGAACACGTCGGCCAGTTCGTTGCGTAGTTTGAGGAGGTGGCGTGTCCAGGCGAGCTTGATGTGGCCGTCCGGCCAGTGCTGCACGAGATTTTCCCAATCCGGAATTTCCACCGATACCAGCACATTGGCGCGCTTCGCAAAATCCACCGGCCGCCGGTTGTCTGGGTCGACCAGCGACAAATCCCAAAGCTCCGTGCCCTGGTAGAAATCCGGCACGCCCGGTAGCGTCGCCTTCAAGGTGACCTGACTGAGGGAGTTCAGCGCGCCCAGTAGCGAGATGCGCTGGCCCAGGGTCTGCAGCGAATCCAGAAATTCAGCCGAAGCCGATCGATCCAGGATCCGTTGCAGGAACGTGCGTAATCCCGCTTCGTAGGCCTGGTTGGGATTGAGCCAGCTGGTTTCCTGCTTGCCCTCGCGCGCCGCCTTCAGCGCATAGGCCTGAAATCGTTCGGCAAATCTATCGTCAATTTGGCCCGATGGCCGCCCGCCGAGCAGGGCCTGATACAGCATATATTCGAACGGCGCCGACGGCGCACGCATATCGCCTTTGATGACGAGATGCGGCGCGTTCAGGATTTTCCAACGCGCCACCGCGCTGGCCCATTCACCGGGAAGCTCGGCAAGCGCTATCAATCGCGCCCGCGCGTCCTCGCCGCGCTTGGTGTCGTGCGTCGCCGTGGCCGTCATGCCATGCGGCCATTGCCTGGCGCGGAGCTCCATGGCTTCATGAAATTCATCGACGGAAAGCGCCTTGGCCGAGGGGTCGCCGCCGACCTCGTTCAGCGCGAGCAAGCGGTGGTAGCGATAGAATGCGGTATCCTCGAGCGATTTTGCCATCATCGGCCCGGTAAATTGCTGCACCTTCAATGCGAAGCGGCGCACGCGCGGCGCGCTATGCACAGGCCCACCCGGCTTGATCAGGTCCATGATCAGCGTATCGCGCAAGAATTCGAAGATGCCGTCGTCGGCCGCAAACCAGTCCGCTCGTGCTTTTTCGATGGTCTCCGAGATCAGCGCGCGGTCGTGCGCCGATGGGCCGGCCGACGTCAGATAGGTGCGATAGACCGGAAAATGCAGGACGTAGAGTTCGAGCGCCTGCCGCAAACTGTCGGCGGAATAGTCGCGGGTCGAGTAATGCCCGTTGGCAATCCGCGCGAGCAGGCGCGTCAGCACGGTGAATTCACTGGTCAGCAAGGTCTCGAGCACCCTGCGCTTGGCATCTTTCAGGACCGGTTCGAGCTTTGGCGATTGATTGCTGACTTGCCGCCAAATCTCATCAAGCGGCGCGAGGCCCTTGCCGTCGACCAGCACGTGGGTAATGGCATTCAGCCATTCATAGCCGGTAGTGCCATGGATGCCGGCGAAGCGATGCAGCTTTTCACCTTCGCCAAGAATTTTCTCGATCACCATGTAAAATGGCTGGGCGTCTTTCGCCTGGGCATCCCGGATCAGGCGGCGCAGGCGCTGAAAATATTGCGCGGGATCGCGCAGGCCGTCGATGTGATCGAGCCGCAGCCCCTGCAGCCGGTCGTCTGCGATCAGTTTTTTGACCAGGCGATGGATGGCGTCGAAGGTGCCGGCATCCTCGATACGCAATCCGGCCAGCGTGTTGACGTCGAAAAAGCGTCGATAGTTGATGTCGCTGGAAGCTAACCGCCAATGCCCGAGCCTGTAGTGCTGGCGTTCGAGCAGGTGATGCAGGGCGAGGACCTGCGCGGCGCGATCCGGACCCGCGCGATAGGCCTCCAGCCCGCGTGCGATAATCTCGGCACCGTCGGCGATGCCTTTTAACGCCGCCTTGAAGGCGGGCGCTTCCTTGCGATTGGGATGACGCAGCCCCTTGTAGCGCGATGCAAGTTCAAGAATAAGCTTTCCTGCCGCGCTATCTTCGGCGCCAGCCTGTTTGACGATCGCGCGCAAAATCTCGCTGTAACGCTCAGGCGCAATCGGCAGCCGGTGCTGGAAATACCAGGCCGAAAAGTTGCCTTCGCCGGCATCGTAGCGAAGTTCAATCTCGCCCTTTTCCAGCGCCTGCCCATAGGACGAGCCGATGATCGGCAGCAGCATGCCGGGCCGGGCGCGGTACGGCAACAGGTCCCAATCAGTGTCGAACGATGCCGCATGCGGCGAGGCCGGGCCCCATTCCAGCACATCGAGCCACCATGGATTATCGGCGAAGTGCACGCCGACATGGTTGGGAACGAAGTCAAGAATCAGCCCGAGATCGTGCTGCTTCAACGCCTCGCTCAATCGCCCGAAGCCGGCCTCGCCGCCGAGTTCCGGATTGATCTGGGTATGATCGACGATGTCGTAGCCGTGAGTACTGCCCTTGCGCGCCTTCATGAAAGGCGAAGCATAGAGATGGGTGATGCCGAGCGCTTTCAGATAGGGGACGATGGCGGCAGCCGCGTCGAAATCGAAGTCGGCGGTGAGCTGCAGACGATAAGTCGCGACCGGGATCGCCGAAGGCATTTTTTATCCGATGCGCCAGAACACAGACCACGGTGGAATCCAGCCGGTGGTTTCGTTGCCCCAAATTAGGATACCCGCTTTCTCGGCTTTATGCTCGATGGCCTGATCCGACAGATTGGCGACCAGGCCAAGCGTTGCTCCGTCGCCCATGCGCCACCGGGCCGTGAGCAAGCCACTATCCTCCGCGTGGGCGCTACCGAAGACCGCACCGGCAAGCCGGGGAACGATTTCACGACCGCGAATCGCAAGCAATCGTTGCACCAGTGCGAGCCGCCCTTGCCCCGCGGCCGTGTTGCGCTGCTCCCAGTCCAGCACCGCGGACCGGAAGGTTGCGGGATCGAGCGGATCGGGAACCTGGTCGCCATACTTGGCGTATGCCCATTCGTATTCCTTGCGCCGTCCCCTGCGGACAGCTTCCGCCAAATCGCCCTGAAAGTCGCAAAAGAACGGAAACGGCGTCTGCGAGCCCCATTCCTCGCCCATGAACAGCATCGGCGTCATCGGCGCCAACAGCATGACCGCAAGCGCGGCTTCTATTCCCGGCGCTGCCGCGATGCCTTCCAGCCGGTCGCCGAACGGACGGTTACCGACCTGGTCGTGGTTCTGCAGGAAATTGACACAACACATCGGCGAAAGGCTGCCGCTTGGTTCGCCGCGCAGCTTGTTGCCCCAATAGACGGAGTTCTCGCCCTGATAGACGAAGCCGGAGGCCAGCGCCCGGGCCAGGTCGCGACGCGGCGAGCGCTGATAATCGCCGTAGTAGCCCTGGGCTTCCCTGGTCAACAACACGTGCCAGACGTGGTGATAATCGTCGTTCCACTGCCCGCGATATTTGCCGCGGGGCGGGTCTTCGCCCGCGTCCAGCAGGCTCGAGCGGTTGTCGCTGTTTTCGAGCACGAGATGAATGTGGCGACCGCTCTGCGCAGCAAGCTTGCCGACCGCTGCGCTGAGATCATGCAGCAGCGACAGTCCGCCCGGTTCGGCGATGGTATTGACCGCATCCAGCCGCAGCCCGTCGAAGCGATATTCGCGGAGCCAATGCAGTGCGTTCTGGATCGCGAAGGCGCGCACCTGCGGCACCCGGTAATCGATCGCGCGGCCCCAGGGGGTCTGCGCTTCGGTGAAGAAATCCGGCGCATATCGGCCGAGATAATTTCCTTCGGGACCGAAGTGATTGTAGACGACATCGAGAAACATCATCAGGCCGCGCCGATGCGCCTCGTCGACCAGGGTTTTCAGATCGTCGGGCCGTCCATAGGCGCTGTCGGGCGCGTACCACAACACCCCGTCATAACCCCAGTTGCGCTTGCCGGCGAAATCCGCCAGCGGCATCAATTCCAGCGCGGTGATGCCGGTCGCCGCAAGATGATCGAGCTTGCCGATCATGGCGCGGTAGGTGCCTTCCGCTGTGAAGGCGCCGACATGGCTTTCGAGCAAGATGGCTTCGTGCCATGGGCGTCCATGCCAGTCGGGGGTCTGCCATTGGTAGGCGGCATGATCGATCACCTCGCTCGGGCCCAACACATCATCAGGCTGAAACGCGGAGGCTGGATCGGGCACATCGATCTCGTCGTCGATCCGGAACTTGTAACAGCTGCCTGCTTTGACACCGGATATGTCGGCGTAAAACCAGCCATCGTCGCCGCGCCGCATCGGTTGCGGTTTTTCAAGCAACAGATCGACCCGTTTTGCGGCCGGCGCCCACAGGCGAAACGACGCCCCGTCCGGTATCAGTCTTGCGCCGAATGCCGGTTCAGTCATGCCGAACCCGCAAATGCAAGAACCGAGCGCGGAGGCGCGTTGGCATCGCTGCCTGAGGTGAAATCAGCGGCCTTCTGTTTGCTGTCCGCGGTATTGAGCACCTGCCGCCAGCTCTTGTATTCCGGCAGCTTGGGCAGCTTGAACGCGATCGCCTCGGGTGCGGCGTTGAGCACGATGAAGATTGGCGGCTGCCCACGCTCGATCGGGCCCAGCACATAAGCGAGAAAACGCCCCTCGGGGAAATTCCAGTCCTGCTCCTTCATCTCCTCGGCGGCCGGCGTCAGCCATAGCACGCCGTAGGATCCATCCGGGCGCCGTCCGTCGAGCCACTGACGCGAGCGGATTTGCGGAAAGCGGTTTCGGATGCCGGTCATGTGGCCGATAAAATCGGTAAGGTCGTCACCCTCGCGATTGAGGCCTTCCCAGCCGATCCAGCCGATCTCGTTATCCTGGCAATAGGCGTTGTTGTTGCCGTTTTGGGTGTTGCCGACCTCGTCGCCGGCCAGAATCAGCGGCAGCCTTGCGCCAGCAACAGGCAGGCTAGTTGATTCTTCCGCAGCTGACGACGCAGGGCGACAATCGTCGGATCGTCGGTCGGCCCTTCATGGCCGCAATTGTTGCTGTGGTTGTCGCCGGAGCCGTCGTGGTTGTCCTCGCCATTAGTCTCGTTGTGCTTTTCGTTGTAGCTGAACAAATCCGCCAGCGTGAAGCCGTCATGCACCGTGATGTGATTGATGCTGGCGCGTGGCGTGCGGCTGTCGTGGTTGAAGAGGTCGGACGAGCCGGTCATGCGGCTGGAGACCTCGCCGATCAGGCTGCCTTCGCCGCTCCAGTAGCGCCGCATTGCGCTGCGATAGCGGTCGTTCCATTCCGACCATTGCGATGGAAACGCGCCGACCTGATAGCCGCCCATTCCGAGATCCCAGGGCTCGGCGACCAGCTTGACCGAGGCCAGCACCGGGTCTTGCCGGATCGCGGTGAGGAACGCGGCGTTACGGTCGAATCCACCAGGGCCGCGCGACAGCGTGGTGGCGAGATCGAACCGGAAGCCGTCGACATGGCAGACCTCGACCCAGTAGCGCAGCGAATCCATCACCATCTGCAGAACGCGGGGATGGGTGAGATTCACTGAGCTGCCGCAGCCGGTGAAATCGTCGTAATATCGCGGATTATCCGGCTTCAACCAGTAGTAGGAAGCGTTGTCGATGCCGCGGAACGACAGCGTAGGGCCCATATGATTGCCCTCCGCGGTGTGATTGTAGACGACATCGAGCATCACCTCGATGCCGGCGTCGTGCAGCCGCGCCACCGTGGTGCGAAAAGCGTCGAGCGGGTTGTCCTGCGAGTAACGCTGCTCCGGCGCGAAAAATGACAGGGTATTGTAGCCCCAGTAGTTCGACAGCTTCCTTTCGACCAGAATTCTGTCGTCGACGAGGCCGTGAATCGGCAGCAGCTCGATGGTGGTGACGCCAAGGCGCTTGAGATGCTCGATCATGGCCGGCGAGGACAGGCCGCCATAGGTGCCGCGCAGGTTCGGCGGCACGTCGTCGCGCTTCCGTGTCAGGCCCTTGACGTGGGCTTCATAGATGATGGTGTCTTCCCAAGCGACGTTGGGGCGGATTTCGCGTCGTCCCCAGTTGAAGGTCTCGTCGACGACGACCGCCTTCGGCATGCCGCGCGCATTGTCGCGCCGGTCGAACGAGAGGTCCTCGCGCGCGCTGCCGGTGCGATAGGCGAAATGCGCATCGCTCCACACCAGCCGTCCGGCGGTGCGCTTGGCATAGGGATCCATCAGCAGCTTGTTGGCGTTGAAGCGGTGGCCGTGTTCGGGCTCGTAGGGCCCATGAACCCGATAGCCATAGAGCTGTCCGGGCGAAATGTCGTTCAGGTAGCCGTGCCAGACCTCTTCGGTACGATCCGGCAATTCAATCCGCTCGAGTTCGCGGCGACCCTGAGTGTCGAACAGGCAGAGCTCGACCTTATGCGCGTTGGCGGAGAACAGCGCAAAATTAGTACCCCGGCCGTCCCAGCTTGCACCGAGGCGTGCGGACGTTCCGGCGGACAATCGCATGCGTCAGCTTTCCGGTACCAGAAATATCGCGGCCAAAGGCGGGACAGTGAGATTGAGTTCGGGCACAAGGCTGTCCAACGCCTGGACTTCGCCGACGTTCCCGACATTGCTGCCGCCGTAATGCGCGGAGTCCGAATTGAAAACTTCGCGCCATTTGCCGGCGAACGGCACCCGGATGCGATAATTGTAGTAAACATTCGGCGAAAAATTAGCGACTACCAGGCATCGTGCACGGGCTTCGTTGCCTTTGCGGATCCATGCGAACACGTTGCCGCCGGCGTCGTCGGCCACAATCCATTCGAAACCGGATGGATCGCAATCCAGCTGATGCAGCGCCGGCAATGTGCGATAGAGCTTGTTGAGATCGCGGATCAGGGCCTGGATGCCGGCATGTCTCTTCTGGTCGAGCAGGTGCCAGTCAAGCGAGCGATCGTGGTTCCACTCGCGCTCCTGCGCGAACTCGCAGCCCATGAACATCAGCTTCTTGCCGGGATGTCCGAACATGAAGCTGTAATAGGCGCGCAAGTTGGCAAAGCGTTGCCAGTCGTCGCCGGGCATCCGCCCCAGGATCGAGCGCTTGCCGTGCACCACCTCGTCATGTGACAGCGGCAAAATGAAGTTTTCCGAAAACGCGTAGTGCAGGCCGAACAGAATGTCGCCGTGATGATGCTTGCGGTGGATCGGATCCTTGCTGATGTAGTTCAGGGTGTCGTGCATCCAGCCCATATTCCACTTGTAGCCAAAACCGAGCCCGCCATGTTCGACCGGGCGCGACACCTGCGGCCACGCGGTTGATTCTTCCGCGGCGGTGGTGGCCTGCGGAAAACGGCCGAACACTTCGGTATTGAAGCGGCGCAGAAAGTCGATGGCTTCGAGATTTTCGCGGCCGCCATATTTGTTCGGGATCCAGCCGCCGGCGGGCCGGCTATAGTCGAGATACAGCATCGAAGCGACGGCATCGACGCGCAGGCCGTCGATGCCGTAACGTTCCAGCCAGAACAGCGCGTTCGACACCAGGAAATTGACGACTTCGGTGCGGCCGTAATTGTAGATCAGCGTGCCCCAGTCGAGATGGCGGCCCTGCAGCGGGTTGGCGTGCTCGTAAAGCGCCGTGCCGTCGAAATTGCCGAGGCCGTGCGGATCGTCGGGAAAATGCCCGGGCACCCAATCCAGCATCACGGCCAAGCCTTCGCGGTGAAGCGCGTCGACCAGTGCGGAGAAATCTTGTGGCCTGCCGAACCGGCTGGTGGGCGTGTACAGGCCGGTCGGCTGATAGCCCCATGAGCCGTCGAACGGATGCTCGTTGATCGGCAGGAATTCGACGTGGGTGAAGCCGAGATCGCGGACATAACGCGGAAGCTGCTCGGCGAGCTCGCGATAGGTCAGCCATTCATTGTTGCCCTTGCGCCGCCACGAACCGAGATGGACCTCGTAGATCGACATCGGCGCGCCGAGCGCGTTGACGCCGGCAGCAGCGGGCCGCGGATGCGGCAGCTTGGTCTCGTCCAGAACAATCGACGCGGTGCTCGGGCGCATTTCCGCGGCAAACGCCATCGGATCGGACTTCAGCGCCAGATGCTGGCCCTGCGGGCCGATGATATCGAATTTATAATGATCGCCCGCCGTGGCGTGGGGAACGAACAGCTCCCAATAGCCGACGCCGCGCACCCGCATCGGATGCCGCCGTGCATTCCAGAAATTGAAATCGCCGACCACGCTGACCCGCCGCGCGTTAGGCGCGAGCACCACGAAAGCCACGCCATCGACGCCGTCGAGCGTCATCGGATGCGCGCCAAGCTTGTCGTAAAGCCGCTGATGGGTGCCTTCGCCCAAGAGATAGAGATCGAAGTCGGTCAGGACCGGCGGAAAGCGGTAGGGGTCGTCTCATGGATGCGCGCCAGCGTCGCCGTTTCGCCATGCTCGCCGATCGCATCCACCTTGGACGCCTCCGGCAGGAACGCGCGGACAACGGTCTTGTCGCCCTCTTTATGCAGGCCGAGATAGTGAAACGGGTCGGAGTGGCGGCCTTCGACGATCGCATAGGCCTCCGCGGAAAGCTTGGTCATGAGGCCTCGTTGGATTGCTGGGCCAGGATTCGGAGCATCCCGGTCAGCGGGACGCGCAGCCATTCCGGCCTGTGGGCCAATTCATATTCGATCTCGTAGAATGCCTTCTCGAGCAGGAAGAAATCGAGCATCTGCTCGGCGGCCAGCGGATCGGCCGGCCACAGGCGCTGGTCCGTCATGGTCTCCCGATAGGCGGCGAGGAACGCCGCGACCGCGCGTTCGCCCCACTCGCCAAGCGCTGCGCCAAGCTTGCCTTGCTCGTCAGTCATCACCTTGAGCGCCCGTTCCAGCGCGGCGGTAGCGGAATAATCGATCGAACGGATCAGGCCGGCAACGTCGCGCGCCGCCGGCGCCTTGCGCCGCCGTTCGGCCAGCGCGCGGCGGGGTTCGCCCTCGAAATCGATGATGAAGATATCGTCCTTGACGATCAGTATCTGGCCGAGATGGAAGTCGCCATGGTGGCGGATATTCAACCCGTCGATGCCCTCTGGAAGCAGCGCATTCAGGCGATCACGCAAATTGGCGCGTTGTGCCAGCATTTGATCGACGAGCAGACGATCGGATTCCCTCATTGTCTCGCGTCGTTGCTGCAATGCGTCGAAGACACGTTCGGCGCGGCTCATTACTCCCTCGGTCCAGCGCTGCACGTCCGCCGGCACGCTCGGCTCCGGCGCGAAATCAGGGAATTCATCACTGGCGGCGAGCGCGAGGTGCATCTCGGCGACGCGTTTGCCGGTTTGCGACATGTAACGCAGATAGGGGACCTGTTCCTCGCTTTCACCGGGATGTTCGCTCGCCGCCAAGAGACGCTGTTCATCGATGAAGCGGTCGAGATAGGCCGATGTCACGGTCCAGGCGTCGCCCTGGTTTTGCACGAAGGCATGCACGATCGCGATCGCACTTCTGTCGTCGCCTTCGACATATTCAACGCTGCCGAGCAAATCCGGCGTGTTGGCAAAGCCCGCGACCTCGGTCAGGAACCGGCCGATCTCGATTTCGGGATTGATCCCGGTTTCCAGCCTTCGATAAACCTTGACCACATAGTCGCTGTCCACCAGCGCCGTTGAGTTGGATTGTTCGGTTTCGACGGCGCGGATATATTCTGGCTGTTGGACAGGTTTGTCGGATAGCTTGCTGGTTGGCCTGAATTCAAGCCGCAGGCCCGTCTCTTCGACGGTCAAGGATTGGCGCAGATTGCGCAGCAAAAGCGCGATGAAGATCGGGTCGGTCGCTGCGTCCAGCACCGTTCCTTCCCGGGCGCCCTGGCGCACGGCGGCAAATGCCCGGGGGTTATAGCGCTCGCGATCGAAGCGGACCCATTCGATCTGCATCGGCAATACGTAACGCGCCTTCGTGCCGCGCTGTGTCGCTTCAAAAAATACCAGCCAGGGACGGTTGTCGCCGATGTCGCAGAAGGGAATAGCCGAGGTCAGGGCAGGACGAATCGCTTCCGGCGCGCGCTCCGGGTACCAGCGGGTGCGCGCCAGATGCCCCGGCAGGACATCGCGTTCAAACACACTGCGGGTACGGGTCAGCGACACCCATGTCGCGCCCACCGGCACGACAAGGGTTTCGAATTCGGGAACCACCGTTGGTTCGACGTGCTCCGACTTTTCCCGCTCCTTGAGCTGGAACCAGTAGAAACCATACGGCGCCAGCGTGATCATGTAGGGCAATTCGCCGATCGCCGGAAAGCGGGTTCGGCCGAGCATTTCGAGCGGCACCCGGTCTTTCCACGCCGATAGATCGAGTTCGGTGGCCTGTGCGGATCGCGACAGGTTGGCGACGCAGAGAATGGCCTCATCCTTGTACTGGCGCACATAGCACAGCACCGAGCGATTGGTCGGGCGGATAAAGGTCATGGTGCCGCGTCCGAACGCCAGCGCGGACTTGCGTACCGAGATCAGCCGCTTGGTGGCGCTCAACAGCGAAGACAGGCTGCGCGACTGGGCTTCGACGTTGACCGACTCGTACCCGTAGACCGGATCCATGATGGTCGGGGCGTAGAGCCGCGCCGGGTCGGCGCGGGAGAAGCCGCCGTTGCGGTCCGGTGTCCATTGCATCGGTGTGCGCACGCCGTTACGGTCGCCGAGATAGATATTGTCGCCCATGCCGATTTCGTCGCCGTAATAGATGATCGGCGTGCCCGGGAACGACAGCAGCAGCGAGTTCATCAGCTCGATCTTGCGCCGGTCGTTGTCCATCAGCGGCGCCAGGCGCCGGCGAATGCCGACATTGATACGGGCGCGGGGATCGTTGGCGTAGGTGGACCACAGATAATCACGCTCGACGTCGGTGACCATCTCCAGCGTCAGTTCGTCATGGTTGCGCAGGAATAGCGCCCATTGGCAGCTTGCGGGAATGTCCGGGGTCTGG
>WNGJ01007072.1_pt1 | contig 11922 bp, 9 predicted proteins | sample 5400611 | NCBI WGS metagenome assembly WNGJ01 (sample SAMN13153375, study PRJNA577476) | soil metagenome | isolation source: 40 cm soil or saprolite under Garry oak tree replicate 1 | place: USA:California | collected 2016-06-15 | reverse complement strand
CGGCACGGGGCTAGAGCTTGCGCGCGATTCGTGGAGTCCGCAAGGAGGCCGGAAACTCGGGCTACGCAGCCACTCCCTCCCCGACCTTCCGCCGACCACTGCCCAACGCCGCGTAGGCGACCGGCCCGACCGCCGCGAGCAGCACCGCCACGATCACCCCGGGGAGGGCGATCTCGCGGCTGCGGATCTCCAGTCCGACCGCCGCAACCAGCAGGAGCAGCGGCAACGCGGCGAGCGCCGCCAGCCCAGGGACCCCCAGCGGCACCCGGAACGCGCCCCGCAGGTGGGGTTCCCGGCGCCGCAGCCTGAGCAGCGCGGCGAACTCGAGCGCCAGGGCCGCCGTGTAGAGCAGCACGTCGCCAGCGAGCAGCCCGCCGAAGGGGAGCAAGGCGAACACCGAGTAGGCGACCGCGGACACGAGGACCGCGTTGCGGGGCGTTCCGCGGCCATCGACCCGCGCGAGGGCGGCCGGGAGCAAGCCGTCCTGCGCGAGCACGAGCGGGATGCGCGAGTAGACCAACAGCAGCGCGTTGAACAGGGCGAACGCGCTCACCATCCCTGCCAGTGCGATCCAGACGCCGAGCCACGGGCCGATCACCGCCGCGGCGAGCACGGGCCAGGCGCCATCGGTCCACGCGGTCCAGTCCGTCAGCGCGAGCACCGGGATGACGGTCAGGAGATAGACCGCGGTGACGAGCGGCAGGGCGCGCGCGAGCGCCCGGGGATAGGCGGCCGACGAGTCCTCGATCTCCCCACCGATCGTGGAGGCGTTGTCCCAACCGCTATAGTTCCAGATGCTCTGCGACACGCCGAGGCCCAGGGCGCCCAGGAAGGACGTACCGGTTGCGTGGAACGGCGTCACCGGCAGCGGCGGTGCCGGAGCGGCGATCCAGCGTGCGACGGCGCCCAGGCACAGCACTGCGAAGGGCGCGAGCACCGCCGCGACGAACCACCCGGACGCCGTTCCCACCACACGCGTGCCGCGCAGGTTCAGCCACGTGGCGCCCCAGATCAGCGCCAGCGCCAGGAGCCAAGCGTCGAATCGCCCGAGCCCGGGCGCGAAGAACCGGAGATACTGGAGAAAGAGCACCGGGTAGATCGCCATGTCGATCAGCGAATAGACCCAGGAGAGCCACCCGTTCCAGTAGCCCCAGAACCGGTTGAACGCGCGCCTCACCCACCGGTAGTAGCCGCCTTCGACGGGGAGCATCGAGGCGAGCTCCCCGACAAGCAGCGCCTCGGGCACACTGTAGAGGAGCGGTGTGGCGAGGAGGAGGAGAACGGCGACGCCCGGCCCTACCGCCCCGACCAAGCCCTCCAAGCCGAAGGGCCCCCCGGAGACGTTGAAGTACATCACCGCCACCAGGGGCCCGAGCCGGAGCCCGGAACGCGCTCGGGGCGGGGGGGGCGGGGCTGGGGCAGGATCCGCGGTCATCGCGCGAGCGCGCGGGCTCAGCGGCCGAGCGCCACGCGCAGCTCTGCGAGGCGCGCACCGATCGCCGCAGGCGCGAGCGCAGCGAGGTCGGGCGGCAAGAGCCGGCGGCTGGTGCACTCGAAGGCGGCGATGAGGCGCTGGTACTCGAGCTCGAGCGGATACGAGGGGGGCTGGCAGTCCCGGATCAGCTCGCGCAACAGCGTCGCGGAGAGCGCCGACTCCCCCGCGGCCGCCATCCGCCGGCTCGCCCGCACGAGAATCGCCTCGAGGTCGGCGGCGGACAACGCGTCCGGAGACTCGGCGAGCAGCCCGGCCGGCTCGAGACCCGGCTGGAGAGCGACGCGCAAACGGCGGCGCAGGGCATCGAACACCAGCGCCCGCTCTTCGACGGTCGCCGGAGGGAACAGCGCGATGTGCTCCTCCGCCCGCCCCTGGCGCTTCAGATCCACCGGGACGAGGTCAGGCCGGCTGGTCATCAAGAACCAGAGCACCTTTCCCCGCCGCCTCGTGTCTCCCATGAACGCCGCGAGCGAGGCGAACACCCGCTCGGAGACGCCCGAGTCGGCGCCGTGGGTTTCGCGGGTGCCGAGGGCGGCATCCGCCTCGTCCACCACGACTGCTACCGGCCCGATCGCGTCGAGCAGGCCCAGGACCCGCTCCAGGTTGGCCTCGGTCTGCCCCTGCCACTTGGAGCGGAAGTTCAGGAGCTCGACGACCGGAATGCCGATCTCCTTCGCGAAGCAGCGAACGATGAAGCTCTTGCCCGTGCCCACGGGGCCGCACACGAGATAGCCCATCGGTACGACGTCGAGCCGGCCCTGGGCGAGCGCCCGGGCGGTCTCTCGGAACAGCGCCTTCGCGCCCTCATGCCCCGCCACCGCGTCGAGGTCGACGTCGCTCGTCATGAACGTAAGCAGGCTGCCGCTCGCCTCCTCGATCAGGCGCTTCTTCTCACGCGTCAGCGCCTCCTGGTCGAGCGCCGCGCCCGCTGTCTCCGCCTCGGCGAGCAGGCTCTCGAGGTGCAGGCGCGTGAGGCCCGCGGTGAGGATCGCGACCCGACGCGCGTCCACCTTCGCGAACGTCTCCGGCCGGCTGCCGCGCGCCGCGATATACGCATAGCGCTCCGGCTCGTCCGGTATGGAAACGGCGATCTCGAAGGTACGGGCGTCGCCCACGAGCGGGGCGGAGAGCGCCGCTGTCGTCTCCGACAGCAGGCAGAACGTCACGCTGCGGTGCAGGAACAGCGGGTCGCTCGCCCAGCGGCGCAGCGTGACGATCGAGCTGCGGTCCTCGGCGGGGAGCTGGCCCGGCTCACCCGCCGGTGCCACGGTTTCGCCGTAATCAATGATCACTGCCGCCGCGAAGCGGTGGTTCTCGCCGAGCTGGTAGCGCAGGTACGTCTCGATCAGCTGGAGGGCGCGGTCGGGATCGCGCGGCTGGACCTGCGCGAGGTTCGTCCCGCCGACCTTGTCGTAGGCTTTGAGGACCGTCTTGAACTCGTTCTCGACGTCGCGGTCGGTGAATCCGATGCCGGCGCCGCGGTCATAGGTCACGATCGCCGACCGATCGCCGAAGATCACCTCGGCCAGGAAGTCCCCGATCGTGCCGAAGCGTCGGAAGCCGAGGGGATGGAGGTCCCGTACCCCCGGCCCGTGCAGGATGAAGAAGTCGATGCCCCGCTGGCGAACGCGGCGCTGCAGCGTCTTCGCCCACGCGGGCAGTGGTGGCCCCCCCGGTTCGCCGCCCGGGGTGGGGTCAGCGAAGACGCTCACGGCCGGAGACTACCACGCGGCGCGAGACACCGTCAACGGCCAGGGACTGTCGCGACGGACGCCGGCGCTCCGCCCCAGCACTCGCTCGTAGACGGCCAGCTCCTGTCGCGCGATCCGCGGCCAGGCGAACCGCGCCGCCTTGGCGAGCCCCGCCTCGCTCATCGCCCGGCGCCGCTCCGGATCCGCCAGCAGCGCGATCGCCGTTTCGGCCCACGCCGCCGGGTCATCCTTCGGGAGGATCACGGCTTCCGCGCCTCCGTCCACGACATAGCGGAAGCCCACGTTGTCGGCGACGACCATCGGCGTGCCGCAGGCCATGGCCTCGAGCAAGGTCACGCCGAACGACGCGATCCGGGTGGGACAGAGGTACAGGTCGGCCGAGCCGTAGTAGTCCGGGCGGTCGCCGAAGACCTCTCCGACGAACCGCACGCTGGCGCCCAGGAAGCGCGCGCGCCGCTCGTAGTAGCGACGCCATGGCCCCTCGCCCGCCACGGTGAGCACCGCCCGCGGGTAGCGCGCGAGGACGCGCGGCATCGCCGCGAAGAGCGTGCCGAGCCCGTTACGCGGCTCCATGCGGCCGAGGAAGAGAAGCCGGGGGTGATCGGAGAGGGCGTCCGTGGGCCGCCGGCCGTTGGGCTGGAAGAAGCTCGTGTCCACGCCGTTGGGAATGATCTCCCAATCGACCTCGAAATATCGCGACATCGCGTCCACGACCGGCTGGCTCACGGCGATCGTCGCCGCGTGCCGGTCGAGGATCTTCTGGAGCGGCCGCCGGAAGACCCGGCAGCCGGCCGAGCGCCGGAACCACGAGTGGAACGTGGCGACGACCGGGATGCCGAGCCGCCACGCGGCGAACGGTGCCGCGAGGCCGAACGTCGGGGCGAGCCCGCCGTGCACGTGCACGATGTCGCAGCGCCCCGCCCGGAAGACGTCCTCGAGCCGGCGCCGCAGCCGCCACCCGGTGGTGAGCCGCGACACGCCGCCGTTCGAGTAAATCACCCGGCTCGTCCCCACGCGGCGCACGAAGTCGGCGTCGGGGTAATCGCCCATGTGGGAGGTCACGACGGTGGCCGTGTGCCCCCAGCGGTTCAGCTGCAGGGCGAGGTTGTGGACGTGCTCGGGAACGCCCCCGAGCTGGGGATAGTAGTCCTCGGCCACGAGCGCGATCCGCATCGAACTCCCGCACGCGAAAGGTGAAGTTGGTGCTGCGCCGCTAGGGCAAGCCAGTTTTCCGAGTGGGTGACCCGCCGGCCGCGGCCGACGTCACGGTCTCGGATCGAGCGCGGCCCGCACCTGGGCTACCGCGGCGACCACCACCAGCGGCTGCTCTTCCTGGAGAAAGTGGCCCGCGCCCGGCACGGAGTCGAGCGTGAACGAGCGCAGCGTCCGCTGCAACAGCTTCACCTCGGTCGCCGCCACGTCCCCGTCGTGAGCCACCCCACCCACCATGAGTCGTACGGGACAGCGGATCTCGGAGAGGTGCGGCCACAGCTTCTCGGGCTCGCGCGCGTTCGCCATCGCCACGTACGCCTTCAGCGTGGCGTCGAGATCGCGCGCCGCCGCGGCCGTGTACCCGTACACGACGTCGTCCGTGACCCAGGTTGAATCGCCCGAGGACGCAAGCAGGAGGCTCTTGATCTTCCTGCGGATCAGCCCGGCGCCGCCGAACAGCTTGATCCACGGCGCGAACCTCAGCGCTCGCTTGAACGCGGGGGTGACGGCCGCCTCGGTGGGCCCGCCCTCGAGGGAAACGAGTCCCCGGACGAGATCGGGCCGGCGATACGCCAGGCGGAACGCCTCCGACCCGCCGATCGAGTGCGCGACCACGAGCGCCCGGCGCACTCCCAGCGAGTCGAGCACCGCGGCGATCCGGTCCGCCTGCGCGGTCAGGGAATAGTTGGCGTGGGCGGGGCGCCCCGAGGAACCCACGCCGAGGGGCTCGATCACGATCGTGCGGTACCCCGCCGCGTTGAGGAGCGGGACCAGCTTGCGGAACCCGAACTCGGACCCGAACAGCCCCGGGATCAGCACGACCGGCTCGCCCGCGCCGGCGGTCGCTACCGCCAGCGACTCCGTGCGAGTGAGCGGGACCTTGAAGTTATGTTCAACGGAGGAGCTGTCCGCGAGGAGCAGCGCCGCAAGCAGCCACATCAAGAAGCCTCCCGGCTCAAGAGCTCATCCAACCCGTTGAATGTACCTGTCGAAGTGCGGCTTTTCGACCCTCCGGTAAAAGGTGAGAATGGCGGCCTGGTCGATGAGCGCTGCGACCAGACCAGGCAGCGACCCTGTCACGAGCGCGAGGCCGTAAGCGGGGAGATAGCCCACCGTGTACATGGGATTCCTGAGAAACCGGTACGGGCCCCCGGCCTTCGCGACGCCCCGCGCGGCCGGGTCGAAAAAGTTGCGCCAGTAGTACGCGCCGCCCCCGAGCGTGACCGCCGCCCACAGCTTCATGGCGACGCCGACCGCGACGAGCGCTGCGCCCGCCCCCACAACCCAGCCGGCGGGAAGACCGACGCTCAGCGTGCGTCGAGTCACGACGCACAGCGCGATGAAGCTCAGCGCGTCGTTGTTCATGACGGCCGCCGCCGCTCGACGAAATCTGCGGAACCCCTCGCTAGGGCCGTAGCTGCGCGTGAGGTGGCTCGTCCGGTCTTCGCGCTTGAGCGTGAAGCCGATATAGAGCACGTACGCGAGCCGGCCCGCGAGATGGTAGGCGAAGGCGATCCAACCCCAAATGGATAGTGCCATGGCGACGAACCTGGCGGCCAAGCCGTAGCCGTCAAGGCGAGGCCGCGACATCTTAGGTTGGCGTTATGAGCGAATTGCGGTGTTCACGCAACGGACGTCCCGCCGGCGTCCCGAGGCTCGGGGGGCTCGGCTTCCTCGCGGCCAGCCTCGTGTTGGGGGCGGGGGGCCCGAGCCGACTCGCCTGCGCCCAATCGGTCCCCCCTCCGGAGTCGAGCTACGCGGCGCTGCGCTGGCGGCTCATCGGTCCCCACCGTGGCGGCCGGGTCCTGGCCGTGGCCGGCATCCCCGGCGACGCCACGACGTTCTACTTCGGCGCCGTGGACGGGGGCGTATGGAGAACCACCAACGCCGGCCTCACCTGGGAGCCGTTGTTCGACCGCGAGCCGGTCGCCTCCGTCGGCGCGCTCGCCATCGCCCCGTCCAACCCGAAGGTCGTCTACGTGGGGACGGGCGAGGCCTCGATTCGCTCCGATATCACGTTCGGCGCCGGGGTCTACAAGTCCACGGACGGCGGTGCGCGCTGGCGGTTCGTGGGCCTGGAAGATACGCGGCACATCGGGAGGATCCTCATCGATCCCAAAAACCCCGACGTCGTGCTCGTGGCTGCGCTGGGCCACGCCTACGGTCCGAACCCTGAGCGCGGCGTGTTTCGCTCCACCGACGGCGGCCGCACGTGGACGAAGGTGCTGTACAAGAATCCCGATACCGGCGCGATCGATCTCGCCTCGGACCCGGACGACCCGCACGTGGTGTATGCGGCACTCTGGCAGGCGCGGCGCCCGGCTTGGAGCCAGTATCCGCCCGACGAGGGGCCCGGCAGCGGGCTGTACCGGTCGAGCGATGGCGGAGCGACGTGGACCGAGCTCACCGGCCACGGTCTCCCTGCCGGCCCCTTGGGCCGAATCGGGCTGGCGGTGGCGCGCGGCAAGCATGGCGCGCGGGTCTACGCGCTGGTGGGGGCAGACAAGGGCGCGGGAGTGTACCGCTCCGACGACGCCGGTGATAGCTGGCGGCTCGCCGGCAGCGACCCCCGGATCACGAGCCGGAACTGGTATTTCTGCCGCATCGCCGTCGATCCCCGGGACCCCGACGTCGTCTACGTGCCGAACGTGGCGCTGCTCCGCTCCACCGACGGCGGCAAGACGTTTACGGCGATCAAGGGCGCTCCGGGCGGCGACGACTATCACGAGCTCTGGATCGATCCTCACGCACCGGCGCGCATGATCGTGGGCAGCGACCAGGGTGCGACGATCAGTCTGGACGGCGGCGCGACGTGGAGCAGCTGGTACAACCAGCCCACGGCGCAGTTCTACCACGTCGTCACGGACGACCAGTTCCCATACCGGGTGTACGGGGCGCAACAGGACGCCGGCACGGCCGGGATCACGAGCCGCAGCGATTACGGCGAGATCACCTTCCGCGACTGGGCGCCGATCGGGGCCGGCGAGAGCGGCTACATCGCGCCGGATCCGCTGAACCCGGACATCATCTACGGTGGGGACACCTACGGCGGCGTGTTTCGCTTCGACCGCACGACCGGCCAGGCGCAGGACATCTCGCCGTGGCCCGTGTCCACCTTCGGCCGGCCGATGCCGCAGCGGAAATACCGGTTTACCTGGACTTCGCCACTCGTGTTCGATCGCCTGGACCGTCACACCCTGTACCACGGAGCGCAGGTGCTGTTCAGAACCCGGGACGGTGGGCTGCACTGGGACGCGATCAGCCCCGACCTGACGGGCGCCGACCCGGAGGCGCGGGCCGAAACCGGAGCGGTGACGATCGCCGACGCCGCGGCGCGCGGCTACGGCGTGATCTACACGATCGCGCCCTCCCCACTCTTCGCGGGGCTCATCTGGGTCGGCACCGATGACGGGCTGATCCACCTGACCACGGACGGCGGGGGGCACTGGCAGAACGTCACCCCCGAGGGGCTCGCGCCCTGGAGCAAGGTCACCCTCATCGAGGCCTCCCCCTTCGACGCGGGGACCGCCTACGCGGCGGTGGATCGCCACCGGCTGGACGACTTCGCTCCCTACATCTACCGGACGCGGGACTCCGGCCGTCACTGGGTCCGGATCGACGGCGGCATCGCTCCGCATGCCTACGTGCACGTGGTCCGCACCGACCCCGCCCGCGCGGGGCTGCTGTACGCCGGGACGGAGACCGGCGTCTACGTCTCCTTCGACGACGGCGAGCACTGGCAGTCGCTACAGCTCAACCTGCCGCCCGCGTCCGTGCGGGATCTGGCCGTCCACGACAACGACCTGGTGGCGGGGACTCACGGGCGCTCGTTCTGGGTCCTCGATGACGTCACGCCGCTCCAGCAGCTGGGGGACGAGGTGTCGCGATCCCGCGCCCACCTGTTTCGTCCCGAGCGGGCGATCCGCCTGCGGCACAGCGAGAACCGCGATACACCGCTACCGCCCGAGGAGCCCCACGGCACAAACCCACCGGCCGGTGCGGTAATCGATTATTATCTGGCGGCGGCCGCGGCCGGCTCGGTGACGCTGGAGATCCTCGACCGGGACGGGCGCTTGCTGCGGCGCTTCTCAAGCGACGAGCGCGCCGAGCCCCCAAAGGAGCCGCCGCAGTTCACGAGCGCGTGGCTGCCCCGAGCGGAGCCGCCGACGCACCATGCCGGCCTCAACCGCTTCGTCTGGGACCTGCGCTACCCGCGGCCGCCTGTCGATCGCTACGGCTACAGCATCGCGGCCGTCGTCGGCCAGGGAACGGTCGAGGAGCCGCAGGGACCGCTCGTGCTCCCGGGGGAGTACCGCGTGCGGCTCACGGTCGGGAGCGAGAGCGACACGCAGCCGCTCCGGGTCGAGCTGGACCCACGCGTGCACGTTCCGGCCGGCGCACTCGCGGATCAGCTTCGGCTCGCCCTCGAGATCTGGAACGCGCTGGCGGACGAGGACGCGCTGCGCGGAGCGGTGCGCCAGCTCGGCGACGACCTCCGGACGCTCGAGCGGCGGTCGCTCGACGATGCGACGCGCGGGGCGATCGTCTCGCTCGAGCAGAGGGCCGACAGTCTCGGGCGCGCGTTGAGCGGCGGCGACCTGGCCGACCTCGAGACCGTGGTGGGGAGCGCGGACCGAGAGCCGACGCAGCAGTCGCGGGACGTGTTCGACGAGCTGAGCGGACGGCTCGGCCAGGCGCGACGGCGGTGGGAGCAGATCCAGATGCAGGAGGTGGCCGCGGTCAACGACATGTTACGGCGGAGTGGCCTTCCGCCGGTGCGTGCAGTGGCCGCGCAGCCCGAGCACATCGAGATTCCGGTGAGTCGCTAGAACTCGCGCTTCTTCATCTCCGAGAAGAAATCGCGCCGGTCCAGATCCTCGTCGGTTGAATCGTCGGACGTAAGCGTCTTGTCGTACTTGCGTTCCGGTTTGCGCTTCGCCTTCGCGACTTTGGCGGCGTTCTTCTTCACCAACGCAGCCAGTTTGCGCTCGTCGCTCTTCGACATCCGGCTCCTCCTGGCGTCCGGGACGCCCGTTGTGAACAAGTGACCGGGCGTGCCGAACGCCCCGGCTCTCTAATTAGATAGGTCCTCGCAGCGCGGGACGCTCAGGGCGGAGGTCACTGAGGCACCGGTCAGATGCGCCCTCGTCGCGCGCGCGCCACACGCTCCCCGAAAAATAGCGAAATCCCGCCGGAACCTCCCGTCAGGAGCGGGTTACATGGCGTCTGTCGATAAACATGGCCTTTGAGAGCACTCGAGGAGGAGCCCATGCGCACCACGCTCGTGACCATCCCCGTGGCCTTCGCCTTGGTCGCGGCCGCCTGTCACCATGCCGCGCCGCCACAGGCGACCGTAGAGCCGACACCGGATATGAACCCCGTGGCAGAGCGGGCTCCTCGGGATTCGTCCCCGCGGTTGGCCGAACCGCAACGGGTCGACTCCGGCACGGCGTCGCAGCGGACGACGGAACAGATTAAGGCGGTCCTCACCGCGATGATCCATTTCGACTTCGACAAAGCGGCCATCCGCCCCGGGGAAGCAGAGACTCTGGATCAGAAGGTCCCCATCCTGCGGGGTAACCCGAGCGTCCGCATTCAGATTGCCGGCAACTGTGACGAGCGCGGCTCGGACGAATACAACCTCGCGCTCGGCAACCGGCGCGCCATCTCGGCCAGGGCGTATCTCGTCAACCATGGCATCGATGCGGGCCGCATCGAGACGATGTCCAACGGCAAGGAGCGACCGATCGACCCGGGGCATAACGAGGAAGCGTGGGCGATGAACCGCAACGATCAGTTCTCAATCCTGAACCCGAACGTCGTGTTGCTGTCGCCCTGACAGTCCCTTCGTCCGGAAGGGCACTCCGCGGCCGTCCACGGTCTGCGGAGTCCGTTTGTGTCGATCTCCTCCTCGTACGTGCCACCCGGCGCGACGAAATCGTCCTCCTCGAGCGTGGTGCATTCCGGCGCGACGACCGGATTGTGTGATAGATTATTCAACTGCGGGACGATGCCGCCGCCGAACGCCGCGACCTGCGTGAAGGTGTGGAGGCACGACGAACGAGAATAGGACCACACAATCGCCGTGGGGTGGTTGGCTCCTGCACGCGGTCGTGGGGATCGGCCTCACGGCCGTGCTTGCGGGCCTCGCCGCGCCTCCGCTCGCCGTGTTCGTAGCGGTGCTGGCGATGGCGATCGCGCACGAGGTGGGCGACGGTGACTTTCGCCGAGAGAATGGCGGTCCATGGAACGGCGTGCTTGATGTGCTTGCGTTCCTCCCCGCGCCACTCGCGTTCTGGGCGATCCACATCTGACGGAGTCATGCTGACGCCCGAGCTGGCCACTTGGATCACGGGCATCACGCACGCAACGCTATTTCCCATCGCTAATTGACCGCCGTCGGGGCGCGTGACGTGGGTCACTACTTCTCCGGGCAAGAAGGCCAACTTGTTCGGAAATGAGGCCCACAGTCCAACGTCCCAAGGCCCTCGCGGCCGCGAGATCGATGCTCCTGACGTTGGGTCTGGTCTGCCTCGCTGGGACCGCGTTCGCCCAGCAGCCGGATTCCACCACCCAGCTGCGTGATTCCAGCCTGTCCGCCGAGGCCTTGAAGAAGCTGAGCATCGAACAACTGATGAACCTGCAGGTCACGTCCGTCTCGAAGCGTCCCGAGCAACTGTCGCAGACCGCCTCGGCGATCCAAGTGATCACGCAGCAGGACATTCGACGCTCCGGCGCGTCGAGTCTCCCGGAGATCCTGCGGCTCGCCACCAACTTGCAGGTCGCGCAAGTGGATTCCCGTCAATGGGCCATCGGTGCGCGCGGCTTCAATAGCACCACCGCCAACAAGCTCCTGGTACTCATCGATGGACGCACGGCTTACACCCCGTTGTTCTCCGGTGTGTTCTGGGATGTGCAGGAGATACCCCTCGCGAACATCGACCGGATCGAGGTCATCAGCGGGCCCGGGGCCACACTGTGGGGGGCCAACGCGGTCAACGGCGTGATCAACGTGATCACGAAGGGCGCCGAAGAGACGCAGGGACTGCTCCTGTCGGGCGGCGGTGGGATCGAGCAGCGCGGCTTCGGAACCGTCCGCTACGGAGGGGCGCTAGGCTCCAGGGTTCACTATCGGATCCACGGCAGGGGCTTTGGTCGCGACGCGACGGCGTTGCCCAGCGGCCAGGACGCCGCCGATGCCTGGCACCTGGGGCAGGGTGGATTCCGCATGGATTGGGACGCGTCAAACGTGAATCGCGTCACCCTGCAAGGCGATCTCTACGACGGCCGCATCGGCCAGCCCAGCGCCGGTGACATCGCCGTCAGCGGCGGCAATGTGATGGCGAAGTGGTCACACACGCCCTCCGAAGGGTCGAGTCTCGCCGCCCAGCTGTATTATGACCGGACCCACCGCGACATTCCGGGCACGTTTGGCGAAGATCTCGACACCTACGACGTCGATCTGCAACACCGTGCGCGATTGGGCGCCCGGCATGACGTGGT
>WNGJ01011952.1_pt1 | contig 11923 bp, 4 predicted proteins | sample 5400611 | NCBI WGS metagenome assembly WNGJ01 (sample SAMN13153375, study PRJNA577476) | soil metagenome | isolation source: 40 cm soil or saprolite under Garry oak tree replicate 1 | place: USA:California | collected 2016-06-15 | reverse complement strand
TGCGTGACGCCCTGTGCATCGGCCCGTGGTACCACGGGCAGCGCCGCTCGGGCACCCACCGCCGGCCGCCCACTGACCAGGAGGCCGAGCACATCCTGCTGCGCACGGCCAAATGCGTGGTCGGCAACGTCGAGCTCAGCCTCGACTGCGACCCTGTGTTCGACTACGGGCATACGGCCGCCCAGTGGGAGTACGCCGGGCCCGGCTACGGCGAGGCGGTCGCGAAGGGCGGTGACGGCGACATTCCGCTGCGGCTGGTCACCGACCTTCGCGTCGGCTTCGAAGGACCGGGCGCGCACGCCACCAAGACCCTTCGCCAGGGCGAGAAGGCGTACGTCGCGCTCGCGTGGCCGCGCTCGCAGTACTCGGCGTCGAGCGAGTTCTGGGCCGAGCATCCGCCTCCCGCCGACGCGGACGAAGCCTTTGCCCGCATCGAGCGAACCGCCGACTTCTGGCGCGAATGGATCAACCGCGGTGAGTTCCCCGAGCACCCGTGGCAGAGCTATCTCCAGCGGAGCGCGTTGACGCTCAAGGGCCTCACCTACAGCCCGACCGGCGCATTGCTCGCGGCGCCGACCACATCGCTGCCAGAATCCATCGGCGGCGAGCGCAACTGGGACTATCGCTATACGTGGATCCGCGACGGCACCTTCATGCTGTGGGGTCTGTACACGCTCGGCTTCGCGCGTGAGGCCAACGACTTCTTCTACTTCATCGCCGACGTCGCCGCGGGTCAGAAGGACCTGCAGATCATGTACGGCATCGGCGGCGAGCACGAGCTCGCGGAGCGGACAGTCGACCACCTCAGCGGTTACGAGGGGTCGGCGCCGGTCCGGGTCGGCAACGCCGCGTATGCACAGGACCAGCACGACGTCTGGGGCGCAGTCCTCGACTCCGTGTACCTGCACACGAAGTCTCGCGATTACCTGCCCGAGGTGGTGTGGCCGATCCTCAAGCGCTCGGTGGAGGCGGCGATCGACAACTGGAAGAAGCCGGACCGCGGGATCTGGGAGGTGCGCGGCGAGCCGCGGCACTTCACCTCATCGAAGCTGATGTGCTGGGTGGCGTGTGACCGCGGCGCCCACCTCGCCGAGCTGCACGGCGATCACGACCTCAACGAGAGGTGGCGCGAGGTGGCCGATCAGATCAAGGCCGACATCTGCGAAAAAGGCGTCGACTCGCGTGGCGTGTTCGTCCAGCACTACGGATCCAAGGCGCTCGACGCGTCAGTGCTGCTGATCCCGCTGGTGCGGTTCCTACCGCCCACCGACGCCCGTGTCAAGGCAACGGTGCTCGCCATCGCCGACGAGCTCACGGTGGACGGCATGGTCCTGCGCTACCGCACGGCCGAGACCGACGACGGCCTGGCCGGGGAGGAGGGGACATTCACCATCTGCTCGTTCTGGCTGGTGTCCGCGCTGGCTGAGATCGGCGAGGTGTTGCGAGCGAAGGAGCTGTGCGAGAAGCTGCTCTCGTACGCCAGCCCGCTGCAGCTCTACGCCGAGGAGATCGATCCCCGCAGCGGCCGGCACCTCGGCAACTTCCCGCAGGCCTTCTCCCACCTGGCGCTGATCAACGCGGTGATGCACGTGATCCGCGCCGAGAGCGGCCTCGCCAACCGGTTCGGAGGCCCGCTGACCGTCCAACCCTAGGCTCCCCCGGGGGTCCGCCCGTTTGGGCCCAACGAGGGTGAAGGTGCTGCCCTTGCCAAGGTCGCTGGCGACTCGCACGTCGCCGCCATGCAGCGCGGCCAGGCGCTTGGTGAGCGCCAGGCCAAGACCTGTGCCCTCTTGTTTGCGCGCTGCGCCCGGATCCAGCTGTTGGAATTCCGTAAAAAGACGACCAAGGTCAGATTCGGCGATTCCAATGCCATTGTCCGCGACCGAGATCTCGAGCATCTCGTGAAGGCGTTGAGCTCCGATCGAAACGCTTCCGCCTTCAGGCGTGAACTTGACGGCGTTGGAGACGAGATTCAGGAGCATCTGCTTCAACTTGCTCGGGTCGGCATCCAGCTGCCCACCCCCCGCGACGTCTGCACTGACCCGGATCTTCTTCTTGGCCGCGATGGGCTCGATCGTGTCCGTGACTTGAGCCACCATCTCTGAGACCGACACCGTCTCCACACTCAGCTCCATCTGTCCCGCCTCGACCTTGGAGAGGTCGAGGATGTCGTTGATGAGGCCAAGCAGATGGCGTCCGCTCAAGCTGACTTGACTCAGGAACTTCTGTCGTTTGCCTACGTCGTATCTGCCGGTGGTGTCGTCGATCATCAGCTCGGAGAAGCCGAGGATTGCGTTGAGCGGAGTACGCAGCTCGTGGCTCATGTTGGCGAGGAATTCGCTCTTGTGCCGGCTCGCGATCTGCAGCTCCGAGTTCAGCCTTTTGATCGCATCCTCTGATTTCTTGCGATCCGTGATGTCGCGGAGGAATCCTACAAACAGCGCGTTGCCGCCTGGTGCGGAGGCTGGAGAGATCGCCAGTTCTACGGGAAACTCGCGGCCGTCTCTGTTGAGCGCCGAGAGCTCGAGCACCTTGCCGAGCACTGGTCCCTCTCCCGTTGCCAGATAGTGCGCGAGGCCCACGCGATGCGACACGCGATATTGCTCGGGAATGATGGTGTCAGCAAGGATCTTGCCCAGGACCTCGTCCCGGCTCCAACCGAAGGTTTCTTCGGCCTGAGGGTTCCAGTCGGTTATGGCGCCATGTTCGTCCATAGTCACGATCGCTGTCAGCGAGGTGTCGATGATCGCCTGCAGGCGAGCCTGTGACTGCGCCAGCGCTTGCGCGGCCTGCTTGCGTGCGGTGATGTCCAGCACGATTGCCACGCTGTGCTGCCGGCCGTCGACAACTTCCGAGCGCGAGATGCTTTCGACCGGGACGCGGTGGCCGTCGGCCGCGACGATCTCCCATTCCTGCATGATCACGCCACCTATCCCTGCCGTCCTCTCGGCAAGTTGGTGGCGGAATTGCTCCATGTATTCGGGCGCGATCAGGTCCGGCAACTCGGGGAGCCGCTGGCCTTCTCCACCTCCATAGCCCGTGATGCGGCTGAAAGCGTCGTTGACGGATTGAATCTTCGATCCGGTGGAGATCACCAGGCCCATGCCAAGGTCGCTCAGGTTCTGAAGCAGGCTCTCGACCAGGCGCTTTTGCTCGGCGAGCTCAGAGTTGGTGGCTGTCTTTTCGACCACGAGCTGGACCAGCTCGTCGGTCAGCCTCTTAACCGCATCCTCGCCGCGTTTCCGCTCACTGACGTCGCGGGTGACCTGGCCGAACCCGCGAAGCCCGCGGTGATCGCCGCGCAGAGCGCTGGTCACCACGTTCGCCCAGAACCGGCTGCCATCCTTGCGCACGCGCCAGCCCTCCTCTTCGACCCTGCCCACCCCGGCAGCTTCGGCGAGCTCGCGATCCGGTTTGCCTGCTCTGATGTCCTCCTCGGGATAAAAGGAGGAGAAGTTCCGGCCGATGATCTCTTCAGTTCGGTAGCCGTGGATCTGCTCCCCGCCCGGGCTCCAGGTGGTCACCTTGCCGGTCGGATCCAGCGTGATGATCGCGTAGTCGCTGATGCTGTCGATGAGAAGACGGAGCCGCTCCTCAGCACCTTGGCCCCTTCGCACCGCCGTGTGCACCGTGAAGACGACCAACCATAGGACCGCTACGGCCAGAACGGAGATGGCGGGTTCTCCTGCCCGTTCGCCCTCTCCCACGGCAGCGGCCATGATCGCGATCCCGACCAGGGCGGCCGCCGCCAAGAGCTCATTGCGAGTGTGATACAGGGCCGCGAAAAGGACGGTGGTGAAGTACAACGGCAGGACCAGTAGCTCGGTCGGGAGCACGAAGCCAGGCGCGTGAATCGTTGCCTGGATGATGAACACCGCGCTGATGCCACCGAAAACCGGAAGGTTGTGGACCCATCGCGGAAAGCGATCCCAAGGCACCAGGTAGATGGCAATGATCACGGCCGCACCGGCCGCAGCAGCAGCGATCGGTATGAGGGAGTCGTGGGTGAACGTGGATCCCAGGCCGAGGAGCAACCCGATCACCAACGGCAATGCCATGGTCAGCCGCGGCAACCGGTCCCAGTCGATCGGAGAGAGCGCAGCCGCAGTCGCCGCAGCGGCCGTCGCGACCGCAAGCGCATCTGCCCATGGCAGGTGTGTGAAGCTCGGGTCGGCGAAGACCACAAGAGCCACGAGCCCCGCGCCTATGAACGGCGTGACGCGACGCACCAGGCCGCGAGACCGGAATGGCATCAGCTGTGGAGGTTGGGGGAATCCTGACGGCAAGTGGGTACCGGCCGGATTATCGGTCTGTTAACTCACGAATTTACGTCCTAACCAGCGAACAATGAGTCCGATTCCGCCCGTTTGGCGACAAACGTGCGCTTCGATGCATCGGATTCCGCACTTCTGGCGTCAGACGAGCGGTATCCCTATTTGCCGGCACCGCCTTGGTCCGGCTTCAGGAACACCGCCCCGAGCGGCGGCAGCGTGAGGTTCAGGCTGTGCAGGTGGCCGTGTCGCCCCACCGGCGCCGCATCGATGGCGCCCAGGTTGCCCTGGCCGCTGCCGCCGTAGATCGGCGCGTCGCTGTTGAGGATCTCGAGCCAGCGACCGCCCACCGGCGCCCCGATCTGGTAGTTGTGCCGCGGCACGGGTGTGAAGTTGAAGGCCGCGACGACAATCTCATCCCGCGTGCTTCGCCGTATGAAGCTGATCACGCTCTGCTCGGCGTCGCTGGCGTCAATCCACGAGAAGCCCGCGGGGTCGAAGTCCAGCTCGTGCAAAGGCGGCTCGTCGCGCATGAGCCGATTGAGGTCGCCGGTCAGCCGGCTCATGCCGCCGTGCATCGGCTCGTCTGTGAGGTGCCAGTCAAGGCTCTTCTCGTGGTCCCACTCGTCCCACTGCGCGAACTCGATGCCCATGAACAGCAGCTTCTTGCCGGGCAGCGCATACATATAGGAGAGCAGGAGCCGCAGGTTCGCGAACTTCTGCCAATCGTCGCCAGGCATCTTCGCCAAGAGCGATCCCTTGCCGTGGACGACCTCGTCGTGCGAGAGCGGGAGCATGTAGCTCTCTGAGTAGGCGTAGAGCATCCGGAACGTGAGCTGGTTGTGGTCGAAGCGCCGGTGCACGGGATCCTTGGACATGTACGCCAGCGTGTCGTGCATCCAGCCCATGTCCCACTTCATGCCGAAGCCGAGCCCGCCCAGGTACGTCGGGCGTGAGACGAGCGGCCAGTTCGTCGACTCCTCCGCGATCGTCTGCACGTCGGCGTGCTCTTTGTAGACCTCGATGTTGAAGCGGCGGAGAAAGTCCACGGCCTCGAGGTTCTCGTTGCCGCCGAACTTGTTGGGCAGCCACTGCCCGGCCTTCCGTGAGTAGTCGAGATACAGCATCGAGGCGACCGCATCGACGCGCAGGCCGTCGGCATGGTACCGGTTCAGCCAGCTCAACGCGCTGCTGAGAAGGAATCCGCGCACCTCGTTGCGGCCGTAGTTGAAGATCGAGCTGCCCCAGTCAGGGTGCACGCCCAGGCGTGGATCGGCGTGCTCGTAGAGGTGGGTGCCGTCAAAGTTCTGCAGCCCGAACTCGTCGGATGGAAAGTGCGAAGGCACCCAGTCAAGGATCACGCCGATTCCGTGCTGGTGCAGGTGGTCGACCAGGAACATGAAGTCCTGCGGCGTGCCGTAGCGGCTGCTCGGCGCGAAATATCCCGTGACCTGGTAGCCCCATGACCCGTAGAACGGGTGCTCCATCACCGGCATGAACTCGACGTGCGTGAAGCCGAGGCGGTGGGCGTAGTCCGCCAGGCGCGGCGCCAGCTCGCGATACGTGAGCCAGCGGTTTTCCTCTTCGGGCACGCGCATCCAGGAGCCGAGGTGCACCTCGTAGACCGACCACGGTGACTGGCGGCCGTTGGCGCGCGACCGGTTCCTCATCCAGTCTTCGTCGCCCCAGCCGTAGCTCAGGTCCCAGATGACCGAGGCCTGGCGCGGCGGCTGCTCGGCGAAAACGGCAAACGGGTCTGCCTTGTCGGCACCCGAGCGGGTGACGCGCGAGTGCACATGGTACTTGTAGAGGGCTCTGTCCTTGACGCCGGGGATGAAACCTTCCCAGATGCCCGACTGCTCTCGCGGCACGAGCTTGTTCGCGTCGCGGTTCCAGCCGTTGAAATCGCCGATCACACTCACCCAGTCTGCGTTGGGAGCCCAAACGGCGAAGGACGCGCCTTCGGGGTCTTTGGAGAGGTGCGCGCCCAGCTTTTCGTAGAGGTGGCTGTGCGTGCCCTCGTTGAAGAGGTGGATGTCGAACGGGCTGAGGAGGGAGGAGGGGGCGATCATCCGGGATTCACGACCTCGAGAATGCCACGAAGTGGGATCCGGACCCACTCCGGCCGGCTGTTGAGCTCGTAGCGGAGCTCGTACAGCGCCTTCTCCAGCAGCATCGTCGACAGCTGGAGGTCGAGGTCCTCGGTGGTCTGGGGCACGAACGACGCGGTGCCGGCCGTGGTCAGGTAGCTGCGAAGGAAGGCCGCCGAGACGGAGTCGACCCAGAACCGAGCCCACGACTCCAGGCGCGGGCCGGCCGAGGCCTGGAGCTGCTCGGTGCGCAGCGCGGCCTGGCTCGCATAGCTGAAGGAGCGGAGCATGCCGGCGACATCCCGAAGCGCCAGCCGCTTCAAGCGGCGCTCATAGAGGCTCCGCGATGGTTCACCCTCGAAGTCGATGATGACGAAATCGTGCCCGGTGTAAAGGACCTGGCCGAGGTGATAGTCGCCATGCACGCGAATCCGGCTGGTCGTCACGCGCCGGGCCAGAAAAGCACGCAGGGCCTGGGCGATGCGCGCCTCCAGCTCGAGCACGCGCCTGGCTTCGTCCTTGGCGTCGTCGGGCAGGCGGTTGAGCTGGCCGCGCAGCAGCTCCAGCGAGCGCATCGCGAGGCCGTTCAGGGATTGGTAGATCGAGCGCTGGTCCTGGGGCGAGATGCGCTCGGGCGCGAATGCGGGATCGCCAGGGTCGGAGGCCAGCGCGAGGTGCAGCTCGGCTGTGCGGCGGCCGAGGAGCCGCGCCGACTCGAGGTAGCCGCCGATGGTTTTCGTGGCCACCTCAGGCAGATCCAGCGTGCTCGCCTGCACCAGGTTGCCGGGTAGCGCGGGCGGGTCTCCCATAGCCGGGATCTCCATCGCTTTGAGATAGTGGGCGAGCGTCGTGAGCGTGTGCTGCCACGCGTCGCCCTGGTTGGGCACGTAACCCTGCAGCACCGCCAGCGACACCGGTTCGCCACGGTCGCGGCGATATTCGAGGCTGCCGGCGAGCGGCGCGATCTGCGAAAAGTTCGTCTTCTCGGTGAGGAATCGTCCCACCTCCAGCTCCGGGTTGACCCCCTCCTCCAGGCGGCGGAACACCTTGAGGATCAATCGCTCGCCGAATACCACCGAGTTGTTGCTCTGTTCGGCCACCGAGAGAGCCGCCTCGAGCCTGATCGTCTCGGGTCCGCGCAGTCGCGTGAAGGCTCGCGTGGTCGTGCCGACCAGCATCCCAGTCGAGCTCGCGGCGCGGCGACGCCTGGCGATGATGCTGAGCAGGCCTTCGGCGAAACCTGGCGGGCCGAGCGCGTCGTACAGGATTCCGCGCTGCTCTTCGGAGGTCGTTCGCAGCCAGGTCACGGCGGCATGCGGCCAGCGCTCCAGGATCTGCGGGGCCTCGGCCGAGTTCGCGTATGTGACCGGAAGCTGGTACGTCTCGGGGTCGCCTTCGGCATAGGACACGACGATCGCCAGCAGATAGGCGCTGCGATCGGCGCCTGGCACCTCGATCGCGTCGGCGATCGACACCGACTTCATGCGGCGGGCCTTGCCCGCGAACCAGCGGCGTTGCGCGATGTAGGGGACCAGGATCGCCTCCAGCCGCTCCTTGGCGGATCCGAACAGCACCGAGTCCCAGCTCCCGGCGACCTTGATCTCCGGCAGCACCGCCGCCGCCAGGCCCCAGTCGGCGGGAACCGTGGCCGCCGCCCGCGGTTGCATCGAGAACCAGTAGAAGGAATGCGGGCCCAACGTCAGGAAGTAGGGCGTGTCCCCGACCACGGGCAGCTCGGTGGCGCCGAACAGCTCGACCGGCACCATGCCCTTCCACTTGCTCAGGTCGAGCTCGACCACCTGCAGGAAGCGGGACAGATTGGCCACGCACAGGATCTGCTCCGACTCATACCGCCGCACGAAGGCCAGCACCTTGCGGTTTTCGGGCCGCAGCAGCTCCAGCGTGCCGCGGCCGAAGGCGCGGTGACGCTTGCGAAGGGCGATGAGGCGCTTCATCCAGGAGAACAGCGAGTGCGGATTCTGCGACTGGGCTTCGACGTTGACGCTCTCGTAGTGGTATTCGGGGTCGGTCACCACGGGCAGGTACAGGCGCTGGCGGTTGGCGCGGGAAAAGCCGGCGTTGCGGTCGGCGCTCCACTGCATGGGGGTGCGGACGCCGTTGCGGTCGCCCAGGAAGATGTTGTCGCCCATGCCGATCTCGTCGCCGTAGTAGAGCACCGGGGTTCCGGGCAGCGAGAACAGAAGTCCGTTCATGAGCTCGATGCGCCTGCGGTCGTTGCCGAGCAGAGGCGCCAGGCGGCGGCGGATGCCGAGGTTGAGGCGCGCCATGCGGTCCTGCGTGTACGCGCGATACATGTAGTCGCGTTCCTCGTCGGTGACCATCTCCAGCGTGAGCTCGTCGTGGTTGCGTAGGAACAGAGCCCACTGCGAGGTGTCGGGGATCGGGGGCGTCTGCGCCAGGATGTCGACGATCGGGAAGCGGTCTTCCATTCGGATCGACATGAACAGGCGCGGCATGAGCGGAAAGTGGAAGGACATATGGGTCTCGTCGCCTTCGCCGAAGTAGGCGACCGCATCCTCTGGCCACTGGTTGGCCTCCGCGAGCAGCATGCGGTTGGGGTAGTTGGCATCGACGTGCCGGCGCATCTCCTTGAGGAAGTGATGCGTCTCCGGCAGGTTCTCGCAGTTGGTGCCTTCGCGCTCGAACAAATACGGGATGGCGTCGAGCCGCACGCCGTCGATGCCGGAGTCGAGCCAGAAGTCCAGCGCTTTCAGCACCGAGTCCTTGACCTTGGGGTTGTCGAAGTTCAGGTCGGGCTGATGCGAGTAGAAGCGGTGCCAGTAGTACGCGCCCGCGACGTGGTCCCAGGTCCAGTTCGAGACCTCGAAGTCCTTGAAGATGATCCGCGCGTCCGTGTAGCGCTGGTTGGTATCGCTCCAGACGTAGAACTCCCGGGCGGAGCTGCCCGCGCGGGCGCGGCGCGCACGCTGAAACCACGGATGCTGGTCCGACGTGTGGTTGCAGACCAGCTCGTTGATGACGCGGATTCCGCGCCGGTGCGCGTCCTTGATGAACTGGTGGGCGTCCGTGAGGTTGCCGTACATCGGGTTCACGTCGGTGTAGTCGGCGATGTCGTAGCCGTCGTCACGCATCGGTGACGGGTAGAACGGGAGCAGCCAGATCGCGTTGACGCCGAGGTCCTGAAGGTACGGCAGCTTCTCAATCAGGCCGCGGAAGTCGCCGCTGCCGTCCCCATCGCTGTCGTAGAACGCACGCACATGGACCTCGTAGATGAGCGCGTCCTTGTACCAGAGAGGATCGTCGTCGAGAGTGAAGGTCTCCAGCTTGCGGCGGCGGTGGTTGGTCTGGATCACAGGAAGTACTCGAAGTCGTGCTCGCTGCGCAGGCGGCGGCGGAATCGGAATATCTGCGCCGGGCTCGAGAGCGGGTTGAGCTCGATGTAGTTGCGCGGCCCGTTCCAGATGTAGCGGGCCCCGCTGAGCAGCTCGTGCGCCTGGTAGCTGCGGTCGCGGTCGATGCCGAGCGCGTCGAGCGGGAGGTTGACCATGCCGACCTGCGTGTGGTGCGGATCGACGTTGACGACCGTCAGCACCACGTCGGCGTGGTCATCGGTGCTCTTGGTGTAGGCGATGATCTGCTCGTTCTCGGTCGGATGGAACATGAGCCCGTTGTCGCTCTGCAGGGCTGGGTTCTCGCGCCTGGCCTTGTTGACCAGGGTGATCAGCTCGCGCAGGCTGTCGGGACGATTGCGATCCCAGCTTCGGATCTGATACTTCTCCGAGTCCTGGTATTCCTCCGACCCCGGCTCCTTGGCCCTGTTCTCGCACAGCTCGAATGCCGGGCCGTAGATTCCGTAGCTCGCGCCTAGGGTCGCCGCCAGGACGACACGTGCCGCGAACGCCGGCCGGCCGCCGGTCTGGAGGTACTCGGTGAGGATGTCCGGGGTGTTCGGCCACAGGTTGGGGCGCATGAACTCTCGAATCGGCGACGAATGCAGCTCGGTGAAGTACTGGCTCAGCTCCCATGTGGTGTTGCGCCACGCGAAGTACGTGTACGACTGGCTGAATCCGGCCTTCGCGAGCCGGTACATGACCCTCGGCCGCGTGAACGCCTCGGAGAGAAAGATCACGTCCGGGTTCGCGCGCTTGACCTCGCCGATCAGCCACTCCCAGAACGGGAACGGCTTCGTATGCGGGTTGTCGACTCGAAAGATACGCACGCCCTGTTCGATCCAGAACACGACGATCGAGAGCAGCTCGGCCCACAGCTCGCGCCACGCCTCGCATTCGAAATCGAACGGGTAGATGTCCTCGTATTTCTTGGGCGGGTTCTCCGCGTGCTGGATCGACCCGTCGGGGCGGTGGCGGAACCATTCGGGGTGCTCTTTCGTGTACGGATGGTCGGGCGAGCATTGGAATGCGACGTCGAGCGCGACGGACAGGCTGTGCTCGCTCGCCGCGCGGACCAGTCGCCGGAAGTCTTCCAGCGTACCGAGCTGAGGGTGGATCGATTTGTGCCCGCCCTCGTCTGACCCGATGGCCCACATGCCGGCGATGTAGGGCAGCCAGTCCTCGACATCACGGAAAGTGCCGTGCTTGCCCTGCTTGCCCGCCGAGCGCGGGAATATCTCGTACCACGCGCCGTATCGGGCGCGGACCGGCTCGACGAGGACCTCGGGCTCGCGCCCATACGTGACCGAGGTGCTACGGTCCGCGTGCCCTTCCATCAGCTCGGCAAGCTCCGCGCCGAGCGCGGCGGACGCCGCTGCCTTGCCCTTTCGCAGCTGGCCCGCATAGGCGAGCAGCTTCGCCGCATGGGGTTCTGGCGCCCGCGACGCCGTGGCCTCGACCATACGCGCGGCCACCTCCAGCTCCTGGGCGACATCCTGGCCCGCCTCGACGCGCTTGGCGAACTGGCGGCTCCAGGTCTCGAAACGGTCGATCCAGGCCTCGAGGGCGAACCGATAGCGACCGAGCTCGGTGACCGTGAACTCGGCGCGCCAGCGGTCGTTGGGCAAAGGCACCATCGGCACCTCGATCCAGCTGGAGGCGGATTCGTGGCGGTAGCGGACCACGGCGGCGATGGCGTCGTGGCTGTCGGCGAAGACGTCGGCCTCCACCGCCACCTTGTCGCCGAGCGCCCGCTTGGCAGGAAACCGCCCGCCGTCGATCTCGGGCATCACCGACTCTATGGCAACGCGCTTGCGGCCTTCTAGGGTTGGGTCTGGGAGATCGGTGGCCTGCGGGGCCGCGGGCCTCCGCTTGACCGGTGCGCGAGCCACGGCTAAATCGTAACGAGGGACTCCCTCTCCCCGAAGGGGTGAAGTGCGTGGAGCACGTAATCTTGTCCCGTGGGGATGCTGCAATCGATCGATCCCGCCTCAGGCGAGCAGCTGGCCGAGTTCCCGGAGCTCGACGCGGCAGGGATCGAGGCTGCCGTCGCCCGCGCCTGGGGTTCACGGCACGCCTGGCGCGACGTCGGCGTGGACATGCGCGCGGCGCTGCTGCGCTCGGTGGCCGGCGTCCTGCGCGCCGACAAGGTGCGCTACGCCGCAATGGCCACGGCGGAGATGGGCAAACC
>WNGJ01007071.1_pt1 | contig 11923 bp, 8 predicted proteins | sample 5400611 | NCBI WGS metagenome assembly WNGJ01 (sample SAMN13153375, study PRJNA577476) | soil metagenome | isolation source: 40 cm soil or saprolite under Garry oak tree replicate 1 | place: USA:California | collected 2016-06-15 | reverse complement strand
TCGATCTTCTCGTCGCAGGCGCCCGTCGCGTTCAGGCTGCCCTTGCACGTCTGGACCTGATGGATGTTGCCGTCGGGATCCACGCGGCCGCTCCAGCCGATCTGGAACGCCGCGAGCTTGCCGGCATCGCCGTCGTCCAGCGCAGAGGCAAACTCCTGGGCGCGCAGCGAGATGTTGAAACCGGCCTCGCGCGCCATCTGCTGGATCACCTCCGCCACGCGGCGCTCGCGGGGATTGTTGACCACCGTCATCTCGAAGCTGTAGCCACCGGCGTGCCCGGCGTCGGCCAGGAGCTTCTTGGCCCGCGCGACGTCGCGGCTGGGGCATTTTCGGCTCTTGTCGAAGAAGATGCTGATCGGCGGAATCGGCGTACAGCCGGGAGTGAACAGCCCGTCCCACGCCACCTGGTTCAGCGCCTCCCGATCGATGCTGAGCTCGAACGCCTCGCGGACGCGCGGATCGTTGGCCAGCGGCGTCCCGAGGTCGCCGGGCGGGTTCTGCTTGCCCGTCTTGTTCCGCAGGTTGATCGTGATGCCCTGATAGCCGAGCCCGGTCACGTTCGACAGCTCGAACTTCCCCTCGCGCTTGATGCCGGTCGCGTCGGTCGGCGACACCTGATGCATGATGTCGATATCGCCGGATTTCAGATTCGCCAGCCGCACGTTGTCGTCGGGAATGATGCGGAAGATGATCTTGTCGAACCTCGCCTGGCTCGGGTCGAAGTAGTGCGTCGACTTCTCGACGACGATCCGATCCTGGGCCACCCGCTCGGCGAATTGCCACGGTCCCACGCAGACCGGGGCGGTGCCAAACTTTTCACCCAGCTTGTTCACCGCCGTCGGCGACATCGGCATGCCGGCGCGGTCCGTGAGCTGCGCGACCAGCGGCGAGAACGGCGCCTTCAGTCTGAGGCGCACCGAGAGCGGATCGACCACCTCGACGGCCTCGACCGGCGCCAGCTCGCTGGCCCGGTTCGATCCCTTCAGCGTGCGATGCCGGTCGAGCGAGAACCGGACCGATTCGGCGTCCATCGGCGTACCGTCGTTGAACTTCACGCCCGAGCGCAGCTTGATCGTGACCGTCCGGCCGCCGTCGGTGATCGTCGGCATGGCGGCCGCCAGCTGCGGATGGATCTGGAGCTTTTCGTCGATCTCGTAGAGCTTCTCGCACATCTGAGAGAAGACGATGCGCCCGACATAGGTGCGGGCAAGGGTCGGGTCGAGGATGTCGGGATCCTGGTTCAGCGCGACGACGAGCGTCTTCTTCTGCGCATGGGCCGGGTCGGTCAGCGCGAGCGCGGCGAGCTCCGCCACGACGAGCGCGAGGCCCTTGACGATCTTTGGCATGGTCAGCTCCTCTGGAATTCGAATATCCCGGGCCGGGTGGCCGGAACGGGGCGCATCATACCTCAGGCGGACGCGATGCGTCTCAGCGCCTCTTCGCGCAGTTTCACCTTCTGGATCTTGCCCGAGCTGGTCATCGGAAAGTCGTCGATGAAGATGACGTGGCGCGGGATCTTGAAGCTCGCGATCCGGCCCTTGCACTGCGCGAGCACGTCGCCATCGGTGAGCGCGTGGCCGGGCTCGCGCTTCACGAAGGCGACGCCGACTTCCGACAGGCGCGCGTCGGGGTAGCTCACGACCGCGGCCAGGTTGACTCCGGTGAGGCTCATCAGGAACGCCTCGACCTCCATGGGGTCGACGTTCTCGCCGCCGATCTTGAGCATGTCCTTGTAGCGGCCCATGAAGCGCAGGTGGCCGTCACTTCGCATGATGCCCATGTCGCCCGAGTGCAGCCAGCCCTCGCGGTCGAGCGCCTGCGCGGTCTCGGCGGGCTTTCCGTAGTAGCCCTGCATGGTCATGTAGCTCCGCACGAGGATCTCGCCGGGCACTCCCGGCGGCTGATCCAGCCCGCTCGCGGGATCGACGACTCGGATCTCGTAGCCCGGCGCCGGGAAGCCGGACGCCTCGGTGCACTGCTCCTCGGTCGAGTCGAGCGCGCTGAGCGCTGCACCCACGCCGAACTCGCTCATCCCGTATCCCGAGAGGAACCGGCCGAGCACCTTGCGCGCCTTCCGGGCGATGGGCACGGAGCTCGACATTCCGGTGGCAAGGATGCCGGTTCGAACGCTCGACACGTCTCGAGGAAAACGCTCGTGCGCCTCCATCAGTTCCTTGAAGTGCGTGTCGAACCCATGGAGGATCGTGGCGCGCTCTTGCTCGACGAGGGCGAGGCTCTCCGCGGGGTCGAAGGTCTCGGTGAGCACCTGGCGCGCGCCCGTCACCATCGACATGAGCGCGCCGTCGGAGAAGCCGAAGAGGTGGAACAGCGGCAGGTACATCATGATCGTATCCGACGGCGTGACGGCCATCCGAAAGGCCCGATCGACGAGGTTACGGATGATCGCGTGGTCGTGCATCGCCCCCTTGGGGAACCCCGTCGTGCCGGACGTGTACATGAAGAACGCGGTCGCGTCGGCACTGACCGCCTCGGCGCGGGCGCGGAGCGCGGCCTCGTCGACGGCATCGCCCGCCGCCTGCGTCGCCGACCAGTGAAGTGTTTCCGCGCGCGGCTCGTCACCGGCCGAGATGACCAGGCGCAGGGGCCTGAAACGATCCTCGCGTAGCGCGCCGGCGCGCAGAGACGGCGCCAGTTCCTTGACCATGCCGAGGTAGTCGACGGGGCCGGAGCGATCAGCGATGAGCAGCGCCGAAGAATCGGACTGACCGAGGATGTAGGCCGTGTCCTCCGTCCGGAACCGGGTGTTGATCGGCACCAGAACCGCGCCGATCTTCATCACCGCGAACATCGCCTCGATGAACTCGGGCCGGTTCGCCATCCAGAGCGCGACCTTCTCGCCCGGTTTCACGCCGAGTGCGATGAGGCCGCGCGCCAGCCGGTCGACGCCGCGCGACAGCTCGGCGAAGCTCCAGCGACGTCCCTTGAAATAGAGCGCTTCGCGTGCTCCCCAGCGCCGGGCCGCGCGCTCGGGAAGAGACCCGAGAACTTGCTTCGGAAACCAATCGCCCATGCACGTTCCGAGCGTAGAGTAGCGCGCTTCTGAGCGACGCGCCCGGCGCGATGAGGTAACTCTTACACAAGGTGACGGAATCTGTTCCACCGCCGACAGAGAGGGGCGGCCGCCGATACGGGAAAATTCTCATTACGGTTGCAGTTGCGACGGCCTTGCCGGATGGCATCAGGGATGCTGGGTTTTGCCGCGGGCGGTTCGCATCAGCGCCCTCGAAAGGAGGCCGAATGCGCATGGCCACGTTACGCGCTTTCGTGCTCGGCTTGGCAGTCAGTGCTCTGGTGGTAACCCCCGCGTTGGCCAAGGGTGGAGGCGGTGGGGGTGGCGGTGGAGGAGGTGCTGGTGGCGGTGGAGCCCCTGGCGGGGGTAACGGCGCAGGACCCGCCGCTGGTGGCGGCCACGGAAACGGTCAGGGCGTCGGGGAAGGCGCCGGCGCAGGGAGCGGCATCACGACCGGCGCCGGCCGTGGCACGGCGATAACCGCGCCCGGCAGTCAGCATCGCTCCTCGACGGCAAGCCAGCGCCTGTCCACCCCGCTGCCTGGAAAGGCCAGTCCGGGGAGTGGAGTGACGCCTGGCATGGGTCGAGTCGGGACCGTCCCCACAACGCCCGGACAGACCCCCTGAATGATCTGCGCGCGGCGGTAGGCCTCGGCCCGCCGCCGCGCGCCTTTCCCGTACGCTTGACGGCCGGCCCGCCCTCCGTCTAGCCTCCGTCTGACATCGTGCGAGCCGCCAGGCTCGTTGAGAGAAGACGTGAGCCGCTTCTCTACAAGGGAGAGTTGTCATGATGACCGCCGTCGAGTTCATCCACGCCGAGCTGAAGCGCCTGCACGGAATGCTGGACAAGGCGATCGGCGACCTCACGCCCGCTCAGCTCCACACCGTACCCGCGAATCATCCCAAGGCAAGCACGCTAGCGTGGATCTTCTGGCACTACGCGCGGACCGAAGACAACGTGGTGCGCTTCGTGCTGCAGAATCGCCGCGCGACCGTGTGGGCCGAGGGCGGATACGCCGAGAAGCTCGGTCTGCCGCCGGTTGCTCAGGGCACCGGCATGTCGACGGCCGATGCGCAGGCGCTGCGCCTCAAGGACGTCGCGCTGTTCAAGGAGTACACGCAGAAGGTCTGGGCCAGCACGGAAGACTTTCTCGCGAAGACGGATCCGTCGGCGCTCGACGCGCTCGTCACCGTGAAGCCGCTCGGCGATATGCCCGGCATCCGCGCGCTCGGGCAGACCTGCGTCTCGCACGGCATGACCCACGCCGGCGAGATCGAGCTGGTGCGGACCCTGATCGGCGTCGCCCCGGTGGCCGGCGTCTGATTGACAGCGAGTGGCGCGAGGCCACATAGTGCCGCTATGAGCAAATCGCGAACGATCGGCGAGCTACGAGCGAGCGGGTACCAGACGAAGACGGTGAAGCAGGAGCTGCGCGACAACTTGATCGCGCGGCTCAAGAAGGGCGAGCACCTCTTCCCGGGAATCGTCGGGTACGAGGAGAGCGTGCTGCCGCAGATCGAGAACGCGATCCTCTCCGGCCAGGACATCGTCTTCCTGGGCGAGCGCGGTCAGGCCAAGACACGCATGGCGCGCCTCTTGATCGAGCTGCTCGACAGCGAGATGCCGGCGGTTGCTGGCTGCGAGATCAACGACAACCCGTTCGCGCCGATCTGCCAGGCCTGCCGTCAGGCCGTCGCCGAGCGCGGCGACAAGGCCGAGATCAGCTGGATCCCCCGTGACCGCCGCTACGGCGAGAAGCTCGCGACGCCCGACATCACGATCGCCGACCTCATCGGCGAGGTCGATCCGATCAAGGTCGCCGAAGGGCGCTATCTCGGCGACGAGCTGACCATCCATTACGGCCTCGTGCCGCGAACCAACCGCGGGATCTTCGCGATCAACGAGCTCCCGGACCTGGCCGAGCGCATCCAGGTCGGCCTGCTCAACATCATGGAGGAGCGCGACGTCCAGATCCGTGGCTATAAGGTCCGCCTGCCGATCGACGTATACGTGGTCGCCAGCGCGAACCCGGAGGACTACACCAACCGCGGCCGGATCATCACGCCCCTCAAGGACCGGTTCGGCTCTCAGATCCGCACGCACTATCCACGGCGGCTCGAGGACGAGATCGCGATCATGGAAGCCGAGCTGACGCAGTTCCCCGCCGCCGGCTTCCAGTACGCGCCGGCGCCGTACATGAAGCAGATCGTCGCCGAGCTGACGCACCTGGCGCGCAAGGCACCGGAGATCAGTCAGCGCTCGGGCGTGTCGGTGCGCGTCAGCATCTGCAACTGGGAGAACCTCCTGTCGAACGCGCTCAAGCGCGCCATCAGGCTCGACGAGCGCGAAGTGGCGCCGCGTGTGAGCGATCTCGGGGCCATCGTCGCCTCGACCAGCGGCAAGATCGAGCTGGAGACGCTCGGCGACGGCACCGAGGACAAGGTGCTCGGGAGGCTCGTGCAGAAGGCGGTGCTCAACGTGTTCAACCGGAGCTTCGGCGGCGGCGATCTGGACGCGGTGGTGGCGGCTTTCCAGGGCGGCTTCGGCATCGACGTCGCAGACACGATGCCGTCGGCGGAGTACATGCGCCAGATCGCCGAGGTGCGCGCGCTACAGCCGGCGTTGAAGAAGCTCGGCGCCGGCGACCCCGCCAGCACCGCCGCGGCGCTCGAGTTCGTGCTCGAGGGTCTGCATCTGAGCCGCAAGCTGAACAAGGACTCGCGCGCCGGGCGCTACCGCTACCGGAGCTGAGCCGCGGGCGTCAGCGACCGGGTCAGGACCATGACGTCACGTCTCACGGCAAGCCTGGCGCTGGCGCTCTCGATCGCGGGATGCGCCGGAGCTAAACCGCCCGAGGACGACCTCGTGCTCGGGCGGACCAGCCGTCAGGAAATCTTGCAGCGTCTGGGCTCACCGTACCGCGAGGATACCGTCACGAAGAATGGGAAACGGCTCGAGACGATGACGTACGCGTTCGCGACCACCGGCGGGACGCCGGTCCGCGCCGGTGTCAGCGCGACGCGGGGCCAGGGCTTCTACTTTCTCGACGACAAGCTTGCGGGATACGATTTCTCGAGCTCCTGGAAGGAGGACCAGACCGACTTCGACGGCGCGAAGGTGCCGCGAATCAAGAAGGGCGTAACGACCCGCGAGGAGGTCCTTCGCCTGATCGGGCGTCCCGGCGGAAAGTACGCGTACCCTCTGATCTCGGATCCGAAGGGCCAGGCCGACGTCTATCTGTATGCCGAGAGCAGCGGCAACCCCTTCAATGTGAAGTTCTATCAGAAGCACCTGGTCGTGACCTACGACAACCGCGGCGTCGTCAGCAACGTCGAGTACCAGGAGATCGGCCAGAAGTAGCCGGACCTTCCCCTTGCGGTCGACGTTAGCCTAGGGGCGCATCGCGGCGAGAATAGCCTTGGCCAGGATGAGGCTCCCCTCGTAGCACTTGTCCGGCTGCTCGTAGCTGAAGGCCAGACGGATGTGGCGCTCGCCGCCCTTGCCGGCAAAGAACGCTCGGCCGGGTGTGTATTGCACGCGCGCCTCGAGCGCCAGCGCTTCGAGCCTGGCCACATTCGTCGCGGACGGCAGCTTGATCCAGATGAAGAATCCGCCTTGCGGCCGGCTGATCTCGACGTCGGTGTCCGTGAGCACTTCCCAGAGGCCGCGGAGCATGGCATCCCGCTTGGCCCGATAGACGTCGACCAGCACCTTGACGTGCGCTTCCATGTGATCGCGCAGGAAGTAGGTTGCCACGCGCGACATGAACGGGTTGACGCCGCCGCCGAAGTTGAAGCCCTGGAACGCCGGCAGCATCGCGGGCGGCGCGCAGAGCCAGCCGAGCCGGACACCGGCGCCGAGGATCTTCGAGAGCGTGCCCGCGCGGATGACGCGTCCCGTCCGGTCGAGCGCGTACACCGGCGGCTTCGAATCGCCTTCGAACCTGAGCTCGTTGTAGGCGTCGTCTTCCAGGATGAAGGTGTCGTACTCCTCGGCCAGCTCGATCAGCTCCTGGCGGCGGCCGATCGAGAGATCGGGTCCCGCCGGGTTCTGGAAGTTGACGATCGTGTAGATCAGCTTGCACCGGCGGCCGGCCCTCTTGATTTTTTCGAGGCTCTCCCGGACCGCGCTGGTGACCATGCCGTCGCCATCGACCGGGACCCCGAAGATCTCGGGGCCGTGCCGGCGAATGTTGTTGAGCGAGCCCGAGAACGTCGGCGCCTCGATGATCATCGGATCGCCCGGGTCGACGAAGGCGCTGAACGCCAGGGACAGGGCGGCGCCCGACCCGTTCGCGATGAAGAGGTTCTCGGGGGTCACCGCGAGATTCTCGTAGAACTTGTACTTGTGGCAGATCAGCTCGCGCAGCCCGAGATAGCCCTGCGGGTCGCCGTAGGTCAGGGCCTCGGCGCCCTCGGCGTCCATCATCTTCCGGGTGGCCTCGACCATGCCGTCGTACGGGAACGAGGCCGGGTCGGGGAAACCGCCGCCGAACTCGAAGAGCGGTTTCGAGACTGGGCGGGCGGTCGTGACGGATCCGCCCCATCCAATGCGGGCGCGGGCCGACAGGAGCTCTTCGAAACGGGCGGTCGGGTTCTGAGGTGTCATGACGGTTAGCATACGACAACCGCCGGCCCTATAATCACCTCCATGCTCTTCCGTTATTCGCGCTGGGACGGCAGTCAGCAGCTCGCCGACCTCGACGCCGACGACCTGCTCGCGGCGATGTCCGACGACCTCATGTCCGATGGCGATTTGTGGAACGCGCTGCGGCGCATGTTCCAGCGGGGGTTGCAGAATCCGCAGGGGCCGCAGGTGCCCGGTCTCCAGAACCTGCTCGACCGGCTGCGCAAGCGCCGGCAAGAGCAGCTCGATCGCTACGATCTGGGCTCGGCGCTCGAGGACATCAAGAAAAAGCTCGACGAGGTCGTCCGGACCGAGCGCGCCGGGATCGAGAACCAGGTGAAGGACCCGGCTGACCGCGCCAAGAAGCTCGAGCCCCTCGATCAGCTTCCGCCCGACCCGGCGGGGCGGATCAAGCAGCTCCAGGACTACAACTTCACCGACCCCGAGGCCGAGCGGCTCTTCCAGGAGCTCATGAAGTCGCTCCAGCAGCAGATGCTCCAGCCGTTCATGCAGGGGATGAAGCAGTCGCTCGAGAACATGAGCGCCGAGGACCTCAAGCGCATGCGCGAGATGATGCGCGATCTCAACCGCATGCTCCGCCAGCGTGCCGAGGGCGAGGAGCCCGACTTCGACGCGTTCAAGGCGAAGTGGGGCCAGCACTTCCCCGGTGTCGAGAGCCTCGACGAGCTGCTCGAGCAGCTCGGCCGGCAGGCCGGCCAGCTGCAGTCGCTCCTCGACAGCATGTCGCCCGGGCAGCGCCGTCAGCTCCAGGAGATGATGTCGAGCCTGTTCATGAAGGACGAGCGGCTCGAGGCCGAGATGGCGCAGCTCGCCATGCACCTCGACCAGCTCGGCCTCACCGAGGAGTTCCGCCGGCGCTACGATTTCCGCGGCGACGACGACGTGACGATGCGCGAAGCGATGAAGCTGATGGACGAGCTGCAGCAGATGGAAGAGCTCGAGCGCCAGCTGCGCCGCGTTCAGTCACCCGACGATCTGGACAAGGTCGATCCGGTCGACGTCCAGAAGCTGCTCGGCGACGAGTCGGCGCAGGACCTCGAGCGGCTGAAGGAGCTCGCCAGGAAGCTCGAGGAGGCCGGCTACCTCGAGCGCAAGGGCGACCGCCTCGAGCTGACCGCGCGCGCCATCCGCAAGCTCGGCGACAAGGCGCTCAAGGACATCTTCGCGCACCTCAAGCGCGACCGCTTCGGCCGGCACGCGGTCGAGCGCCGGGGCGCGGGTGGCGACCCCACCGACGAGGCCAAGCGCTACGAGTTCGGCGATCCGTTCCTGCTCGACCTCAAGAAGACGCTGATGAACGCGGTCGAGCGCAACGGCGCCGGGACGCCCGTGCGGCTGTCACCGGATGACTTCGAGGTGATACGAACGGAGCTCTCGACCCAGGCATCGACCGTCGTGATGCTCGACATGAGTCGCTCGATGATCAACAACGGCTACTTCCTGCCGGCCAAGAAGGTCGCGCTGGCGCTGACCGCGCTGATCCGCGGCCAGTTCCCGCGCGACAGCCTGCACATCCTCGGGTTCTCGCTGTACGCGCGCCAGTTCAAGGCCGAGGACCTTCCCAAACTCGCGTGGAGCGAGTGGAACATCGGGACCAACATGCATCACGGCTTCCAGCTCTCGCGCCGGCTCCTGGGGCGGCAGAAGGGTGGCAACAAGCAGATCATCATGATCACCGACGGCGAGCCGACCGCCCACATGGAGGGCCTCGAGGCCGACTTCGCCTATCCCCCGACCCGGCGCACGTTCGAGGAGACGCTGAAGGAAGTCCAGCGCTGCACGCGCGAGGGGATCACCATCAACACGTTCATGCTCGAGCAGAGCCGCATGCTCACCCAGTTCATCGAGCAGCTGACCCGCATCAACAAGGGCCGCGCGTTCTTCTCCAGCCCCGATCGCCTGGGCGAGTACATCCTGGTCGACTACGTCCGCAACAAGCGCCGCGCGATCACCTAGATCCGGGTGGCATCGAAAGACTTCTCCGCCGACTCAGCCCTGCGCGGGAACCGGTTCGCCCAGCGGGCTGACTCGTCGCTCCTGACCCTTCATCAGCCGCCGGATCAGCGGTGTGGCGGCGAATGTGCTCACCAGTGCCATCATCACGAGCATCGAGAAGATGTCCGTCGGTAGGAGGCCCAGATCCTTGCCGATGTTGAGGACGATGAGCTCCATCAGCCCCCGCGTGTTCATGCAGACGCCGATCGTGAGCGCGCTGCGTTGTCCTTCGCCGACGAGCCGAGCGGCGACGTAGGCGCCGCCGAACTTGCTGGAGAAGGCGACGGCGAAGACCAGGAGAAGTGTCACCAGACCCGCCCAGCCCTGGATCGCACCGACGTCGGTGCGCAGCCCGGTATAAGCGAAAAAGATCGGCAGAAAGAACGCCCAGACGATCGGGGAGACACGGCGCTTCCACTCCTCGACGAAGTGGCGATCGTCGTGGACCGCTACGCCGATCACGAAACCGCCGATGATCGCGAACACACCGAGGTTGCTGGTGATCGCGGCGGAGGCGAAGAGCAGGACCACGATGTAGGGAACGAGGGTCGGCCGCATGCCGCCGTATCGCGCGAGATGGTCCGTGATGACGCGGCGAAGCGGTGTGCGAACGACGAAGAAGACCAGCGCCAGGTAGGCGGCGAGACCCGCGACGCGCGGGATGGCCCAGCCCCAGCTGAACGCGCCCTTCACGAGCAAGGAAATCGCCCCGAGAATGATCCAGCCCGAGACGTCGTCGATCGCCGCGGCGCCGATGGTGAGGGTCGCCGTCCGCGTGTGTGAGAGGCCGAGCTCCATGAAGATGCGGCCCAGGATCGGAATCGCCGTGATCGACATGGCCACCGCGAAGAAGAGCTGGAAGCCGGACAGCGGCACGGGCTCCGACAGCCTCGCGTGGAACCACGGCGCAGAAAGGTAGCCTAGCGCGAAGGGGACCGCGAGGCCGATCAGGCTGATGACGACGATCGGTCGGCGGCTTCCGCCCAGGTGCCGCGTGAACTCGAACTCGAGGCCGATCTGGAACATCAGGAAGATCAGGCCGATCTGGGCCAGGCCGGTGAAGATCGTACTGGTGGAGGGCGGAAACAGCGCGTGCATGAAATCCGGCACGAGGGCTCCGAGCAGGCTCGGCCCGAGCAAGAGGCCGGCGAGGATCTCACCCGACACGTCGGTCTGCCCGAGTCGCCGTACGACCGCCGTCACGAGCCGTGTCGCGAGGAGGATCACGATGAGCTGATACAGCAGGCGGAGCGTGATCTCCTCTGCGCCGCTGCCGACCGCGGATTCCGTGCTGGCCGCGGCGCCTTGGAGCTGCGCGACGACCGTCGAGCCGAGCACTATGGCAAGAGCATCATGCCGCGCCGGCGAGGTTGTAGAGCCGAGCGCAGTTGTCCCAGAGGATTTTCCGCTTGCTCGACTCCGACAGCGGGAGCTTGAGGAAGAGGTTCGTCGCTTCCGGGAAGTGCGAGTCGGAGTGCGGATAGTCGGTCGAGAAGACGAGCGTGTCGTCGCCGAGCTTCTGGACGACCCACTCGACCTGATCCTCGTCGGGATCGACGCTGATGAAGCACTGGCGACGGAAGTACTCGCTCGGCGGCGCCTCGAGCTTCGCCGTCTCGCCGCTCTTCGCCATCTCCCAGTACTCGTCGAGCCGCCACAGGAGCCACGGTAGCCAGCTGCAGTTACCTTCCAGGAACGCGACGCGCAGGCGGGGGAAGCGTTCGAGGACGCCGCCAGCCGTCATCGAGGCGACCGCGGCCATCAGCTCGACCGGGTTATTCAGCCCCCCTGCGATCGTCGTGCTCGGCGCCGTGAGAAAGCGGTTCACGAAGTGCGTGTCCGAGTAGTTGTTCGGCGCGGGATGAAAGCAGATCGGGATGTTCAGACGCTCGGCCTCCGCCCAGAGAGGATCCATCGCCCGGTCGTGCAGGTTTACGCCATTGACCGGATTGGGCATCATCTGGGCCGCGACGAAGCCGAGCTCGTTGACGGCCCGTCGGATCTCGCCCGCCGCGAGGGTCGCGTCGTGCAGCGTGACCAGCGCCGCCGCCTGCATCCGCGCGGGGTTCGGCTTGCGAAAGTTGGCCGCCCAGTCGTTCCATGCCCGGCAGAGCGCCAGCGCGAACGCGGGCTCGAAGGCGTCCACGCACACGACCGGAAGCGTGCGGAAGAGCACGGCGATGTCGAGACCCTCGGCGTCCATCGCGGAGAGCTGCGACGCCGAGTCGAAGCGCGCGGCGGCGTAGTCCT
>WNGJ01008399.1_pt1 | contig 11924 bp, 9 predicted proteins | sample 5400611 | NCBI WGS metagenome assembly WNGJ01 (sample SAMN13153375, study PRJNA577476) | soil metagenome | isolation source: 40 cm soil or saprolite under Garry oak tree replicate 1 | place: USA:California | collected 2016-06-15 | reverse complement strand
GTCGATGATCATATTGCCGGCTGGATCTTGCACCGGCAGACCGACGCCGATCGCCGCCGCCATCGGTTCTTCGATCAAATAGACTTCGCGCGCGCCAGCGTGCGTCGCCGATTCGCGCACTGCACGCTTTTCCACTTCCGTGATTCCGGACGGAACCGCAATCACGACGCGCGGTCTCGCACGCACCCGACGGTTGTGCACTTTCGAAATGAAATGGCGCAACATCGCCTCGGTCACTTCGAAGTCCGCGATTACTCCATCTTTCAACGGTCGCACGGCCACGATGTTCGACGGCGTCCGGCCGAGCATCCGCTTCGCTTCATCGCCGACTGCGAGCACTTTGTTGGTGCCGGATTGGACGGCGACAACCGACGGTTCGCGCAAAACGATGCCCTGATCTTTGACGTAAACCAGGGTGTTGGCCGTCCCGAGGTCGATCCCGATGTCACTGGATAAGAAACCGAAAAGTCCGTTGAACATGAATTTATCTTTCCGCCCGTTCGGGAAACGCCATTGTCGACCTTCTTAGCAATCTGTGCGCCGCGCAGGCGGATTCTTACCGGCTGAAACGCGGTAACATGAAACGGCACGCCCCGCCGTCAAGCTCTTAATATATAGGGGCGGCCGCGCCGAAGCGCGAAATCCCAATGCCCGAGCTCCAAACCTCTCAATTGAGCGTTGAACGTTGAGCGTTGAGCGTTGAACGTTTGCTGCAATGCCAAAAGTAATCGTTGCCCCATCCATCCTCGCGGCCGACTTCTCAAATCTGGCTGGCGAAGTTCGCAAAGTTGAAGACGCGGGCGCCGATTGGATCCATTGCGACATCATGGACGGCCATTTCGTCGACAACATTTCGTTCGGACCGACGATCGTCAGTTTTGTCCGCAAGCAAACGAAACTTCCCCTCGATGTGCATCTGATGATCGAGCATGCCGATCATTACGTTCCGCGCTTTGTCGATGCCGGCGCGAACTCAATTACCGTTCACGTCGAACCCGAAGCGAAACACGATGTCGGCAAAACCTTGCGGCAAATTCGCGATGCCGGTTGTCGCGTCGGCCTGACTTTGAATCCGGCGACATCTTTCGAATTGCTCGAACCGTTTCTGGACAAGATCGACATGTTGCTCGTGATGACGGTCCATCCCGGTTTTGGCGGCCAATCATTCCGCGCCGAGCAAATGGAGAAAGTGAAACGCGCCGCGGAATGGAACAAAACGCGCGATCGTAAGATCGACATCGAAGTGGACGGCGGCATCAACGCCGAAACCGCGCGGGTTTCAATTCAAAACGGCGCGAATGTTCTCGTTGCCGGCACTTCAATTTTTCGCGCGCTTGATTACGTGAAAGCAATCCGCGACCTGCGCGGATAAGTCATCCCGAGCGGAGCGAGGGATCTTCCATTCGAAGCGCGGAACACGCAAAGTAAGCAGCGTGATCAATCACCTTGTGAGGGACCCTTCACTTCGTTCAGGATGACCGCAGAATTTTGCGCGCGCTAGCGCGTTACGACCGGCTCGGCATCTTCGGTCGTTTCCGCCATCACTTCGTCGGTCTGCGTGACGCGGACGACTTCTTCGATGGTGGTGTTGCCCTTCGCGACGCGACGCCAACCATCCTGCCGCAATGTTTCCATACCTTCGGCGATGGCGCATTGCTTGAGCTCGCCGCCATCTTTCTTTCGCATGATCAGTTTCCGCAACGGCTCGGTCACGACGCAAATCTCGTAAATAGCAGCGCGGCCTTGATAGCCGGTGTGCCGGCATTGTTCGCAACCTTTGCCCCGCATGAATTCCGTGCCGAGTTCTTTCACCGGGAACCCGATCTCGGCCAAATACTCGCTCGGATATTCGACTTTCTCGGCGCATTCCGGACAAATCGTGCGGACGAGTCGTTGCGCAATGAACGATTTCACAACCGACGCGAGCAGGAACGGCTCGACGTCCATGTCGAGCAAGCGGGTGATTCCGCCGACGGCGTCGTTCGTGTGCAGCGTGCTGAAAACAAGGTGGCCGGTCATCGCCGCGCGAATCGCGATGTCGGCCGTTTCGACGTCGCGGATTTCGCCGACCATGACCACGTTTGGATCTTGTCGCAAAATGTGTCGCAGACCGAGCGCGAATGTGAAATCGATCTCCGGTTTCACGTCCATCTGCAAAACGCCGGGCAATTTGTATTCGACCGGCTCTTCGATCGTAATGATGCGGCGCGATACCGAATTGATCGTGCTCAAAAAGCAATACAACGATGTCGATTTTCCGCAGCCGGTCGGTCCCGTGAGCAAAATGATTCCGTTCGGCTGTGCGAGCTGATGCCGGATCGTTTTCTCCTGCTTTTTGCTCATATCGAGCCGCTGAAAACCGAACTGCTGACCGCCGCGGCTGAGCAAACGCAAACTGATCGATTCGCCGTTCACCGTTGGAATCGTCGAAACGCGAACGTCGATCTCCTGATTACTCGCCTGCAAATTCATGCGCCCGTCCTGCGGCAATCGCCGCTCGGCGATGTCCATGTGCGACATCACTTTCAATCGCGAAATGATCGCCGAGTGCAGCAAGCGCAATTGCGGGGGCACCGCGACTTCGTGCAGGATCCCGTCGATCCGGTAACGAATGCGAATGTCGCTCTCGAGCGGCTCGACATGAATATCGGTCGCGCGCTCCACGATCGCTTCGCGAATAATCTGGTTCACGAATTTCACCACCGACGCTTCCGGATCGTCCGAGCTGATGTCGGTTGCGGTTTCGCCTTCCTGCAAAATTTCGAAGTCGCGCTTCGATTTGAGAATCTCGTCGAACGTTTCCGCGCCAACGCCGTAGAGCGTTTTCATCGCGCGGAGGAGTTGCCCGCGCGGCACCAACACCCATTCCGCCGGCTTTTTCAGGAGCTGGCCGGCGAGCTGACGGCCTAACGAGTTGAACAGATCGTAGGTCGCGAGCACGACCGAGGTCTCTTTCGCTTCGATCGGCAAAATGTGATGCTGGAAAACAAAACGGCTCGGCAAGATCGACAAGGTGTCGCGGTCGATCGTTTTCGGATCGATCGAGATCACTGGCACGCGGAAAAAATTTCCGATCACACTGAGAAAACGTTGCTCGTCCACTTTTCCGGAGTCGAGTACCTGCGTCGTCCAGGAGCCGCCGTTCATGTTTTGCGCGAGCTGGAGCGCTTCCTCACGCGAAGGCACACCACTCGCGAGCAAAAGATCGACAACTGACTGGCTGGCCGTCTGATTCACCGCGCTAGTTTAGCCTAAACTAGGGTAAATGCAGCACGCGCCGGACCGGAACGGTCAAGGTACCCGTCACTCGCTGCGAGTAATTTTTTTGTAACCGCGCGATCGCCTCACTGACATCGACCGAGTAAACCCCATCAATCGGGCCGCAATAATAGCCAAGCCGCGCCAGATCGCGCTGCAGCGCGCCAACGTAGGACCGGTGAGTAATCAGTTCACGGCCAGACATTGAATAATAAGGTACGCGCGAACCGAATCGCGGCGCGAAGTCGACGTCGTAAACCGTCGTGCGGCTTTGATGCAAAAAATCCAAGTCGTCGCGTGGCGCCAAACTGTCCGAGTGATGAAACAGGGGAGTGTATGGCGGGTCGTAGATGAACGTTTCAAAAAATTGGGCGCTCGCAGTCCTCAGCCCGATAAAAAACAGGATCAGGAAAAGTTTTTTCATAAGCGTTAGTGAGCTTTGGTTGTTTCCTTTCCAAAGGGAAGATCGGGCGGGGGCAATTGTTTGTCGAGCTGCTTTTCCTCGATTCCCCTTGGCGGACAATCCGGACAACCTTCTTGATCCAGCTCCGGACCGAAATGAGTTTTGTCCTCGTTTTTCTCTCGCAGCCGGTAAAGGTCAAGCTTCGTAAGGGTGACCTCCGGACACATCAGGATAATCAGCTCAGTCCGCATCCGGGTGTAGGTGGTAGTGCGAAAGGCCGCGCCCAGATATGGGATCTTGTCGAGCACCGGTATGCCGCTAAAACTTTTTTGTTTGTTGTCCTGAATCAAACCGCCAAGAACAATGGTCGACCCGTTCCCCGCTGAAACGTTCGTACGGATGTAGCGCGTAGAGATCGTCGGGACAATATTGCCACCAATGTTCACGTTTTGGCCGGGAATGAGACTGTCGATTTTTTGGAGAATATCGAGCGAGACTTCCTTTTCGGAATTAATCAACGGAACGACTTCAAGCTGAAGCGCGACTTTCTTGTATTCGATGCTCGACGCAACCGCCGCTGTTCCAGTGTTTGTGACAACGCCTGTATTGTTGACGTTGGTCAACGTATTGACGGGGATCGGGACTTCCGTGCCGGATGCGATAATGGCTTTCTTGTTGTTACTCGTGAAAACCATCGGCCGCGAAATCACCTTAAATTTTCCACTCGACTCCAATGCATGCACAATCGCCGCCAGATAGTTGCCGGCTGCGACGTACACGTTCGTGCCGTTCGCGACATTTGTAATGATTTGACTGAAATTAATCAAATGAGCTGGATCGACAACGCCAATTGGAGCACCAGATGCGCTGGCTGAAGGAACAGCCGACGCCAACGGAATTGGCACACTGGTGTTGCGCGAGATTCCGACGATCTTCCTGTCGTACTTCGCAAACCAGTCGACGCCGAGTTCTTCATCGTTGTTCAGCGTCAATTCCCCGATGACCGTGGTCAACGCGACTTGCGGCGCCTTGACGTCCATTTCATCCAGAACTTTCTGGACCTTTACGACGACTTCCCGATTGCCGAGCACGATGATCGCGTTCGCGCGCTGATCGGCAATGATCTTGGCATTACCAACAGTCACCGCCTTCGGTGTCGTATCGACCGGCTGGGTCTGGAGCTCTTCAGAGATATTTAAGGTACTCTCGCCCCCGCCACCGGTGGTCGTCGAAGTCGCGGCGCCGTAGGGATTGGCCGCAGTCGTTGTCGTACTGCGGCGCGGCGGCGACGCCCCTGGGGAAGCACCCGGGAGTGCGCCTTCTGCTCCCGCCGCGGCAGCCGCGCCCGGTTCAGTCAATGCCTGGACAATTACCGGTAAAACGTCGGCTGCTGAAATATATCTCAACGGACGGGTCACCGGTTTGGCAAACTCAACGTTCGCGTCGAACTGGGAGATCAGTCTCCGGATAAACGGCATGTTAACCGGCCGCGTGATGACGTGTATCCGATTGGTGCGCACATCGGCCGACAATTTTATTTTCCCGACGACAACCGCTTCCTCAGTCAGCGCGGTCAACCCACCCACTTCGCTTATTTCCCCAGCCTGCGCCGGCACATTGGCTGCGCCGACCGGTCGGACACCACCGCGATACCCCGGTTGACCTGGTTGCGCGCCTGTTTTATCGCCCTTTTCAAAAACGTCTTTGAGCATGTCGACAACTTTGCTCGCATCGGCGCGCTCGAGCTTGATAAACTCGCTCACCACCTCCGCCGGCGGCACGTCTACTTGATTGACAATCCGCGCCAACGTCCGAATCACGCTCGAATTTTCTGTAATCAGAATCGCGCCCGCCTTTGGCAGCGCCAGAAACGAGGTGTACGGCTGCGGTGGCGAAAGATATTGCCCGAGCGCTTGCTGCAATTCCTGTGGATCGGCATAGCGCAACTTGAAGAGATAGCTGATGACATGGTCACCTTCCGGGATCTCGGTTTCGTCGGAAACGATCGGCACGCCAGTCGTGCGCGGATTTTTTCCTGTCCCGATGACTTTAACAATGTCGGTGTCTTCCGCGGGGATGAGCGAATAGCCGTTGAGGAGCAAATTCATCTCGATGATCTTGATCGCCTCCTCGCGCGGGACGTCTTTGCCGATGAAAATGTTGACCTTGCCCTGGACGAAATTGTCCATCACCAATTTTTTCCCGGTCAGCTGCTCGTAAAAGCGGAGCACGTCCGCGACGTCACTATTCGGAAATTGGAGCTGCACCATTTGCGGCGCACCGGCCCGGGGATTCGGCTTCGCCGCCGGAGCTGGCGCGATCGGCGCCGGTGTTTGCGCTGCCGCCACGGGCAGAGCAATAACTTGCGGGACGGATGGCGCCGGACGCGCGGGTTGACCGGCGATCGGAGGCGTCTTAGCGGGCTGCGCGACGGGCGCAACTTGAGCGAAGCCAGAACTGGCCACGGCAAGAAACAGAACCGATCGATGCACGGTGTTAATGGTGGCAACGATGTTAACAGATGCGAGAAAGCGGGTCAATTTCCTTCGCAGCGCGAAAAAAGTCAGGGTTGAACTGGACATCTCGCGCGATCTCATATTAAGAATGCCATGCTTCGAAAGATCACATTCCCCCGATCCATGAAAAATTTTGTTCCACTTTTCGCATTCGCTGTCTCCATCTTCATTAGAACAACTTTTGCCGACGATTTTAAGAGCATGGTTGTGGCGAGCGGAATAACGGCGGATCTCCCACGGATTCATGGCGACCAATTCATGGTGATTCGTAATTTCACGCAAGACGATGGAAGTCCGCGAGGGGTCGTAACAGTGACCAAACCGCCGAATGGTGGCACATCGATAAATGTTCTGGCCGCGGCCGTTCTCGACGCGTCCCCGCCCGACGTGATTAATAGCGTAGTCATCGCTGGCCCTGCGGATGTCTCCGTCACATGCGGAACTACGACGGGGAATTGCTTCATCAGCTTCCGGAAAGATAGTAACTAGATCTTTGCTGGTATTCGGCGCGTTGGAAATGGACTCCAAATGAAGAATGCGGCGTCGCTACTGATTTTTCTTTCCGCGCTTACCGCCTTCGCCGCTGGGGAGATCAAAACCGTCGTAATCACGAACTCAACTTTCAGTCTCGATGTTCCTGACCACCATTTTCTGCGGATCTACAACTTTACGCAGGAAGGCGGTAGCACCCGAGGTGTCGTAATTGCAGCAGCGGCGACACCAACCGCAACTCCGATCGCAACTCCAACTCCAAGCCCGACTCCGACCGGCACACCAACCGCAACGCCAACACCAACTGCAACGCCAACACCGACTCCCACTGCCACTCCAACACCACTTCCAGGAGCAGTGCTAACGGCGACAATCATCGACCCTGCATCGCCCCCGGAATTTATCAAACCGGTGGTGGTCGATGGTCCGGCGCACGTGACGGTCGATCCAGTACCTGGCGCGAAGCTTGTCTTAACCTACCTGAAAGTAGCCGAACCGACGCCAACGCCGACGCCTGCGCCTATTAGTATTGCTACTGCTACACCTTCACCAACCCCAACTGCGACTTCGGCACCGTCCATGACCACGTCGTCGCAGGCAACGATCATATTCGAAGCAATTCCGTCGAATCACGGAATGACAAGTTCGCCGACGCCGACTCCAACGCCGATAACTCTAGAGTCGGTTGCAACTTCAACACCGACGCCGACACCAAACGCCACACCGTCAATCACCCCAACCCCCTCGCCGACTCCGTAAAGAGATTCCGTCGGCCATCCCGACAGACCGAGAGACGTTCCGATCGAAAGCGTAGATCACACAGTTAATGATAACGCGCACTGTTCTCCGTTACTTCCTGGTCGCGGCAATCCTCGGATCGACATCGTTCTCTGCGCAGTCGTCCAGGCCCGATATCACCTTGGAAATTAGCGCGGTGTTAAAAATGCAGCAGGATGCATGGAATCGCGGTGACATCGACGCGTTTATGGACGGCTACTCGCGATCTGACGAAACGCTCTTCGTTTCCGGCGATGACGTTACCCGCGGCTGGCAAAAAGTTTTGGATCGCTACAAAAAGAAATATTCCGATCGCGCCGAGATGGGAACACTGACGTTTTCGAATCTTGAGATCACACCGTTAAGTAACGATTCAGCTGTCGCGCTCGGTAGTTGGAAGTTGAACCGGGCGAATGATCAGCCACATGGACGTTTCACGCTAATTTTTCGCCGCTTTCCCGAAGGCTGGCGAATCGTGCACGATCACACGTCGGCGGCATCGGAGAAATAGCTAACAAAAGCAGGAACGCAGGAAGTTGCTGAAAACCAACCGAACATTCCTGCTTTCTTGCGTTCCTTAGGTGTTTTTTAGCCGCGCGAGCAGCTTCTCGTGAATGTTGTCGAAGCCGCCGTTGCTGAAAACGACGACGACATCTTCCGGTTTCAGGAGCGGCATTATTCGATCGATTATTGCGTCGGCATTTTTTTCGTAAAAGGCCGGACGCCCGTCTTCGGAAATTTCCTTTACCACCTCTTCCGGATTTAAACGCTCCGCTTCCGGGATTTGCTCAAGCCGCGCCATTTGCGCGATGAACACGCCATCTGCCACTTTGAGCGCCTCGGGAAGTTCTTTCTGAAAAACTGCGCGCCGAGTCGTGTTCGAGCGCGGCTCGAAAATCGCCCAAATCCGCTGACTCTGATAACGCTGCCGCAATGCTTGCAAGGTTTGCGCGATCGCCGTCGGATGATGGCCAAAGTCGTCGATCACTTTGACGCCACGCGCCTCGCCGCGCACTTCCTGACGGCGTGCGATCCCGGAAAAACTTTTCAGCGCATTGTCGATCTTCGCTTTCGGCACGTCGTAAAATCGAGCCGCGCTCGCGGCCATCGCGGCGTTGCGCACGTTGAATTCGCCGACTAACGGAATTTCATAAACATCATCGCCAAGCTTGAACTGCGAACCCTCAGGCGAATAGGTGACATCGCGAATGCGTTGCGCGCAATTTTTTGAAAACCCGACTTCCACCATCTGAGCCAGACAATCTTTTGCGACCTCCACGCAGTTGTGATCGTCGCCGTTGACCAAGACCATGCCGTTCTTTGGCACGATGTTGAGCAAACGGCGAAAGCTCAGCTTAATTTCGTCGAGATCCTTGAAGATATCGGCGTGATCGAACTCGACGTTGTTTACGATCACAAGCTCGGGCAGATAATGGACAAACTTCGAGCGCTTGTCGAAGAACGCGCTGTCGTATTCGTCGCCTTCGATCACAAAATATTTGGAATCGTTCAAATGCGCGCCCTGCCCTAGATTTTTTGGAATGCCGCCGATCAGATAACCGGGGTTGCGGCCCGCTTTTTCCATGATCCAGGTCAGCAGCGATGTGGTCGTGGTTTTCCCGTGGGTGCCGGTAACAACCAGGTTGTGTTTGCCGCGGAGAAAATAATTTTTCAATACTTCTGGCAGCGAGAGATAAAAAAGCTTCCGGTTTAGGACTGCTTCCACCTCCGGGTTGCCGCGCTTCATCGCGTTGCCAATCACCACCACATCGGCATCGGCCGGAATATTTTCCGCGCGGTAACCTTGATGAAGTTTGATCTCGTGCTCCTCGAGAAAGATCGACATCGGCGGATAAACACTTTCGTCCGATCCGCTGATCTTGAATCCGCGCTCCTGCAACGCCGCCGCCACCGAGCCCATGGCCGTGCCGCAAATCCCAATGAAATGAAATTTTTGCGGCGCGCTCTTCGTCACGCGCATTCTTTACGCCGCGCCAGCGACTTTGGCTACTGAAACGAAGCTAATCTGGAAGCCATGAATCCGGGAAATTCATTTTGCAGTCTCATGGTTTCCTGGTTTCCAGATTCGTTTCTTACTTTTTCTTAAACACTTCGACCGCGTTCCAAGCTTCGTCTGGCGGCGATTGCTCGTATTCCAACGCGCTCGCGAGATACATTTTCCCCAGCGCGTCGTCCGGATAAAATTCGAGAAAGTGTGAAAACAGAATCTTCGCGCCTTTGAAGTCACGCTTTCGGAACTTGACGATCGCCTCCTCGTAAGCTTGCAGCCATTTCAAAAACTCCGGATCGACATCGTCGTTGAGCGCGCCTATCAGCGTGAAAATTTCCACCGGTTCCGTCTTTCCTTTCACTTGAACGCGCGCGATCGAGCGTAAGTAAAAATCGTCGCGGACGAGCTCGGCCGCGCTTCGGCCCATCAGAATATCAACCCCATAAACGCGCGTGAGCGCTTCTAATCGCGAAGCCAGATTGACTGCGTCACCGATCACCGTCGGATCGAGCCGTTCGTGCGGCTCATAGGAACCGATATTGCCGACCACAGCGTCGCCGTGATTAATCCCAATTCCGAATGCGAACGGCTTGAATCCCTCAGCCTGCCATGTGGCATTGAGCTTGGCCATTTCGCGTCGCATCCCGAGTGCCGCTCGCACCGCCGCTTTCGCATCTTCGGCGGTGCCGTGGCTGCTCACGTTTCCCCAGACCGCCATAATCGCGTCACCGATGAATTTATCGAGTGTACCGCCGTTATCGAACACCATCGGCACCATCGCGCTGAGATAACGATTGAGCTGCGACACCAGCACAGTCGGATCCGCCTTTTCCGACAAACTGGTGAAGCCGACCAAATCCGAAAAAAGCACCGTCACCGGCTTGCGCGAGCCGAGCATCGAATTGTAGTAACCGCCCGGGTTATCGAGAATTTCTTTGACCAGATTTTTCGAGACGTAACGCTCGAGCGTGCGGCGGGTGCGCAGTTTCTCCAGCCGTTCGAGCGCGTACTCAAAACCGAGCCCACATAAACCGCTGGCCAGAAATGTGCTCAGTGTCGGCACTACCATGATGAGCAGGCCGAATCGATCGTAAATAATTCTCGCCAAACCAAGATCGGCTGCAGCGATGGCGAGCAGCGTGCCAAAACAGAGAAGTGGTCGACGCAAAAAAGCGACTACGGTCCAAGCCGTCAATCCGCCTAACAAAACCAAAACAAAGTCAACCTTGATTGGAATTTCCGAGAGAAATTCTTGATCGAGCGAGGCGGCCAGCGCATGTAAGTGCAAAGCGGGTCCCCACAGCCTCGAATTTATCGGGGTGGCCACAACGTCGTGCTGGGAAAACTTCGTACAAAGGCAATGGATGATATGCGTCCTCCGAACCGAAGCGGATTGCGTGCAGGTTGACGTCGTCAGGCACAGAATCGGGACGGCCTAGCTTCACCAAAGCGCGTGCGACCATCGAACTGAAGATCTCCTCTCCGGCAAATTCAGCTTCCCCGGCGAGCTGACGATCAGAAACATGAAAGCGCGCACGCCGGATCACCCCATCAAGGTCGGTCCAATAATTTACAAAACCGACTCGATCATCTTGCCCCTGCGGCGCCGGGATTAGCGTTTTGCTCGGCAACACCAGCTGATAATTCTGCTGGTCGTCGAAATTAGATGCGATGACGACCCGATCCCGATATTTCTCCAGCGCCGCGTGAAATGCCGGGTCCGCATCCGCCGGCGAATTGAAAACGATGTCGAACATGATCAACCGCGCGCCCGACGCGAAGAGCTTGTCCATCAGCAACACCCAAACTTCGCGTGACCAGGGAAACGGATGCCCGGCCATCAATTGCAATGCGGGGTTGTTTGCAATTTCTTCCGGACTAACCGCATCGAGTATCAGCGACTCCTGATCGATCCCGAGAAAAACAAAATCCGAATGGGTCTGGGTTTTGCGGCCTTCACGGCGCAACACGTCGGCAAAACTTCGCTCTCCGCTCCAGATCGTCGAAAGAAACGGAGCGGCCGGGAAAAAATGGGCTAGCGCAACCAAGCCGGTCCAAAAAACCGCGATCGCGCCCAAAATCATCAGGCGATATCGGCCAAGCCAATGCACGGCGGAATTATATCAATGACGACGCACGAATGTCGAATTTCGAAGGAATGATCAAAGCCGAATGACGAAGTGATTATTGGGGCCCGCATTCGACCTTAGTCATTCAGGCTTCCCTCGTCATTTTGAAAATCAGTTGTCATTTACAACGAACTCCCTAACTTCTCCGCCCCGACCAAGAACGCGTCGGTTCATCTTTCCACCTGTCCCGCGCTGCGGGACTGATCAGCGAGCGAGGTCGGAAAGATCGATAATTAAGAACAGCGCGCTGAACGAGGAGCCCCGGAGTGATTCGGGGCACAACAACAATGCCTAGAGCCAGTAATGCGCCGGCCAGCCGTGCGCGCCGCAAACGCGTC
>WNGJ01007069.1_pt1 | contig 11924 bp, 10 predicted proteins | sample 5400611 | NCBI WGS metagenome assembly WNGJ01 (sample SAMN13153375, study PRJNA577476) | soil metagenome | isolation source: 40 cm soil or saprolite under Garry oak tree replicate 1 | place: USA:California | collected 2016-06-15 | reverse complement strand
ACGCGTCAGGCGAAGCGACGATCGAGAACGATACCGCTGTGTTCGTGCCGGAAGAAGCAGGGGACTGCAAAATCACGATGACGTTTCTCCCAAACGGCAAATTGAAGGTCGAGCAACAGGGCGAGGAGTGCGGCTTTGGTCACAACGTCCGCGCCGAAGGCACCTTTCGGAAAATCAGCAACCGCAAACCAAAGTTCGACGACGCTTGATGCCGGCGACAGGATTTCTGATGGAATCCTACGTCGGGGCGTGATAAAGATCGACATGCGGAAAAGTTCAGCGGCAGCAAAGAAGCTACCGCCACCGCACCCCAGAAAAAAGAGAGCCGTTGTTAAAGAGGACGAGCAGCTTTATCTCATAAACAAACTGGGAAATGGCGCGAGGGATGAAGTGTTATTGCCATACAATCCCCTGCCAAAAACATTTTTCAGTTCAAGAATCCCAAATCCATTTCCCCAAAACTTCATATACCGAGGTTCGTGTGAGAATCTCCTGTGGCACGCGAAACGCCAAAAGCAGAAGTTCGATCTGATCTTCACAAGTCCACCTTACAATCTCGGTAAGCCATATACCGATTACTCAGATGATCGAGATTTGGATGAGTACCTCGAGTGGCAGGAAACGATTATTGCAGATTGTATCGAGTGCCTAGCAGAAAAAGGATCTTTGTGTTGGCAAGTCGGAAATTATATCAGCAATGGACTGGTCGTTCCGCTCGATATTGAATTGCATCCGATCTTTAAGCGCGCAGGCTTGAAGCTAAGGAACCGAATCGTTTGGCATTTCGGACACGGTTTGCATTGTAATCGTCGCTTTAGCGGAAGATATGAAGTAGTATTGTGGTACACCAAAGCAGACGACTATAAGTTCAACCTTGATCCGGTCCGGATCCCTTCAAAATACCCAAACAAAAAGCATTTTAAGGGACCTAAGAAAGGCCAGGTTTCCAGTAATCCGCTAGGGAAAAATCCGACTGATGTTTGGAGTGGCGGTGATTGTGCGATTGAAGATGTTTGGGACATCCCAAATGTTAAACATAATCACGCCGAGAAGACTGATCATCCCTGCCAGTTTCCCATCGGCCTCGTGACAAGGTTTGTTAGGGCACTAACCGATGAAGGTGACTCAGTCTTCGATCCCTTTTTAGGCGTCGGTACGACAGCGGCAGCGGCGGCGATGTGGAAACGGCGGTTCTTTGGATGCGAGCTAAACCGAGAATACTTTGCCAGTGCCCGAACCCGCATCGAGTTGGCTGCCAACGGACTCTTACACTTTCGCGATCCAGACAAGCCAATTTATCAACCTCCGCACCTCGCTCGTAGCGCAGCAATTGCATCATGAAGCTAAAAATCGACGATCATCGCAGCGGCGTAAAAATAATCCCCGCTTACATTCAGGATGAAATCAAGACTGCCATCGCTCAGAGTAGATCGTTAGGCCGGGCGACATCTGCGCGATCCAATATCCTAGAGACGTTGCGAAGCAACCATGGCTGGAGCGACGAAACAGCATTGTCGCCCGATGCTAAAATCTCTATTCCATCTCGCAAGGGAGACATCGCTCTTTGTGTACAAACGGGTAATATGGGCCGTTTTTATGCCGACCTACTCAAGCTCGAATATCTCTTTAACGAAGGAATGATTAAAGGCGCCGTCTATGTGTTGCCGGTAAAAGAATTGGCAAAACAGTGGGGGGAGAACATCGCGAACTTCGAGCGATTCACGAATGAAGTGAAAATATTTTCCAAGATTCTCCACACACCCCTCGTGGTTCTTGGAATTCCCACGAAATGACTCTTCCACTCGGGCTATCGCTCTCAGTTCGCGAGAAGGAGCTGGCCGACCTCAAAGGGACGACTGCCGAGCGCAAGTATGACTTGCGTTTTCAAGGCAAGCTCCGCGCATTCGATGTTTACCCCGTGCGATTGGAGCTGCCAAAGTACCGATTAGAAAATGGACGGACTCGCGCTGCTCAACAGGATTACATAGCGAAGCACAAGCTCTCGAGGGACTTTTTCGATCCGTCACGCTCGGAAAACGAGGAAGTTCAAGCGGCGCAACACGAGATATTGAAGAACATGGCCGCGCACGCCGATCCCGAACGGAATCTGTTCAAATTTTTTGAAAAGCGCGATCAAGAACAGCCGCTGATCCTCGATCACACCGGCTTTGTCGTGAACGGTAATCGCCGGCTTTGCACATTTCGCGAGATTCACGCCAAACCTGGTGAATTACGCTTCTCCCATATTGACGTTATCATTTTGCCGAAATGCGATCCGAAAGATATCGATGAGCTGGAAGCTCATCTCCAAGTCGAGCCCGATATCAAGCAAGAATATAGCTGGGTCAGTCTCGCTCTCATCCTTCGAGAAAAGCTCCACTCGAAACAGTACACGGAAGACCAGGTATCTGCGATCTATGAGTTATCGAAAAAAGAAATTCAGACCAAAATCGCCCAGCTAACTCTGGCAGAGGACTATCTCGCCTCGCGCAAAAAAGAGGGCCGATACTTAGAACTGGAGAAAACAGAGTTTGCCTTTGATCAGCTGCTAAAAAACCGCGCAAAATTAGGCAACGCACCTGGAAAGCAGCAGTTGCTCTCCGAAATCGCGTTTCGGTTAATCGACTCGCCAGAGGGAGGTCGCGTTTATGCGTCCATCACGGATGCCCGAGAAGCGCTACCAAAGATTCGTGAAGCGCTGGAACGAGAATTGGTGAAGAAGGGCGCTGCTCTACGGAACGGCGATTCCGCAGATGCAGACGACGAATTATTTGGAGCAAAGCCACTAGACCCGACGGAAGCGGCATACGTGGAAGCGTTTCAGGCGCTTCGTGTTGCGGAGAATGATGACACTGTTTACGCGATCATACAAAACGAGATCGAAGCTAAGAAAGAGCGTGAGAGAGCCGCACGTCGTGGAAACTCAGCAATGGATGCAATTAGGAAAGCAAATACCGCGATCACCGAGGCCGTTAGTTTACTCTCTGCGCAGGCATCGACGCAGGGCATTGCCGAGCAGCTTGAGAGCATCGAACGCAGTATAGCAAAGGTGCGCGAGTGGCTCGGCAAATCGAATGCCTGAACAAGGAAAGTTAAGCATCCAATTAGCAGATACGGGTATTGTCACCTGCTGCGTGAGGAACAATCCGGCGGCATGGGCACAGGCACGATTGCTACTCCTAGAAAGCACGACCAATGCACAACATGCTGGTGAGGAATGCCTGCAAATTCCTTGGTGGGAATTCGCGGCAACCTTGCCGAAGATCCAATTCATTCGGCATATTTTTCCCGATCTCCGCCTCGAGGTGGACGCGCGCTCACGCGAGCTTATCAAGCGTTCCGTCAAAGCCGCGGATGTAATTCAGCGCAGCGATGGACGTGAAGTTGTCACCGAACACCAATTGCTCGCGATTTTGGAGGAAGTCGGTTGGTCACCCAGTCGTGTCTTAACGCCAAACCAGCTGAAGAATGTTTTGCGATTAGTCATTCTGCCAAACGGCGCAACGTTCTCCGTTCCGGGAGCTGGGAAAACAACCGAAGCTCTCGCAACGTACGCGTTTCGCACCCGACTTGAGCGCAATCTGTTGGTTGTTAGCCCAAAGAACGCATTCGCAGCTTGGGATGAACAAGTGGGCGCATGTCTGCCATCACTCAGCGTCACCAGACTTATAGGCGGGCGGCTGAATATTGAGCGCGCATTAGAAACGAATCCAAAGATCTCAATCATCACCTACAGCCAATTGGTCAACACGGTCGACTTAATCCAGCGGTTTTTAGCTGACCATCCATCTGTCGTGTTCCTCGATGAAAGTCATAAAATCAAAGGCGGCGAACATCGGGCTTGGGCATCTGCTGCACTCGCGATCAGTCATCTACCGGAATGGAAACTGTTGATGTCAGGAACGCCAATGCCGAATGCATCCGATGATCTACTCCCGCAAATTCGATTCCTTTATCCAAGCCTCGGTACCGTCGAAAATCCGATCGAAACGATCCAACTTTTTTTTGTCCGAACGACAAAGGCGGAGCTTGGCTTGCCACCTGTCATATCTAAAGGAATCCCGATCCCGCTCACCGATGCCCAGGCACGCATCTATCGATTATGTGCCAAGGAGGTGTACCGAGACGCGGAAAAAGCTCTTCGCAGCAAAGACAAGAATGTGTTGAGAAGTTTCGGAAGAAGCTACCTGATTCTTCTTCAGCTCGTTTCTAATCCCGCGCTGTTAGCTGCGCACCGAGGTCGTTTTGATGACGCAGATTTGATCGCTTGCTTGCAATCAGACAGTCCGAAGATTGCGTACGTCTGCTATCGCGCTCGCCAACTTGTTGCGCAGGGCCACAAAGTACTTATCTGGAGCGGATTCGTTCAAAACGTCGAACTGCTCGCTGAGCGTCTTCTCGACTTGGGCGCGGACTACATTCATGGCGGAGTGGAAACGGGCAGTGAGGAAGAGGATGAGACGCGCGAGAATAAGATTGCGCGGTTTCATAACAATCCTCATGCAATGGTGTTAGTCGCTAATCCGGCAGCGGCCGGAGAAGGAATCTCTCTACACACCGTTTGTCACCATGCGATCTACCTCGACCGTAACTACAATGCCGCACAATTTCTTCAGTCCGCCGACAGGATACACCGCCTCGGGCTTCCTCCCGATCAGGAAACTTTTATCGAGTTCGCCTACAGCCCTGGTACAATTGACGAGTCGGTTGATAGACGACTCGCTTTCAAGATTGACCAGATGGAACAGGCGTTGCGCGATCCGTCGATCAGTCTTCCAACTCATTGGCTCGATGACCTCGACGAGTTACCGGATGCAGAGGACATCAGGGATTTGCTCGAGACACTCCGCGGCAATGAAATATGATTCGTTCCGTTGGGACTCTCTATGCAATCCAAGATTTGTTTGAGTATCTTGAAGAGCATTCAATTGCGAAGGACGAGTTTCTGGGCGGTTTTTCTAAGTACGGCACATCGACAGCGCAAGACGTTTACGATACAGCCACGCAGCTAAGCTGGGTTTGTACGGCCGAGAGCGGACAAATCGTTCCGACGCTCATCGGCAAAGAGGCACACCAAGGCATCGACCGGCCGGCTAAATTACGATGTCAGCTGGCGAAAGTCATCGAAACCACTCACCCAATCTGGGCTGCACTGCTGCCGAAGGGGCGAAGCGAAGCAATCGCCGGGTTTCCTGAAGAGATTCGGCAATGTTTTGATGAAGCCTTCTTGCTGGGAGAAGTTAACGACGAAGTCGTTAGTTGGTGGGCACGATCGGCCGGTGTAATGCGCGTTGTATCGCAGGGGGTACTCGTCGTGACTGGACTACGCGGTGAAAGAAAGACGCTTTCGTTCGAGGAGCGCCGCACAGGTCAAGCACCGCATTGGCAGGGCTTTGAGTCCGCCTATGCAGGTTACGACGTCCTTTCTGCTCGCGACGCCCAAGACCCCGCAGCGCTTAAGATTGAAGTCAAAGCGTCTGATCGGAGCTTTCGCTATGCACAGATTCACGTCACCGAACACGAATGGATCACAGCAACCAACTCGCCGGAGAGCTACATTTTCCATATTTGGTTGTTTGACGAACCGCAGCCTCGGCTTTTTGTCGTCGATAGCAGCACCGTCACCGCGCATACTCCGAGAAACCAAGGGAAAGGTCGCTGGCGCAACACAGCGATCCCATTAAGCGCTATCACACATCCTTCACAGGCCATCGTCGTTCCGGATTAGGACGCCCGCCTCGTAACCGGCTTGCCATGCGATATTAAAATGCAAGATCGACATCTTCTTCAACGCAGATTGCAAGGCGGCGCTCGCACGTGTGGTAAGCCATTTATGATATCATCGCGTTATGGAACCCATCGCAGCGCGAAGAATTTGCCGTTCTCCCTCTACAATTCCTTTCTGTATGCAGCGGGTGAGCCTTTACCCTGAATTTTCGCCGAGCTTACTTCAAAAGCTCGTCGTACACTTCTCGAACCGCTCCAGTAAGTTGGCCATTGTCCATGAATCGCTGAAGCTCGGCCAGCCGCTCTTTCGAAAAAAGATATCCGCCTTCTTGTACTCCGCTGATCGCTATCTCTGAGAGTAGCCCGTGGCGTAACATGGAATCGCGAATCGAATCGCAGTAAATTGAGTGCCCTAAAGTTCCGCTGCGCCAGTGCGTTTTCGTAATTGTCAGTTTTGGGTGTCCGTGGTGCCAGAATTTGCCTAGGGCCAACCGAAGTGCGTCGCGCACGTGCTCTTCTGGTTTCGCAACCCGAGTTCCAGTTAACCGCTCCCAAACCAAGTTGGTCGGAAACTCCAAGATGCAATCCGGAGCAATTTGTACGTCTTTCCAGCTACTCTGCTCAGAACCGGCGACATCAAAGTTTCCACTGAATACTGATGTACGAAAACGGGTGCTGGGACCGGCAATACAATCGGTAAACGTAACATCTGCGAATGTGCAATCCTGGAACGTAACACTTGTAACGTCTAAGCGATCTACTTGCCCGATCACGTAAAGGTTGCGAACTTCGCGATTCGCTTTGAATCGATCGCCATATAGAAACCCAAACAGCTTGTCGGTTCTCTCCCTCTTTGTTTGATTTGGCTCATCGATGAGGAGCCGCATAATGTGAAATATAAAGCTCAGCTCAGGACCTCGCTTAGCGTGAATGCGAAGGCAATCCGAAAAAGTCTTGGCTACATGCTGAATGTCGCTTTCAACTAACAGCTGAGACATGTGTTCCAGTATCTCTGTTCCAGCTGCAGCTTCTTGCGCCATAACCTTCCAAGTGAATTCATCTATCTGCGCAGTGCGGGTGCCGATCATGCGGATCTTTTCGACCAAAAATCTCGCGTGAAAGAAAGGCTTCAAAAAGCCGTATCTAAACGAATATAGTGGGGTCACATCGGCAGCTGCATGAAGCGTTAGCAGTGGGTGATCTTTTAGTGCCGCAATATCGCGCTCATCAAAACCGGCCGCCCCACAGTAGGAAAGTTCGAAACCGGCGCTCTCGGCGATCGCAAGTTGCTGAAACGCCTCCATCTGCTTGTCAGCAGCAGTCCGCAGTTTTCGTCTATGTTGCTCGCGATCGCAGAGTTGCCACAAGAGTTGGTAAAGCAGAGTATCGCTGCTCGCCACGTCCAATGACTTGTCGAGATCGTCGAGCTTAGTTTTTGTTTTTTTGGTTCTGTCACCTTGAGAACGCTTGAGTTCATCTGCAATCATCTGAACACAAATCGGATGGTTGACGAACTGCGCTTTAACACCGCCGGCCGTTCTTGGTTTGTTTGCAGATCCAAGTTGTTCGTAAACCGCCTGCGCTTTTTGCTGCAGCTTCGCGTCCTCCTTAAAAACGTTGCGAAAGTATCCCAACGCTTGTTGCCTATTGAAGGGAGCTAAGTCGAGAATTCGAAGGGGAAGCTTCTCGGAGCCGACGGCACCCTCCCAGAACAGAGGCCGTGTTGTAATCACAATCTTTGCAGACGACTCAGTACTTAGCGTGATTAATTCGTTCAGCACATCTCGGCCCGCGAAGCGCGAAAAACGTCGATCACAAAGTTCGTCGAATCCGTCAAATATGAATGCTAGGTAACCCTGTCGTAGGAGGTAATCGAACAATTCCTTGGTGATTCCTAAGCCATGTCTTCGCAGCGAGTTTTCAATTACTTCCCATAAGCCATCGAGCGAATCGAGCTTGAGCTTATCCCAATGTTCCGCTTCGACGTAAGCTGGGATGACTTTTCGCTGCTGACTCTCCCTGGCTATATCCAGCGTTAGCTCTCGAGACAACGTCGTCTTGCCGACGCCAGCCGGCGCGCGAATCACGGTTATTTGGCCTTCAGTTGCGCGGCTCTCAGTCAGAGATTGAAACAAGTCTACATCTAGGCGCGCACGTGGGTCATCCGTACGTTCTTCACGCGGGGGAACGTAGTACTCCACCCGCGGAGTCGTGCTTAAAAGCCCAGCAATGTAATCCGCAAAAACTTCTGTAATTGTTTTCCAAATGAGTTCTTCGTAGACAAAGAACGTCGCCTTTCCCTCAAAAAGCTCGTTAATGTAGCGTCGTCGCCCCGCCTCAGATTGCGGTACGACGATGTATCTGCGCCCTTTCCTTGCGAGCAGTTCATTTCGAGAACGCTCCGCATCCTTATTAGTAAAATCGGCTTTGAGATACAGATAAAATCCAGTCATTCGCTCGGGGCCCGCGACGACAGTTCCAGAAAGGACACTCCAGCGATCACCTTTCTCCTCCTGAGGATTCGAGTAACCGAGCAGCTCCAGATCCTGAACGGAAAAGATTCCGGGTCTCAATGCCACGCTATTTTTTATGGCTGAATCGCCAGGCGTTTACAACCATGTTTTTGTTAATTCTCGCGGACTGCATCAAGACATAAGATCTGTCGCTAAACGACGAGCATCATCAGCCGGAAAGTATGGATGCGTGGCATCACCGCAGCTGCGGCGAAAATCCACGGAGGGATCGACGAAAACGGGGTCGGAAGTCGGAAGTCATTTCAGCATTGCATGCGCCACCCAGTTCGCCGCCTCCTCCGACTCATCGAGACCGTCTCTGCAATTAGGTGGAGGACGTAAAAACGAAGAATTAAAATGGGAATCGGGACCTGGAATCAAGATTACTTTCCCGTCGATTTCTTCCAGCATAGGATTCGCAAATAAGGATGAAGGATGAATCATGAAGGCTGAAATGGAGAACCAACAAACGCAAAAAATGAAACGAGAAAATCCGTCGATTGAAATTTGTCCAGGCATCACACGTCGCACGGTAGCGAACGGCAAGGCAATGTATCAGATGATCGTCACGCTGGCGGCCGGGAGTCGCATACCGTAACCAAATCGAGCGCGTCTGCGTAAGGCGCATTCTCGCGCAAGCCGTAGAGATCTAAACCCCGCATCGTTAACCTCATCCATCGTAAGCGGCTTATGATGATCGTCTGTTAACAGAATGACGATTTCTCGTTGACCCGCACTCCACGCGTTGCCTGTGACCTGCGCGCGAGGTACGCTTGGCGATGAAGTTGTTTAATCGATCAATTGTCCTTCTGATCGCTGGGATTACTGCAAGCGGCGGCGTCATCCATGCGGATTCCGCTGTCGGAGTACGCGAGCGAAAGGTGGATGTAGGCGAAGGCGTAACGCTGCGCGTAATCGAAGCCGGTCAGGGCTCGGGGTCGACGCTGGTTTTTATTCCCGGCTGGAGCACGGGTGCCGATATTTGGCGGCAACAGGTGGATCGCTTTGCTCCTACGCATCGCGTGATCGCTTTCGATCCGCGCTCACAGGGTCAATCAACGATAACAAGGAGCGGCAACACGCCCGAGATCCGCGCACAGGATCTGCACAATTTGCTCGAACGGCTGGACGCGCGCCGCCCGGTGTTGATCGGTTGGTCTCAAGGAGTGCAGGATCTCGCCGCTTACATCGAACGTTATGGCACACACGATCTCGCCGGCCTCGTCGTGGTGGATGCGGCGGTTTCTGACGGCGCGGATGGCGTCGTCGCGCGCCCGCAAGAGACGGCGGCGCAATTTAAGATGTTCGCCGTCTATCAGGCCCACCAGGAAGAATATTTACGCGGGATGATGGGCGCCATTATCAGCAAGCCGCAGCCCAAGGGCACGATCGATCGGCTCGTCGCCACTGGCATGAAAACGCCGCCCACCATCGGGATCGGAATGCTGGTGGCGGATCTTTTCGGGGAGAACCGCACCGCTGCGTTGAAAAAGATTGATTGTCCGACTCTGATCATCGCATCTGCGAAATCGGACGAACTGGTTCGCCAGCAGGCGGGCGCGAGCCAGATTCCGCATGCGCGTTTTGAAAAGATCGACGCCGCCGCACACGCCGTCTTCCTCGATCAGCCAGTGCGCTTTGACGAATTGGTCGAGAAATTTGTGAAAGACGTGGCGACGCCCTCGGCGGATTCTACTTCCTCGCATCGTAATGTTCGGCAGAATTGGGTTTGGCGAGGGCGCCGAAGTCCGAGCTCGCCACGGGACGAGTCGTTCCATTCGGCGGACCGGACTGGCGTGGCGTGCGAGGGCGCATGCGTTCCCCAGTCGTATCCGAGATGTCGTGGATTTCGTTCGGAACGAACATTCATTTTCGCCAGTGCCGCAGGATTTGGTGGCGAGGAATCGCGGTGGCGTGAGCCGTGGCGGTGACGATCAACTCGCGCCGGCGCAAGTTCTCAAGCGCGGTTTGCGCGGCGCTCTTGGAGAGGCCGGTGGCGTCGGCGAGCACGCGTAAACTTGCCGGGACCGGTTTCCATTTGTTTCGCGCGGCCTGACCGTAAAGATACAAATAAACCAGATACGACGCCGGTTGGCGATCGTGCCCGACGATGTCGCGCATCAGGACATCAATGATGTAGTCGTCGACCGGAATGGTTTCGCGAAAACGCGGCACTTCGAAAGGATGAAGGAAGAAGGCAGAAGGATGAAGTGAATTCTTCTGCCGCTATACCGATAAACGGACAGCGATTTCTGCGCAAACACCTCGGTCGCTTCTGGACGCAGATACGGGAACAAATTTAGATTCGACCCACTATGATCAAGCAAATCAAATTCGTCAGCATCCCGGTGGCCGACCAGAATCGGGCACTCGATTTTTACACGGAGAAACTCGGATTCACTATCATCACCGATCAGCCGTTCGATGAGAAACAACGCTGGATCGAGTTGCGCGTACCGAAGGCTGAAACGCGGGTCGTATTGTTCACGGCCGCGGGCGATGAAAAACGCATCGGCTCCTTCATGAACATGTCGTATGCGTGCGACGACATTGATAAAACTTACAAGGAGCTGAGTGCGCGCGGCGTGGAATTTGAAGGTCCGCCGCAGAAACAGCCGTGGGGCACCTACGCGATGTTCAAAGACAGCGAAGGCAATCGGTTCGTGGTCTCGTCGTAATCAGCGGTTCTTTCCTCTTGCGGAGTCAACTGTGCATTGTGTCGTTAAAGTTTTGAAAGAATTCTTCGTACTTCTGTTGACCGTGCTCAGCAGAGAACCGTAACGGATACACTTTTTTGACGCAGACTTGTATGTCGGCAGCGCCCCACAGCGCGCGACCGCTACCTCGCGGCTGCACTGGCCATGTCGCTCATCCCTTTCGCTCCATTGCTGAATGCGAACTGCCGATCGGCAGATATTTATCTAGGGAGACGGGACGCTCTGCAGGAGCTCGAGTTCGTGCCACCGCGCGTAGAGGTGCGCGACTTTGTCTCGCGCCGTTTTCAATTGAGTTTCCAAATCGGAAATCTCCGCGCGCGGTTTCGTATAAAAATCCGGCGCGGCAAACGTGGCCTCCAAATCCGACACCTCGGTTTCCGCCGCGAGAATATTCGCCTCCATCGATGCCCATTCACGCTCTTCTTTCCACTTGAGTTTTCTCGGTTTTTCTTTGCTTTTCCTTGGCTCGGCGGCGACTCCGGCCGGCGCGGAGTTTGAATCGCGAGCCGGGCCGGGCATGACTCGTTTTTCCAGGTAGTAATCGTAGTTCCCGACGCTATAGGCCACGCGGCCTTCGCCTTCGAAAGCGAGAATCGAGGTGCAAACGCGATTCAAGAAATAGCGATCGTGACTGACCACGATGACGCAGCCGCCAAAGGCGACGAGCGCTTCCTCGAGCAAGCGCAACGTTCCGAGATCGAGATCGTTCGTCGGTTCGTCGAGCATCAAAACGTTGCCGCCGCGCTTCAGGATTTTTGCCAGGAGAACCCGGCTGCGTTCGCCGCCGCTGAGTTGCGAGATCCTGGTGTTGATGCGCTCTTCGCTGAAAAGAAATCGCCGCAGATAAGCGCGCAAGGTGATGCTCTGCTCGCCGAGCGTGACGTTTTCTCCGCCAGTCCCGACTTCTTCCCAAACCGTTTTCGCGTCGTCGAGCAGGAGTCGGTTTTGATCGACGTAATTGATCTGG
>WNGJ01008720.1_pt1 | contig 11926 bp, 14 predicted proteins | sample 5400611 | NCBI WGS metagenome assembly WNGJ01 (sample SAMN13153375, study PRJNA577476) | soil metagenome | isolation source: 40 cm soil or saprolite under Garry oak tree replicate 1 | place: USA:California | collected 2016-06-15 | reverse complement strand
CGCGTCTCCACCCGCTCCACCTGGTTTTTGGCGTTGAGGGTCGCCTTCATGGTGATCCCCTGAAGCGCCCCGGAGAGCGGAAACGTGATGACGCTGGCGCCCGCTTCGGTCGTGACCTTGGCAGCCGGGCCGGCCTGCACCGCCATCTTCAGAACTCCGAAAGGAGTCGTCCAGAGCTGCAGCAGCCGGTCATTGAACGCGCCGGGAGCCGGTGCCGCCGTGCTCCCGGAAATGAAACCGGCGCCGGGCACGGACTCGTTCCACGCGAATTTACCGCTAACCACCTGGATCTGACGCTGCGGCGCGGCCAGAGGCAGCCCGCCGCCGCCCTGGATAAGCCCATCCGGATTCGAGCGCGTCACGTCGACGCGCAGCGCCGGAACGGCGTAGCTTAAGCTGGCGTGATAAGTCACCTGGAACGCCGGCCAGGGCGAGTCCGGACGATACGACTGGCCGAACGCATAGGTGAATCCGGTGCCCCAATACTCCAGCGTATTGATGGCATCGATCCGCTGGGGGCCGCGAATCATCCCCAGCGCGTATTGCGCAGCCTTAATAACCGCCTGCGCGTCCTGTGCACGCGCTGCGGCTGCGTCCTGTGCACGCGCACACGGAGTGGCCAGCGCTCCCGCAATCAACGTATAGCAAAAAAGGCGGCGGATCATGACTGGGTTTAGCGGTGTTCCTAGTGCCGTTCCAACTCATCTCCGCTAGTACGCACGAGATGTCTGGCCGTTGCTGCTGTGCGACACATATGTGCACGCATAGGCGAATCAAGTTGGAACGGCACTAGTGGTGTTCCTTGGTCACCAGGTGCGACAAATCTCTCTCCACGCAGGGCAGCGACTCCGCCAGCACTGCCTTGGGATCAGGGTTGCGCTTCAGCGTGCGAGCATTCATGGTCCAGGGCTTGATCAGCACGTCGGGATCTTCGACGGTGGCTTGCCAGGTGAGCGTGTCGCCATCGCGGTGCATTCGCTCGATCACGTGCATGTTCTCGCCATGGAAGTAGCCTGTGATATCGAGCCAGCTGGTGTCGTTGAAACCAATCGTATCAATGACCAGAGTGTCCCCCTCCCAGTGGCCGATGGACTCGCCTTTCCAGGTGCCATCCAAATCATCGAGCGGGGTCGTCTGAACGATCTTGGCAGGCGGGCCCATGCGCGGAACGCCACCCGGCATGCAACCGAACGAGGGGTCTTCAGCGTTGCCGTTCTGATCCAGCTTTTGAACCTTTTCCCAGAACTCCGGCTTATACAGCGGTTTATTGGGATCGGCTCTGCGCATGATAGCGTTGTCGCGCTCGAAATTCAGCAGCGTGCCATCGCGGGAGGCGAGATTTGCGGCCAGCGGATCATCGCTCTGAACGAAATTGGCCCCTGCTCTGCCAATCCAGATTCCGCTGAGATCGGGGCGCCCGTCGGCAGTTCGCGGAGTGGTCTGGTTTCCCTGGGCGGTCGCGCGGGCAGAACAGAGGCACAAGGCCACGACCGCAAGGGCGCAGCTAAGACCGCAGCTAAGAGATCGTCGCTTCATCGCTTCCCTCCGCGCTCGCCTATCGGGCGTTCGGGTCCGAGGTCCAGATCGTGAACTTGCGGCCGTCGGGAAGCGTCACGTCCTTGATGAGCCCGGAATCGGTGCCGTCCTTGGCGAGCACGGCATTCACGGTGATGCTGTCCCCGGACTTCAGCCCTCCGCGATCCGCTCGGCTCAGCCCGGCCCGGCGCAGCGCGCCCGGCCCGGCCATCTCGAAGGCCCAGTGCTTCAACGTGCCGCTATCGTCTTTCACGTCCAGATACAGGTAGGAGTGGGGATTAATCCATTCCACTTTCGTGACCACTCCCGTTAACGTGATGGGCTTATTGAGGTCAAACTCCGCCTGCACCGAATGATGCGCCCAGGCCGCCATTCCTGCCATCAGCAAACCGACAAGCGCTAATAGACTGCGAGTTCCGCACTTCATCGCCGAACCCTCCCTCGGTTAGCAAAGCGTAAGCAGAATGAATCGCCTGTGTCAAGGTATTTGGGAACACGGTAGTGGGTCAGTTTGAATTTTTCACGGCTCATAAGCCGAAATCTGGCTCCCCTAACGTACTTGGTCGGCAAATACACCCAATTGTGCCGCACACTCTTGAATACCACTGAGGGTTGACCCTCCATATATAGGCCCACACCTCCATTCCCAGTTATCTATATCGACGCCGGTCGCTTTGACCTCCTGGAGTAGGGCGGCTAATTCCGCTGAAAAGTTCAGTGCATACTGATTCTGTGTTTCTTGTGAAAAAGTAACTTGCGCCGACCATTGACTGTTCATTTCATCGCTGTTTTTAGGGACGGTTCGCCTGGGGGATAATCTTCCTCTCTCCAGGGTGAATCCGAGTATTCTCTTTGAGAGCGCCAATAATTTGGTAGCTAGAGGCGACTGATTGCTCTCGCTCTTCTGATGCTGCTCTACTTCTGCCATCGCTGCCGCAAGAGCCTTGGGATCAATAGTATTCTGGATAACTAGCGGCTGTTGGGCAGAGAGGACTGGTGGCAATGGCGGCCTAATAATCATTTCCACCCGCTCCTTTGGTAGCGCGGAGTAGACATACATTCCTAGTTTGCCCCCGCCTATCGCCATCGCAAGCAGTATGAGGATTCCGAACACGCCATACCAAGCAGGAACAGACGCGTTAGGGTCCCCCACCACTGCGTCCGCATGGGCGAAGAAAGGTGCGCGGATAAGGTGCCAAAGCGCAACTATTCCTAATCCAATTCCACTCGATAGAAGCGCCACTTGCAGATCATTTGCAGCCCTTATGTCAGGCCCTCTGCTAATCAAATAGGCAATGAACATTACAATGAGTGCAAAAGACAACTCTTCTTTCCACGTTCGGTAGCATTCTTCTCCAAAATGCTTGGCACACTCCCAGTAATAAGAAATCCATTTCGGTCTAGGTGGATAAGCCAAGACGATACCCATAGTCCCGCTTCCGAACGAAGCCTAACACTAATTCAAAACAACCTAACCTCTCTTCTTATACAGGCCGCGTGGTTTGCTGTTTGGCACGGGCATCAGAGCAATTAACTCTTCCACCCCCAAACGTGATCCGCTATTCCCGCTTCCATCGGGGGAGTGACCCGCAAGGTCTGATGCACGCGGCAAAAATTGTAGTAGCTAAAGTGCAGTGCCAGAGCCGCGATATGGTTTTCCAGTTTCTTGCCGTCAATGGGTTGGAACTTCAAACCGACCCACTACGGGGAGCGCCCTCCGGGAGATTCCGATTTAGCTTGCAGGGAACGACTATTGTTCCCGGCGTACTTAGCCCGAAATTCCCAAATCAAGTTGTCAAAAGCACTAAAGCCACGGTGCAGAGCGAGTACGACGTTCGCAAGATCACTACGGCGCTACTCCAACGTGTTGCCGCGGCATTGCGCAGCGAAACTAGGGAATTCGCAGTGCAAGAGGTCAAGCGGGTTTTCGAACGAGCGGCGAGCGCAGTTAGAGCGTGAAGCCACAAGCGCGGGCGACGTTCCCGGATGTCGTGTAGGCACTTTCCGTCCAGTTTCCGGATTTTTGGCGAGACCGGTCGCACTAGCCTCACTGCTGGCCGAGAGCCATATCCATCGAGTTGTTGCCGTCATTTGAAGTGAAAACTACGGTGTGCCCCTGGTAAGCGATAACAAGATGGAAAGTCGCGGTTGAAGTGAAGGCGCAAGGGCCTGGGCCGTTCTGGGCGGGAGGGACCACAGGATTGATTGAAGCCGTGCCAGTCCCATCCGGACCGACGCTATAACTCCCAGAGACAGTTCCGGAGCACACCGTGATTGCGCCGTTGCTGATGTTGACCATGGTCTCCGAAAAGCCCCCGTTAAAAACTCCACCGTTAGCAACAAGCGTGCCGGTCCCCAATACACTCGCAGTCACGGCTCCTGCCGTGCCGATCCGTCCCGAAAACTGCCAGCCATAGGAACCATTCACGCTGGCATTGCTGAATCCCGATTGAGCATGGACGGTGCCGGAATTGGAGTCGGATATGGAGCTAGAGTTGGAGCAACCCGCCACTAAGATCAAGACTGCCGTGCATCTCAACAGTTTCATATGAGGCCATCTCCTTTTATTTTGTGGTGCCGTCCGCTACCTTTGGTAGAACACCAGGAACGCGAGCGCAACCGCCGACACAAGTGCGATTCCGCCAAGCAACAATCCCCAAGACTGCTCCTGCTTCTTCACTGGACACCGTTGCGGGCCGCGATCTTTGCATCCTTGACAATTTGAGCGGCGCATTTCGCAAGCGCATCGTCCCAGCAGGACCCCTTGCTTCCGCCAAGACTCTGACCGTCCGATGCAAATTCCGCCGTGTAGAGCACCTGAGTTCGCCCGCCGACCTGCTTCCATTCGACGTTGCTGGGGAGCGTTATAACCAATGTTCCTGGCTTGTTCCCGCTGCTCAAATGAAAGTCTGCGGATGACCTGAACGCATCTTTGAGCGCGTCTCTGAGCCTGATAGTCAATCCATCGTCAGCGCCACCCCAGACCTCAACTGGCTTACCCGAAGCCGGTTCTATCGATCCCAGGTGATCGTACGCTGCAAATGCGCTTTGGCTTTGTCCTGGCCGTGGTTGCAGGCTTCGATAGACCGGCTGTTGGTTTTCCGGTGCAACTGCGCCTTGTGCCGGCTTTGGTTGCAGCGGCCGATACACTGGCTGCTGGTTTTCCGGTACAAACGTTGTGGCGTCGGCGGGCTGCGGCTTTGGCCGGGGCTGGGCTTGGGGTCGGGGTGTTGACGGCGGCTGGGGCAATGACACCTGCGGTTTTTCTGCTGGCGGGTCGGTGGTGACGATCTCTCGTGGCTTCCTGAAAATCACCAAGGCCAGTATCACGATGCCAACGAAAAAGAGGATTCGAGAAAGAATCATCATGAGCGTACTCAACTCCGACTCGAATTGAACAAAAGGGACCCAGGCCCGGGGAGGTGAGACTCTAGACTACTAGGCGCGGGACTCTATTCTTGGCCCGACTACGTAGCAATACGGTAAATACCGGAGACGCAAAATATGTCAGCCACTGTCGCTCCCTACGGAGCGAGTTCTGGGTGGAAGAATCTGGAGAGACTTCAGGAACTCAATGATGCAGTCTCGATCGTAGGACGCCAGCCCTTCAAACGCCTGACGTGATGTCAGAGCTTCGCCGGCGTGAGCCTCGATGGCCTCGCGCATCGTGGTGAATTTTCCGTGATGAAAGTACGGCCCCGAATTGCCAACACCCCAGAGCTTGCGGGTAATGAATTTAGTATTGCCGGCAAAAAAGCCGGCAGAGCCGATGGGCCGATTCTGGTCAAGAGGCTCGGCGTTGGGATCGCCTGGACCAGACGTAATGTCGTGTAGCTTCAAATCCGTGTAAGCCGGCACCCACACAACGCCATTCGCATCCGGCTTCGGGCGCGGTCCGGGAAGCTCGTCGTTCGTCAGGTCAATGCTGAGAGACGGCGCTTGGCCGGTTTGGAGATTGCCTGCGGGATTGTATGGGTTTGGCTCGGAATAGACCCAGCCGCGATTCACCAGCGGAAGATTGGGAATGTGGCAACTGCCGCAGCCAATTTCCAGAAAACGGACTTCACCGATGCGAGCGGCCTTTTCCGCCTCCGGATCGGCCGGCATCACGCGGCCGGGCGCGGGCAGCGCAGCCTGATAAATCGTAACGGCGGTGATGTCGGCGCGCGTGAGTTCATTGACAAACCCGTCGCCGTCTTCATCGATCCCGACACCAAAGCGTTCCTCGGACTGCATACCGTGGTGGTGCGTGAAGGCGTTGTTTGTGAATTGCCGCAGGGAGATGACTGCGCCAGCCTGGTGAAAGGGCATGATGATTAGGCTGGGCGGATGGCCGGAATCAGCCGATGCGAGGCTCGGCGCAGGTAATCCCTGAACGCCTGACGTATCCCAGGAACCATCGATACGACGGCTGAGCGTGCCAAACAGCACGCTTTTGCTGGCCAGGGTGCGAGCCGTCCCAGGCGTGATGGAGTCGCGGATCGCTTGCAGGTCAGCGGTCATCTGCCGGGCGAGCATCTCGATAAAGCCGGAGCCGTTCATGCCGATGGTTTTGCGCTCGTTGGCTATGGTTTGCAGGGTAACGAACTGGCCGCGCTCGTCGGTCGCGCCTTTGGTGGAAAGCATTTCGTTATGATCAAAGCTGACGAAATCGAGGCGCTGTCCCAGGACAAAAACTTCCGTGGCACGGTCACCGCCGCCTCCGACGAATGGTTCGTTGTGGCAGCCAGCGCAGGAGTTCGAGTCCGGCCCGGAGATGCGATTAAAGTTGCGAGGGAAAAGTAAAGGCTCGGAGGGATCGGATAGCTGCGGGCCGGTAGGTAAACCTTTGACGTGAGCGCGGCCCTGGCCTTCCTGGATAGTCCACTTGGCAGTGAACACGCTTTCGCCGAATTTGATGAGTTTGGGAATCGAGAGTTCGTATTCCTCGCCATTCTGAAGATGCCGGGGAATGGCTACTTCTTTGCCGATTGAGTTGGTTTGTGATCGGTCTTGAGCCCACGTGGCGCAAGCACAGGAAAGCATGACGACAAATATGAACACTTCGGGCTTTAGGATTCTCAACACTGGCGTCCTCTGAATTAGCCGGTTGCTTCCGGCCTACGGCGCGGCCGCGAGCGCGGCGTCGATGGCCGACTTGAAGGTCTCGTAAGGCCGCGCACCGAGGATCGCCTTCAGGTTACTGACCTCGCCATTCGAACCAACCTTGCCAATAAAGAATGTCGGCGTGCCGGCGATGCCCATCTTTTGAGCTTCCGTGGCGCTCTGCTTGAGTTCGTCCGAGTATCGATCGCTGGAGAGGCATTCCGAGAATTTGGCTGTGTCGAGGCCGAGTTCTTGCGCGTGGTCGGGCATATCCACATCGCGCAGCGCATTTGGTTTGGCAAACAGAATATCGTGCATCTCCCAATACTTACCCTGCTCACCCGCGCAACGAGCCGCACGAGCCGCTCCAACGGCGTGCGGGTGCATAGGGGAAGGCAGATCGCGGAAAAAATACTTCACCTTACCGGCTTGGACGTAATCCTTCGAAATCTGTGGATAGATGTCGTGTTCATATTGCCCGCAGTAAGGGCACTCGAAATCGGCGTATTCAACGATAGCGACGCGGGCAGCGTCGTCCCCTCTGAATCGTTCTCCCTGGATACTCAGGTCAAATGGAGGCGCAATGGGGCGGGCGGCGGCGGGCGGCAAAAGGCGTTTCAGTTCATTCAGTTGATCGATCATTTGTCGCTGCTGTTCGACCAGCGTCTTAACATCCTTGGCCAATTCCGAAAGACTGTCTTGAGGTAGCCTCTTATCATCCCGGCGCTGGGCTTGTGCGGTTGTGCAAAAGACCAGTCCCGTCGAGCACACGAAAATCAAACCAGTTCTCAGTCTCATGGACGCGCCTCCGTCGCTCCCCTATTTGGGGGCAGGCTCAAGATTTGCTTTCAGGATTTGCCTGATTGCAGGATCGGTTTCGATTTGGAGGCGGTCATTCATAGCCTGTCGCGCGATTGGAGAATTGATGTTTACGAGAATCCAAGCGACTCGTCTTCTCGCCGCAAAATCGCCGTTTGAGAGAATGGTTGTTAGAACCGGAATAGAAGGGTCGCCTATGTCTGCTAAAGCTCTTCCAACCACGTCGTATACAAGTTTTGCCGTTATCGTGAACGTGGACGCGCCCGTGGCTGTAGAATCGTAACCTCCGGGAACAGCCGGCCTGGAGAGAGCCTGCGCGAGTGCTGGAACAGCGGTCGCTATCTTGAGTTGCCCAGCCAATCGGACAGCATTCGCCCAAACCGGGTCTCTCTCAGAACGATTACTGCTAATAAGCGAGGGTAGTCTACCAGCCAGGTAATCCCTAGCGGCCGCATCATTCTTGGCGATCTGGAAGATTTGCGGCGCGGCCGAGTTCGTTTCCTCCGACTGGAGGAGTTGATCGTAGAGCGCTCCGATCGTCTGCCCGAAGGCATTCACGCTTACGGCCGTGAGCGTAAAAACAAGCGTAAAGACGTACAAAGGTCGATTCATGTCTCACCTCAAAAGGTTGTGGAAATAAACCCCGGGCCGCCTTCGGAAACGGCTGTATTGAGTGCTGCGTTATCCACCCTTAGCTTCGCATGCCAATTGGCTGTGCAACTAACGTTTGAATCCAGGCTTTGCACTGTGTCGGTAAAATTGAAGACGAAGGTCATGTCGTTGATCGTGAATCCGGAGAAAAATTTGAAGTTGCCAGGGCCGTCTATCCAAAAGAGGTTCTTTTGACCGGCATTGTTCTGAGTGAAACCCGGACCGGGGCCATCTGGGCCAGGGGTCACGGGTACGTCGTCGAACGCGATAAGGCTGCCAGCCGAATTAACATAGTGCCCGGCCCTATGATCGGAGACGAGTTGCCGGCTAATACTCCATCGAGACGCATCGTTGTTCACTGTCGCCGTCCCCTCCATATTCCAATGCCACCAGGTTGGCGAAGTACAATCGATGGGACCCAGGCTCTCGCTACACTCATTTGCGTCGGCTAGAAATTGCAACTGATCGCCCTGCGTTTTACTGCCCGTGAAGTTCTCAACTATGTTGCAGGTTGGCACTGTGGCTTGTGCGGCGGCGCTGTCTGATTCGGGCTGAGAGTTGCAAAAATACCGATACGTGTCAGGGTCGATGTCAAGGAAGCCGTAATCCCAACTGAACCAACCGGTGATATTTGCTATGCCACCGGTTGCACCCGTCCTTATCTCCGCGCTGTCGCCCCAATATCCGCCAGCGTAATTGGGAACAACCGTGGCCACGCTGCTATCGGAATACCAATCTCCGTAAGCGTCATACCAACTTGTATAGCCATAATTGGCGTACCACGTGCTCCCAATAAAGTATCCTCCCATATGCCGCTGCATGTGTAATCTTGCTCCTGGGAAAGGAAGGGCCAGCCATCACCGTTGATCGACATAGTGGCAGAACCCGGATACATCTGAAAGTATGCCCGCCGTGTGCCGCAACAGGCTCCGGGGCAACTGAAACTGTGGGCAGTACCTTCAGCAACGTTTACATCCTCCGCACGCCCAATCATCGTTTTGAGGGCTCTTGGACCCCACCATATCTGGCCGTGCGTAATATCCGCAGGAATGGTGTTTCCGTGTTCGTCCGGCGTTTTCGAGTCTTTGAGCGTGCGGATGTCTATAGCCATCGTTTCATGTGGTGCTAACACAAGCTGCTTTGGCTCATAGCTCCCACCGGCATACCGGATTTCGACTTCCGCAACCTGGCGCTTGTCCGTGTAGTTTTTGAGATGCAGGGTTGTCGCGGAGCCGTTTTCCAGGCTCCATGGATATACACCTTGCGGCCACTCGCCGATGGCGGCCGGGTCCTTGATCGGCACTTCAAAGGCGTAGTCGCCACTTTGATCCACGCTCGTTAATTGTGCGATCAACGCGCCGGGTGCCGCATCGAAGGCGATCTCCACGCCAGCTTCCTTGGCGGGACCGTCGATGTTGAAGCGGGTCATCTCCTCGGATAGCTCGATTTTCTGGACATCGCCGGCAGCAATGGTAACGTCCTTCACCGCGACATTGCTGACCTTGTCCGTAGGCGCGTCCGCCTGCGGCATTTTCGAGTTTGCTCCATGCCGATCCCCCTTTGGATCGGTCTTCTCTTCGTGGTCTTGAGCTTGATTCTGCACCGTATAGTCCACCGAAATATGGGTGTTCACCGGCTTATCGCTGACATTAGCGAGGAACAGGGGTGCGCGGAATTGTGTTCCGTCAGGAAAGCCCTCGCCAGCGTCGGGCTGGCCAAATCGGAAATGAGCACCGGCCAGGAGACTAGAACGCATCAGTTTCGGATCGTGCATCATGAATGTGGCGGAGTAGCCGTTTTTCAAATCGAGCACAAATCCCGTGGTGACGATTGCACCGGGTTTGCCGTTGTGCTGGAGCGCAACAAGCGCCATCGATCGTCCTTGTAGTTGCTCGTTCAGCTTCGCAACCTGTGTTTCGTGGGGCTGCACAGCAAATTCTTTTCTTTTGCTTCCGATCGACAGTGTCACTTTTACGGCGTTAGTTGCTGCGTTCGTCATCGCTAGGAATCCCTCAGCTTTATCTGGAACCCACAGTATGCCATTCAGCTTGCTGGATTCGAAATCCATCATGCTTTGCTCGCGCGACTCGAACGACACGCGCTTGTCCGTGGAGTAGACGCTTAGCTGGCAAGTGACCAGCATCGGTGTGCCTGGGTAGCTGACCTCAAGATTGCCAGAATCGAAGAGGTCGCTGGCGACAACACCCCTCAACTCTATTTGCTTGAACGAATGCGGGTCGAGGGTCATCGACGGCAAAACTTGCGATCGACCCTCCCTATTGTAGATCGTGACCGTCACGTCGGGCACTTGCACGGCGGCCGTGTTGTTCAGCGTTAGAGTTGAATTCATACCATCGCGCAGAGTGAAATAGGGAATGTTCGTCATCTGCATGCCCGAGGGCATCGTCTTCGCAGGGGATGCGCCAGGAGGGGGCGTGGCTGGATTTTGAGATGGCGGCGCCTGGCCCCAAGAGAGCGCCGGTAACGCGAGCGACAGAGTTATCAGGCTGGCCCAGATTTTGAGGTGACGGCTCATAGCGCGCCTCCGTGCGAGTGAAAATTGCTGCGGCATGGCGCGAGAAAGTAAGCCGCTGTCAGGGACCTGTCAACGTACGGGATTGGACATTTTGGACAGTTTTAGACAGTTTTGGAATGTTTTTTGGCACCAGACATGGAGGCGCTTTCAGGATCGGGTGCATTAACGACTCTTCACACATCAGACGGCGGCCGCTGGGCAGTTCTCGCCAATGAATCCAGCCGCGGTCCATCCAATAGTAGATGGTTGACCTGCACCGGCCGGTGAGGGAGACGGCAAATTGCATGGGCAGAAACCTAGTTTCTTTATGGCAACACTCGCATAGGGTGGAAGTCGATAACAGACAACGTGAGAGGCCCATGAATCCTCCTAGCGATTACGAGTTCACAGGGGCGAAGGGACTGGGCAGTAGTGGGAGTCGCGTCAAGCGACGGGTCAAGAGCGGGTCTGACCCAGGGACGAGACTTTAGGAACTTTAGGCTCCTGGGCGTGGGACTCTAGTCACGCAGGCGATAAGTTGCAATACGGTAAATACTGGAGGTTGTGAAAAAATCTTCCGTTTTTTGGCATCCACGAGCTGGCCGATAGAGAAGCGGCGCCATCCCCGAAAAAAGGTGAAACTGCTCGCCTGTATTCGCCACTCGGGCCGGGAACACGTTGTGGATTGCGACGACGTGTCCCGGGGCGGTTTCTGTTTTAAAGGCTACAGGAAATACGTGGTCGATATGGAGATCGACGTGGCCATGCCCTATACGCGTGGAGGCGGAAACATATTCCTACCCGCGCGCATCGCACATTGCAAAGCAGGGGCGGCTGGCGTGTTCAAATGTGGCGTGGCGTACAAGCAAAAGCCCTGATCTGTCGTGCCGAACGCTGCTTGTGAGCAGGTTCAACGGTGGGAATTCGGTGATCCGCGCTTGAGTCGAGCGGAGTTTTCACTTATGCCAGGAATCTTGCCGAGCCGCGCGAGGCGGACAAAAACTCGTAAACTGGCCTATTCTGCGCGGGTTGGAGCCGAGGCCCGGGATTGAACCGGGGACCTACGGTTTACGAAACCGTCGCTCTACCAGCTGAGCTACCTCGGCGAAACGGCAAAGAGAATTTAGCGGCCGCCGTAATTGTATCAGATCGTTGCGGACAGCTTTGTTGACAGGATCCCAAAGGTGACGTCAAGCTGCTTGTGTAAAAAGAGCGAGGGTGCGGTTTTGCCACTGCTGATTGAACCGCTGAAAAATCGCATAGATGATTCTCTCCACGCTGGCCACATTCACGAACAGCACCATGGGCCGGGTGCGCCGG
>WNGJ01028187.1_pt1 | contig 11927 bp, 6 predicted proteins | sample 5400611 | NCBI WGS metagenome assembly WNGJ01 (sample SAMN13153375, study PRJNA577476) | soil metagenome | isolation source: 40 cm soil or saprolite under Garry oak tree replicate 1 | place: USA:California | collected 2016-06-15 | reverse complement strand
TAGGCCACGGCAGTTGAGTCGCGACTCGCAGCGGATGCGCTCCGTGCCGTTGAGCTGGTAGTAGCCGCTCTTGTGGTCGAACAGGAAGAAGAGGCGGAGCCGCCGTTTGAACAGGTCGAACCCGCTCGTGTACTGGAGCTCCCAGCGTGGGTTGGGGTAGCCGACGAACACCGCGCTGTCGGCCACCGTGATCTCGCTCGCCTCGATGATGCCGTCGCCATTCACGTCCCGGAACGTGTATGGGCGCTGAAACCACGCGTTGATCGGGGTGCCTTGGGCCTGTCGCGTGGTCGTCCCGACGATCGGTGGCACGCCACCCATGTCGGCGATGAAGTTGGTGTTGTAACCGGCGTTCACGCCAACGTCCCACGCCAGGATGTCGCGGTCCACGACGCGGGCCGTCACCATCCCCTCCAGCCCGCGATTCACTACGGCGCCGAGGTTCTCAAACCGCAGGGTGTCCGCACCCACGGAAGGCGCGATCACGCGGGCAATCAGGGCGTCCTTGGTGCGCTTGTCGTAGTAGGTGAGGTCGACATTCAGCCGACGCCCGAACAGCACGGCTTCCCCACCCAGTTCGAACTCACGCGCGCGCTCCGGCTTCAAGTCCGGGTTGCCGAGGGAGTTGAAGATGATGGCTGGGTTGTCGGCATTGTCCACGCTGGCGGCCCTGGGCAAGAAGTAGCGAAGCGCATCCGTGGTGCCCGGTTGCACGCCCGAAGCGCCGAATGCTCCACGCAGCCGCACGCTGCTGATCCAGCTCCATTTCGGGAAAAATGCCTCGTCCGAGATCACATACGAGACGCTTACCTTCGGATAAAACACCGCCTTGAAGTTCGCCCCGAACGCGCTGTTGTCGTCGACCCGCAGCGCCCCGGTAACGAACAGGCGGTCCTTGTACCCGAACAACTGCTCCACGTAGCCGCCGACGGTCTTGGTGATGTCGGTGACCTCCGACACCCGCTGGATCGCACCGGCCCCAACGGTCACCGCCCCCGGTGGCAGGTCTTCACTCGCCGCGCCGTTCCGGTCGAACACATCCTTCAGATACTGCGCGCCAACCGAGGTGCGCGACGACAGCACCGGGCTCAGCCGGAAGGTCGCGGTGGCATTCGCGTCCCCGGTGTAGGAGAAAAAGTTGGTGCGATTGTCGGTCTTGAATCCCCGCCGCACGGTCCCAAAGTTCGTGCACTCGTTCCGCCGGCACAGGTCGGTGTCCAGCCGGTGCGTGTAGTCAATCCCCCCGGTCGCGCGGACCGCGAGCCAGCTGCTCGGCCGCCAATTGAGCGTCCCGCTGCCAATGAAGCGGTTGATGTCCTGGTTCACCGTCTCCGAGAACATCTCGTTCGGTGTGAAGGTCCGGTAGCCGTACCGACCGCCCGCCTTCTTCCCCAGGCCGCCCAGGGCGTTCGAGAGCAGACCAGTCGTGTTGTTGTCGGTCTGGGGGAGACGTTGGCTGCCCGAGACGAACCCGCTCGACACGGAGAGGTCCATCCGCGGATTGAGGCGCGCTTCGGCGTTGGCCCGCAGGCTCACGCGGCGGAGCCCGTTCGGACGCAGCTGCTCGAATGGCACCTCCGAGATCGGCCGGAGCTTGAGGAGAGTGTCCACCGCAAAGGGCGGCATCTTGAGCTGCGCGACCTCGTTCTCCCACTCGCCCGAGACGAAGTAACGGGCAGCGTCGCTACCGCCCTGCACCTGGACACCGTACTGGTTCCGATACCCGGTCGCGTTGGGCGACGACTGGGGGTCCTCGAACAGGTTGTACGACGTCACACTGTCCTGAGTGCACCTGCCGGCGGCCGCCTGCGTCAGGAGACACTGGATCCCATTCGTCGCCAGCGACCCGGAATCGGGGTTCCCACTGGGGTGCGTCATCCATCCGCGATATGCCGTGGGATACGTGTTGTAATCCTTGATGACGCCCTGCTCGGCATGCACGCTCCAGCGCGTGGGACCCGCCTCTCCTCGTTTCGTGTTGATGACGATCACACCGGTGGACGCTGCCGTGCCGTACAGCGCCGCCGCGGACGGTCCCTTCACGATGTCTATCGACTCGATTTCCTCAGGATTGATGTCGTTGATCCGGCTCGGGTTGGTTCCGCCGATGCCGATGCTCGAGGAGTTGTTGGCGCTGGTGATCCGGACCCCATCGATGATGTAGAGCGGCTCGTTGTTGAGCGAGAGGCTGTTCGTGCCCCGGATCCGTACGCGCGATCCGGCTCCAGTAAGGTTGCCAGCGAGGACCTCCACACCGGGCGCCTTGGCGTTGATCAGGTCGTTCATGCTGGCGATCGGCCGCGTCAGCACCAGGCTGTCCGCCCGGATCGTGTTGATGACATTGCCGATCTGCTTCTTGGTCTGTTCGCCGGTGGCCGTCACGACCAATTCGTCCAGCGAGTAGGGCGACAGGACGAGCATCAGGTCGGCGGTGGCCGTGTCACCCGGCCCGACCGTCAAGCTGCGACTTGCGGCCGCGTAACCGATCAACGAGGCCCGTACCGTGACCTGTCCCGGCGGGACGTTGGGGATCTGGTACCGCCCTTCCGCGCGGGAACTGGTGACAAGCGAGGTCCCCACGATGGTGATACGCGCGCCCACGAGCGGTTGCCCGGAGGCCTGATCCGTCACGCGGCCCGCGACGGTGCCCTGCTGGGCCCGCCCGACGGCGCCGACGCCGGCCACGAGCCCGCCGAGCACGAGGCACGCGCGCAGCGTTGAGCCGCTTGTCGACCACGTACAGGATGTACGGGATCGTGAAATCCGACGCGCTGTACGACGACGGATACAGTCGGTACACCGGCGTTCCCGTGGCAGGGGAGGCCGGCGTGCCGGCGATGCGGTATTTGAACCGGAACCGCGTCGTGGCAACCACATTCGCGGCAGCGCACTTGGTCTTGGTGTCCCCGCCGTCGACCGGATTGCACGACAGCGAGTCGGCCACTCCGATGACGACGTGCCAGTCGTTGTACTCCGGTTGGGTAGCCCCTGAAACGAATACGACATCTCCCGCATTCGCGCCCGTGCTCGCACCGGTACCGGTGCGCCCGACAACCGAGTCCGCGGCCGCCGCGGAGCGGTTCATCAAGACCGAGAGGGTGCCACTCTGCGCCGTGACCGTGTCGTTGCTCCGGAAGACCCGTTGGGCAGCGTCCGCCGCCGTGGTGTCCGTTGACCGGGCGGACGGCCGGCCGCCCTGCGGCGCCTTGCTGCCAACCACCGAGCGAGGGCCGATCACTGCCGTCAACATCGACCCGGAGATCGACGATCCTGCAATCCTATCCTGACTCGACGTGGCAGCGGAGCCGGGAGGCACCGCAGCCTCGAGGATGGCCGGAGCCACCGTGCCGGTCGCCGTGAGGGTCACCCGGTACCGACCCGTGTCGAGCACCATGTACGGTGACGCACCGCCGTACGCCAGATTGACCACCTCCGCAGCTCCACCGGGAAGCCCGCCGATCAGCCGTACAAATGCGTCCACGTTTACCGTGGTATCCGCGATCGCCGGCACGGCCCCCGCCAGCGTTGGCGCGAGGTTGACGATCCGGATAGCGAACTTTCCGGCGCCTGGGGGCGCGAGAATCCCGTCCGTCCGGATGGCTCCGTGAATAGCGGGATTCTCCCCGGCGCGTGAGAAGCCGGTGAGCAGGAAGCCGTAGTGCTCGTTCGCGGCGAACGTCACGGTGGTATCGAACATCACCGTCTGGGCAAGGACAACGTCGCTCGTGTCGAAGAAGACCTTGATATGCCTCGTGCCCGCCTCGATCCCGACGGGGAAGGTACTGCCCGTCCGGAAGGGCGCTTCGTAAAGCCCGGCGTTTGATACCATGTCCACCACACGGAAGGCCAGTTTATTGGTGTCCGGGATGGCGTTGACGAAGTTGATCGCCGCGTATTCCGGGATGGGCTCGATGAAGGTCGCGTCGCGTTTGCACGCGACGCCCAGGAGCGCGAGCAGGGACATGGACGCTGCCGAACACCGGAAGGAACTCATTGTGCGCTCGCCCTCATGAAGAAATGGTTGACATCACACACTCACGACGAAGCGACCTCACTGTTGACCGCTCCCCCCGCCTCCGCCCGACGATGCGGGTACCGAGCCGATCCCGAAGAGATGTCGGGTCACGACGAACGTCCCAAAGCCAGCGGCGAGGATGCCCACGAGCGCGTACGTACGTGGCCTCGAAAGGCGCCGCTCGTATGCGTTGCCCACCCAAGTCCGTCGCAGCGACACCTGCTCCCCGCTCCAACGGCTCTCCCGACCCCGAATGTCGGTCACCCCGGCGATCCGCAGCGTGTACTCGCTGTCGGTGGACCCAATGAGCGCCCCTTCGACCCGGGCGATTCCGGGACCCATGCTGGTACCGGCCCCCACGCGACCCGCGTCGGACAGGACGAGGGCGACCTGGGTCTCCGGCACCGGCTCCAGTGTGGGGAGGGGTGCGTACGTGTAGCACCCCGCGACCAGCGCGGGCAACAGGGCCGAGCCCCACCAACGGAGCCGTGGCGATCGCATGGCTAGTACACGCCGCCCGCGAACAGACCGTAGTTTCCGGGGCCGGCGGCATCGCGCCCGCCCTGTCCGCCAACGCCATAGAACGGCTCGCTGCGCGTGTCCATCTCCTGATACGGCACCGCCCAGTTCAGAGCGGTGTACTGCGGCAGATCACCCCAACCACGCCCCGCGAAGAACCACATGCCGTAGCCCGTGTATGCGGTTTCCATGCGGTATTCCCACTTGAGCGCGTCCCAGATGGTCCCGCACTTCGCGCGCTTGTACCCCTGTGTGGCATCGGGCACGCGGGGGACGCAACCAGTGCCCCCCGGGACGGCGGTCAGCGTGTCCGGCAGGGCCACCCCGGTCGTGTCCAATGCCGGTAGTTTGCCGTTGCCCACGCGGGATACGTTGATCAGATGCGCAGCCTGCGGGATGCCGCCGGCGGTGCGAAGGTACCCCTCCGCCGCGTACAGCCGGATTTCCGCGGCCGTCATGACCGGGTAGGCTCCGTTGCGACTGGCGTTGTTGAAGGAACGGGAGCGGTAGAAGTCGTACTGCGAAATGCCGACGGGGTCACCCGGCTGGTCTTCCCCAGTCGGCCGGTTGCGGACGTAAGGGGTAGCACTGAACGCCAGTGGCGCCGTGGGCGTAGGCGAATTTGCCTGCTGCGCCGCCCGCGTTGTGCCTTGCGGCAAACGCCGATCGGGCGTGACCACGGTGAATGCCACGCGGTTCGCAGGCGCCGTGCTGAGCCAGTTGTCGTACCCCACCGCTGGGTTGGCGGCGCCCGATGTGTCCGCCATCCCGAGCCAGAACTGCGACATCTGGTGCCAGTTGGCTGAGCCGGTGGCGAAGTGTTGGATCACCCAGGAAATGTCCCAGCCGCCTGCTGGGGGCGGGACCATGGTGATTTGGAAGTCCGTCGTGATGCCGGCATTCGCGTCGTCGATGATCGCGCCCCAGTTCGCGGTGGCCCGCTCGGCCGGCGTCCGGCCCACGTTGGCCCGGAACCGCGCCTTGTATGAACGGCACAGTTGGATGAACTGAGCATCGGTGAGCGCGTTGCCGCTGATCCACCCGCTCGGGAGGGGAAATCCGCTGGCGTCCGCGGTCACGACGGCGATCGCGGAATCGAGGTACCCGAGCGCCGCGGTCATCACCGCTTGGTACCCGGAGAGGCGTACGACGACGGCGGCATCGGCCTCGGGGTTGTCGTTCTCGGTGAGGATCGCGGCCGAGTCGTAGGCGAGCGCCAGGTTGCCGAGTGCCACACCCTGCCCGAAGCGGGCAAAGGCGCGCGCGCGCGCGTCCCGGCCCGGCGAACCGAGCGTCAGCCTGCCCAGCGCCGAGATCGCCAGAACCCCCATCCGCGCGGCGCGATGCCCCACTTCCCAGTCGCGATAGTTGCCCGCGTTGCCCGTGGACCCGCGCGTGTTGGGGATGCCGGCCCGGGGGATATTGCCCCGCGGCCCCATCGCGAAGTTCGCGAGACCGGAGACGTTTTCCATTCCCGCGACGAGCAGCTGCGGCTGGAGCCCGTCGTTCACACCGCCGTCGAGCACCGTGGCGCCGCCCAGCGTCGCCTGATGTACGTTGGTGTAGATGTTGGACACGAACTGCTCCAGGTCGGCCGCATTCGTGAACACCCTGTTCCGATCCGGCTGGTTGGAATTCCCCACCGCCAGCGGGTCGGTGCACGCCGCCAGAGCCAGAACGACCAGCCCGCGCGCTATCTGACGAAGCTTTTGCATCGCTCCCCCTAGAAGCTGGTCGTGAGCCCGAGCGTGAAGCTGCGGGTGTTCGGGAACGAGAACGCGTCGACGGCATTGACCGCGCCCGATGCTGCCTGGCCGCCGCTGTTCCCGAGAACGGTGGCAGCCCCGGGCTGGGGCGCGAACGTGCCGATGCCGACCTCCGGATCGAAGCCGCGATACCCGGTGATCGTGAACAAATTGCGGCCCACGAGGCTGATGCCCCAGTCCCCCACCCCGCCCACCTTGCCGAGGTGGTAGGACACCATCAGCTCGCGCAGCTTGGCGTAGCTCGCATCCTCCACCGAGTAGTTGTTCGGCATCAGCTGGTCGTACAACCCTCCCAAGCCGCTGAACCCGTCCACCGCCGGAGCCCGATAGTAGTATCCGATCGGTTTCGCCGTCTCGACCGACTTGCCGACCTGGTCGACGTCGCTGGACAGGAAGTCGAGGTGCGCCCAGTGCAACCCCTGGTTCCAGACTTGTTGTCCGATCGACGCGTCCACCAGGGCATACACGTTGAAGCGCTTCCACTGAACGTTCTGGGTGACGGCGAAGCGGAAGTCGGGCAGTGCATGCCCCAGCGCCACCACCTGGGCCGCCTTGGCGTTGTTCGGGTCGCCGCGCAGCAGGATCGGCATCCCCCAATTCATCGCGACGCCCCAGGGGCCTTGCGATGCGGGAAGGGACGTTTCCCACAGATTGTTGGTGATACCCATGCCGGGGGTGTTCCCGGCGCCCACCCATACAATCCAGCCCTCGTCGTTCTTCTGGAACGCCTGGCCGGGACCGCACTGGGTGTTGAACGGGGCGGGCAATTGGCCGCAGGTCGTGAGGAACTGATGGCCGTAAATGGTGCCGTACAGCTCCCCTTCCTTGAACTGGAACATGGTGCCCGTACCCTGCAGAATCGTTCCCTGGGGAAACGCCGGCACGCTGAGTTTGGCGATCCAGGAGCGATTGTGATCGTACACAACGCTCATCGACCACGACACGTCCGGGCGCTGCACCAGCGGCAGGTTCAGCGACAGCTCGTGCGAGATGTTGAGGAGCGTGCCCGCGTTCTGCCACTGGCTGGTATAGCCGGTACACGCGCACACCGGAACGGGGAGAATCTGATTCTCGATCCTGGAGCGCGCGTATGTGGCGGAGAGGCCGAAGCGGCCGAACAGCTCCAGGTCCGTGCCCAGCTCGAGCTCGTGGTGCACCTCGGGCCTCAGGTTGCGGTTGCCCAGGACCCCCAGCGCGAGCACGCCGTTCGTGATCGTGAACGTCTCGTACTGGGCCACGAAGGGAGGCAAGCCGCCCGCGGTGCCATACGAGGCGCGCAGCTTGAGCTCGCTCAGCTGATGAAGCGGCCACCACGGCTCGCGCATCACGAGCCAGCTCCCCGAGGCGCGGCCGAAGGTTTGCCACCGGTGGTCGGCGCCGTACAAGGAACTGCCGTCCCGCCGGACCAGCCCCTCGAGCACGTACCGATCCTTGTAGTCGAGAGCGCCGCCGGCGAACAACCCGATCCCTCTGGTGCTCGTGGCGGCCGAACCGACGGCCTGGTTCTGGGTGGCGTTGCCCAGGGATGTGACGCTCTTGACGGAGAGGAAGTTTCCCTGGCCCACCTCGATCGTGCTGTCCCGTTGTTCGTACAGGTAGCGCAAGCTCAAGCGCCCTTTGAGGTCAGGGCGGAACTCGCGCCGGAACGTCGCGTTCACACTTGCGTCGACTGCTTCCTGGGCCGTCGAGCCTTTGAAGATCAAGCCGTTGTTCGTAAGCGGCGTGCTGGTTGTGGTACGAAACCCCTTGTCGTTGAATTGGGTGAAGTCCACGTTGCGGCGGTCGTAGCCCGCGTCCGCCTGAAGATTGAACCAGCTCACCGGACTGTACTGCGCCGTGAGGCCGCCGATGAAGCGATTGGTGACGTCCGTACGCTGCGTGTTCTGCAGCGAGTACAGCGGGTTCTCGTTCTGCGAGCCACCGCCCTGCAGGTTGGGACGGATGTACAGCCGGCCCAGCGCGTCCTCCTGCTCCACGTTGACGATCGCCGGGACGCGAGTCAGCCGGAAGAACGCCTGGCCGCCGCCTTCCTGATTGAGGCCGTCCTGAGTGCTGCGGCTGTAGGTTGTGCGCAGGCCGATGTTCCACTTCGAGCCGAGGGCCTGATCGACGTTGGCGCGAAACGAGTTCCGCCGGAACCCCTGGAGAAACCGGATCGCTCCCGGCCGCAGCACGCTGCCCGAGATCGTTGCGCCCGGATCGACGGGGAAGCCCTTCGGGGAGAGGGCGAAGTCACCGGGCGCGTTATTGATGCGGGCCTGTTCCGCCAGGTAATCGAAGGTGGCGGCGCACAGCGGCTGGCCAGACACGAACTGGCAGAACCGCCGGCCGGTTTCGTCCATCACGAGCGCCTGGAAGTGCGCCAGGCCGAAGTCACGTTCGATGTCGCTCACCCCTTCTTCGCTTCGCACCGTGAAGGTCACGCCGTCGGGCGTACCGCGGCCGGTCTTCGTCGTGATGTTGATGACGCCGTTACCGGCGCGGGCCCCGTAGAGCGAGGCGCCCGCGGCCCCCTTTACCACCTCCACCGTCTGGATGTCCTGCGGGTTGATGTCAGGGAGCGAGCCGTTGACGATGACACCGTCCACGATGTAGAGCGGATCCTGCCCGCGGCCGGTGGCATTGATCGAGGTCGGCCCCCGCAGCAAGACCGCGGGCTGCGATCCCGGCCGGCCGCTGTTGGACACGATGTTGGCCGCGATCTTCCCCTGCAGTTGGCGCAGCGGGTCCTCCGCCGCGACGGGCATCCGCGAAGCGTCGATCCGCGTGACGCTGAACGGCACCTTGATCTGCTCCGTCGCTTCCTGCACCCCCGTGACCACGACCTCCTCGAGGAGGTTCGGATCGCTCGCGAGCGTGAAATCCTCGGCGTGCTCTCCCGCGACGAGCACCAGTTGTCGGGCCGCAGGCTTGTGGCCGATCACGCGGACCTTGAGCGTCACCGTCTGTCCGGACACGCGCACCGCCGGAATCAGGATCGTGTACGCCCCGACGCCGTTGGTGTACACACCGACATTCAGCTCCACAATCTGAACCGTGGCCGCGGGGAGCGCGTCGCCGCGGTCGTCCGTCACGTGACCTCGCACCACCGCCTCCTGTCCCCAAACCCCGCCCACCGCCGCGCACACGAGCAGCGCGGCCGAGAGCCCGACACCAAACCAATGCCCACGACGTGATTGGGTCATACGCGATTCCTCATGTGAGCGATGAGATGCTGCGAGACCAACGAGAGCCCGCGACCGTGCCCCGTGGGACGCGGTCGCGAGAACAGGCAAGAACGGAGTCTGCTGGCGCAGACCGCACAGCACGAGCGTGACGGGCATGAGCGCTCGAACGGGGTTAGCTGTGTGCGCTAGTTCGGCAACTGTTGTGCCAACGCAGCACGTCTGATGCGCCCCACGTAGCGAAGCGCCGGACCGCGTTTCGCTCTTTCCAAGGGCCCGCTCGAGGCGTACTATCTGTCGCAACGTTGAGTAGGCGGATGACCTAAGTGTTGCGTGCGCGCATCATCACCAGTTTGGCGTGCTCCCTCTCCGGATTGGCCGTCCAGTCCCTCTCTCCCGTGGCGGCACAAGCCGACAACGCTGCCATTATCGGACAGCTCGTGGACCATCAAACACGAGAGCCCGTGGGCGGAGCCAGAATCGGGCTCCTGGGCATCGGTAAGGAGCTGGCATCCGACAGCGCCGGCCGGTTCAGCCATGCCGGTCTCAGATCGGGAACCTACGTCCTCCAGGTGCGGGCGATCGGGTATTCAGCCGCGTCGTGGATCGTGGAGCTAGCCGATGGTGAAGTGCACTCCGAGGTATTCGAGCTGCAGCGGCTCCCCTACGTGCTGGACACGCTCGTGGTCGAGCGTCGGCCGAGCTTCAGCGAAGAGCGACGCAATGAGTTCGAGCGACGCCCTTGCGGATCTGCTACGGCACGTGCCGGGCGTGCGCCTGCAATGTCGCGGGTCGATGACGGGGTGCACGGTGCGCATGGCCCGCGCCCCGCGGGAGTGCCGGCCTGATTTCGTGGTGGACGGCTTCGAAGCGTCCAACGCCACCAGCCTCGACATGCCGACCATCGGCATCATCGGAGTCGAGATCTACCGCACGTTGTCCGAGACGCCGCTGCAATTCCTTCGCGCGGACAACCAGTGCGGCACGATCGTCATCTGGACCCAGTCCGGCCGACGGTGATCACGGCGCCGGCCGCCAGCGCGGCATGATGTCGGTGCTGCGGTCGCGGGTCACCCGCAGCAGCCCCGTCCCATCGGCCTTCACGATGTAGATGTCCCCGTTGCTGTCAAACGCGATGTACGCGCCGTCCGGCGACCACGAAGGCAGCTCGTCTGGAATGCTGCTGCTCGTGAGCGGTGCCGCGCCGGTGCCGTCCGCGTTCATCAAGTAAATCGCGAAGTCTATTCCATCGCGATCGGAGTAGAAGGCGATCTTGCTCCCGTCGGGAGACCAGGCGGGCCCGTCGTCGTTCGCAGGGTTCGCCGTCAGGTTGAGCGGGCTCGAGCCGTTCGCGTTCATGACGTAGATCTCGTCGTTGGCGTCGCGATTGCTGGCGAATGCAATCTTCGTCCCGTCCGGGGACCAGGCGGGCTGCGCGTCGAACCACTGGCCGGTCGTGAGCTGTTGCACCCCGTCGCCGGTGGCGTTCATCGTGAAAATGTGGGCGTATCCGCCGTCGCGGGTCGAGACAAAGGCGAAAATGTGGGCGTATCCGCCGTCGCGGGTCGAGACAAAGGCGATCTTGGTCCCGTCCGGCGACCAGGCCGGCTGCCCGTCGAACGCCGTGTCGGCGGTGAGCGGGGTGACGCCCGTACCGTCCACGTTCATGACGAAGACATCAAAGTTGATCCTGTCGGGACTGCTGCCATGCTCCGATTCGAACGCGATCTTCCGGCCATCCGGCGACCACGAGGGCCAGTCGTCCTGACCGTACGACGCCGTCAGCAGCTGGACGGAGCCGTCGGCGTTCATCAGGTAGATGTCCTCCTGGCCGAGCCGCCGGTCGCTCACAAAAGCGAGCTGGCCGGGAATCGGCACTGGAGGCGGCGGTGGCGACGACGTGTCGACACACCCCATCAGGCCGGCACACACCGTGGCGACCGGACCCACCGAGCGGAACCGTGGCATCATTGGGCCCCCTTCGGGGCTATTTCGAGAAATCCACCTTCGGCGCCTGGGCCGCGCCTGGCGTCTCGAGCTCGAAATACGGGCGTGGCCCCTTCCCGAGCACCTTCGCCGTCAACACCTGCGGGAAGCGCCGGATGTAGGCGTTGTAGCGGTTCACCGCTTCGTTGTAATCCTGCCGCGCGACCGCGATCCGGTTCTCCGTCCCTTCCAGCTGATCCTGTAAGGCGCGGAAGTTCTCGTTGGATTTGAGCTGCGGGTAATTCTCGGCGATGGCGAGCAGGCGACCGAGTGGGGCCGTGAGCTGGGCGTTCGCCTGCGCCATCTGTTGCAGGTCGCCGCTCTGGACCGCTCCCGCCAGCTTGGCTCGCGCCTCCGACACCTCGGTGAAAACCGTCTGCTCCTGCTTGGCATACGCCTTGACCGTCTCGACCAGGTTGGGGATGAGATCGGCGCGGCGCTGCAGCTGCACCTTGATCTGCGACGCCGCCGCATTCA
>WNGJ01021008.1_pt1 | contig 11928 bp, 10 predicted proteins | sample 5400611 | NCBI WGS metagenome assembly WNGJ01 (sample SAMN13153375, study PRJNA577476) | soil metagenome | isolation source: 40 cm soil or saprolite under Garry oak tree replicate 1 | place: USA:California | collected 2016-06-15 | reverse complement strand
GTCCCAGCGGGCGGCCGCCGGTGACAGCGTCAGGTGAGCCAGGCACCCGATGATCCCTGGCCTGGTAGCTGCTGGGATACTTGCCTGCGGTGGCGATGGGAGCCGCAGATGCGGGGCGAGGACGACGATCGCGGGAGGTCGCCTGCCCAGGTCGTCTCCGAGTTGATGGCAGCGATCTGTGACGGCCGGATCGAGGACATGCTCGCGCTCGTTCACCCGCAGGTGATTTGGCAGCCGGTCGCCCGCCCCGGGCTCACCATGTACGAGGGGCACGCTGGCATGATCCGCCTCGTGGCCGATCTTGGCGCCGCGTACGGACGCTACCGGCTCGAAGTCGAGGAGATCACCGCCGATACCGGCAGGCAGGCTGTCGCAGAGTCCGGCACGAAGGTGACCGTGCGGGCTCGCGTGGTGCGGGAGACTGACGGCGGCGACCTGGTGCTGCCGCCGATCACGAGCGCGTTCACGCTTCGCGGGGGCCTGGTCACGTTGATGGAGAGTGAGCCCGGCGGCTCCCCGGACACCTGACAAGGCGTGCCCAAGATCGAATAAACTGAAGCCGTCCGGGGAGGACAACTTAGTGGCGTCGGCGGATGCCGGTCCGCTCCCCTTGATCCCCGGACACGCCGGCGAACCGCCGCGCGATCGTGCCGACGACCGGGAGCGCCTTGGCGCCGATCATGTGCTGGCTGCCCAGGCTCGTGGCCTGCCGACCGCGTACGGTGCTGGCATGGAGCCGTCCATGCCGCTGGTCTTGGTGGATGTCGATGGTGTTCTCAACCCTGCCCGGTCCCACGCCTTGGGCTATCGGAGGCACTGGGTCTTCCCCGGTGGCGTGGCGCACCGCCTGCTGCTGAACCCGTCGCATGGCCGGATGCTCACCGAGCTGGCCGAGGCGGCCGGCGCCGAGCTGGTGTGGGCGAGTTACTGGCAGAACCGGGCGAACACCTGGATCGCGCCACGGGTCGGCCTGCCGTCTTTGCGGTTTGTTCCGATCCCGGCGAGTTGGGGGCCGCGTGCAGGGTCGTCGCCGGGGCGGTGGAAGGCGTGCCACGTGGCCGCCTGGATCGGGCAGACGCCGTTCGTGTGGCTCGAAGACGACCTGAACGTCCCCGGATGCCTTGCCGGGCAGCCGAGCCTGGGGCGGCACCTGGTCGTCGGGGTTGATCCGGCGATCGGGTTGACCCACCACCACGTGGAGCAGGCCCGGGCCTGGCTCGAAGATCTCCGCCGGTAGGTTACCGAGCGGAAACGAACCCGTCTGTAACCTCAACGGCCGGGTTCGAGGGGCGGGTGCCCATTCGGGGCGCAGGTGTGCCAGCGCGCCGCCCCCAACCTCATCCCGCCGGACCCGAAGCGCGCGCCATAGTCCGGCAGCCGGTGCGGGACAACCACGGCGGCCCACGGCACGTGCCGCAAAGATCAAACCTGCGTGTTGATTATCTACAGGTCTAACGGCTGCCGCGCCGCACACCTGCGGCACCCGTGCGGGCCTGCTTGGTTATGGCCGTCGGGCAGATCCATGGCGCAACCGGAGCGCAACCAACTGGCGAACGGCGCCGCTACCTGGGCGCAACAGCGTCAGGACATGGACACGATTTGCCAGACCATAGCCTCGGAAGAGACTTCCGGCACTGACCACAGCACCATTGACCACCGTGCGGGCGAGTCCGGCACCGTCGGCCCCGGTGCCGCTGGCCACAGTGCCGCCCGCCCCGGCGCCGTCGGCCACGGAGTCGCCGGCCACACCGTTGCCGCCAGGCTGATGCGGGCCCGTCCGGCGGACGGGCCGGGTGGCGGCGGCCCGGCGCCGTCTGGCCGCGGCTCGCTCTACGACGGGACGAGCACCATCGCCGGCCCGTTGCAGGACGCGGCAGCGGTGCGCTACCGGCAGGTTCTGTCGCGACGGCAGAGGTATGCCCTGGCGGGCTTCATCGCGCTCAACGTCGTCACCGGCATCGGCTTCATAACCTGGCTCGTGCTCGCGTCACGCATGCGCGCGGGTGCGTCCTCCGCGGGCTTCGCGATCTCGGTCATCCTCGTGGCGGTGATGGCGTGCCTGGAGGGCATCCGGCTGGTGCAGGGCGTCACCCTGGGAGTCTTCGCGGCCAGGGCCAAAGATCCCGTGCCGGTCAGGCCCAGGGGAACGCTGCGCGTCGCGATCCTGACGACCATCGTGCCGGGGAAGGAACCCCTCGCCATGGTGCTGAAGACCCTCCGGGCGATGAAGGCGGTCAGCCACCAGGGCGTCAAGGATGTGTGGCTCCTCGACGAGGGGGATGATCCGCAGATCCGGGCGGCCTGTGCGGCCGTCGGCGTGCGCCACTTCTCCCGGCACGGCGTGGTGAGCTGGAACCAGGCCAGCGGTCCCTTCAAGGCACGAACCAAGCACGGAAACCACAATGCCTGGCGCGAAGTGCACGAGGACCACTACGACGTCGTGGCCCAGATGGACCCGGATCACGTGCCCCAGCCGGACTTCCTCGAGCGCACCCTCGGGTACTTCAACGATCCCGACACCGGGTTCGTCGTGGCACCGCAGGTCTATGGCAACATCGGGCAGAGCTGGATCGCGCACGGGGCGGCGGTCCTGGCCTACATATTCCACGGGATCATCCAGCGTGGCGCGAACGGCATGGCGGCGCCCCTGCTCATCGGCACGAATCATCTGTACCGGGTGACCTGCTTCAAGCAGGTGGGCGGCTACCAGGACAGCGTGATCGAGGACCACCTGACCGCGATGGCGGTCTACTGCGCCGTGAACCCGGTGACGGGCAACCGCTGGTCCGGCGTGTACACCCCGGACGTCCTGGCGATCGGGGAAGGGCCGACGTCCTTCACCGACTTCTTCAACCAGCAAAAGCGCTGGGCATGGGGAATCTGGCAGATCCTGACCGGGCACTCCGCGCGAATGCTGCCGCGGATGAGGCCGGCCCAGCGGCTGTCGTTCGCCCTGCTGCAGCAGTTCTACCCGTCCGTCGCGCTCTCCTGGGTGCTCGGCATCGCGCTGACCACGGCCTACATGATCAGCGGCGTGTCCGTCCGGCTCCCGATCGGCCAATGGGCCCTGCTGTGGACCACCTCGATCACCTCCAGCATGCTGCTCTTCCTGTGGCTGCGCCGGTTCAACCTCGCGGCGCAGGAGCGGAAAGAGTGGGGAGTCACTGGCCTGGCGCTGATGCTGATGTGCATACCCGTCTACGTCGCGGCGGCAGCGTCCAGGCTCGCCCGCAGGCGGCTGGCCTACGCGGTCACCGCGAAGGGCGACCTGGCCAGCCCGGACAACATCAAGACCTTCCTGCCGCATCTGGTGTGGGCGGCATGGGCGGCGGCCCTGGAGGCAGCAAGCTTCGCGCGTGCTGCCTCCGCATACCTGGGCCTGCGAATCTGGGCAGCGGTGGCCGTGGCCATCTGCGTGAGCCCGATAGCCACTCACTACAGCCCCCGGGCCAGGAATGCGATCGCCGGCTACGGGTCACGGATCAGGAGTGCGATCGCCGGCTACGGCTCCCGGGCCAGCGGTCCGATCGCCGACCTCGCCTCCGGTTCATGACCGCGGTGGATCGGAGGGCGAGCGCCCTGAGATCACGCCCGTGAAGGCGCGAAACGGAAATGATCCCGAACGGCTGCGCGGAGCGGAGGCACCAGGTGACCCGGGCTCTGGCCCGGCGAGCCTCCTGATCACGATCGGCGACCGTGGCCGGCCGGCGGCCGCCGATGCGCTCGACGACGTCGGTGACGACGTCGAACAGGCCCTCCCGCGCGGCGCGGCCAAGCCGGCCGCCGTCTGCGCGGTCAGCGGCGGCCTGCCGTGGCCGATCGCGCCGGCGACGACCTGCTCGTCGGTCACCGTCTGGTGGCGCACGCAGCGGCCGGTCACCTCGCTGAGCATGGCCGCCACCTGCTCGTCGGTCACCGCGGCCGGGCCGGTGACGTCGAGCAGGCGTTCGGGGTGCCCGCCGTGGGCCAGCGGCGCGGCGCAGCATCTGCACGGTACGCCGGCCAAGCCGCCCCGAGGCGCCACTCACCACGATCATCGACCCGGCCCCCGTCCCTCAGCCGTGCTCCGCCCCACCGGCATACCCATCGTGGCCCCGCGCCGCCTCCCACCGATACCGGGCCGCATGGCCGCCGAAATATTGGGCACGCACATGCGGAGTGTCGCATGGCGCCCGCCAGCCTTGAGGTCTAGTCTCCTGCGCGGTAATAGCAGATAGGCACCGGCGACCGTAGGAGCGTTCGCAGTCTTTGCGTGCGCGTATTTGTTAATAAATCGTTAAGGTGGTTAGCTATAATCAGGAGTACGGCCAATGGATAACGAAGCGCCCGCGGAACGGGATCTGTTTAGAGAAAACGGTTATGTTGTAGTCAGGAACGCCATCGAGACAGGTATGATCCAGGCCGTTCTTGGCCGTGCGAAGGCCCTGGTGAGTCAGGCAGGCATGTTGCACAGGCGCAGGTTCCCCCGGCAGGGAAGCATGCTGCCGACGTCGTTAACCGATCCTGTGTGGGCGGACCTGATCACACATCCGGCCATCATCAGGGCCATGAGTTCCCTTGGTGCCGAGGACCTGCACTGGCTGAGTGGGTACGTAATATCGAAGCCGCCGCATTCACCCCGCCTGTGGTGGCATCAGGATTGGTGGGCGTGGCAGCATCCCATCTCTTGCGCCTTGATGCCGGCTCAAGTGTCAGTGATGATCTATCCCGCGGGCGCGGGCGAACTCAACGGGTGCCTGCGCGTCATCCCCGGTTCGCACCGGACACGTCATCGGCTGCATGACCTTCTGCCTGAGGCCCATGGCCCCGAAGTAAACAGTATCCCGCATCACCACATTGCCTACGCTACGCAGCCGGACGAAGTAAGCGTGCCTGTCCGTCCCGGTGATATTGTCCTATGTGATGTGCGTCTCCTCCACGCTACTTTTGCCAATCCGAGCGACGGCGAGAGGCCATGCGTTACCTTGTGGTATACACCGGGCTACCGGTACCTGCCAGAGGAGTTCAAGCAGCATTACGCTCAGCACCCATGCCAGCCAAACGCGGCCGGGCTGCGGAGCCTGCCGCCGCGTCTGCGCGAGTTCGCGATTCCCGCCGCGGAAGACGGTGAGCTGATCTCGGTCGAGCTCACCAGGACGCCGGGGAAGATCCTCCGATAGCTCTAGGGTTTAAAGCAAATCAGGGTTCTGTAGGTAAGCTTGCCCTCCATGTATAACTTCTGCGTATGTTCGACTGCTGCGATTAGATCCATCACCATCTGCCTGCCGCTCATGCCGTCCTCACGCCCGTCGGGCCACTCACGCGCCAACATCGGCAAGAAGTAGCCGATCATTGTGGACCTGAAGTACTGTTGCATCGGGCCGCGTGCGGTTTCGCCTCGATCAAGCAGGCGTGCGGCTGGGTAGAAGCCAACCGAGGTCAGTTCGGACTCGACCCTGGATAACCTGACCAGGTTCCGAAACTGAAAATGATGCTCGAAGATGCGTAAGTCAGTTTCACTTATCTGGTCAGTGGCCATCCAATCATCCAGCACGAACCTTCCGCCGGAGGCCAGAGCGTCGCATACCCGGCCGTAGAGTTCCTGGTGATCGGCCACTTGGTACAACATGTTGATACTGAGCGCCACATCGTACGGTCCCTCCGGCCAGTCGTCGGCCCGCGAAACCAGTTTCACGCGGATTTTGTCCGTGTAGTCACCGTTCAGTTCGTTCTGCCGTTCGCTGGTCTCGGCGTGTGCCACGGAGTTGGTAATGGCGGTAACGCGCACGCCAAAGGCCTCGGCAAGCGCGCGTGCCGGTCCGCACACGCCGCTGCCGATGTCTAGTACGTGTTCGTTGTCCCGTAGTTCCGCCGCTTTGCCAAGTTCAAGGACATATTGGCGAGCACCATCCGCCCACTTCGAGCCATCTCGCCACATCCCGGCGTCGAACAGCATCGGGGGGTGCAGTTGATCATCGGTGATCCACGCTAGAATCCCGGCTCCCGGGAGCGAGCGGGCGCCCCCGACCAAATCGCTCGGATAATGTTCGTCGCCGCTCCGCATAAATTGGCTCCCCGGTATAAATCGGCTGCACGATGAGTCCCGGCGCATGCGGTTTGGCCCGCGGTATTTCTGAGGTCAGCCCGTTCAACGCTGACTTGAAAGATGCGAGCCGAACCCCCGGCGAAGAAATGTTAGCCCCGCAGCGACAATATGCAGGCGAGGCGCAAAAGCTATTCTTTGGTGTCTGGGCGGCTTTCGTGTCTTACTTTACGGTCAGAAGCGCGCTGGTCCATCTTCTTCGTGACACACAGCGTAGGTGGCGCTGCTTTCCTGGCTGTCCACCTGCGCCTCGCCGCGCTAACCTCGCAGCAGTCAGCCGCAGCGGCGGTGGCGCGGCACCGGGCACAGGCCGTGGTGGCGGCGATGAGTTTGCGGGCTGGCTCCGGTCTGCATCTTCGACACGCATCAGCCCGGAATGGGAGGACCCGTGGACGAGCTCTCGACGCCGGTGCCCGCCATCGGCAGCGTCCTGCTGGCCAGCACCGACCCTGACCGGCTGCGCGCCTGGTACGAGCGCGCGTTCGGGGTGAGCGCCGACGCGGATGGGTTCCTGCGGCTCGGCGGGGTCGGCCTGCTGGTCGACGGCCGTGACGACGTGGCAGCCGAGACAGCGGAACCGGCCCGGGTGATCCTCAACGTGCACGTCGGCGACGCCCAGGAGACCGCGCGGCAGCTCGACGCCATGACGGTGACCTGGGTTGCCGAGCTGGGGTACCGGGAACAGGCGGGCGCATGGTTCGGCACCGTGCTCGACCCGGACGGCAACTACGTGCAGATCATCGAGCTGACCGGCGCGTACTGGGCCGCCCGCCGCCAGCGCGCATGGCAGGCCGGCCACGGGCCGCTGGCCGGCGCTGCCGTCTCGACCCGGCTGCCCGCCAGCGACCTCGACCGCGCGCGGCGCTTCTACGCCGACAAGCTCGGGCTCGAGCCCACCGAGACGCGGCCGGGCGGCAGGTCGACGACATCGATGCGGTGGTCGCCGAACTGCGCCGGCGCGGCGTGGTGTTCGAGCGGTTCGACCTCCCCGGGCTGCGCACCGTCGACGGGATCGCCGAGGTCGAAGGCAACTACCCGTCCGCCGGGGGTGGCGGAGAGCGGGCCGCCTGGTTCCGCGACAGCGAAGGCAACCTGCACGGCATCGGCCAGCCGGTCTGCAGGCGCGCTACAGCGGCTCGCTGACCCACCGCCAGCCGCGTGACTCATCGTGCAGGGGCCGCACGAGGTGGGCGCCGGACGAATCGGAGAGCTGGGCAATCAGCCGGATTAGCTGGCGATGAAGGTCGCCAGGCCTGTGCTCGTCACGATGGGTTCTGTGGGCGACAAGCGTCACCATCGCGACTTCTCCACCCGCCAGCCGCGCCGTGACGTTGCCGTCGTAGTCGAGACTGACGGCGGCAATTTCCCGGGCCCGGATGATCTCGGATGTGTCATCCTTGGCCACCCAGACGTCTGGCGCCTCCATACGTGCCTCCCGCCCACAAACTATCGTACGTCGTCACGCATATGTGCATATGTGCCTGCGGGAACGCCGCCGGTGGCGCGGCCGCCGCGGCGGCCGGGGCAGGTGGTATCCAGCATGCTGTACATTGGGCAGCGCACACAGTGAAGGCGTAGCCATCGGGCACGCCGGTCGTAGCTCGCTGGAGTCAGCGAACTGGTTCCCACGGACGTGGTGGCCTTCGACAATGCGGCCACCCAAGTCCGGAAGAGATCCCTTTTGACAATTCTGCCCAGCGATACGTTTCCTGCTGCCCAGCACCGGCACACCGGCCCACCGGCTCCCGCGCACGGCGTCACCTTCGACTCCCTCGGCGTTCCCGCGCCGCTGGTCGCCACGCTCGCCGAGGCGGGCATCACCACGCCGTTTCCGATCCAGGCCGCCGTCTTGCCCGACGCGCTGGCCGGATTGGACATTCTCGGCCGGGGGCGCACCGGCTCCGGCAAGACGCTCGGGTTCTGCCTCCCGCTCGTCGCGCGGCTCGCCGGCGGCCACACCATGGCCTGCCGCCCGCGCGGCCTCGTGCTGGTGCCAACCCGTGAACTCGCGAGCCAGGTCCACGCCGTGCTGGCGCCGCTGGCCCGGGCCATGAGCCTCAGCGTCGCCACGATCTTCGGCGGCACCTCACAAAATCCGCAGGTGAGCGCGTTGCGCAACCGCGCCGACATTGTCGTCGCCTGCCCGGGACGGCTGACAGACCTCATCGAACAGGGCCACTGCCACCTGGGCGACGTCGAGGTCAGCGTGCTCGACGAGGCGGACCACATGGCCGATCTGGGGTTCCTGCCCGCCGTCAGAAGGCTGCTGGCGGCCACGCCGCCGGAGGGCCAGCGGATGCTGTTCTCCGCGACGCTCGACAACGCGGTCAACGTGCTCGTGCGGCGCTTCCTCAACCAGCCCGCGCGGCACGCCGTCGACTCGCCGGCCCCGCCCGCGCAGATCATCCATCACCTGCTCACCGTCGCGCCCGCGGACCGGGTGGCCGTCATGTGCCTGCTGGCGGGCGGTGATAACCGGTCGCTGATCTTCGCACGGACCAAGCACGGCGCGCACAGGCTCGCCCGTCAGCTTGCCGCGGCAGGAGTGCCGGCCGCCGAACTCCACGGTGACCTGCCGCAAAGCACCCGCAGCCGGAACCTCGCGTCGTTCTCCTCGGGTGCGGTCCGCGTCATGGTCGCGACCGACATCGCGGCACGCGGCATCCACGTGGACGGCATCGACCTGGTGATCCACGCGGATCCACCGGCCGAGCACAAGGCTTACCTGCACCGGTCCGGGCGCACGGCCCGCGCGGGCGCCGCCGGTGTGGTGATCACCCTTCAGACGCCGGCGCAAGCCAGGGAGGTAAGCACCCTGATGCTGCGTGCGGGCGTGACCCCGCGTGCCGCGACCGTCGACCCGCGCTCGCCGCTGCTGCGCTCGATCGCCGGGCCGCCTGCCGAGCGGGTCGTGCCGATACCGCATCGCGCCGGCCAGGGCAAGGCCATGACGGCCACCAAGGCCACCGGGCGCGGCGCGGTCGCGATGTCCGCGGGCTACCGGGGTCGCCGCAGGCGCTGACGCCAGGTTCCGCAAGCACTCAGCCCCGCGGCGCCCGCGTGGGCGTCAGCGCCCGGCGTTACCGCGCAGGCCTGGCAGGACCTTCGTGTGCTCGATCCGCACCGCCTGCAGGGCGGCCGGATCGAGGCCGAGCAGCTTCAAGATCGTGGGGGCGATCTGGGTTGTCGTTACGGGGGCGGCGATGCCGTGTCCGTGGCTCAGGCCCGGCAGCACGACGAGGATGGGGACGTTGCGGTCCTGCTGTCCGGCGCCGCCGTGCTCGGCGATCTTGCCCTTGCCCCCCGTGTAGACGATGCCGTGCCGGACGATACCGAACACGTCGGGGTGGCGTGGGTCACCGGCCGGCACCCCGAAGTAGGCCGCGGCGGCCGTCCCCGCATACACGGTCCGCAGCCCCGAGGCCGCCACCGTGACCGGATCGCCGTTGATGTCGTTGCCCGCGGCGGTGTGGGTGAGCAGGTAGTGCCGCACGAAGCCGGCGGCGGCCTGCGAGCGGTCACTCAGCCACAGCAGCATGCCGTCGTCGTCGGTCGAGAAGATGACGAGGTCGCCGGCACCTGGGTGCAGCGCGGTCCATGCCGCGTTGATGGCGCTGATGATCGGCCCGTCCGGGACGCGGACCAGGTCGCGAGGGTCGGTCGGTGACTGGCCGTGCTTGGCCGAGATGATGATCGCGGTGCTGCCCGCGAGTCCCTGTGCTTCGATCTCGCCGGCCATGGCGCCGATTTCGGTGTTGATGTAGCCGAGCGCGCGCGCGAGCAGCGGGCCAGGCACGCTGCCGCCGGGCAGGTAGCCGCCGGTCAGGCCACCGGAGACCGGCAGCTTCTGTGCGGTGGAGACGGTCTGGAAATTCATGCCGAAGATGGCCGGCACGCCGGCGTGATGGGCCCGGCTGTGGTCGAAGCCGTCGACCCCGTTCAGGATTGCCTGCACCTTGTAGGAGTCGTACTGCATGGTCGCCGCGTTGTCCTTGGTCCAGTCCTGGCCCGCGGGAAAGCCGATCGCCTGGCTGTTGATCTCAGGGGTGAAGTAGTCCTCGACGCCGGCTCCCGACGGACCGGACAGCGCCTGGTAGGCGGGATGCTTGTCCGACCACGCCGTGCGCAGGCCATGCTGCCGGGCGATCTCGAAGATCGTGTTCACCTTGAGGTACCGGTTGGGGTAGATCGGCTTGCAGGTCGCCGGGCCGACCGGCAGCGCAGCGGGATTGATCACATCCAGCGGGTTGGAGGTCATCTGCAGGATGCTCCCGGGCAGCCCGCTCAGCCCTTGCCCGGCGTCGATCGATTGCTGGTTGACGTCCGCTGCCTCGGTGTAGGACACTTCGCCGCCCGGGACAGGTCCCCGGCAGTCCGTGGTGCCCGCGGGGAAGACACCATGGTTCCAGGTGTCGTCGTAGTAGATCCCGGTGACCTTCGGGTCACCGCCCGTCACCTGGCCGACCATCCCGGGGAAGGAGTCGGAAGGAACGGGCGTCTGCGCCCTGCTGTACTCCACACCGCCCCGCACGAGCTTCGCCAGTGCCGAGCCCGGGTGCGTCCGCGTGTACCAGGCCAGATCCTGCTGGTGCAGCCCGTCGACGGAGATCAGCAGGACATGGGAGATGTGCCCGTGCCCGCCGCCACCCGGGCCGTCACCCCGGCGGCTGGTCGCCGCGGCCGCCGAAGTCAGCGCGTTCGCGGCCACAAGAGCCGCGACACCCGCCGCGATGCCGGCGGCCGGCCCGATATGCCTCATCCGCATGAGATCTCCTCCCTGTGGGACACCCGGCTCGTTTCGCCGAACGCCTCCTGGGGATCTGGATATCCAGATCAGGTGGCCTCCTGGCAAATAAGGCTCAAACCTGCGGTGACGCCTTCAGCCGTGACACATTGCCCGACCCGGCGGCGCGCCCGCCGGCCGTCGCAGGCGCGGGCACCTCACCGGCACGGCCTTACCAAAACGCCAGCTGCAACTTCCCACCCGAAAACGTCGTTCGAATCGGGCATTCCGGGCGCATTTACGACACTTTCGGGTGGGAAGTTGGTTGTCACCTTCCCGCCAGGTGCCGTGGAGGCAGGAAATGTCCCGGTTCCGGGCAAGGGTGAGACCCCGGAGGGCAGGGGGAGACGTCGCACCGGCGGCCGGTGCCGCACCCGGCGGGCCGGTGCCGCACCGCGCAGCCGTAGGTTAGGGCTGTGCCAGCCCGGGGGGCGACCCCCCGGAACCCCCCGTCAGGCCGCCACCCGCCGGCCCGCACGGCAGGATCGCGTCATATCGCGCAGCCGTTAGGGATCATGGTTGTCGGCCCGTGCCCCGCCGGTGCTAACCTCCGGGATTCAGCATTCACGCGCTGACCGGGATTGACCGTTCTCTTGCGACGTTGACCTGCGGTTTCGCGCCCGGGATAACGTCGATGTCGCGATTCGGCGCGCACCCGATGGGTGCGGTGGTTCTGGCCGGATAAGGCTGGCTTGTGACGGCCGGTCACAGCCCGCATGCCGACCCGGGTGCCGGTTGCCGGCGGGTAGCTGGCACAGATGGCGAAGAGCGCCCGGTTCTGGGAGATTACGCGGTAGCGACACCAAGGTAACTCTCAGGCAGGAGCGCCCTTCGCCATGCAGAAGAATACGCGGTGGGATTACGGGCTGACGGTGACCGGTGAGGGCGAGGGCCTGGTCGGGCACGCCGGGGCGGTGCTGCTCCGCAAGCTGGCCGACCAGGTCGGGCTGACCGCCGCGCTGGCCCTGGCGCTGACGCGCCCGGGCCGGTTCCCGCTGGTGGACCGAGGCAGGGCGCTGGTTTCCATGGCGGTGGCGATCGTGCTCGGGGCCACCAGTATGAC
>WNGJ01007062.1_pt1 | contig 11928 bp, 14 predicted proteins | sample 5400611 | NCBI WGS metagenome assembly WNGJ01 (sample SAMN13153375, study PRJNA577476) | soil metagenome | isolation source: 40 cm soil or saprolite under Garry oak tree replicate 1 | place: USA:California | collected 2016-06-15 | reverse complement strand
GGGCTTCCACGACCACGTGGCTTTCACTGCCGCTGTTCGCATCCTGCTCGCCGATGCTCTACAGGATTTCCAGCCTGAGAAGATCTTCTTCACCGCCCACAGCCTGCCGGCCAGGATTGAGGCCGCCGGCGATCGCTACCGCGACCGGCTCCTGGAAAGCTGCCGCCTTGTCACCGCGGGGATGCGCATGCGCATACCCGACTGGGAGTTCGCATTCCAGTCCGCCAGCCAGACCGGCGAGCCCTGGCTTGGTCCCGACCTGCTGGAGGCGCTGGCGCGGGCGAAGGTTCGGCGGGCGCTCGTGTGTCCGATCGGATTCGTGGCCGACCACCTGGAGGTCCTGTACGACATCGACATCGAGGCGATGGCCGCTGCCACAGAGCGTGGGATCGAGCTGCGGCGTACGCGGTCGTTCAACGCCCGGCCGGAGTTCATCGACGCGCTTGCGGCCGTCGTAAATGACGTGCTCAAGGCGGCGTCGCCGGCCCACGGCGCACGCATAATGGGTGCGTGATCGGGGCGCTTCGGGTGGAGGCGGATCCACGCGCTCAGGAATGGATGCGGGCGCACGCCACCAAAGAGCCGCGCGTAATCGCGTACGACGTCAAGCACTGCTGCGGGGGCGGGAAGCTGTGCCTGGTGAGCGTCCGCCAATCATCGGAGAAAGACCGCGGTCGCGACTACGTCACTGGAGTCCTTGGAGACGGCACCAAGCTTCTGGTCGACCGGCGCGCCGCGCGGCGGCTTCCCTCGCGCTTCCGGCTCACCGTGCGCGGGATCGGGCCGTTCCGGCGTCTCGATCTCGATCTGAGCGGCGAGGAGTGGGGCGTCCTCCTCTACGACTGAAGAAGGGGCGCTAGCGGCCTGGCCTCTTCATCGCCCACGGCCCGTACTTGATCGCGCCGATCAGCATCCAGATGAACATGGCAAGGCTCAGCAGCGAGAACAGCTCGCTGGCAATCAGCCCACCGATGGGGACCGCAGAACGATCTGGGCTCCCGAGCGCGGCAAGGTTCGTGAAGGCAGAGATGCCACTCAGCCCGAAGAGCACCAGCGCGGCCCAGAACATCCAGCGCCAGCCGAGGTAGCTTCCGATGGCGGCGACTATCTCCAGCACGGCGAAGAAAACGACGACCCCGTATGTGAAGGCGACGGATATGTTGGCGAGGTCATCGATGCTGGTTCCAGATGGAAGCGAGACTTGCTGGGCCCGGAGCGCCTTCACCATGGTGTCGTGGTTGACGAAGATGAGGGTGGTGATGATGGAGCTGATGACCGAGATCCCGAACAGCGCGGCGGACGCGAGCTGCATGGGGCGGGTCCACGGCGTCGGTTCGCGATAGCTGCGTTCGAGCGGGACCCACTGCTGGCCGTCCCACCGGAACTGGCCGTCCGCCGAGATCTGGCCCGCGGGAGCCTGAGAGGCCGGAACCGGATCCATTGCGGCCATAGCCTAACGCCGCAGCAGTCAAATTGGCGGTAACGCCAACGCCCGTGCGCGCACTAATCTGATCGAATGGACGAGCCCAAATACGTCTCGAGGGTGCGGATCGTTCGGGAGCGCGGGCCCGTGCGGCAGGCCTTTCTTCCGGCGACTCCCGACCCGATCCAGTTCGGCACCCATGACGAGGTGCGCGAGCACTATGGGACTGCTCCCGGCCAGTATCCCGAGCACGCAACTACTCTCGACTACGTCGTGGCCGCGGCCGCCGGTTGACTCACGGGCACGCTTGGGGGCGCGCTGGAGGCGCGCGGGATCGACGCGAGCGACGGCAGGCTGAGCTCAGAGGCGGAGGGGGTAGTCATCGTGGAGGACAAAGTCCTGGTCATCAAGAGCGTCCACGTCCGTTATCGGCTGGCCGGCTGCCCGGACGACAAGCGCGAGGCCGCCGAGCGCTCCCACGCGTTCCATGCGAGCCGCTGCCCCGTCGCCAAGAGCATCGGCGGTTGCATCGCAATCAGCACCGAGCTCGAGTTCGTCTGACCGCGGGTTAGGAGGGGAGGGGTCGATGTCATTCATCTCACGTGGATTCCGTGGCAAGCGGCGCGACGTTGCCGCCGCCGGTCGCGTACCTCCCGGGCAGTACGTGGTCGACGACTTTCCCGTCCTTTCCGCCGGTCCGACTCCGCGCATCCCGGTGGCCGAATGGAACTTCGTCGTGGAGGGCGAGATCGATGAGCCCAAGAAGTGGACGTGGGACGAATTTCGCAAGCTCCCCACCGAGCAGGTCACGAAGGACATCCACTGCGTGACCAAGTGGACGAAGCTCGACACGGCCTGGGCCGGCGTTTCCGTGGACACCATCCTCGAGGGCGTGGAGACGGCCGCCGAGTATGTCGTCGCCTTCTCCTATGGCGGCTACACGACCAACCTTCCGCTAGAGGACGTCACCGGCGGCAAAGCCTGGGTCGCCTTCGAGTTCGACGGCCAGCCGCTGCATCCCGAGCACGGCGGACCTGCTCGCCTGCTCGTGCCTCATCTCTACTTCTGGAAAAGCGCCAAGTGGGTGCGCGGGCTGCGGCTCGTAAACGAGAACCAGCCTGGCTTCTGGGAGTCGAACGGATACAACATGTACGGCGATCCGTGGCGCGAGCAGCGGTACTGGGGAGACTAGGAAATCCCCACGAACTCAGAGGCTAAAGCCGTGACTTCGCGGGGACCCCGTTTACTAGAGTGGCAGCTCGGCTCTGTGGCCGAGCTCGTCCAGGAGACGCCGCGGGTGGCGAGCCTGGTTCTCGACGTGCCCGACTGGCAGGGTCACCTCGCCGGCCAGCATGTCGACGTCCGCCTCACGGCCGATGACGGCTACCAGGCTCAGCGCAGCTACTCGATCGCATCGGCGCCCGAAGATCCCAGGCTCGCCATCACGGTGGAAAGGCTCGACGACGGTGAGGTCTCCCCATACCTCGTGGGGGAGGTGCGCAAAGGCGACAAGGTCGAGCTTCGGGGACCTATCGGCGGCTACTTCGTGTGGAGGGCGACCGACGACCGACCGCTGCTATTGGTCGCCGGCGGCTCGGGCATCGTCCCGCTCATGGCCATGCTCCGACACCGAGCGGCCGCGCATTCGGCCACGCCGACCAGGCTCCTGTACTCGTCCCGTTCCATGGATGACGTTATCTATCGAGCCGAGCTCGAGCGGCTCGCATCGGCCGGGGACGGGCTCGCCGTCTCGCACACGCTGACGCGGAACCAGCCACCCGGGTGGACTGGCTATGCGCGCCGTATCGACCGCGCCATGCTCGCCGAGGTCACGTGGCCGAAAGAGCAGATGCCGATCACCTACATCTGCGGCCCCACGCCTATGGTCGAAGGCGCGGCGAGCCTGCTCGTCGACATGGCCTACGACCCCGCGACCATCAAGACCGAGCGTTTCGGAGCCACAGGAGGTTGACGGTGACAGTTCAGCAATCCGATCTGAAGCTCGACGGCAATGCGATCGGTGGCTTGCTGCGCGAGATCTTCGCGATGGAGATGACGACAGCCGTGGGCACATGCGCCAGCTGCGGCGCGGTCCGAATGGTCGGCGAGGTAGTCGTTTATCTGAATGCGCCTGGAGCGGTGGTCCGGTGTCCGTCGTGTGATGCGGTGCTGATGCGAATCGTCCATGGGCGCGGGAAGTACTGGCTCGATCTCACCGGCGTGCGCTGCCTCGAATTCTCCGCGTAGGCGGCAATTACGCTCCGCTGGTTGCAAACGGGCGTAATTCCGGGTTGCCAATCGTCCGGCTGTCGCCAAAAATGCGGAATGCGATTCCGTTCGCCGCGGGGCTAGAGCCGGACTCCCTCCACGCGCGCGAGCTCGCGGGCGGCCGCAAATACAGGCGACGGCCGGCCGATCATGCGTGCGAAACGAGCTCCCGCCGTCACCCCCGCGCTGAGCGCGCTTGCGGGAATTCGAGGCGCGCTGCGCCTGTACAAGCGCAGCAGCTTGGGCGGCATGATCGACACGGAAGCCGCGAACACGAGCGCCCACACGGGCCGGCCCGCGAGCGGCATGGGCGGGTGCTCGAGCAGCTTCCACGTCGCGTCCGCGCCGTCACTCCGACGGAGCATCGGGTCATAGCTCGCCATCGTGTTGCGTAGGTCCTCGCGGCCGACCGGCATGTCTTCATCGCGAAGGCCGACGAGGCGCCCCATGCGCATCAACTCGGCGATATAGAGGTCGGCCTCCGGGCCATCGAGTTGGCGGCCAAACCGCTGCTGTGCCGCGAGAAACGAATCGACGAGCGCGCAGTGCACCCATAGCAGGAGCTCTGGATCGGTGGCTCGATAGCTCATCCCAGTGACCTTATCGACGCCTGCGACGGGGCGGTGCGCGGCCCTGACGCGGGCGCCCGCCTCGTCTGCGGTGGCGCGGTCGCCGAAGATGGCCGCCAGGACGAAGTCTCGCGTTCGCATGTACCGGCCAGAGATGTCGCCGGTGACCACGCTGTGCTCGAGGATGCCGGCCATGGCGAGCGGGTGCAGCGCCTGGATCAGAAGCGCTCTCACGCCTCCGACCAGCGTCACCGGGTTCGAATGGACCCGCCACGCCATCGAGTGAGGCCCGAAGTAGCCTTCGTCCTTCATGCAATAGAGAGTACTGGCCCGCGTGACAGCTTCAAAACTCACACCCGATTCCAAGGCTTCCTTGAGGTTTCCATCCGACCATGGCCGGTATGAGCAAAGGACGCACGCTTTTGATCGCCTCCGCCGTGGCGGCGGCAATGGTCTTCGCTGGTGTCGTGGCCGCCTCGGCCGCAAACAGGGGCGCCGGGCCGTCCAATTTCCTGGCCGCGGCATCGCCTACTCCGAGCCCAGGGGCGTTCAAGTCGAACGAGACCGCCACGCACGAGTCCGCCGAGTCGGCCGCCCACGAGACGGCCGAGAACAACGGGACGTTCCGCCCAGGTGGTGGACCCGGCGGCGCTTCAAACGAGACGTCCACGCATGAGACTGGTGAGACGCCGGCGCAGGAGGCCGCGGAAAACGCGAGGGCTTCGGCAACCCCGACTCCCTAGCACCTGAGCAGCGCGGCGGTGGTGCTGGCCGCCGCGCTGCTATCTCGATCGCCGCCCATCCCAGGCCGCATTGGCATAATGCCGGTGGGGGTGACTGAGTTGGAAGATCATGAGCTTGGCATCGTCGGGCTGGCGACCATGGGCATGAACCTGGCCCGCAACTTCGCGTCGCACGGCATTCGTGTGGCTGTCTTCAACCGCACGCGGCAGCGAACCGACGAGTTCATGGCAAGGCATGGCGCGGAGGGCGACTTCCACCCCGCCGCTACGCTGGAGGAGCTCGTCCACGCTCTCACCCCGCCGCGGGCGATCCTCCTCATGGTCAAGGCTGGCGCGGCGGTCGACGAAGGCATCGAAGCGCTTTCGATGCTTCTCGAGCCCGGCGACATCATCATCGACGGCGGCAACTCGCTGTTTCACGACACGCGCCGCCGTACCGCCGCAGCGGCGAGAGCCGGACTCGGTTTCCTAGGCATGGGAGTGTCGGGCGGGGAGGAAGGCGCGTTGCGCGGCCCGAGCCTGATGCCGGGCGGAACCCGTGCTTCCTATGAGCACGTCGAAGAGATCCTGACCGCGATCGCGGCCAAGGTCGATGGCGTTCCGTGCTGCACCTACATCGGGCCAGACGGTGCAGGTCACTTCGTGAAGATGGTTCACAACGGCATCGAATATGCCGACATCCAGCTGATCGCAGAGAGCTACGACCTGCTTCGTTCTGCGGTTGGATTGGACCCATCGGAGCTGGCGGCCATCTTTCGTGAGTGGAACGAGGGCAGGCTACAGTCGTACCTGATCGAGATCACCGCCAACGTCCTGGCCAAGAGCTCGGACGGCACGGATGGCGCGCTCGTCGACGTGATCGAGGACGAGGCGGAGCAGAAAGGCACCGGCCGCTGGACCAGCGAGTCGGCCCTCGAGCTGGGCGTCCCGCTCACCGGCATCACCGAGGCCGTGTTCGCGCGCATCCTCTCGAGCCAGAAGGGGGAGAGGGTGAAGGCCGCGGGCATTCTCGCGGGCCCCGCGGGTCACATGCACTTCGACCGAGACATGGGATTGGTTGACGACGTCCGCGATGCCCTCTACGCGGCGAAGATCGTCGCCTACGCGCAGGGCTTCGAGCACCTGATGGCCGGGTCTAAGGAGTACGAATGGAGCCTCGACCTTGGCGCGCTGGCGACAATCTGGCGTGGTGGCTGCATCATCCGGGCTCAGTTCCTCGACCGCATCAAGGATGCCTATGAAAAGCAGTCACGTCTGCCCAATCTGATGCTCGCGCCGTTCTTCCAGGATGCGCTGGCCTCCGGTCAGGATGCCTGGCGGCGCGTGGTCAAGACAGCGGTCGATCGAGGCGTGCCGGTGCCGGCCTTCTCGTCCTCGCTGGCCTACTACGACGGCTATCGGCGCGAACGTGGGCCGGCCAACCTCATCCAGGGCCTACGTGATTACTTCGGAGCCCACACATATCACCGCATCGATCGGGAAGGCGCCTTCCACACTCGATGGGCGCAAGACGGGGCTGAGGTCAAGGTCGACTAGGCGCGCAGTTCAGGGCAGCTCGCCGTCGAGGATCGGGATCAGGACCTCCGGGTCGATGTTTCCACCTGACACGACGGCGACGTAGCGCCCCGGCCCAGCCAAACCCTTGAGCCCGGCCGCGACCGCCGCACCGGCGGCTCCCTCAGCGACGATCGCCGCGTGCTGCATGAGGTGACGGATGGCGGCCGCGACCTCGGCCAGGCTGACCACGAGCGCGCCGGCCAGCAGTCGCGATGCTGCCGGCCACATGTCGGACAGCACCACCGGGCCGCCGATGCCGTCCACAAACGTGGCTACGCGCGGGACGGTCACCGGCCCGGCGGCAGCAATCGCGGCGGCCAGGGGCGCGGCCGTCTCCACCTCGCAGCCGTACACGCGAACCTCGGGCCGCAGGCTGCGGACAGCGGTGGCGATCCCACAGCTCAAGCCGCCGCCGCCATAGGGGACGAGCACGACGTTGACGTCAGGCAGGTCTTCGAGAATCTCGAGGCCGATCGTTCCGTTGCCGGCCATTACATCCGGGTCGCTTACCGGGTGGATGAAGTGAGCCGGCTCGAGCGGCTCGTAGCGATGCGTGACGAGCACTTTCCACCACTCGGCGTACGGCACCGAGATGGTCCGGGCGCCGAGCCGGTGGATTGCGTCGAGCTTGCTGTGCGGCGCACCATCAGGCACCACGGCCGTGCAGCGGATTCCGAGCCGGCGCGCGTTCCATGCAACACCCTGCGCCATGTTTCCCGCGCTTGCGGTGTAGACGCCTGTCTCGGCCGCAGCGTCGCCCAGCATCGCGATCGCGTTGCCGGAACCGCGAATCTTGAAAGAGCGAATCGGCTGCAGGTTCTCGAGCTTGAGGTAGAGCTCGCCGGTGCCGCCGTCGTCCAGGCGGATGAGAGGCGTACGAACCGCAACTCCCTCGAGGCGCTTGCGCGCCTCCTGCACGTCCGCGAGCGTCAGCGAATCTGGCGTGCGGACGCTCAAGGCTTCGAGGCCGGGGGCATCGCCGGGTCCTGCGCCATCACGAGAAAGGCGGCGCCGAGCACGAGCGCGATGGCGGCGGGCCCGTAGTCGGCGACCCAACCTCCTTGAAACGCGATGCGGAGGACGGTTGAAACAACCAGGTAGATGCCGCCGAGCAGCAGGACCATCCGGAACCTTCGCGCGGCCAGGCGAAGTTGGCGGCGCAGGCCGCCGGGTCGGATCGAGAGCACGATCAAACTCAGGGCTGCCATCAGCACCAGCCCTGCGACGATCGCCCTCATTGCACCGTGCTACGCGCGGAGGTCGCGCGCCATCTCGGCGAAGTTGTCCACGTAGCGCTGCACGTCGTCCACCGAGTGCTGCACCGAAAGCGTCCAGTTCTCCTCGGCTCCCGGCGCCATGATCACGCCGCGGTTGCACTGGTAGAGCCAGCTCAGGTACGCGAGCGACTTATCGATCTCGAGGTAGTCGCGATAGTTGCGCACCCTTTGCTCTCGATAGGTGACACCGCCACGAGCGGCGAGCGTGATCACGTGAAACGGCAGCTCGTGGTCCGAGATGACCCGATCGAGACCGCCCTGCAGAGTCTCCGCCAGCGCGTCGAAATGCGCGTATGCCGATGCGTCGAGGATCTCGAGCAGCGTGACCTTCGACGCCGCCATCGTCAGCGGGTTGCCGTTGAACGTGCCCATCTGCGCGACGCGCTTGTCTTCGATCACTGCCATCACATCGGCGCGGCCGCCGACGGCGCCGCACGGAAGCCCGCCGCCGATCGCCTTGGCGAGCGCGATGAGGTCGGGCTTTACGCCGAAGCGCTCGGTCGCCCCACCCGCGGCGATGGTGGCACCCGTCTTCACCTCGTCGAAGATGAGCAGCGCGCCGTGGCGGTGTGCAATGTCGCGCAGGCCGGGAAGGTACCCCTGGTCGGGCAGGACGATCCCCACGTTCATCATCGCCGGCTCGACGATCACCGCCGCGACTTCTCCCGGGTGGCGGGTGAAGGCGCGCTCGGCAGCCTTGAGATCGTTGAACGGGATCACGGTCGTCAGCTCGACAACCGCCGCGGGGATGCCTTCGCTCTGGGGCACGGAAGCCGGCTCGCCGGCCGGGCCCATGAGATCGGGCGGCGGCTCCACCGACACCATGAGCGCGTCGTGGTGGCCGTGATACGAGGCTTCCATCTTGATCAGCCGCTCGCGACCGGTGAATGCACGCGCGATGCGGACCGCGTCAAGCGTCGACTCGGTACCAGAGTTGGTGAAGCGCCACTGCGGAAGCCCGAATCGCCGCGAGAGCTCTCGGGCGACCTGCACGTCCTCAGCCACCGGCTGCGCGAAATGCGAGCCCTGGGCGATGCGGTGGCTGACCGCCTCGACGATCTTGGGATGCGCATGCCCGACCACCATCACCCCGAAGCCGTTGTGGAAGTCGATGTACTCGTTGCCGTCGACGTCCCAGACCCGGCTGCCCTTGCCACGCTCGACGAACACCGGCTGTGGGGCGGCGTCCTGAAACGACGAGGGAACCCCCCGAGGCATGACCTCGCGCGCCTCGGTCCACAGCTGGTGAGAGCGAGGGCGGGCCTTGCGGAAGCGCTCCTCCTCGCGCCCGGTCAGCTCTTTGACGCGGGCGCTCGAAACTTGACGCGCGGTGGGCGTGCTCATCGATGGTTCCCCTCCCAAACTCGGCCTAGCTTGACAGCGATTGCCCCTGGGCCTCTAATTGTCGCGATTTCATCGTTTCTTAACTTTGGGGAGGGTAAGGCATGGGGGATTCCGCAGCCGTAGCCGAGCTTGTAGCCGAGAAACGCAAGCTCAAAAAGTCGCTCTTCCGCTTCGACATGATCTTCTTCACGGTCTGCGCGATCGTGGCCCTGGACACTATCGGCCAGTCGTCTTCGTACGGCGCCCAGGCCATCTTCTGGCTCATCGTGTCCGGCCTGACCTTCCTCATTCCCTACGGACTGATCACCGCCGAGCTGGGCGCCGCCTTCCCGACCGAGGGCGCGACCTATGACTGGGTTCGCCTCGCATACGGGCACTTCGCCGGCGCGGTGGTCGGAGTCCTTTATTGGCTGAGCAACCCGATCTGGCTGGGCGGTACCCTCGCTGCCACATCCATCGCTGCTCTGGACGCCCTCTGGGGAAGCAGCTTCAGCGGCAACCAGTTCGCCGAGACGGTGATCGGCATCCTGTTCATCTGGGTCGCCGTGACGATGAACATCCTGTCGCTTCGCTATATGAAGTGGGTGCCGAACCTCGGCGCCATCATCCGGCTCGCTCTGCTGGCCTTCTTCGCGATCCTGGTCGTCACTTCGGGCATTCAGCACGGGTTCCACGGCAGCATCGGTGGCTTCTTCCCGACGGACACGACGATCCTGATCGGGGTCATCGGCGTAATCGTCTTCCAGTGGATCGGCTTCGAGCTCCAGACCAACGCCAGCGAGGAGATGGAGAACCCGCAGAAAGACATCCCGCTAGCGGTCTACATCTCTGGCGTTATCTCCTTTCTTGCCTACGCGATTCCAATCGCCGGTGTGATCTTGATCCTCTCGACCGATCAGCTCAGCAACGTGGCCGGATTCGTCGCGGCTTATCAGTACGCATCGAGCAGCGTGCTTGGTGGCGCGGCGCCGTTCTTCAACCACCTCGCCGGACTTGCCATGGTGTTCGTCCTCCTGTCGAGCGGTACCACGTGGTTGATGGGATCCGACCGGCTGATGGCGATCGGCGCCCTGGCCGGCTCAGGGCCGAAGCAGCTCGGCTACTTCTCGTCGCGATTCGGCACCCCGATCGTGGTGAACGTCCTGTCCGGGATCATCAGCACGATCTTCCTGTTCATCACGTTCTTCGTCACCGGAGGCGGTCTGCACGGTTACTTCGCTGCCGTCCTAGGCCTGGTCATCTCGACCACCACCTTCTCTTACGTCCTGATCTTCCCGGCTCTCCTCACGCTGCGCCGTAAGTACCCCAACGTCAAGCGGCCGTTTGTGGTGCCCGGTGGCAACGCCGGCGCGTGGATCTGCGTGATCCTCACCATGTTCTGGGTCGTTGCCGCCACCGTGTTCTCGCTGTGGCCCGGACTGTTGACTTCGACATGGAGTGCCGACTACAACGGCGTGAGTCGCTCGACGTTCGAGATCTACACCTTCATCACGGTCGCCTTTCTGATCGCGGTGGCGGTCGTGTTCTGGGCGGTCGGCCGAGGGCACGCGATCCACACCGGACCGGTGATGGGAAGTGGGGTAATGCCCCAGGCGGCGCCGGCGACCGGCGACTAGTCTCCGTCTAACGTTCGAATACGAGGCGACCGCCAACCACGGTCGCCTCGACTTTTGTCTGAGCGATTTCTTGTTGCGCCGTTTTCTCGAGGTTGCGATCCAACACCGCGATGTCGGCGAGCATCCCTTGTCGCAGCCGGCCCTTGATGTGCTCGGCGTGCTCGGCGTAAGCGCTGCCAGCGGTCCATGCCTCCACCGCCTGTGGCAGGGTCAGGCGTTGATCAGGCAGCCAGCCGCCCGGCGGTTCACCGGCGCCTGTCTGGCGGTTGATCGCAACATGCAGGCTGAGGAAGGGGTCGATGGGCACCACCGGCCAGTCGCTTCCGAAAGCGAGCCTGCCACCACTGCGCGCGATCGAGGCCCATGGCCAGCCGCGGGCAGCGCGCTCCGGGCCGAGATTGGGTGCCCAGATCTCGTGGAGGTTCTTGGTCGGCTCGGCGTGCTGAGGCTGCATGCTGGCGATCACCCCCAGCTGCCCAAAGCGGGCGATGTCGGTGGCAGCGGGCGCCTCGATGTGCTCGACCCGATGGCGGCGCGCCGGATCGCAGGCCTCGAAGGCATTGAGAGCGTCCCTGATGGCACGGTCGCCGATGGCGTGGATTTCAACCTGCCAGCCGCGGCCACTCGCCGCCTGTGCTGCCGCGGCCAGCTCGCCCGGCTCCCAGCGCGACTGCCCGATACCACCCGCAGCACCCGCATACGGCTCGAGCAGTAGGGCGGTTCGTGATTCGACGACCCCGTCCGCGAAGGCCTTGACGATGCCCGTGCTGATCCAGCGGTCGCCCTTGTGCGTGCGCGCTGCCTCCTCGTACATGTCGAGCGCTCGCGCCCAGGCGTCGATGCCGATGCCAGGCAGCATGTCGAAGGCGAGCCGCACCCTCATCGTGAGCTCGTCGCGCTCTCGAAGCGCCTCGTAGAGCGGCATCTGCTTAAGGCCGCGGCTGGCTTCCTGCACGCTGGCGACGCCCCTCGCGGCCGCGATCCTGATCCCTGCCCGCAATGACTCCAGGTCCTCTTGCGTGCTCGGGGCCGGCAGGTGCTTCTCGAAATCGTCCATAACGTGCTCTTTGAGAATCCCCGGCTCGGCGCCAGGCGCGAGCGCCGCAGCCTCCAGCGCCCGGCTGTTCACCC
>WNGJ01023810.1_pt1 | contig 11931 bp, 12 predicted proteins | sample 5400611 | NCBI WGS metagenome assembly WNGJ01 (sample SAMN13153375, study PRJNA577476) | soil metagenome | isolation source: 40 cm soil or saprolite under Garry oak tree replicate 1 | place: USA:California | collected 2016-06-15 | reverse complement strand
CCCTCGTACACACCTCCGGCCGCACCTTCAGACATGCCTCCGGCCGCACCCTCGTATCTGGCGCCAAGCCCTTCTTCCACGACGGCCACGAGCGCGCCGGCTCCCATTACGGTCCCACCTCCGACGCCTGCGCGCAAACCCCCGGCTCCCCGCCGGCCGACCCGCGATCAGGCTAGAGAGCGGCCGCCATGGCTGGTGCCCGCGATCATCGCCATCGTGGTGATCCTGCTGCTCGGCAGTGTCGGGGCCATCGTTCTCTCCAACCGCGGCTCGACGAACAACAACATCGCGACCACATCACCCAAGACCTCGCCGAAGGTTTCGGCCAAGGCCAGCGCGAGCCCATCCGCCGTGGGGCTCCAAGCCGTGCCTACCTACGCGCCATCCGCGAATCCGCCCGTGACCAGCGTGGAGTTCTTGCCCGATGCCACGTGCACGCTCACAAGCTGCCGGGTCGACGTGGAAATGAAATACTCGCCGCCCCAAGGAGGCGAGCTGGGCTATACCCTCAAGTTCTTCGACCGCTGCAAAGGGACCACGACCGACCTGCCCGGCAGGCACTTCACTCCACCTACACCGTTCGTTCGGGCCGATCCCGGTTTCGAGAACGTGACCCTGCCATCGGCCAAGTCCGCGGCTCTCGTGGCCGTGAGCACGACTCCGGCGGTCGCCGCATCCGCGCCCATCCTCCTCGGCGCTGAATCCTGCTCCTGACCTAAAGTCAACAGATAACCACCAAGATCACCAAGAACAACCTCACCCGCGAGGAGGCGAGAACGCGGGCTGCGCTGGTGTCAGCGCCGCGCTACGTCGTGCGGCTGGACCTCGACCGCGGCGCGGAGACGTTCGCCTCCCGCACCGAAGTGACCTTCGACGCGCGGCCCGGCGCGTCCACTTTCATCGAATTCATCGGCCCCACGGTCGAGCACATGGAGCTCAACGGGCAGGTGCTTCCTTCACGCGCGTTCGACGGCGGCCGCATCGTCCTCGGCGACCTCGAAAAGCGCAACGTCCTCGAGATAACCGCCATCGCGAAATACATGCACGATGGCACCGGACTTCATCGCTTCGAGGATCCCCTGGACGAACGGACCTACCTGCACAGCCACTTCGAGAGCAACGACGCGCACCGGGTGTTCGCGTGCTTCGAGGGCGCAGGGGTCTGGCAGTTCCCCACCACGAAACTGATCTCGACTTACCTGGCGGCGCTGGTCGCGGGCCACTACCACTCGGTGCACCAACAGCATGGCAACATCCCGCTCGCCATCTACTGCCGGCAGTCGCTCGCAAACTACCTGGACCCCGACGAGATGTTCGAGATCACCCGCGCCGGCCTTGACTATTTCGAGTCCCGTTACGGAATTCCCTACATGTTCGGGAAGTACGACCAGCTCTTCGTGCCCGAGTTTTCCGCCGGTGCCATGGAGAACCCTGGATGCGTGACCTTCAACGAGCGTTACCTCTTCAGGTCGCGTGTGTCTCAGGCCGCACGCCAGAAGCGCGCCGACACGATCCTGCACGAGATGGCGCACATGTGGTTCGGCGACCTGGTCACGATGAAATGGTTCGACGACCTCTGGCTGAATGAGAGCTTCGCGACTTACATGGGCAGCCTCGCCAGCGCCGAGGCGACACGGTTCAAGAGCGCATGGACGTGGTTCGCAGCCGAGGTCAAGGTTGCAGCCCGGGCTCACGACGAGCTCCCCACGACCCACCCCATCGTCGCCGACATCCCCGATGTCGACTCAGTCCACCTGAACTTTGACGCGATCACATACAACAAGGGCGGTGCGGTCTTGAAGCAGCTCGCCGCTCTGTTGGGCAGCGAGACGTTTTTCAAGGGCGTGCACACATACCTCGAGCGCCACGCCTACTCCAACGCCACGCTGGCTGACTTTCTCGCTGCGCTGGAGGAGGCGTCGGGACGCGACCTCAAAGATTGGGCTCGGGTGTGGCTCGAGGAGGCAGGCTTGAACACGCTTGCGGCGGAGCTGGAGGTCGAGGACGGACACATCAAATCGGCCGCCATCGTGCAGACCGCGCCCGAGATGCACCCGATCCTCAGGCCCCACCGGCTGCGCGTGGGGCTCTTCGACCTCAACGGCGGCGGGCTCGAGCGACGCCATGCAGAGGAGCTCGACGTCGAAGGCGAACGCACGGTGATCCCCCAGCTGGCCTCTCAGAGAGTCCCGGACCTCGTGCTCGTGAACGATGCCGACCTCGCGTACGCCAGGGTCAAGCTCGACGAGCGTTCGCTGGAGACCGTCAACCGCAGCCGTATGGCCCTGAACGACGACCTGGCCCGTGCGCTGCTGTGGGGTGACCTCTGGGACATGGTTCGCAACGCCGAGCTGCGGGCCGGCGACTATGTCGGGACATCGCTGCGATGTATCGACGTCGAGGCGGATCCCGCAGTGTTCCAACCCCTGATCTTTCGAGTCTTCGCGGCCTTCGACAGGTACGCAGACCCTTCACACCGTGCCTCGCTGCGCGAGTCCCTCGCCCGAACGGCATTCGATAGGCTGTCGCGAATCGCTCCAGGGAGCGATCTCCAGCTGCACTGGACGCTCACCTTCATCGATGCTGCGCGTGAGCCTGCGGATGTGGCGTGGGTGGCCGGCCTGCTCGACGGCAGCACCAAGCCGGACGGCCTGATCATCGATTTCGCCGTTCGATGGGAGGCGGTGAACGCGCTGGCGACGATCGGGGCCGCCGGGCCGGAGGTGATCGCCGACGAGCTCGAGCGCGATCCCACCGATATGGGAAGGCGCGAGGCGGCGGCAGCCAGCGGGGCGCGCCCGCTGAAGGAAGCGAAAGAGCAGGCGTGGGAAGCCGTAACGGCCGACGAGCGCCTGTCCCTGGCGACCAAGCGGGCGATCGCGGCGGGCTTCCATCGACCGGACCAGGAGCTGCTCCTCGATGCCTATGTGCAACCGTACTTCGGCACGCTGCTGCCGTTCTGGGAGTCGCACGATATCGACGAAGCGCTGATGTTCGTGAGGTCGATGTATCCGATGACGATCATCACGCCTGAGGTCGTGCAGCTCGTCGACCAGTACCTCCAGCGTGACCTGCCGGGTCCGATGCGTCGCGCGCTCCTCGAGGCGCAGGACGGCACCAAGCGCGCGCTGCGTGCGCGAGCGCTCGACGGTCAGGCGGGCGGCAGCGCGTAGCGCAAGAACAGGTAATCCAACTGCCGCCGGACGCTGAGCAGCCGGCTCCACACGGGCACCGAGGGCAGCAAATCCACACCCTCCACCATCCCCAACCGGCGCGTTTTGCCTCGCCCGGCGATCACCGGCGAGAGCGTAAGGAACGCCTCGTCCAGCAGGTGGTTGGCGATCAGCTCGCCGATCAGGTGCGGGCCGCCCTCGGTGAGGATGACTCTGAATCCCCTCGTCTCCAGCTCATCGAAGGCGCGCGCGATCTTGAACTGCCTCCCGCGGCCGAGGATGACCACATCGCAAGAAGCTGGCTGCCTGCCCCCGATTCGCTCAGCTCCTTGCTGTGTGGTCAAAATGGTGGCGCCCTTCTGCAGCGCCGGATGATTGACGTCCAGATCCCCCTCCGCGGTGAGCACCACCAGGCGCGGTTGGAGTGCGCGCCCGAGTGTTTCTCTCAAAGCCGAGAACGACGAGGCCAGGTCGGGATACACATGAGCCGGCGTCCAGAGGTGGCCGGGCGTCGCCCGCATGGTGCCGGCGCCGATGACGACCGCATCCGCACATGCCCGCAACAAAGCCATCAGGAACCGATCCGGCTCGAACTTGCCGCTGATCACGGAACCGGCTGAAAACCCCGACCCCAACGCCACCACCCCGTCCAGGGACGACACGAAGTTCGAATAGACAACGCGGTCAGCGAATCCGAGCCGCCCGTACAGGCGGGACAGCTCGTCGGGCACCGCGTATGCGGGAAGGTCCGCTTCGAAGAGGACCTCGAAGGGCTCCAGCACGTAGTCGGAGCTCAGTGCTCGCTGTGGGCGGTTGCGGCCTGGAGGAACTCGGTCCGAAGCTGAGGGTCCTTCTCGTAGTTCCCGCGCCAGAACGATGTCAACGTGCGCGAGTGAGCTTCGCGCACTCCGCGCATCTGCGTGCAGAGGTGCATCGCGTTGAGGTGAACGGCGACGCCGTGCGGCCGCAGCAGGCGGACCAGCTCATCGGCGATCTCGACACCAACCCGTTCCTGGACCGTGAAGCGCCGCGCGAAAACACGGACGAGCCTGGTGAGCTTGGAGATGCCGATGATCTCCTCGTGCGCGATGTAGCCGATGTACGCGTGCCCGTGAAAAGGCAGGGCGTGGTGTTCGCAGAGTGAGAAGAATTCGATCGGTCCCTCGATCACCTGCGCGATGCTGCAGTCGGGGCCGCCGCGACACTCGGTTGGGAACGCGGTGAGCAGCTTGGGGTCGCCCTCATATCCGTTGGTGGCGTCGAAGAGCGCCCGCACGAAGCGCGTGGGCGTGGCTTTGGTGCCGGGTGTGTCAAGGTCCATCCCGAAAGCTGAGAACATCTCAGCGGCATAGCCTTCGAATTGCTTCCATTTCTCAGGCGAGATGGTGCGTGGGTGGGTTTTCTCCCACTGCGTGGTTTCTTCCGGATCGAAGGCGAGGCTCGACAGCGCCCACTGGACGGTGCCTTCGAAATCCTGGACCTGCCGGAGCTCCTTGAGCTCCGAGTAGTTCGTCTTGAAGTCGGTGGGCCCCGTGTACTGGGTGTGGCCGTCGGCGCCCTGGATCGTGATCAGGATGCCGTCCTGGCCGGCCAGGGTGATCGACTGCCCGCTCGGAGCTCCGGTGAACGTGGCGCTGGACTGAGGCTCGAATTTGACATCGGCTGGCGGCGACGCCTGCCCTGACGGACTCACGCTCGGCGTGACGGTGGCGACAACGCTCGGGCTAGGGCTAGGGCTGGGGATGGTGCCCGGGGCGATTCCGGTCTGGTGTCGATTTAGGTTCGACGCCACCAGGACGCCGACGATGATCAGCGCGATCAGCGCCGCGGCCATGCCCGCCATCCACACAGGTGGTCCAATCCGTGCCGGCCGGTTCTCTGCCAGCGCCGCCCGCACGCGGGCGGACAGCGCCGGGCTCGGCGCCCCGCTCATCGCGTCGAACTCTCGGTTGATTTCGCGGCGGAAGCTGTCGCGGGTCATGTCAGGACACCTCCTCGAGGGTCAGGTCGGAACGGAGACGCCGCGCGGCCCGATAGATTCGCGACTTGGCGGCCGCAGGCGACACGCGCAGAGTGCGCGCGACCTCGTCGAGCGGTAGGTCGAGGTAGAAGTAGAGGACGAGCGGAAGGCGCTCATCCGGGCTCAGTCGTCGGCGAGCTTCACTACCGACCACCAGCGGCGGCGCCGAGTCATCCGGCACTCGTTGGCGACGATGGACAGAAACCAGGCTCGGAGCGAGCTCTCGTCCCCCCGCAGCTGGCCGAGATTCCGCCACGCCTTGACGGCTGCTTCCTGGACCGCGTCCTCGGCCGCCATCCGGTCCGAGAGCATCACGGCAGCCAGCCTATAGGCGGGATTGAGCAGCGGGTCGAGGACGATCGCGAACGAATCCGCGTCCCCCTGGGTGGCGCGCTGCATCGCCGTGGGCCTCGACTCCATCAGTGCGGACATCATCGTCTGCCTGTTCGATGCGGCGGACCCGGGTTTGGTTGCAGGACCAAGCCAATTCGGCTGGCTCGGCGCCTAGGTTTTCCTCGGCCCCCTCACGTCAAACTGTACCGGTCCCCGAGTCATCCCTGGTGTCGAAGCAGTAGTCGCTCAACTCAGCTGTGAAGTCGCCGCTCGACCATGTGAGCTTCGCCGTCCAGCCTCCCCGGAACTTGTAGGCCCTTCCATTGATGGTGATCGTTGACGCGCACGTACCAATTGCGTCCACGATGCCCGGCTGAGTCGTGACTGTCAGGATCATGCCGACTGTTGGATCACCTGCGAGCGCGTACCGGTATGTGGTTCCTTCGACATGGCCATAGCCGGGCAGCTCCCACGTCCAGTAGTAGCCGGACCTCGCGCTATATGTGTGGTCCAAGCACGAGTCATCGCCCGATCCGCAAGCGTTGAACGCGAGCGTGACCGCCTTGGACGCGTGGTAGGTGGCGATCGACCCGACCTGGACTTGAACGATGCCATGCCTGGGTAGCCGACGGCATCGACTAGTCGTGAGCTCGTGTCGTACGCGAAGCTGGCGCTCATCGTGACCTCGTGGTAGCCCTGGATCACCTGGACCGTGTCTGGGTCGGGGGAGGCGGTGTTGATGTTGTCCACCGCGATCGGGCCGGGCTGGTTGGGTAAGGCCAGCTGGACGGTCGCGAAGGGGATGTCAACGCGCCACGAGTGATAGATGAGCTCGTGAACCCGCGAATTGTCCTTGCGCACCGTGTAGGCCTGACGGCGAGGAGTGCCTCCCCACATCATCGAAACGTTGACCGTCTCCGTTGAGTAGTCGGTCGACTGCGTCGAGATGATGCGGATGTCCTTCACGTCACGGTTCTGCGGCAGCGCCATCATCGCCGTGACCGCGGAGCTGCTGAAGAACGCCGGGTCGGAGCCTTGCAGGAAGGTTGCGTTCGACATCATTCCGCTCACCGAGCCCCTGCTTTGAGCCGCGAAATAGTCCGCGACCGCGCGCTGGGGGCTGTAGAGGCTCGAAAGAGCGGTGTTGGCCGCGATGCCCGCCCCATCGACGGCCAGGAGCGCCATGAGGACGCCGAGCGCGATGAGCAGCCAGCGATTTGGGCGGCGTCTTTTTTGGGTGCGATCGAACGCTGACTCCGAAGCGCCTACAAAGTCCGGCGCAGGAAGCTCCCGGGACTCTTTAGCTGAAGGTGGCAGCTCGGCCACGGATTCGGCACCGGCCGAGCCGGCCTCGCTCGAGGCCCCGGCCGGCCCCGGATCTTCAAGCTCCGCGCGCACCACCTACCCCTGGCCAAAGATAACTCTCAGTCGCGATTTTGTGCACCAGCCGGGCTGGGCAATGCGACCTACCCCTGCGCGCGCTGTTGGCGGTCAACCTGCGCTTCGGCGGCTGCCCGATCTGCGTAAGGGCCGTCCAGCCGAACGCCTTCGGCGCGGCCGGCTTCGTTCAGCTCAGCGCTGACCACGTACCAGCGCTTGCCCAGGTGCATCACCCCGTGGTGAAGCTGAGTCGTCCAGCTCTTGGGCGTTATCCCGACCCGGTCTGCCTCGGCCATTTCGAATCGAGTTTAACCCTCCTCTCAGGGGCGAGCGGAATGACCTCGTCGAGCGTTGGAGATGACGTGAGCCGACTCAACCGGCTACTCAATTCTTTGGGCCCCTCCGATCGAACCTGGTGCTGCGACCGCTGCCGCAAGGCTGCCCTTGCCGAACACCATGCCATTGCCTGGAAGCACCCGCTGCAGCCAGGCGAGCCGCATTCGGACCTGCCGGAGCTCGAGGCGGACGCGGCCGGCGCCTCGGTGCGAAGCTCGGACTAGCTCGAACCTGGCAGGAAGTCGATGACCAGCCTCGTGGGATGGTCCAGGTAGGCGGTTCGGAAGCACGGAACCTGGGACAGACCGATCGCCCACTGCATCACCCCGCTGTCGTCCCTCACCTTGCGCAGCTCGAGCACGAGGCGATCGCCCGTCTTGATATCAGATGGCCCGGAGTAATGGCTGTGACCGTCAGCGGTTTGCATCGTCACCAGGGCGCCGTATTTGCCCTCCAGCGTGATCGGCTTGCCGGCGGCTCCCACGGTGAACGTGGCGCCGATCTGGGCGCTGACGCTGGTCTCGGCAGGGCGCTCGCCGGCAAACTGAATCGTCACCAGGTCCTGGTCGGCCCGAGAGCCGGTCCGTACGGCGCTGACGTACGCAAGCGCAGGTGTTCCCGCGACTCCCATACCTATGCCCGCCAGGCACTTGAGCGGCAGCGTTGAAAACCAATCCGGCGTTGCGAAGTCACCTGCGGTGGCCCGCCAAGAAGGGGGGCCGGGTACGCGAGTAATCGGCGGGCTGCGGTGCAAGACCGCGAGCAGGAAGGCAGCCACGACCATGGTGATGATGAAGGCCGCCGTCGGCCCCGCCAGCCAGCGCTTGTTGCGCCTTTCCTGACGCGTTGCGACAGCACCGGGTCGCGGCGCTCGTGCGGTGGCGGGAGGGAATTTCACGAGGGGCTGCGCATGTCGAGTCGCAGTGATACGACGCCATCATCGTTCGATGGTTCGTTCAGGGCGTCAATCGGGCAAATGACCCGCGCTCTGGCGCGCGGATCGAACTAGGGGAGCCGCACCGACCCGTCGTCCCCGATCGCCCAGTCCGGGTTGTGAGCTATCTCCCACACATAGCCCTCAGGGTCCGCGAAAGCGCCTGTGTAGACACCCCAATCGGCGCGGGCGGCCGGACGAGCGATAGTTCCGCCGGCGCGCACTGCGTCGGCGAGCACGACGTCAACCTCGCTGGGCGAGCGCACGTTGTGAGCCAGCTCGACTCCTGGAGCGCCGTGGCCGCCGAGCGCGGCCCATAACCCGAACACCATGCCGCCGGCCTGGTAGAAGGCCACTTCATTGTCCGGCTGCTGGGCACCGCGCCACCCGAGCGCTTCGTAGAAGGCACGAGCTCGGGCAAGGTCACGCACCCCAAGCGTGACGAGACTGATGCGTTGCTCCATGGACTATCGGTCGCTAGCTGATGTAGACGTCGTTGTGGCTACCAATGCGAAAGCCGCCAGGCGACCAACCACGTACGCATTTGAAAATCAATTATCGGCCAGAAACCGCGGCTGTTCGGGCGTCAGGATTGAGGCGGTGGCGGGATCGAAAAATGCGCCGTGTAAAACTCATTGGGCACATGCCGGGACAAATCGGCCATGTCTCGCCAGGCGACCTGCAGTAAATAGTCCGGAGCAGCGAATGCCGGCCTGGGCCAATAGAGGTTCATCCTGGTCGATCGAACCCCGGGCAGAGAGTCGAAGTGGCTGCCGCTGGAGGGCATGTTCCCTGCCACCTTGATCGGCTGGAGGTCAATATCCAGCCCCGAGGCGCCATCAATTACAGCCTGAAAGTAGATGACACTTGGCGTGAGCTCAAAGGCTTCAACAGTGAAAGTCCAGGTCCCAACCGACGTCAGCGTTGGCTTCAGCGGCAGCGCTGTGACTGGTTGGACCTTTAGGTCGAACGAGAAATCCCACGACTCGGCGTTCAAACGTGCAGGCGTTGGATACAGCGGCATTTCATACCCGGCGACGCCCACGGTCAGGTGCGCGATACCGTCTGGTCCCGCATGCGGACCGCGCCAACGGTAAACGGTTGCATATCCGGACGCGTTGGGCTGGCTCTGCCTCCAGAGCGACGGCCACCGACCATAGTCCAGGTTGCCGAGCTGTCCATGGTCATCGAATATGTCGACCAGGAGGGCAACTTGCGCCGGAAGCGTTCGGAAGATCAACACGGTGCGCGTTGGGTCGGCGTAGGCGGCGTTCAGGACCAGGGATCGTCCATTGCTCGTCGCTACCAGATTCGGATAGCTGATTACCCCTGTCGCTGCGGTCAGCATCGCATCGCTGAGAACAGATTCGGGGATCTCCGATTGTGGTGTCGCCGCAGGAGACGAGTGGGTCACCGGCCGCTCCGATCGCGTCGACTGGGCTCGGACGTAGATGAGGCTGACCACGATCAGGACCGCCAGCAGGGCTGCCACAACGCTCAACACCCAGGGACGTGACGAGGGAGCCGGCCGGCCGAGCCGCTCTTCTACCTTGGTCTTCAGAGAGGTTGGGTACGCTGCCTCCCCAAATGCCTCGCGAAGCCGGGTGCGAACGTCGATCTCATTCATCGGCTAGAACGTCCGGGCTAAGACGAAGACGCTCCAGTGCCCTATACGTGCGCGACTTGGCGGCCTTCGTGGTGATCTTCAACACCTGGCCGACCTCGACGAAGGTGAGGTCGAGGTAATAGCGGAGGACAAGCACCAGCCGCTGGTCGTGCGGTAGGCGACCGACGGCTCGGCGAAGCTCGGCTGCCTGTGTGCTTATCTCAGGTCCATCGCGTTCGCCGCTTTCGAGCCCGCCTGAGGACCTGATCACCGACCACCAGCGATTACCGCGCTGCCGGCGGCATTCATTGGCGACGATCGCCAGCAGCCATGGCTTCGCGTCGGAATCCGACCTGAACCGTCCGAAATGTCGCCATGCCCTGAACATCGCCTCCTGCACCGCGTCTTCCGCCTCGGGTTCGGACCGCAGCATCGCCACGGCCAGCCTGTACGCGGCCGGCAGGACGGGCTCGACCAGCGCGACGAAAGCAGCCGCGTCGCGGGTGGTCGCTTCCTTGCTCGAGGCGGCTAGCACTCCGTCTGTTCTACCCGGCTGGCAGCGCGAAAGTCCCGGTCATGCTCGAGTCATGACGTCGTGATTGGCGGACGGGTTGGGATTTGAACCCAAGACAGCCTTGCGGCTGTACAGCATTTCCAGTGCTGCGCCTTCGACCGGACTCGGCCACCCGTCCTCGGGGGAAAAGTCTAGTGGCGGCGCTGCATTGAGCCTTCTTCGCTCAAAGCAAGACGTCCACCACCCAAAGCGTGTCGGGCGGCGGCAGACTGGCGCCACCGATTCCAGGAACGGTCGCCGTCATATCGACTCGGGCGTCGCTGCCGGTCCTGAGGTCATGGGCGACGATCACTCCATGCGGGGCGCTTTCGCCGCCCGGTCCACACTGTGTGGGCATCTCGTCGTTCGACCACAAAACGGTCTGACTTACGAAGACAGGCTCTGAGCTGCTAGCAGTCGACAGCTGCGCTGTTGCCCGTGTGGTGGGCTCGAGACGCCACAGATGCGGGAGCCCGCCACACGAATCTCCAGGTCGCTGGACATAAGCGTCATAGACGATGCTCTTTCCTCCCTGCACCGTTCGCGGCCAGTAGAAACCGTTCAGGCCAGAGGCCACCGTTTGCGTCCTCCCCGCCCCGTCGAGGCTGTCGACGTCACCGATGAGCTCCGGAGCGCGCGAGATGAAGAGATACAGCGTGGTGCCGGATGACGACCAGGCGCCGGCGTACGCGCCATTAGCGTGAAAGATCAGAAAACTGTCTGGAGGTGCGTAGGTGCCGAGGATGCCAGCGATCCGGTACACCAGGAATTTGTCAGGCCCGGACGGGCGTCTGAAGGTGTCGTAGTCGAGCAGCTCAGTTCCATCCGGCGAGAATTCGAGCTCGTTCATAGGACCCTGACCGGCCGCGGGGCCCCCGTGGCCTCCAATCGGCTCTTGCGTGTAGAGCGTGCGATCGTACCCGCCGCTGTTCAGGTGCGTGCTGATGGAACCGGCGGCATCGCTGGAGCGATAAGCAAACGTGGCGCCATCTCGGCTGAATGCGCCCTGGAAGGCGGGCACGGGCAGACGCTGCGTCTGGACCACGGTGCCTGAGGTGAGGTCAGCCATTCCCATCTGATCGCCGATGAAGAAAAGCAGCTGGTTGTGCACCTGGTCGAAGTGACCGCCCTGCGCCGGGCCGAGCGTGCAGAGCAGCGCCGGCTTCAAAGGATTGGAGATGTCGAGGACCTCGAGCATCGGCGGCGAGATGGGAACGGAGTAGAGCGCCAGGCCGTGTGTTGCGGTGACCGGCCGACCGCAGTTGAGGCGGGTCGTCAACGGCTCGTCGGCCGGGGAGGGGTTGAGCGTGGTCGACGGCGAGGCAATGCTCGGCGACGACGGGGAGGACCGTGCGGGCGACGCGGCGCCAGTCGCTCCACCCCCGCTGCAGGCCGTGAGCACACAGAATGCAGCCAGAGCCACAGCCCGGATCCTCAGGTCTACCCAGCACCCCCCGAGCGGCCCAGCATGCGCGGGCCGTCAGCGCCGGCAACTATGCAGGAGTCGGTCATCCCGACGAAGAGCCCATGCTCGACCACGCCGATCGTGACCTTGAGCGATGTCGCCATGGCCTGCGGATCGGCGATGCCGCCCTC
>WNGJ01029414.1_pt1 | contig 11932 bp, 12 predicted proteins | sample 5400611 | NCBI WGS metagenome assembly WNGJ01 (sample SAMN13153375, study PRJNA577476) | soil metagenome | isolation source: 40 cm soil or saprolite under Garry oak tree replicate 1 | place: USA:California | collected 2016-06-15 | reverse complement strand
TTCCTCGAAGGTCACGTCGCGTGGTTCGGCGACTATCACGAGTACTTCGAAATCAAGAATCTGTCCGGAACCACTCCGATCCTGAAGTCGAAGCTGAACTTCAACGGACGCGCCGGCGGCAACTTCATCACGCTACCGAGCGAATGCTCGACCAGTACCACCAGCTACCTCGAAGTCGAATCGTCGGCCGGCGAAGGCAGAGGCGTCAGGGTGCCAACCCATACGCCCGTGGGGGTCGAAGGCTGCGGCGAAGTCCCCTTCAAACCGACCGTGGAAGTGCATCCCGAAACGGCGCGGTCCGATCAGCCTGACGGCGCCGCCACGGAAGTGAAGGTGCCGCAAAACGCTGGCCCAGAAGAAATCAACTCCTCCGACGTCAAAGACGCGCACGTGACGCTGCCCGAAGGCCTCACGCTCAACTCGGCAGCGGCACGCGGGCTACAGGCTTGCACACCCGCCCAGATCGGGATCGGCACCACCAAACCGGTCGCATGCCCGGCCGCGTCCAAGGTCGGCGAAGTCACGATCGAAGCCGACCTGCCGGAAAAATCGCTCGCCGGGAACGTCTATCTGGGTGCTCCAGCGGGGGAACCAATCACCGGTCCCCCGTTCACGATCTACGTGGACGCCGAGAGCCCCAAGTACGGCGTCTCGGTCAGGCTGCAGGGCCAGGTAAACCCAAATCCCATCACCGGCCGTCTTGAAACGACGTTCCTGGCGAACCCGCAGCAGCCGTTCAGCGACTTCATCCTGAAGCTGAAGGGCGGCCCGCAGGCGCCGCTCGCAAACTCGCTGACGTGCGGAACGGAATTCGCCGAAGCGATCTTCACGGCCTATAGCGGCCCAACGGCGCCCCTCAGCCCGAGTCCCTTTACGACGAGCGGCTGCGCCTCCCCGCTGCCGTTCTCGCTCTCCCAGAGCACGAGCGACCAGCCGGCGAACGCCGGCGCCTTCGGGAGCACCGCCTACACGTTCAACCTCGCGCGAGCGGACGGCCAGCAGTACCTGTCGAAGATCGCGACGGCCCTGCCGCTCGGGCTCGTCGGGGCGATCCCGGCGGTGACGCTGTGCGGTGAACCGCAGGCGGCGCAGGGCACCTGCTCGACGGCCAGCCAGATAGCTACCGCGACCGTTACCGTGGGCGCGGGTCCGGAACCATACCCGCTGTCCGCGCCGGTGTTCCTCACAGGACCGTACGGCGGAGGCCCGTTCGGACTGTCGATAGCGGTGCCCGCGGTGGCGGGGCCGTTCAACTTCGGCACGATCGTCACCCGGGCGGCGATCACGGTCGACCCACACACCGGACGCGTGTCCGCCACGAGCAGTCCCCTGCCCACGATCGTACAGGGGGTCCCGGTGCGGCTGAAGAGCATCAGCGTGACCGTGAACAGGCCGAACTTCCTCTACAACCCGACCAACTGCGGAGCGCTCGCAACCGAAACGACGCTGACGTCCACGTTCGGCACAACGCAGTCGCTGTCGAGCCCGTTCGCGGTGACCAACTGCGGCGCGCTCGCGTTCACGCCCTCGTTTGCCGCCTCGACCAGCGCCAACGCGTCCAAAGCCAACGGCGCGAGCCTGCGGGTGACCGTCACCCAGCCCGCCCACCAGGCCAACATCCGTTCGGTGGTCACCGCGCTGCCGGTGCAGCTCCCGTCGCGGCTGACCACGCTGCAGCAGGCCTGCCCGGAAGCGACCTACGCGGCCAATCCGCTCAGCTGCCCGGCGGGATCCAATGTCGGGAGCGCGGTTGCGAGCACGCCTGTGCTGCCGGGCGTGCTCAGCGGACCGGCGTACCTGGTCTCGCACGGCGGCGCCGCGTTTCCGGACCTCGACCTGCTGCTGGAAGGCGATGGCGTGCGCGTGGTCCTCGAAGGCCACACCAACATCAAGGGCGGCATCACGAGCTCCACCTTCGCCTCGCTCCCCGATGTGCCGGTCTCGAGCTTCTCGCTGACGCTGCCGATGGGCCCCCACTCGGCGCTCGCCGCCTACGGAAATCTGTGCGCCCAGCCACTGCTGATGCCGACCACGATCACCGCCCAGAACGGCGCGCAGGTCAAGCAGAACACGCACATCTCCGTCACCGGATGCGCCGGCGTCACTAGCCACAGCTGCATCAGGGTCGTGCGCCGCAAGCTCGTGGGCCACATGCTCAAGCTCACCGTGCGCGTGTGCGCCGCGGGTCGCGTCAGCGCCTCCGGCAGGTACCTGAAGGGCGCCACGCACAAGCTGCGCAAGGCCTCCGCGACCACGCTCAAGCTGCCGCTGACCCGCGCCGGCCTGCGCGCGCTTCGGGTCCACCGGCCGCTGAAGATCCGGGTGCGCATAACGTTCATTCCGAGCCGGCACGGCGAGCGCCGCTCCACCGCGTCGACCGCGATCGCGCTGCAACGCTGAGCTCACCCGCCCGCGCAGCTGGGATAAGGTCGGGCGGTGTGGTCGGATAACGACGACGCGATCATCGGCGGTGACCTCACCGCCGCGCTTGCGTATGCGACCCCCGCGGGCGGTGCCGTGCTCACGCCGGTCGCGCCGCTCGGCCTGCGCGACCGCGCCGCGGCGACGGTCGCCTTCACCACCTCACTTGGCTTCGGGCGCAAGCTCGACCGCATCAAGGCCAACCCCCGGGTCGCGCTTGCCTACCACGCGCGCGAGCACGGCTTTGCCACCGCAGCGGGCGTCGCGATCGTGCAGGGAACCGCCAGCTACGACGCGCACCCCGACCGCGAAGCGCTCGAAGCACGCGTGCGGCCGGCCTCGACGCGCTTCCTGGGTGCACCGCGAACGGGCTTCTTCTGGGGCCGCTGGCTGAGCGCCTACTACGCCGACCGCGTGCTCGTGAACGTGCAGGTGCAGCGGGTGATCTCCTGGCCCGACATCGCCTGCGAGGGCGAGCCGGCGGTCGCGGGGGAGCCGCTGCCGGGGCACGATCCTCCGCCGCAGCAGCCGCCGCGGAAGGGCACCGCGGCGCGCGTTGACGCGGAGCGCGCCGCGCGACGGATGGGCCGGCTCCCCCACGTCCTGCTCGCCTGGATCGGCGCCGACGGGCTGCCGATGGTCGCACCCGTGAGCGTCGACGGCGCGTCATCCGCCGGGATCGCGCTGCGCGGGCCGCTGCCCGGCGGTGGTCGCCGGGCGGGGCTGCTGGCCCACCGCTACGAGGCCCAGCTGGTCGGCCTCGAGGTGCGGCAGTACACCGGTTGGCTGCACGACGGGATCTACGCTCCGCACACCGAGAAGGGCTTTCGCGCGCCCGCCAACAAGACGCTGCTGCTGCTCGCGAACGGGCTGATGGCGCGCCGCGGTCTGAAGCGAGCGCGCGCGGCGGGGCGGGCCTAGGGCTCAACCCCGGCGCCGACCGTCCGAGCGATCGCGGGTCCTGCACGGCGCATCCATCGGGCGCCGCGCCGCTCCTTCACGGTGCCACATCGTGGACAATGCGCATGGCAACCACCCAGGACGAGGAGCCGATGTCCACTGCCCCACCAGTCGCTCGCCAGCGCAACCCGCCGCGGCGGAGCCTCGAGGTCGCGATCGTGGGGGCGGGCTTCGGCGGCATCGCCGCGGCGATCGAGCTCAAGCGACACGGGATCAGCGACATCACGATCCTCGACCGAGCCCCCGATCTCGGGGGCACGTGGTTCTACAACAGCTACCCCGGCTGCGCGTGCGACGTGCCCAGCCACCTGTACTCGTTCTCCTATGACCAGCGGCGCGACTGGTCGCAGCTGTGCTCCCCGCAGCAGGAGATCCACGACTACCTGCGCGAGGTGGCGCGCGCCAACGACATCGTGCGCCTGATCCGGCCGAACCGGACCGTCGCCTCGTGCACGTGGGATGAGGCGACCTGCCGCTGGCGGATCGCGACCGCCGAGGGCGCGAGTCATGAGGCGGACGCGATCGTGCTCGCAACCGGCCAGCTGCACCAGCCGTCGGTGCCGGCGCTCGAGGGCCTCGGCGCGTTCGCCGGCCACAGCTTTCACTCCGCGCGCTGGGACCACGACTACCCGCTGGCGGGCAAGCGCGTGGCGGTCGTGGGCACCGGCGCCAGCGCCGTGCAGTTCATCCCCGAGATCGCCGAACAGGTCGCCCGCCTGACGGTCTTCCAGCGCACCGGTAACTGGTTTTTGCCGCGCAAGAACAGGCTCTATCCGACGGCGGTCAGGGCTGCGATCCGGTGGATCCCGGGCGTGCAGGCGCTGCGGCGGAAATACATGTTCCAGTACTGCGAGTCGCTCACGGCCGCAATCCGCCACCCGCGCACCCTGGGCCAGGTGCTGCACCTGCGCTCGGCCGCCTTCATGCGCTTGCAGCTGCGCGACCCGGAGCTTCGCCGCAAGGTGTGGCCCCGCTACACGTTCGGCTGCAAGCGCGTGCTGTTCAGCTCCCACTTCCTGCCGGCGCTGCAGCGCGCGAATGTCGAGCTCGTCACCGACGCGATCGCGCGCGTGACCCCGGAAGGGATCGTCACCGCCGACGGGCGGCTGCACGCCGTCGATTGCATCATCTGGGGCACCGGCTTCAGGACGACGGCGTTCATGCTGCCGATGGAGGTGCGGGGCGCGGGGGGCAGCGTGCTGGGCCAGAGCTGGGCCGGCGGCGCGCACGCGCATCTTGGCATGTCGGTCCCCGGCTTTCCCAACATGTTCATCATGTACGGGCCGAACACGAACACCTCGGGCGGCTCGATCATCTTCTACCACGAGGCTCAGGCGGCTTACATTCGCCAAGCGCTCGAGCAGCTGCGCATGCGCCCCGCGGGGGCGATCGAGGTGCGGGCCGACGTGGAGGCCGCGAGCGACCGCGCGCTGCAGGCGCGCTTCGCCGGCACCGCCTGGACGCAGTGCGACTCCTGGTACCGCGACGAGCGCGGCAGGATCATCGCCAACTGGCCGGGCTACATGCGCGAGTACCTCGAGCAGACCCGGCGCCTTGACCCCGCCGAGTACCGCTTCGCGCCGTGCGCCCCGGGCGCAGCGGAGCCGGCCGGGGAGCGCGAGCAGCCCGCCGCGTCCGCCGCCGCGGAGCGATAGCGCGCGACGGTTCGCCGGCGTCAGGCCCGGGCGAGGTAGACCAGCCGCCAAGGGGATCGCTCGGCGCGATGCACCTCGGGCGCGGCGAAGCCCGCCTCTTTAAGCCAGGCGCACAGCTCGTGGCTGGTGTAGTTGCGCGTGCCGCTTGAGACGAAGTAGACCAGGGCGCACATCGCTCCTGCGGGGCTGGGAGCCGCTCCCGGCTCGGAGCGCTCGGTCTCGCCGATCACAAGCCAGCCCCGCGCCCGTAGGGCGCCGTGGGCACGGCCGAGCAGGCCACGCACCTCGTCCGGCGCGAGATGATGCAGCAGGTTCAAGATCGACACGACGTCGAGCCGCTCCCCGAGAGGATCATCGAGCGCATCGCTCTCGCGAAAGCTCACGCGCTCGGCAAACCCCTGCTCGGCGACGATCCGCCGGCCCACGGCGGCGCTGGCAGGAAGGTCCAGCACGGTCGCCTGCAGCCCTGGAAAGCGACGACACATCGCCATCGAAAAACCGCCGTGCCCGCCCGCCACGTCGAGGAGCTGCTGCGGCTCGGACACCGGTACCAACCGCGCGTTGTCCTCGTGCTCGTGGCGCGATAGCTCGAACAGGCCACGGATGTAGTGCTCCCAGAACGCGTCCTCGGCTGGCCTGCGATGGGACGCGGCGGTGTTGCGGTCGCGCAGCACCTCGTCCAGGTGACCGAGCATCTCCCACGCGTGCGCGTTGTAGGCGCCCACGAAGTGCGCCACGGAATCGCCCGCGCCTGGATCGAGGCGTAACCCGGCCGCCGTGGGGCGCCACGCCCGGCGGCTCGAGCCCCAGCCGACCCGCCAGAGCCTGGGCGCTCGCGGGCTCCCGCGCCAGGGCCGCGAACACTCCCAGCCTCGTGGCAGTGATAATCGCGCGCGCCCCCGCCATCGCCACAAACGTGTCCTTGAACGCGTCGGGCTCGGCACCGGCGAGCACGCGCGTAGCTTACGCGCTGCGCACGGCCCGCCTCCCTCGAGGCGTCAGGCGAGCGCCGTGGCGAGCCACTGCTGCCATTGCCGTCTGGTCTGATCGGCGTCGACGTCGTCGCTGAAGGAGTGGATGCTCATCCCGACCGGAGCGCCGAACGCATTGCGGCCAAAGAAGCAGTAGAGCGCATCAGCGGCGCGGACGCCGATGAAGTTGGGCCGCAGGTAGTCGAGCACGCCTTCGATGGGCTGCAGTCCCTGCCCGGCGAGCCGGACGGAGTCCCCCTCGTTCGCCTGCGCGCCGATTCCGAGCGCTCGCCGGAGTCGCTGAAAGCCGTCCGGCGTCGCCGAGGAGGGCGGACCTTGGATCCCCTGGGGCACCTCGCCGACGTATGTGGCGGTGCGCCCCTCGAAGTGCTGCAGGTATTCGCCCAGCGTGTGCAGGTAGAAGTCCGTGTGCTGCTGCACCGCGTCGTACTGGGTGCCCCAGTTCTCGACGAAGATGCCGCTGTGCACGTAGCGCAGCACGCTCGTGCCGCCCTCGCGACCCTCGATTAGGTACTCGAGCGCATTGAACCAATCGCCCCGCTCGATCCGGACGGCGAAGTGATGCGGCGGATCCCATACCTTCACGGCATCGCCGTCGGGGTCGATCTCGGTGGGGAACATCCACGTCGCATTTCCCACGGCGGTGGCGACCGCGTCCCACACCTGCTCGGGGCTGGCGGGAAGGATGACCTCACGGCTGCACTTGAACTCGGGTGGCATTTCACGTCTCCTTCGTTGTGGGGTTCTCGGTCACAGACGCCGGCCGTGTGATGCTCGGGTGAAGCGCGACCAGCAGCCGGTGCCGACGGCCGCCGGCGGCAAACTCGTCGTGGTAGGAGGCCGCGAGCGCCTCCACGGCGCCAGAAAGCTCGGCCGCGAACGCGGCACGGTCGGACGCCGAGGCAAAGCGAATCTCGGAGTCGATGCCGAACGTAGGCAGCGAGCGCCTGGCGCGCCTCGAGCGGCCGATCAGCTCGCCCAACTCCTTGACCAGACGCGCCGCCAAGGCGAGCAGCCACAGCGCCGAGAGCTGGTCTGGCGAGCGGTCGGGGTCGGGCGCCACCGCCGCCAGCGCGGCCGGCGAGATCACGTACGACGCGGCCGTGGCGCGCATCACGCGTTCCGTCACGTTGCCCTTGCGGCGCTCCTCCACGAGCTCCACGAGCCCGTGGCGCTCGAGCGCGCGCAGGTGATAGTTGACCTTCTGCCGCGCCAGCCCCACCTTGGCGGCCAGCGTGGCCGCGGACGCCGGCTGGGCGAGCTCGGAGAGCAGGCGCGCGCGCACGGGGTCCAGGGAGACCTCCGCGGCGCCTGGATCGTCGATGACGGTCACGCCGTGCACGGCAGGACCGTACTGCCGACAAGATTATTTGTCAAGACATTTTTTCCTGTCGGTGGCCCGCTCGCCCTAAACTCCGCTCGCAGGCGCCAGCCAGGGCCCCATCGCGCACACCCGCTATCAGGAGACGCGTGAGCGTTGCCCGAAGATCTGCCTAGCGGGTCCGGCTCCGCCGCGCCATCCAAACAGCCTCACGCCTCCCTGGCGACGGTGGCGCGGGAGTGGACGCGGATCGGCGTGCTCGGCTTCGGCGGCCCGCCGGCGCACATCGCCCTGCTGCGCGAGCTCGTCGTCGGACGCATGCGATGGCTGCAGGCGCGCGAGTTCGAGGACGCCAACGCCGCCTGCGGGCTGCTGCCGGGCCCGGCTCCCACGCAGCTTGCGATCTTTTGCGCCTACCGCGTGCCCGGAGTCCCCGGGGCGGTCATCGGGGGGCTGGGATTCATCCTGCCGGCAGTCATCCTGATCCTGGCGTTGTCGGTCCCGTTTCTGGCGCGCACGGCCCCGCTGTGGGTCCGCGGCGCGGACGCGGGCGCGGGAGCCGCCGTAGTAGCGGTGGCGCTGCACGCCGCGCGCGGGCTCCTCGGTCCCAGCCACAGGCGCGTGCGCGGGAACCCCGACCGCGGGGCGCGCTGGTTTGGCTACCTCGCCGCCGGGGGTGCCTCAGCTGCGTTGATCGGTCAGTACCTGGTGCTCGCGCTGCTGGCCTGCGGTCTGCTCGAGCTGCGCTGTCGTTCGGCGGCGGTTTTGTGATCATCCCGCTGATGTAGGGCGACGCCGTTCACGCTTAACACTGGATGACCAACGCGCAGTTCCTCAACGCCGTCGCGTTGGGCCAGATCACGCCGGGCCCTGTCGTGGCCACCGTCGCCGCTGTTGGCTACGCCGCACACGGCCTGGCGGGCGGCGTGCTCGCCGCGACGGTCGCGTTCGCTCCCTCGTTCTCGTTCGTGCTGCTCGGGGGGCGTCGCTTCGAGCGCCTGCGCGAGAGTGCAGGCCCGCGAGCCTTTCTCGATGGCGCGGGTCCCGCCGCGATCGGCGCGATCCTGGGTGCGGCGGTGACGCTGGCTGCCGCCCTGCACGAGGGCTGGCAACTGGCGCTCCTCGGTGTTGCTGCCATCGCCCTGCTCGCGCTGGGTCGCGGCGTCGTGCAGACGCTGCCCGGCGCCGCCGTGGTGGGCGTTCTCGCCGCGCTCGCCGGCGCGCCCGTACCGTGAGCCGGCCGCCTGGCTCGATCCGCGCCATCGTCGAGCGCGCCCCTCCCCCTATCCCCAGGCTCGCGCGGTGATCTCCCGGCTCGGGCAGCGTCGCTCACTCCTGCTTCTCGAGTACGAGCCGATGGTGGTCCAGCAGCTCTCGTTCGAAGCAGACCTTGTTGGCGCTCACTCCGGAGGTGAACGCGAGCCTGAAATCTGCGTTGGTGAGCCAGCGCGGCAGCAGTGCGAGCTTGAACAAGGTCTTCCTGAGGCTCGGCGCCCCGATCCTCGCATTCCACTGGCTGATGGTCTCGATGTAGTCGAGCCGGCCGTTGCTGCTCGACACCAACCGAAAGTAGGGCTCGGCGCAGCTGATGATCTGCTCCTGGCCAAACGGGAGCCAGGAACCGGGAAACTGGCGCCCCATTAGAGCGAGATACCACGCGTCGGAGTCGCGCGGAGGGAGCCCCCTCAGGGCATCGACGTCGATCTGCTCCGCCGGGATCATGTTGACCCCGAACACCATCGTCTGGAGATAGAAGCGGCCCCTGTCGGGCAGCATGCTCGCGATCCGCGCGAAGATCCCGCGATAGATCTCCTCCTGGCGCCCCGCGCGGTACTCCTCCGGAGAACAGAAGTGCTCGAAGGCACCCAGACTCGCCACAGCATCGAACGGACCAAAGCTCTCGCGGGTCACCTGCCGAGCGTCGAGCAGGTGGACGTCGAGGCCGTGCCGCCGGCAGGCCGCCGCTTGAGCTGAAGACAGCGTGACGCCGATCCCTGTACCGCCCAGACTTTGGACGAAGCGAAGTAGCGGACCCCACCCGCAGCCCAAGTCGAGCACGCGCATGCCCGGCCCGATCCCGAGCTGCTCGGCCACGTACTCGTGCTTGCGCTGCTGAGCCTCCTCGAGGCTCCGCGAGAAGTCACCGTCGTACTTGGCTCCGCTGAAGTCGGCGAGCTCTCCCATGCTGAGTCGGAAGATCCGATCGGTCAGCGAATACGTGAAGTCGAGCTCTTGGCGGTCGGCCATCGCGCCTTCACGATCGCAGACGGCGCCCCGTGGCATCCAACTCGGGCGCCTCGCCGGGCGGCGTGATCTTGGTCAGTTCGATTCCGCGGCCGCCCCACGTACACTCCGCGTACAGCATCTGCGACGAGTGCGCACGTGTGCAGTTGGCCGATGCGTCGACGCTAGGGGTACTGAGGGACGCGAGATGAAGCAACCCGGCAACCAACCCGCTCGCAGGGACTGGGCTTGACGCCAATCACCGAGATAGCCCTCGTCAGCGGGGCCTGCTACCGCGTAGAGGGAAAGGCCGAGGATGTCGAGCACCAGATACTCGATGCGGCGCGCGGCTCTCTGCTCGAGTTCGTTTGGCTCACCGAGGTGGAGTCTGGCCAGCGCATCGCGCTAAACCCCGCGCACGTGGCGTTGTTGCGGGCCGTCTCCTCCGAGCACCCGTCGCAGCGCTGAGAACTGGTGGTGGGCGCTTGCGCGTCTCAAGAGGTTCGCGCTTGCCGGCGGCCTAGACGTCGCGCTTCGGCCTCGGCGACGCGTGCTCTGGCCAGCTTCGCGACCCGCTCGAGCCGCTGCCGCCGGCCAGTAGATCCGGGCTCGGCGGCGCGATCGACCGCATCGTGATCGTCGAGCGCGCGCTGCAACCGGCGCGCCACCTGGCGAAGAAGGTTGAGGTGAGAGTCGCTCACGATCGCGCGCCGATCGACACCTCGGCCAATCGTCGCGGCCGGCCGCTCGGGTAGCAGATTTGGAGCATCACCAATCCTTTGCATGGAGTTGACGCTGGAAGGCTGACATATGCGCTTCCCCATGGACCAGCCGGCGGGCGACAAGCGCCGTCGGAGCCCCGCGGGAGCGTGTTCGCCGCTAAGCGACCTGGACGTTGACCGCCCTAGGCCCCTTCGCGTCTGCTTCGGCGTCGAAGCTGACCTTTGCGCCCTCGGGGAGGGAGTGATAGCCCTCACCGGCGATCGCGCTGTGGTGGACGAATAGGTCGCTCGATTGATCGTCAGGCGTGATGAACCCGAAACCCTTGTCGTTGCTGAACCACTTGACGGTTCCTGTAGCCATTGTTACCTCCGGCATTGATGCGTGCTGCGAACGCAGAGATTGCCTGGAGCAATGGCGACGAGCGCGGGCACCGATGGACTGGGGCTAGCCCCAGCACGAGTCGCCCACGATAGCAGCCGCGACGATTCGCCAGCAGGGCGCGTGCCTCCCGCGACCGGGCTATCGGCTCACGCGGCCACAGGCCGCGTTCGAACCGCACGCAACGTGCCCGTACGGCTCGAGCCAAGGGTTACCGCTACGACTGGCTTCGCGTCGGGACCGTACCATCGCCGGTTGGCGGTGGATTGCCGGGGTCCGGAGCGGGGTTGCCCCTGCTCCCGCGCAGAAGATCAACAAACGCGACGAGGAGGTTCAGCGCCCGTCCGATCACCCCGAGCGCAGCGAGCGGCTCACCGGACGTTGCGTCCCAGAAGTAAGCGAGGTCGCCCGGCATCATGTTCTCCGGACTGCGCGCATAGGAAGCGATGTACTTCTCAGTCGCGCGGGCCACAAGGCCAGAACAGATGAACTGGCCGTCCATGTGGATCGAGACCGTCCAGCCGAACAGAGCCTGGAACGCGAGACCCACGAAGTTCAGGATCCCGTACTTGTCCCCCACGCGGCTGCGAGCGAACCCGCACGCGAGCTTGCGCTGTTCGGGCGACGCGTTGACGTGAACGACCATGTAGTCGCTCCCGCGATACTTCTCGATCTTGTCGAGAGCCACCCCGGACTCGATTGCCTCGCAGATATCGCCGCTTTCGGACACGATCAAAGTCGAATGGGTCCAGCGCGCGAAGTCGCTGTCGCCAAAGCGAGCGCGCTCCCCCGCTTGAATCAACTTCCCGAGCGCCGTCGTGGCTCCGCCGCGGCCCTTGGTGGTGGTTGCGCGATGCAGGCTGAAGTCACCGGGGACAAAAACGTCAGGTTCCTCGCCGGGTGAATAGTGCGAGGTCGCTACTCCCACTGGACGCAGCTCCCGCATCGTCTGCAGGATCTGCGCTTCTTTCGTTCTCTTACTCATCCGATACAGCCTGGCTTGCGATCGCGACACGAACCAGGCGGAATGCGCGTTGATAAGACCAGAGCTAGGGGTTTAGCACAACGAGGAAGCTCCCCTCGGAGCCGTTTTGCGGCTCATCGCTATGCGCGCACTACAGAGTCATGCCCGTATCACGGGTAGGTGGCACTCTACGACTGGGTTGTCCGGCCGTTGGGGCCGGGTAGGTGACATGGATCAGGGGTGCCACTCGAGGCGAGGGCTACCGGGTCCGTGGTGCCACAGCACGTGTTTGTGG
>WNGJ01012781.1_pt1 | contig 11932 bp, 10 predicted proteins | sample 5400611 | NCBI WGS metagenome assembly WNGJ01 (sample SAMN13153375, study PRJNA577476) | soil metagenome | isolation source: 40 cm soil or saprolite under Garry oak tree replicate 1 | place: USA:California | collected 2016-06-15 | reverse complement strand
GTCTTTTCTGTCATCGTGGCCGTGCTGGCCGGTGTCGTGGGCGTCGTGTCCCTGACCGAGTCCCGGGCCAACGCACTCATCGGCGTGTTCATCTCCGTTACCACCATCCCGGCTGCCGCCTCGGTGGGCCTGTCGATCGCGTACTCGAGCTGGGGCGAAGCCTGGGGATCCATGGTCCAACTGCTGCTCAATGTCATCCTCCTCATCGTGGTGGGCGCGGTCGGCCTCAGCAGCCAGCGCGCGATCTGGCGTCGGCGCTCGCCCTGACTGCGATCACCTCCAGCGGGTGATGACCTGCAGGCCCGGCGCTTCCACGATGGGTTCGTGACCATCGCCAGGGCCCGGCACATGGCCCCCGGATCAATCGTGGCGCACGTTTCCCAGGACCATTCGCCGCGGGTGACGCGATACCTGCGGGCAAACGCCATCGTTGACTCAGCCGCGCGGTGCGGCCTCTCGTCCGCATTGGACGGAAAGGACCCTGATCATGAACATGCCAGCCAAGGTAGATGTCGACGAAGCCACAATAGAGATGCTGGGTGCATTGACCCTGGGCGATCCTGACCTCCTGGCCGCGGGCCTGGAGGTGCGTGCGGAATTCCAGGCAAAAAGCGGTCTCGACGCACGTAGTTATGCTCTGGTCAAGCTGGCCGCCATCATGGCGCTGGATGCCCCCCCGGCCTCGTACCTCTGGCAGGTAGCCAACGCCATAGACGCCGGCGCTACGCCGGAGGACCTGGTAGGCGTACTGATCGCTATCGCGCCCCAGATCGGCGGGCCGAAGCTGGTGGCAGCCGCACCTGAGCTCATGGTCGCTCTCGGCCTGTCGCTGCCCGATGGACAGTAATACCCAGCCGGTTACAGCGACAACAAGGAGGCAGTGATGTTCCGTAGGCGACGCCCATTGCTGCGCGCGGCCGTGGTGGGCGGTGGCGCGTACATGGCGGGCAAGCATGTTGCCCGGAGCTCGGCGGCACAGCAGCAAACAGAAGAGGAGCAGAACGAGCGCCTCAGCGATCTCGAACAGCAGCAGGCGCCATCTCAGCCGCCGCCGGCCCCGGCCGGGACGCCAGCCCCGGCAGCATCGTCACCCATGATTGACGAGCTGAACCAGCTGGCGGCGCTGCATCAGCAGGGCGTTCTGACCGACGACGAATTCGCTGCCGCCAAGGCCAAGCTGATAGGTACCTGAGCCGGAGTCCCGTTTGGGTCTCCGTTCGGCCGGCGCCCCTCCTCTGGTGCGCCGGCCTGGTGCACTCGGAGGTAGCAGGGGTCATGCTCGCCATTCGCCCGGCCATGACAGCTGCCGGCCGCTGGCTGCGTTCGGTCCGGCCGGAGCGCGCCCACCTGCGCGCGGACCTGGTCGCCGGGCTGCCGGGTGCGATCAGCCGCGTGCCCGACGGAATGGCGGCCGCGGTCCTGGCCGGAGTGAATCCGGTGCAGGGGCTCTATGCGAGCTTCGCCGGGCCCATCGTGGGTGGGCTCAGCTCGAACACCCGGATGATGGTGATCTCGACGACCTCGGCTGCCGCGCTGGCGGCAGGCTCGGCGCTGGAGAGCGTGCCGCCGGACCGGCGGCCAGCGGCCATCCCGCTGCTGGTGATCTTGGTCGGTATCGCCTTGGTGGCCGCGGGTATCGCCCGCCTCGGCCGCTATACCAGGTTCGTCTCGTACTCGGTGATGATCGGGTTCCTCACTGGTATCTCGGTCAATATCGTCTGCAGCCAGATCGCCGATCTCACCGGGGCTCAGGCACACGGCGACTTTCCGCTGGCCAAGGCTATCGACGTGCTCATCCACCCGAGCGCCATCGATCTGGCGTCCCTGCTCGCCGGGCTGAGCGCGCTCGCGATCCTGGTCGTGCTGGCGCGGACCCGCCTGTCCGTGATCAGTTCGCTGATCGCCCTGGTGATACCCACCCTCGTGGTGATATTCGCGGGCGCAATCCAGGTGGCCAGGGTCGGCGACCAGGGGGACATCCCCCGGGGTATCCCGCTTCCGCAATTGCCTGACCCGAGGTTTCTGTCGTTCAGTATGGTTACCGGCGCGCTGGCGATCGCGGCCATCATCATCGTGCAGGGCGCCGGGGTCGCGGAAGCCGCGCCTAATCCCGGCAACGCGCGACCGAATCCGAACCAGGACATCATCGCGCAAGGGGCAGGAAACCTGGCCGCGGGTTTCTTCCGTGGCATCGCAGTGGGGGGCTCCGTCGGTCAGACTGCGCTCAACGTGACCGTCGGCGCCCGGTCCCGCTGGGCGGCGATCTGGTCCGGCGTCTGGATGCTGATCATCCTCGCCGCCTTCTCCGGGCTCGTCGCGAAGCTCGCGGTTCCGCCCCTCGGCGCGATCCTGATCTTCGCCGCCATCGGCTCACTGCGGCCAGGCGAGGTCGCCACCATCCTGCGCACCGGGCGTGTCTCGCAAGTCGTCGTCATCACGACGTTCGCCGCCACGCTGTTCCTGCCGGTCGCCGCGGCGGTCGGCATCGGGGTGGCCCTGTCCCTGCTGCTGCAGCTCAACCAGGAGGCCATGGATCTCGCCGTGGTCGAGCTCATCCCCAGAGACGACGGACGCTTCGAGGAGCGGAAGCCGCCAGCCGTCCTGACCAGCTTTCACGTCACGGTCCTGGACGTCTACGGCAGCTTGCTCTACGCGGGCGCGCGCACTCTGCAGGCCCGCCTGCCCGCGCCGGGCGACGCGCGCTCGCCCGTGGTCGTGTTGCGGCTGAGACGCCGTACCTCCCTTGGCTCTACTTTCGTCAAGGTGGTAGCCGACTATGCTGACCAGCTCGTCGACTCTGGCGGTCGGCTCTACCTGAGCGGCCTCGATCCGAGCCTTACCGAACAGCTCCGCCGCACCGGACACGTCGACGGCCCGGTCCGCGCCTTCGAGGCCACCCCGGTCGTCGGCGAGTCGACCCAGGCGGCTTACCTGGATGCTGAGGCATGGCTCGTCAAGGTACGCGGCGAACGATCGTAAAAGCCGGGCCAGTGCTGGTTCTCGCCTACGGGGCTGCGTCGCCGGGCGGACCTTGACCCTCGGTCACCTGGCGCCCGGAGACGAGCTTGGCGCTCATCTTGACCGTCTTAACCGCCCCCGTCGCGCCTGCCTGCAGCGTTAGCCCGACAGCGAGCAGGATGACGCCGAGAATGAAGAGCGTGTTCGAACCGAGCAAAAGCAGCCCGAGGCGGCCCAGGGCGTAGGGCGGTGTGCAGATTATCGCTCCGATCGCCCCGCCCACCGCGGTGGCGGCCAGCTTGTCACGTTTCGGATTGTCGGTCTTAATGCCGATGAGCCGGGCCGGCACGGCTACATAGCAGATCATCATGACGCCGACGACGATGCTGAGGGAAAGCCCGAACCAGAACTCTCCCCAGCGGGTGACGACCACCGTCGACAGGCCGAGCAGGATGCCCACGATCCCGCCCGATCCCAGGACGACGGGCAGGTGAGAGCGTGTCTGGGTGAACGCGGGCCGGATCTGCGGCCGGCCAGGCTGGACGATGGCGAAGGCGAACACGGCGTTCAGGTAGAAGCTCGCCGCGGTCACCGCAGCCACGGCGATCACTATCGGGATGACGATCGCAGGCCCCATCAGGACATGAAACGACTTGCCGTGCAGCACATGAGCTTTCAGGTCGACCATGGCGGCCCAGATCCACATCGCCGGCAGCACCTGGATCAGCGTGAGCCGCCAGTTGGTGAGCAGCAGCTTTACTCCGTCGAAGAGCATCGCGAAGGCGCCGACGATGAGGGCGAGGGGAGCGAGCCACGGGCGGGAGCGGCTCAGCCTCATGATCATCTCGTCCACGACCGTCCGGTCGCTGTCCCTGACCGCCTGGATAAACCGCTCGACCTGCGTCCGCCTGAGATGCCGCCCCCGCGGGGACGACCCGCCGCCCGCCCCAGGCGGCGCGGGCTGGCCGGAGGCATCGCCTGACGATGATGCCGCTAGCCGTTCAGGCGCATTCCCTTCCATTGCCACTGTGGGATGCCCTTCACGAAGCAGTCGCGCGCTGAGCGGATGAGGGATCCGGTCGGCGGAAGGAGACACCATGCGAGCCCGGTATCGCCTCTCCGGAGTCCGACCATAACCCTGGCCACGGGGGAGAGCGCCTCATCCGGAGCGGGTGAGGCGGTGGCTGGCCTGCGGCGGCATTGTCGAAGGCACAGCGTCTCGCAGCCGGAGGGGAGCCGATCATGACTGAGCGGACAGCCGAGGCTCCGCCCCGGCCAGCGGTCCGGTACCAGCTCGATTCTGGAGTGAGCGGGCTGACACCCGCGGAGCGGGTTGCCAGGGGCAAGGCCATGCGGGCCGAGGTACCACGAGAGAGCCATGAGACGTTCGACCCGCCAGCGGACCGGGCCGACCCGATCGCCTTGCTGGAAGAGCAGGCGCGGTCGCGCGTTCCCGAGCTGGTGCCGGTCCGGTGGGGCCGGATGGTGGTGTCCCCGTTCACCTTCTACCGCGGCGCAGCGCTGCCGATGGCCAGCGATCTGGCTACCACTCCGGTCTCCGGGCTCGCGGTGCAGGCATGCGGCGACGCGCACCTGTCCAACTTCGGCGTCTTCGGCTCGGCCGAGCGCCGGCTGGTGTTCGACGTCAACGACTTCGACGAGACGCTGCCCGGGCCCTGGGAATGGGACGTCAAGCGGCTGGCGGCCAGCCTGGAAGTCGCGGCGCGCGGCAACGGCTTTTCCGGTAAGCAGCGCCGCGACGTCGTCATGGCCGCCGTCGCCAGCTACCGGCAGGCGATGCGTACGTTCGCCGAGATGACGAACCTGGACGTCTGGTACGCGCGCGCCGACATGGACGAGCTCCGTGCGCAGTTCGACTCTCAGCTCCAAGCGCGGCAGCGCAAGATGCTGGACAAGGGGCTGGCCAAGGCGCGGACCAGGGACAGCATGCAGGAAGTGGCCAAGCTCACCCGCATGGTGGACGGGCGGCCGCGGATCATCTCCGACCCGCCGCTGCTGGTACCCATCGATGAACTGATGCCCAGCGGGACGGACAACGCGAGCATCGAGGCGTCATACAGCGGCATCGTCGCCAAGTACCAGCGCACGCTCGAGACCGACCGCCGGTACTTGCTTGACCAGTACCAGTACTGCGACCTGGCCAGGAAGGTCGTCGGCGTCGGCAGTGTCGGGACGCGCTGCTGGATCGTCCTGATGCTCGGCCGCGACGAGTCCGATCCGCTGTTCTTGCAGGTAAAGGAGGCAGAGGCATCGGTGCTCAGCCGCTTCGTCGGCGTCAGCAAGCACAAGAACCAGGGCCAGCGGGTGGTGGCGGGCCAGCGGCTGATGCAGGCGAGCAGTGACATCTTCCTGGGCTGGCACCACGTCGAGGCCGGGCTGGACGGTCAGCCCAGGGACTTTTACGTCCGCCAGCTGCGCGACTGGAAATACTCCGTTGAGATCGAGACCTTGCTGCCGGCCGGGCTGCGGATGTACGCCACGCTCTGCGGCTGGACGCTCGCCCGGGCGCACGCCCGCTCCGGGGACCGGATAGCCATCGCCGCCTACCTCGGCGGCTCGGACGTCTTTGACCGGGCCGTGACCAGGTTCGCCGCCGCTTACGCCGATCAGAACGAGCGTGACTACCAGTCTCTCGTCGAAGCCATAGCATCCGGGCGGGTAACCGCAGAGCGCGACGCGTGACGTTGGGGCACCCTGACTTCGGGGCGGAGGAGGCGTGGTACTCGACCTGCTGCTTATCGGGCTCGGGATTACCCTGGAGCCGTTTCCGCTGACGGCCTTCATCCTGATGCTGAGTGCCGAGAAGGGCACGCTGAAGGGACTGGCGTTTCTTCTGGGCTGGCTGGCCTGCCTGGTCGCCGTGATCGCCGCGGTGATCCTGACGACCGGAAACAGCCCGCCCAAGCCTCAGACCGCGCCGTCGACCGCCGTCCTGGCCGTCAAGCTCGCGCTGGGCGTGGTGCTGATACTGCTCGCTATGCGCCAGCGGCGCCGGATGGGCCGTCCCCGCAAGCCGCCGGCCTGGATGGCCAGCATGGACCGGCTCTCGCTGTGGTCCGCGGCCGGGCTCGCCGCGTTCCTGCAGCCGTGGGCGCTGGTCGCGGCCGGCGCCACCACGGTCGCCGGGGCCAAGCTCGCCACCGTGGGCAGCTACCTGGCGCTGGTGTTCTTCTGCCTGCTCGCCACCGGCAGCTTCCTGTACCTCGAGCTGTACGCCACCTTCGCGCCCGCCAAGGCCGGCGCCCGGCTGGCGCGGCTGCGGGCATGGCTGGACTCTCACCAGGATCAGGTCATCATCGCCGTGTTCCTGCTGCTCGGACTCTGGCTGACCGGCAAGAGCATCTACCTGCTGGTCACCTGACGGTGACCAGTACTACACCGCCTGCGCGACCAGACCCTGGCCGGTCACCCAAGGTTGGCGAGAGCCGCTGGCCGATGGCGCTGGCGGTGCTGGCGGCCGGCGGCCTGCGTGCGGCCCTGCCGCCCCAGCTCAGGAGCGGCGATGCCCGCTGGCTCTTCATCGTGGTCGTCGTCGGGCTCCTTGTCGTCCTCATCCTCGGCGACCCCGGGCGCATCGACCGCGACTCCGCCTCGCTCCGGCTGCTGACCGGGACGCTGATCGGCCTGATCTCCGCCGTGAACGCCGTCGCCGCGGTGCGCCTGGTGGCCGGAATCATCGGCGCGGTCAAGTTCAGCACCGACGCGAACGTCCTGCTGGCCAGCGGCGGCGCGATCTGGCTCAGCAACGTGATCACCTTCGGCCTGTGGTACTGGGATCTCGACCGCGGCGGCGCGGCGGCCCGCGCACGCGGAGCCGGCCGTCAGCCCGCCTTCGTCTTTCCGGAAATGACCAACGCCCAGTACGTGGGGCCTGACTGGTATCCGAAGTTCATGGACTACTTCCATCTCTCGTTCGCTACCGCCACGGCGTTCAGCCCGACGGACGTATCGGCGATCAGGCCCTGGGCGAAGCTCATGATGATGACCGAGGAAGCCATCTCGCTGGTGGTCGCGATTCTCGTGGTCTCCAGGGCCGTGAACATCTTGAAATAGCCGCGGAGATCGGAAATCTCATCCGTCATGAGTGGGGCACAGGAACCGGTTAAGCGCGACGGTGGAATCTGGCCACTTGAATTCAACCTGCTGGGGGCCATCGTGACATCGTCGTACTACGAGATCCGCGTAGCCGGTGTTCTGCCGCCCGAGATTCTGCTCGACTTCGACCGCCTCAATGCCGCGGTCGAGCCGGTCGGCACCATCGTGCACGGGCGGCTCCGGGACCAGGCTGCGCTGCAGGGGCTGCTGGCCCGGCTGGAGACCTTCGGCATCCAGATTCTGGAGGTGCGCCGCCGCTACGAGAATGATCCGCCGGCCGACGACGGCCGATCGTGATTCATGGTGATGATCACGTCGCTAGCCGCCGCGCTCGGGTTGCTGATGATCCTGCTGAAGGACGTTGCTCTCATCCATCTGCACTGATGCGTCGGCCATCCGTACCGGCGTGGCGATCGAGTACGAAGCGCCCGGAGTTCACCAGGCAAGAGGCGATGACGGCGAGGGCCGTGGCCATCTGGCCACGGCCCTCGGAATGGCGACTACGGGCTTCAGGATCTAAGCCATCGCCGCGACTGGCCGCTACCGGCGGCGGGAGACGCGGCGTGCGGTACGCCGTCCGGTGCGTCGCGCTACTCTACGTGATCCGAACATCTGAGCCTCCTCGTGTGGGGTTATCTCATGGTTTGCCCGGCGCGGCCGAGGACGTCTCGAGTTCGTGCAGTTCCTTCGCCTCTTCCGCGGCCATGAGCCCGATCCCCACCAGGTCGAGCGGGCTGATGAAGCCGTCGCTGATGCGGAAGCCACCAGCACGGACCACGGCATCGCGAATCGGCACTGCCCAGTGGTGCTCGATCAAGATCAGTGCCGCCGCCGAGTCGTTCGGGATGTCTTCCAGCACATCCCACGCTTCTTCCTCGGTAAACACGTGCACGCCGCCATCGGCGGCCACCTCCTCCGCGCCCGCGACCGCGCCCGCCTCGATGCCCTCTTCACCCTCGATGCCCAGGCCGATCAGCGCGCCGATCTTGGTGCCGTATTCGATCGCCTCAGACTCGGACAGGTTGCTGAGGTGTTCCACCGCCAGCTCGCCGTCGGCGTCCTTGTAGACGGCCAGCGAGTCAATCACCCGCACCGTGTCGCTTTCCCTGAGCCGCTCCAGTTCAGCGATGATCTCGCCGTGGAAGTCGGGATGCCGAAATCCCAGCACGATCAGCTGTACGGGCCCGATTGCCATAATCCTGCCTCCAGGTGACGTGAATCCGATCTGGATAAACCCCTATCCGCAGCATCTGACCGGAACGGGCTGGCGTGCATCACCCCGTGCGGGTGAGGCGTCCCATCGCGGACGTGGTGGCGCCGCGGGATCATCCCTGCGGGGCGATGCCGGCCGGCTGTCCAGAACAGATGATGGAGGCCGAGCTGCCACTGACCGCCAGGCCGGCTAGCGCGGGCTTAGCAGCACCACGACGGAGCGAGGGCCGACGGTGACGTGATCGCCGGCGTAACGTGCCGCCGCGGACCCAGCCGGGGACGCTGGATCAAAGGTGTCGATCTCGACCCGCCAGCCCGCCTCGGGCCTGGTGGCAGGCAGGACGAATTCCAGCGGATCCCACCAGGCGTTCACCAGGACCAGGAAGTCGTCGTCGAGCAACCACGTGCCGTCGGCGGCCCGGTCGGGGTCGTCGGATCCGTCCAGGTAGAGCGCGATCGCCAGGGCGTTCGGGTCTGACCAGCTGGCAGCGGTCATCTCGGTGCCCGCCGGGGTAAACCAGCGCAGCTCGGCCGCTTCGGCGCCGGCCAGGAACCGGTTGCGGCGCAACACCGGGTGCGCCCGGCGCAACCCGATCAGCCGCCTGGTGAAATCCAGCAGGCCAGTGTCGGGCCGCGACCAGTCGAACCAGGTGATCTCGTTGTCCTGGCAGTAGGCGTTCGTCGGTCGGTCCTTCCGCGCCGCAGTTCCACGAGCGGTTGTCGTCGGTCCCGTCGTGGTTGGCTTCCCCGTTGGCCTCGTTGTGCTTGGCGTCGTAGGAGACCAGGTCGTGCAGGGTGAAACCGTCGTGCACGGTGATCAGGTTCACCGATGCGGTCGGGCGGCGGCGCGCGCGGGCGTACATGTCCGACGACCCGCAGAACCGGGCCGCGAACTGGCCGAGGCCGACCGGATGGCTGCGCCAGAAGTCGCGCATGGTGTCGCGGTACTTTCCGTTCCATTCCCGCCAGACCGGCGGGAACCGGCCGAGGTCGTAGCTGTCCATCTGCCCGACGTCCCATGGTTCGGCGATCAGCTTCGCGCGCGACACCACGGGGTCCTGGGAGACCAGGTCGAAGAAGGCCGAACGCATCTCGAACTCGCCCTCCTGCCGGGCGAGGGCCGGAGCCAGGTCGAACCGGAAGCCGTCGACGTGCATGTCCGTCAGCCAGTAGCGCAGCGAATCCATGATCAGCTGCAGTGTGACGGGGTCACCTGCGTTGAGTGAATTGCCGCAGCCGGTCGTGTCGATGTAGTGGCGCGGGTCGCTGCCGTCCAGGCGGTAGTACGCGGGGTTGTCCAGGCCCCGGTAGCAGAGGGTCGGGCCGAGATCATTGCCCTCCGCCGTGTGGTTGAACACCACGTCGAGCAGCACCTCGATCCCGGCCGCGTGCAGCGCGTCCACCATCGCCTTGAACTCGGTGACCTGGCCGTGGGGGTGCCCGGCCCGGACTGCGGCCGAATAAGCCTGGCTGGGTGCGAAATACCCGATCGTGTTATATCCCCAGTAGTTCGTGAGCCCTCGCTGCACCAGGAACGCCTCGGGGATGCTCTCGTGCACCGGCAGCAGTTCGACGGCGGTCACGCCGAGGTCGACGAGATGCGCGATGGCCGCTTCGTGGCCCAGGCCGGCGAAGGTCCCGCGCAGCTCAGCCGGAATCCCGGGATGGCGCATGGTGAAGCCCTTGACGTGCACCTCGTAGATGACCGTGTCTGCGTAGGAGTGAATCCAGTTCGCCCTGTCCAGCCGTCGGACTGGCTCACCGGCCACCACCAGGCTGCGCGGCACGCTGGCCGCGGAGTCCGCGTCGCTCGGCGCGTCCTGGTTGCCGGCCGAGTATCCAAGCACCGCCGGGCCGAACGCGACGGTCCCGCTCAGGGCCCGCGCATAGGGGTCAAGCAGCAGCTTGGCCGGATTACAGCGCACCCCCCGGGCCGGAGCGTAGGGACCCGTCGCCCGGTATCCGTACGCCTGCCCCGCCGTGACCCCCGGCACGAAAGCATGCCAGACGCCGGCGTCGTAGTCCCGCATGGGAATCTGCGTCTCGGCGCCTGCCCGGTCGAACAGGCAGAGGATCATCCCGTCGGCGGCACCGGAGGCTACGGCGAAATTCGTCCCGGTGGGGGAGACCGTCGCCCCCAGCGGGAAGTGGCTACCGGGCAGCGTCTCGATGGCCATCATGGCGGTAGCGGTCACGACGTGACCTCCCGTTCGATGAGCCGTACTATGTCGCCGACCGAGCTGACCTCGCCGTGGCGGCGGCGGATGATGTCAGCGATCACCCCGGTCCAGCCGGTCTGGTGGAACGCGCCGATGGCGGCGCCGTTGTCGCCGTGGAAGTACTCGCTGAAGATCAGGTTGTCGTGCCAGGCGGGATCGGCCTGCAGCCGTTCGGTCCCGCCGAAGCAGGGCCGCCGCCCGTCCGGCCCGCGGGTGAAGATCGAGATGAGCCGGTCCTGCAGGTCCGCCGCCACCCGGTCCAGGGTCAGCTGCCGGCCGGAACCGGTCGGGTACTCGATGGTGAAGTCGTCGCCGAAGAACCGGTGGTACCGCTCCAGCACGGTGATCACCAGGTAGTTGAGCGGAAACCAGATCGGGCCACGCCAGTTGGAGTTCCCGCCGAACATGGCCGTGCTGGACTCGGCGGGCTCGTAGTCAATGCTGGCCTGGACGCCCTCGACGTCGATCACGTAGGGATGCTCGCGGTGGTACGCGGACAGAGCACGCAGGCCGCGCGGGGACAAGAACTCCGCCTCGTCGAACAGCCTGGCCAGCAGCCGCTCCAGCCGGTCCGGGCCGGCCAGGGACAGCAGCAGCCGTTGGTCGCCCGGCTGGCCGCGCAGCACGCCGGCCTCCCGCAGCTTGTCCGGGTCGGACAGTCCCTCGAGGCTCAGGAAGTCCGCGAACTGCTTGCCCAGCACCAGCGCGTTCCGCAGGTCCTCTTCCTCTACGACCACGGCGGCCAGCGCCGGGATGATGCTCACCATAGAGCGGACCTTGACCGGCACCGACTCCCCGGATGGGGTGATGAGCCGGTCGTAGAACATCCCGTCGGCGTCGTCCCACAGGCCCTGGCCGGCCAGGGCGTCGCGGATGGCAGCGAAGTGCTCGAGGAACTTCAGCACGAGGTCCGAGGCCGGCCGCTCGCCGGACCGGTTCAGCACGGTGGCGATGGCGCCCAGGGCGATCGCGTAGAAGCCCATCCAGCCGGTGGCGTCGGACTGTTCCAGGATGCCGCCGACCGGCAGGTGCGAGCGGTCCAGGGGGCCGATGTTGTCCAGGCCGAGGAACCCGCCCTCGAACACGTTGTTGCCCTGTGCGTCCTCCCGGTTCACCCACCAGGTGAAGTTGACCAGCAGCTTGTCGAAGACGCGGGACAGGAACCCGAGGTCGCGGCCGCCGTCGACGGCGAAGACCTCGAGCGCGGCCCACGCCTGCACCGGCGGGTTGACGTCGGAGAAGTCCCATTCGTAGGCCGGCAGCGCCCCGTTGGGGTGCTGGAACCATTCCCGGCACAGCAGGATCAGCTGGTACTTGGCAAACGCCGGGTCGACGTGGGCCAGCGCCACGCAGTGGAAGGCCAGGTCCCAGGCGGCGAACCAGGGGTACTCCCACTTGTCCGGCATCGACATGATGTCGAACGCGTT
>WNGJ01009451.1_pt1 | contig 11932 bp, 11 predicted proteins | sample 5400611 | NCBI WGS metagenome assembly WNGJ01 (sample SAMN13153375, study PRJNA577476) | soil metagenome | isolation source: 40 cm soil or saprolite under Garry oak tree replicate 1 | place: USA:California | collected 2016-06-15 | reverse complement strand
CTGGCGTAATAGCTTTTTAGAGATCTATCCGTCTCGAATGTCTTACTCAAATCTACCAGGTCTGGTCGCAGGAACATGAGCAGTGATGTTTCACCTCCGGCAGCATGTTCATGTGGGTAGTGTACGTCTGGAACCACCTCTTGATCAGTAAGCATCAGCCATTTCATCTCTGGATTGTGCGCGAGGAACTGCTGGCCGCTCGTGAGTATCGCGGCGAGGGTATCGCCTGACCAGTGACCGCTCACGACGAGAATGGCGCGGAACCTGCGTCGTCGCATAGTCTCGTAGATATCCAGGAGCAGGTTGAGGTAGGTGGTGGGCCGCAGCCAGAACATATTGCCCGGAACGTGATAGCGTTCGCCTTTCTCAACGCCTCCCGTGAGATACTTTCCGTCCTCAAGGTCCTCACGATAGTCTGTTGCCCAATACAAGGGAGGGACAACGACGCCCCCCGATAGTTGAGCCGCACGGATACAGATTGCGTGAGCTTTGATAGTGTCGAGCCCGAGGACATTATGTTCACCATGCCACTCCAACACCCCTAGGGGCAGATAGCAAATAGGCGCTTCCGCTATGGCTTGCGCCAGCTCCCAGGGAAACATTTCTTCGAATTGGACTTTCATCCTTGCTCCTATGCGCTCATTCGCTTGCTCAGGTTTCCCTGGAGCATCAAACGCTGTGTAATGGGTAATATGCGGAGGGATGAGGGCAGTCGAGGTACAACTGCGCGCAATGTGCGTGTCGACAGTTCAAAGGCTCGTTGCTGCCGGGCGCTCCATTCAAGGTCGTAAATTTCACGGATGGGCTGGGGCAGGAGCGCAGTAGTAAACTGGGCATTCAAGTGTAAGAAGGGACGCAGAATGGATGGAATACGTGGAAAAAGCACATGTTGGGCCAGCTGGCGTGATTGAGGCGTCGCTGCCAGGCGATTACTATACACCATATCATTGACATACTGGCGAAGATCTTGCACCGTGCCAGGCATATAAACGGGGGATAGTCCAAGCAAGTGCGCTAATGTCTTCGACTCCTGGTAATACTGCTCCTGCTCTAGCAAGCTGAGGGGGCCGATAAAAATGGGATAAGTAAATAAGATGGTATCGATCAGGGTAGCATGAACCCAGAGCAATAATTCGGGATCGCGCGCTCTATAGAGGGTACCGCTGCTATAGGCTCCAGCTGAATCGTTCAGTTTGCCGTGGACGTGTGTGTGGAGGCGGTTTATGGTGCGGGCGGCGTCCCGAGCTGTGGCGACGGAACCGAAGGTGAGCAACTGGCCCAGCACAAAAGTATGTTCTGTGCGGGCAAAAGGATCGGTCATATAGCTACTGTGTTCGCTTACCCCCATAGCGACAAGGGGATGAGCTATTTGCATCAGGACTGCGCGCGTACCGCCGAGGGTAATTACTGTTTCACTGGCGATCTTCCACGTCGCGCTACCCGGGCCATAGTAACCATGATCCTGCATTTGTTACCAACCGTTCTATTACTCAGTTGTGTCTTTAACCTCGTTGTTGGGCAGCGATCTTTGCCAACCTCTGCTGAAAAGCCTCACCGGAGAGTTGTTCTGCTTTATCCGGGTCCTCTTTCATAATCTGGAGTATGGTGGCAATGTCGGGGTTGGGAGCCAGGGTTAAGTCACGGCGGTCTTCCGTCACCGCCTGGAGTATTTCCGTTGCGACCTGGTCTGCGGTGAGTAAGGCCTGCACGTTCAATAATTGCGTGGCGTCCTCTTCCTCGTGAATCATAGGAGTATCTACCCAGGCGGGATAGACGGTGGTCACGCCAATACCACTGCCGTGTAGTTCAGCCCGCAACGCTATTGAGAATCCCCGTATGGCCCATTTGGATGCGCAATAGCCGGTGAGCATGGGCGCACCAAGTTTGCCCGCGACAGAACTGAGAAAAACGAAATGGCCAGACTGCTGCTGGCGCATTGTGGGAAGTGCGGCTTGTACACAATGATACGTTCCCATGAAGTTAATATTCATCATCGTCTGCATCTCAGCCGACGTAAAGAGGTCGATGGGGCCTCCGCGTCCAACACCTGCACATGTTACTACGAGGTTGATACGCCCAAAGGTTTCGGTAGCTTTTCGCATCAGCGCCTGTACCTGCTGCTCGTTCGTGACATCCGTTGGGATACTTGAGATGTTGCCTATTGCTTCAGGATTGCGTAGCCTCGTTTGCTCTTCTGCTTGCCGCAGTCCCTGCTGATTGATATCTGCCAGGACAACATGTGCGCCTCTTGCATGCAACGCCTGTGCAGTTGCCAGGCCGATGCCGCTCGCACCTCCCGTAATAACAGCAACTGCTCCTTCGAAGTTTTTCAATGCCATTTCTGTGCGGCTCCTCTCAAAAAAAATGCCAAGCGGTATACATTAAGTATATCATTCGCTTTGCTGAACTGGCTACATTACCAGGCATGAGATTGATGAATTGGCCTGAGAGGCCCCTTGATTTTCTGTTTCTCCCCATAGTCTGAGTAGCGCATCAGTTCAGCTTGCTTAACTGCGCTATTTTATGTTATGCTTCTTCCAGCGTTTGTTTGTTCTTTGTTTTTTCTAATGGGTTTTAACCAAGTAAATCGGATACCGGAACATCCCTGATGGCCGATCAATCGGCGGTGGGCACGATAAATCGGCCCCTACTGTAGAGTCGGATGATTGTGTGAGAGCCGATGATTGTGTGAAAAGTCATGTGAAAGAAGCTATGGCAAGCAGGACGTGAAGAGGTCCCGTTGACTCCCAGCTGTATAGTTCAGTTGCAACGAGGACATTAAGCGAAGCTCTCTAATTGTTATGATGCATCAAATGTACACAGCGAGTTGTACCTGATGCCAGGAGCGCAAAGGAGTTACTGTAATGGCACGTGTCCAATTTGACCATGTCTACAAGCGATTCAACAAAGTCGAGGTCGTACATGATATCAGCCTCGATATCCTGGACAAAGAGTTTCTTGTCCTGGTCGGACCCTCAGGTTGTGGAAAGAGTACCTTACTACGTATGGTAGCCGGTCTGGAGGACCTATCCGAAGGCGAAATCTTAATTGGTGATAGGGTCGTGAATGGAGTTGCTCCTAAAGATCGCGACATTGCTATGGTGTTCCAGAACTATGCACTCTATCCCCACATGAGCGTCTTTGATAACATGGCCTTTAGCCTCAAGTTACGCCACTTCCCCAAAGATCAGATCAAGAAACGGGTTGAGGAGGCCGGTGAAATTCTCAACCTCACTCCCTTCCTGAAGCGAAAGCCCAAGGAACTCTCCGGTGGCCAGCGCCAGCGCGTCGCGCTTGGTCGCGCAATTGTACGTGAACCACAGGTCTTCCTGATGGACGAGCCTCTCTCCAACTTGGATGCGAAATTGCGCGTCGAGACACGTGCAAACATAACCAAGCTTCACCAGCGCATTCAGACGACGATTATTTATGTGACGCACGACCAGACTGAGGCTATGACGATGGGGAGCCGCATTGCCGTGCTCAATGGCGGTATCATCCAGCAGCTTGGTGCGCCACAGGAACTCTACGATCATCCTTCGAACCTCTTTGTTGCAGGTTTCATTGGCTCACCGTCAATGAACTTTTTCCCCGGGGCGAAGGTTATCACTGAAGGTGATAGCACCAGGGTCGTGCTTGATAACATAGGCCAGGTTGATGTGCCGCCTCTTTATAAGGAGCAGGCACGAGCGGCAGCGGGGAAAAATCTCACCTTCGGCTTGAGGCCTGAGAGCCTTGAGGATCAGGCTCTTCTCGCGCCAGAATTAAGAGGTTCCGCCATCGATGGTACTGTAGATGTTGTCGAGAATTTGGGAAGCGAACTGCTGGTGTATTTGACCAGTGGCGGCAAGACAATCCTTGCGCGGCTCAATCCACGTTCCGAAGCGAGTGTAGGCGGCAAGATGAAGTTGCACGTCGAGAACGAGCATATCCACCTGTTTGACTCGGATAGTGGAGAAGCCTACTTCTAGATATTCAGCACAGCATAACAAGAGGCTGGTCCGGGCTTTGCTCGAACTGGCCTCTTTTAGTCTCGCTTGTACTATTGCTGAGTTTGTTGCGGGGGCATTTGTTGTGGCGGCATCTCCTGAGGGTACTGTACTTGTGGTTGCTCATATTGAGGTTGTGGCTGCGGGGGTTGCTGGTATTGTTGCGGTGGCGTTTGCGATGGATACTGGTGTTGTTGCCCTCCCTCTTGATACGTTTCTTGTGTTTGAGGCGGAGTATAGCCTGGATAGCCCTGCTGATAGGTTGGTTGAGGTGGTTGGTAAGGTTGATATGTTTGGGGTGGCTGCTGGTTACTCAAGGAGGCTAATCCGAAAATGCCCATGCCCATGATGGCAGCCATAATTGGTGCCCGCAGCGCACCGAGGATGATGGAGACGCCACAAACGACCAGAATCCACGGCCAGAATCCTATTACAAAGCATAGGGCCAGCCCCATCAACCACACAAAGCCTTGAAGGCCGCCATAGAGTCCATTGGGTCGTAGGGAGCTTGCGGAACCAATGAGTGAAGTGAAGGCCAATGTGATAAACAATATGGGTAAGAATGGGCCTACAAAAAAGGCGATTGCCAGGCCGATCAAAAAAATGCCTCCACTTATGCCACTCAGCATGGTACGCGGACGTCGTCGGTACATGAGAAGTTTCTCCTTTAGAAGGATAGAATATAAAGTACCTATCATAGCTCAAGCTTTATTATATGATATCCTTATTCCTTTTTGTATCTGTCTCACATGGAGCCAGATAGTGTGCAACTACAATTGCATATCGATCAGGGCCCTGCGAATACCATGTAGTGCCGTTTGAATATCCTCGGTATCCAGGCCATAGTGGGTCACCGCCCGGATGGTACCTTCTCCCATTGTACCCATCAATACGCCGTATTGCTGCGCTTTTGCCAGGAATTGCAAGGTCTCTTCATGTGTTAGCGGTTGCTGCGCGTTGCGCACTGAAAAAATGACGATGTTGGTGACAACGCTTTCAACGTCGATCGCAATCTGGGGGTAATCTGCCAGCCCGTGTGCGAGTTGTTTGCAGTGTTCATGGTCCTCGACAAGCCTATCAACCATCTGTTCCAGCGCTACAATACCGGCCGCGGCGATTACACCGGCCTGTCGCATACCGCCGCCTAATAATTTGCGCATACGGTGTACTTTATGAATAAACTCTCGACTGCCCACGACCATTGAGCCGACGGGGGCACTCAGCCCCTTCGAGAGGCAAAACATCATCGAGTCTACCCTCTGTGCCAGGGCACTCACCGGGAGGCCAAGGGCGGTTGCCGCATTAAAAATACGGGCGCCGTCCATGTGCACTTTCATGTTCTGCGCGTGTGCCAGGTCGGTGAGTGCTGCGATCTGTTCCAAATTTAAAATCGTACCGCCGCAGCGATTGTGTGTGTTCTCGATACAAAGCAAAGCCGTCGGGGCAGCGTGTTCGTCGCTGCCGTCAGAGATACCTGTCTCGATTTTGTGCAGGTCGAGCATGCCGTGCTCATTCGTAGGGATGATATACATAGGGGAACCACCTAGTGTTGAAGCACCACCAACTTCGTAGCGGTATATATGCGATTGGTCACCAACCATTACCGCTTCGCCGCGTCCAGCGTGGGCCAGCACCGAGGCAGTATTGCCCATGGTCCCGGTGGGCACAAAGAGAGCTGCCTCCTTGCCAGTGCGCTCTGCCGCGAGTTCTTGTAAGCGATTGATAGTGGGATCTTCGCCATAGACGTCATCTCCAACCTCGGCGCGGTACATGGCCTCGCGCATGGCAGGCGATGGCAATGTGACGGTATCGCTACGCAGATCGATGATCATAAAAATACTCCTTTGATTGATTTTCTGATAATGCCATGCTCACACATTGTGCTATAACCGCCGTTATGCATGAACATTACACCGAGGTCGGCTTCGGGTGCTACCAGCGAGGTGATGATGCAACCGTACATCGCAACGCAATACACGTTTTACTCCTGGGTGGTATAATCTACTGCCCACTTATTTTACCACTTTCTTCTTTCAGCGTTATTACACCATAAGATATCTTGGCATAGGAGGAAGAGCATGGAACTGAACTGGAAGCGGTATCAACCTGCAGGAAATGCCACAGTAATTACCACCATAGATGCCCATGCAGCCGGCGAGCCTTTGCGCATCATAACAGGAGGTCTACCCGAATTGCAGGGTGACACGATACTGGAGCGCCGCCGCCATATGCAACTGCACTTCGACCACATTCGGCACGCCTTAATGTGGGAGCCGCGAGGTCATCGAGACATGTATGGATGTGTGTTGACCCAGCCGGTGACGCCCGAGGCTGATCTGGGTGTCCTGTTCATGCATAACGAGGGATATAGCACGATGTGTGGACATGGGGTGATTGCGCTGGTGACCACGCTCTTGAAGACGGGCGCATTACCAGCGAAGGGCCAGCATACTCCCGTCAACCTTGACACTCCCGCAGGACTGGTACGTGCTACTGCTCACCTCGATAATAGGGGGCATGTAGAAAATGTGTCGTTCCTGAACGTGCCTTCGTTCTTGTACGCCAGCGATGTTGAACTAGAGGTACCTGCATATGGACGTCTGACCGTAGATGTCGCCTTCGGCGGTGCATTCTATGCTTTTATACCTGCTGCACAGTTAGGGCTGAGCGTTACGCCGGAACAGGCGAATCGACTTGCTGTGGCAGGCGATATGATTACAAAGGCAGTCAATATAGCTCTACAAGTCAGGCATCCTCTTGAAGAGGACCTGGGCTTTCTGTATGGCACAATTTTCACCGGGCCGCCTGAAGACCCGGCCCATCATAGTCGTAACGTCTGCATCTTTGCCAACGCCGAGGTGGATCGCTCGCCCACAGGGACGGGTGTTTCTGGCCGCGTGGCTTTGCATTATGCGAAGGGCGAAATAACTGATGGTCAGCAAATCATTATTGAGAGTATTTTAGGGGTCGCTAGCATGTTCAGTGGGCGAGTAGCCGGTCATGTACAGGTTGGGCCATATCAAGCGGTAGTACCCGAAATAAGCGGAAGGGCATTCATCACAGGGCGACATGAGTTTGTTATTGACCCAAGCGATGAACTGGGACGAGGGTTCTTGCTCTCTTGAGCTTGCTTGCCTGTCTATGTTCTTGCCTTATCATAACTCCCCACATATGCGCACTCAATAAACAACGTACATTTTTCACACGCTGGTCGTTGCGCGTGGCAGATCTGCCGCCCGTGCCGGATGAGGTTTACATGGAGCGTGTAAATCCACTCTGGTGGGGTGATCCCGGCGAAAACGTCGTGGGCCTGGTCTGCGTTGACTTTCGGGCCGATCAACCCCAGCCGTTTACTGACGCGGTGGACATGGGTATCACCCCATGAAGATAGAGTTGGCGAATTCAAAAATGAGCCTGATGGTGAGCTTACAAGCAAGAAGTTCCAAGCTCAAAAACTGAATTCGCCACCACTCTCCACCTGCCGGTGAGCCCGGAGTGAGGCTCACCGGCAGGTGGAGGGTGGTGGGTCAATCTCTGATGCCAAAGAGCTTCGCCGATCTCCTTCAACAACGGCTTGCCAAGAAGACATCATTTCTCAATGACTCCTGAATTCCGCGAAGTTCCAGGGACACCATATTGTTCTGGGTGAATGAGGTTATCAGCCGTATTGAACCTGCGGAGGATCTCTAAACTGTCAAAAGAACTGTCAACAGAGACATTTCGTAGCTCTGGGTAATCATTCAAGCAAGGCGGTAAGCCGATGAATGGTATTTTCAAGAAATCGGTGAGCTAGAGGAGTATGTTCCATCACTGTGAGACGTATCAAGCACAAGAACCGCAGAACCGCTCTCAGGGGTGCAGTCCAAACTATTTGGGGTTTGCCCATGGTTGGAACAGAAAGTCGGAATAGGAATCTAGCTAAAATGGGTAGTCGGCCTATGGGCCTTTGAGTATGAACGGACCGGAATGGACAGAATACTAGGAAGAGATCCCCTCAATTCAAACGGTATCGAGTAATTTCTCTAGTCGATCGTACATCACCTGTTCGAGATCAGTCGGGTAGGCTATTCCGTATCCTCGTGTCAAGGGAACAGCCAGTTCCCAGATATTTGGAGATAAGGAATTAAGTAGGAGCATCAGGGGAAGACGGCTTGGCTAAGGCAGGCAGGAGACTCTCTCGCGGAGCAGAACCAAGCACGTCGAGCACCTCTTCCAACGAGAGGTACAGCTATTGGAGATGGTGGATAATTCGAACAACCTCCGCAAATCCCCTTTGGACTGGTTTTTTCGTCAGTGGGCAGTCCGGACGGACATCTCACCCTGGAGTGAAGCCCCCTCCGACTTCTTCTGCTGGCATATTCACCAACTTCTTCGCGACATGACACGCCAACCGCATCTGGCTTCGGTGGCTCTCAAGCGGAAACCTTTGGCAATGGGTATGAAAGCACCTCGCGCGCCGTCCATCGTCGATGGGTTCTGCTGGCTGCCAGAGCTTCCGTACGCTGGAGGTCTCGTTGCGCCATTAGCTTGCCACCTCGTTCTCGTGGCTGCACGAGCGCCACTCGGAGCGATTCGTGAGGACGCACAAAATGAGAAGAGGCACGCCACCACTCAAGGTGGGCCAGAAGCTGTGGAGCCTGTTGAGAGGTGGCCCAGCTTCGACGTGCCAGCGCCGCTATTGCGTGACGGACCGTCAGTGGAGCCCGTTCAATATAGGCGGTGTTTAACCTCCCAGAGAAGCCCAATCCCTGTAAGGCCGCTTTGAGAGCGTCCTCTGTCCCCAGACGCATCACGTGCGTGACTCGCGTCAGCTTGCGCCGTCGGTAGCATTTCTCCACCTGGCCGTAGATCAGGCTTGGCTCGACCTGCCATTGGCGCACGTTGCGCCCTCGACGACCCACTTGAAGCCACTGACCAAAGTGGGCCGTCAGCGCAGAGAAGGAGAGATTGAGCCCGTCACTCGTGAAAAGTGGGAGACAGAAAGGCGGCCAGGAGCTGTCGTAGGGAGTGGATCACGGTTTGGGCCGCGTTTTGCGTGCGGAGACCGAGATGGAGGACAGGAAGAAGCGCGCGTCCAGGGGTCGATGGCCAGCCAGAGCCATAGGACGTGGGTGTTGCTGCGCAGCCTCGTCCGCAGTTCGTCCAACTGGAGATACGGAAGCTGGAGACGGCAGAAGAAGCGCTCGTGCAGGGTTTGTGCGTGCTCCCCAGCACGAGTCAGCCAGAGGTACAGCCATAGGACATGGTGGATAAATCAATCAACCCCCTGCGAACCCTGTGCTGGCTACTTGAGACATCTGTTCATAAAATTGGAGATGTGCGCCAGCATAATTTCTCTTGCCTCTCATCTTGCCTTCACGAAGAGAGGCTCCTGCCAAGAAGATCGAGAACAGGCAAGTGCCTGCTCATTAAACACTCATGCATCTCTCTCGGCAACCAAGCAGAGGGATGACGTGTTCTCCTCGTCTGTGAAGAGAAAACAGGGCAGGGAACGCTCGAATACCCTCTCCATTTGGCCCGGCCATTTCGCGGTGCCACATGAGCTTCATTCGCCAAGGGCAAACGCGCTTTCCAAGGTTTATGCAGCTCTTTGGTAATCGTGGTGTAACCCACCCAGCACAGGAACGCAGATTACCCTGTTCTGCTGATCAGGTGGAGGAACACAGGGCATCAACGGTTCCGGAATCTGCTGCTGGATTCCTTGGTGTGGTCGCGCTTGATTGAAGTACACGATATATGCTTTGAGGAGCCGATAGAGCTGCTTCTCCTGGAAGATCAGGAAGTGATCCAGGCATTCTCGCCTGACGCTTCCCAGAAAACGTTCACAGATGGCATTCGCGAGGGCGCGTTCGATACGGGGTTCGAAGCACCTTGATGCCACTCGTGGAGGCCACGTGCGCAAAATCCGGCCCGAATTTGCGATCATTATCCCGAATCAGATAGCGTGGCCCTTCTCCATACGGTGTCGCTTCCCGTAGTTGTTGCGCAACCCAGGGATCGGTCGGAGATCGGGTCACATATACGTGGATGACCTTGCGCGACGGCAGCTCAATGATGAAAAAGGCAAAAAGCGGACGGAAGAAGAGATCGGTCACCTGCAAAAAAATCACCGGTCCACATCCCTGCCGTATGATTACGCAGGAATGTTTTCCAATTCTGTCCACGGGCTCGTTTGGGACGAATCTGCTTCATGTACTTTTGGATAGTTCGATTGCTCACCCGAATATCCAGCTTGAGAAGTTCCCCACGGCGCTCCGCTCCCCAAAGCCGATTGTTTGCTGCCATCTGCTTGATCAAGCTAATCGTCTCAAGCGAAAGCCTCAGCTTTCTTGAGTGCGCCTCGGCTTTGTGCTACCAGAACAGGCGAAAGAGCTCACGATGCCAACGCAGGAGGGTCTCCGGCTGGACGAGGAAAAGCGCTTGTTTCCAGGTCCGAACTATGCTGGCCAGGAGCACCAGGAGAAGCCGGTCCGTCTTCTGGTATGCTGGTCGCTTGACTTGACGGCTCAGGATGATAAGTTGTTGTCGTAAGAGGGCGTTTTCTGCGATCAGTTGGGATTTCCCTCTGGCAAGGTCAGCGAGCGTGCCGAGCAGAAGGGAGATCGTCGGTGGTTTGATCCACCGCAAAACACGTGCTTGGAGCGCGTGAAAGCAGAGACAGGCGCATTGCTTGATCGCGAGAAACACATACAGCACGAATGGAACCTCTTCTTTGTGAATAGAGACGTATAGCCAGAGATACGGGAAGCATGGCTCTCGTTCATTGTACTCGCATCTCACCTGCTTCGGCAAGGAGGTATGTTCTACCATGCGTAACCGGCCGACTTCTTGGCCGGATGTCCCCATGGAGCTCGCACAAGTTGTCCAGACAAAAACTTCTCCTAGTCAAAAGGCTCTCTTATGCTGGTCATGTGGGAGGTTTCTTCCTCAGCAGCTCTCTTTTTTTAGAATGGACATTCTATGTAGCCAGCACACGCGTAAGAGCAGAATAGATCTCGTTCATTGTACTCGCATCTCACATGCTTCAGCAAGGAAACTTGATCAATCATGCACACCATGCCGATTTTTTCGAACGGATATCCTAAGTAGCCAGCACAATGGGGTAACGCAGGGGTCGTCCATGTCTCGCTTTGGCCCCGGGACCAACACAGGACGATGAGCGACGTCCTTGCTGGGAGATTGTCGACTTTATCGAAGTTTTGGCCTGGTCCTTTTCGTCTGTTTGCGCCATCGGTGACGTTGCTCCAGATGGAACCTGTATGATTGGACATCGCTTTGTCATCCTCCTTTTCTCTTCTCAACGAAAGGACTGATTTCCCAATACTGGCTTGAAGGAGGTATGGGTGTCAGCATTATAGTATGCTGACACCCATACCTCCTCTCGCCTCTCGACAACAACCTCCTCTTGTGGGCACCCCTCCCCCCGCAAAGGGGCTTGCCGCCCCTTTGAACCCCGCTCAACGAAAAAGGGTCGGGGCGAGGGTTTTCCGCCATTTTCAATGAAATGCTGTACTTAGAGACATGTGGTAGGAAGAAAAGGTTCATATGCGTGAAGAGAGCCATTGCCTTCCAAAAATAGGATACTTGAGAAACACAACTCATACATCCGTAGACATACGGAGATCCTCTCTCAAATGTTGGCTCTCCCTGTGCTGACTACACGCGCCTATCCGTTCTCACATGAGAGAGGAAACTTCATGTGAGAAACGTTCATGGCATCTCTCTGAGAGAGAGCAAAGAAAAAGAACTGGGAGAGCCAACATGAACGCTCTTTTGAGAACGGATAAGCTAAGTAGCCAGCACAGGTATGACTACAACGAGGTTCGGGAATTGGGGAAGGTATTTGGCTATACTCTGCATATTCGAGCGAGAAAGGAAGAAGCACAAGCCCTCAAACGGCAAGTCGGCTTCAAGGCGAGACGATGGGTAGTAGAGCGCACACA
>WNGJ01036942.1_pt1 | contig 11933 bp, 10 predicted proteins | sample 5400611 | NCBI WGS metagenome assembly WNGJ01 (sample SAMN13153375, study PRJNA577476) | soil metagenome | isolation source: 40 cm soil or saprolite under Garry oak tree replicate 1 | place: USA:California | collected 2016-06-15 | reverse complement strand
GAGAGCTGGCTGCCGTCCTGATGCGTGATCGTAATACCGTTGTGCGTCGCGTCGGCCGTGCCGCGGATGACGGCCACAGGTTCACCGCCCCCGTTTTCGTACACCGCGACGTTAGCCGTGACCGATACCGGCGACTGGATCACGGACACCGTACCCGTGAGGTGCACGGTTTCACCGGCATACGTGTAGGTGAAGTCGATCGTGATCGTCGCCTCATTCGCGTTCGGCGTGTCCAGTTTCTCGTCGAGGTCGATGGTGACCGCCGGATTGTCGAGCGCCCAATGAACGACAGCGTGGACATCGGGATTGTCGGTCGCCAGGTTCGTCGCCGAGAAGGTCGCGTTGAAGTCGATGCGCCGCGTGCCGTCCGTGACGAACCCGACGGCGGTCGCGTCAAAGCTCGAGGCCGGAGAGCCGGTCACCGTTGCGCTCACCGTATAGTCGACGTAGGTCGTGCCGTTGGGCGGCGTCCCGTCCTTGACGATCACCTCGAGCTGGTTCGTGTTCCCCGAGCTCTGGTCGACGAGATCGACGTAGCCGACGGCGGTCAGGGGGCTCTCGACGACATGGCGTGTGATCGGGTCGATGGCGTAGAGGATGAGCCGCACGCCCGTGCTGGGGCCGGCCACGGCCGGACTGGGGTCCTCGGCATACGCGTGAGCGGTGACGTCCCAGACGTAGGTCTTCCCCCAGACCGTGGAGGGGATCACCTGGGCCGACAGCCGCCCGCCGAGGGCCGTGGCCGTCGTCCGGAAGGCGTGCAGGCGTGCCGGAGCATCGGCGTAGGGCTGGCGGGGTGTGTGCGGCGCGGCGACGCTCGTGGCGGCGAGCAGCGCGCCCGCGGGAGTTGAGGCCGCCACCGGCGATCCCGGCGCGCTATCTAGCGCACCGAAGCTCTGGAAGGCCGGCGAGCCGAAAACGCTGGAGACGGTCTGCAGATTCGAGCCGAGCTGCTGGGGATTGGAAAGCTGCGGGGCGGTGCTGTCCTTACAGGCGCTCACGACGAGCGCGGCGGCGCCGATGGCCCACCATGTGCGACGATATGCCGACATGCTGCGTCCTCCGGTGATGGCAGGGAAATGGACTGGGTCGGACAACCTACCGACGGGGGGCCACTAGGACTGTGACGCGGCGCACCGGGGGTGTGTGGCGGGCGCGCGCTACGAAATCACGCCGCCGCCGAGCAGGCGCCCGGCCGCGTCGTACAGCGCGCCCGATTGCCCGGGCGTGATGGCGCGCACCGGCTCGGCGAGCTCGAGCGCCAGCGTGTCGGCCGTGCACCGTGCAACCCGTGCCGGGACGGCCCGAGCGCGATAGCGGCATTGCACCAGGACATCGTCCCCGGGCCCCAGCGGATCGGCGAGCCAGTTGAGCTCGGTCAGCACGACGGCGTGGCCGAACAGCTCGTCGCCCGAGCCGATCACGACTTCGCGCGTCTCGGGGCGGATGGCGACCACGTACATCGGACGTCCGAAGCCCCCGGGGAGCCCCCGCCGCTGACCGATGGTGTAGCGCGCGAACCCGTGATGCTCGCCCACCACCTCGCCACCCACCGTGACGAGCGGGCCGGGCGCGAGCGCCGGGGCGTCGGTCGGCAGGCGGCGCTCGAGCACGCCGACGTAGTCGTCGTCCGGGACGAAGCAGATTTCTACCGACTCGGGCTTGTCGGCCGTGACGAGCCCGAGCCGTCGGGCCACGGTGCGCGTCTCCCGCTTGGTAAGCTCGCCCACCGGCGTGCGCAGCCGCGCCACGACGGCACGGTCGATCCCCCACAGAAAGTACGACTGGTCCTTCTGCGGGTCGCGGCCGCGGTACAGCGCAGCGTCGCGGGCGATCACGTAGTGCCCGGTCGCCACGGAGGCGCAGTCCAGCGCATCGGCGTGGTGCAGGAAATCGCGGAACTTGGTGAAGGAGTTGCAGCGGACGCACGGAATCGGCGTCCGCCCGCGCGCGTACTCCGCTACGAAGTCGTCGATCACGTCGCGGCCGAACCGCTCCTCGAGATTCACGACGTAGTGCGGAATGTCGAGCTTGTGGGCGACCAGCTGCGCGTCGGCGATGGAATCGAGCGAGCAGCAGGGGCGGTCGGGGACCGCATCACCGTAGCAAAACAGCTTCATCGTGGCGCCGATGACCTCGTACCCCGCCTCCACGAGCAACGCGGCCGCCACGGATGAATCCACGCCGCCGGACATCGCGACGAGAACGCGCTCCCTCACTGCACCCCTCCGCAATTACCGAGCCTCATCGATGCAGTACCGCGGACAGCTGCCGAACCTTGTCAACGATCTTCGGCAATGCACCGATGACCGTATCCACGTCCTCCGCCACGCTGTCCTTCCCGAACGAAAAGCGCAGCGCCGCCACGCCGAGCTCGCGCGGCACGCCCATCGCGCTGAGCACGTGCGACGGCTCCACCGCCCCGGTGCTGCAGGCCGACCCCGACGAGCAGGCAATGCCGGCGAGGTCGAGATGCATGAGCAGAGCTTCGGAGTCGGTCCCGGGGATCGCGACGTTGGCGACGTGGGGCGCGCGCTCGGCCCGCGTGCCGTTGATCACGGCGTCGGGCAGGACGTCGAGCAGCCGCCGCTCCAGCTCGTCGCGCAGCGCGCGCACCGTGGCGGCGAACGCCGCCTGCTCGCGGGCCGCGAGCTCCACCGCCCGCCCCAGTCCGATGATCCCCGGCACGTTCTCCGTGCCCGGCCGCAGCCCGAACTGCTGCCCGCCCCCGTGGATGATCGCTTCGACGGCGTGCCGGTCGCGCACGAGCAACGCGCCGATCCCCTTGGGGGCGCCGATCTTGTGGCCGGAGATGGTGACGAGGGTACAGCCGACGTCCTTGAGCGAGACCGGGACCTTGCCGAGCGCCTGAACGGCGTCCGTGTGGAAGGGGACCTCCGCCTCGCAACATCGCGCGGCGACCCGGGCGACCGGTTGAATCGTCCCGACCTCGTTGTTGACCCACATGACGCTCACGACCGCTACGCCGGACGCGAGGGCCCGCTCGACCGCCGCCTCTTCCACCACCCCGGACGCGTCGACGGGCAAGACGACCTCGTCGCCGCCCAGGTGCTGCACCGCGTGCTTCCACCACCCCGGACGCGTCGACGGGCAAGACGACCTCGTCGCCGCCCAGGTGCTGCACCGCGTGCGCGGCCGCCAGCACGGCCTTGTGCTCGGTCGCCGCCACCGCCACACGGAACGGGCCGCCGCGGTCGCGGGCCGCGAGCGCCGAGCCGATCACCGCCAGATTGTCCGCCTCCGTGCCGCCCGAGGTGAAGATCACCTGACCGGGCTCGACGCCCAGCGCCTCGGCGATCGTGCGCTTGGCCTCCTCCACGCCGGCACGTGCCGTGCGCCCGAACCGGTGGGCCGACGACGGGTTCCCGAAGGCGTCCTTGCCGAGGTACGGCAGCATCGCCTCCAGCACCTCGGGTCGCACCGGGGTCGTGGCGGCGTTGTCGAGATACACCAGGCGCTTGGCCATTGGCGGGGAATCTACCGACTACAGGGACTGCACGCCAAGCTGCAGGACGTCCTGCACTTCCAGCGTCTCGTGACAAAAGAATGGCTCGCCGTACGGGCGGCGAATGAGCGAGCCGTAGTGGGCCGACTGGACGCGGATCAGCTCGTACAGATCCTGACCCGTGGGATAGATCTCGCCGGCTGCCTTGGCCCCGTCGAACTGCGAGGCGTAGCACCGGATCGCCTGCATCTTCACGTCGAAGGTGGCCGAGATATCCACCACGAACGTCGGCTTCACGGGGTCTTCGCGGTACGCGAGCGCATACAGAATCTTGAAGGGCCGATGGGGATCACCCGCGCCGCCGTACTTGGCGAGGCCGGCCAGGTAGCAGGCGTCGCGCCCCAGCTCGGAGGCGATGCGATGATCCGGGTGCCGGCCGATGGGGAAGGGGAGTATCACGACACGCGGCCGGGTCGCCCGGACGAGCTCGACCACGCGGGCGCGCGACGGCTCGTCGTTTTGCAGGTGGGCGTCGGGGAGCTCCGCGTTGAGCCGCAGGTGTACGCCGAGCGCCCGCGCCGCGCGCTCCGCCTCCGCCGCCCGGGTGCCGGCATCGCCGCGCGTACCGGTCTCGCCCTGCGTCAGGTCGAGGATGCCGACGCGGTGGCCGGCGTGCGCGGCCTTCGCCAGCGTGCCGCCGCACGTCAGCTCGACGTCGTCGCGGTGCGCCGCGATCGCCAGCAAATCGACGCGCTGGTCACTCATAGCGGAGGGCCTCCACCGGATCCAGCCCCGCCGCCCGGTTGGCGGGCACGATGCCGAAGACCACGCCGACGAGAATCGACACGAGGGTCGCGACCGCGGCGCTCCACAGCGGAACGGTCGTCGAGAAGCGCAGCAGCGACTTGAGCAGCTCGCCCGCGGCGAGGCCGAACACGATGCCGATCACGCCGCCCACGAGCGTGAGCGTCGCGGCCTCGACGAGGAACTGCCACAGGATTTCCCGCCGCGTCGCCCCCACCGCTTTGCGGAGCCCGATCTCGCGCGTGCGGTCGGTGACGGAGACCATCATGATGGCCATGACCCCGATGCCGCCTACCATCAGCGCGATGCTCGAGAGCACGAGCATGACGAGGAAAAACGCGGCGGTGAGGCCGTCGAACACGCTCAGCACCTGGTCCGACGTCAGCAGGTCGAAGCTGTTGGGCTCGCCCACGCGGATGCCCCGCATGCGGCGCAGCTGCAGCGTGACCGCGTCCATCGCCCGGGGCACGCCGACGCCGTCCACCGGCCTCACGAGAATGATCAACCCGTTCACCTCGTCGAACTTGAAGTTGCGGCGCGCGGTTTCGAACGGTACGATGCCGGCGATCTCCGGGGCACCCGGCAGCTCGAAGATGTTGGTGGGTCGCTGGTAGACGCCGATCACCCTGAAGGGGCGGCCGCCGACCTTGATCAGCCGGCTCACCGGATCGAGCGGCCCGAACAGGCGGTCCACCGTGCGCTGCTCCACGATGATCGCCGGCGCCCCGGTCCGCTGCTCGGCGGGCGTGAACACCCGGCCGCGGGAGATGCCCCCGCCCAGGATCTCCATGAAGCGGTCGTCCGCGCCGAACAGCGCGAGGGTCTGGGTGCGGATGCCCCCGTACTCGAACCGATGGAACAGCTGCGTCCAGATCGCGGCGTAGTGGATCTCGGGGAGGCGCGCGATCGCCTCCGCCTCCGCCGGCTTGAGCACCGGACGTTGCCGGATCTCCCGGGGAAGGGCGTCGGGGTTGACCGGCGTTTGGCTGAAGAATCGCAGCACGCGGAACGTCGTGGGGCCGACGACCTCCAGGGTCTGGACGATCTGCTGGCGGAATCCCGAGACGATCGACGCCATGGCCATCACGGTCGCGATCCCGATCACGACACCGAGCACCGTGAGCCCCGAGCGAGCTTTGTTGGCCCGCAGCTGTTCGAGGGCGATCAGCCAGCCCTCGCCCACGGAGTGGAGCCTCATTCGGCCCGCAGCGCGGTGATCGGGTCGAGCCGTGCCGCGCGGGTCGCGGGATACACGCCGAACACCACGCCGACCGTGAGCCCCAGGCTCAGCGCCACCCCCACGGACCATGCGGTCACGCGCGCCGGCAGCGGCGTCGCCGCCGCCACCAGCCCGGCGAGCGCCATGCCGGCGGCGAGGCCGAGCACGCCCCCCACCAGCGCGAGGGTCACGGATTCGGCCAGGAACTGACGGCGGATGGCGCGCCGCGTCGCGCCCAGCGACTTGCGAATCCCGATCTCCCGCGTGCGCTCCGTCACGCTCATGAGCATGATATTCATGATCACGATGCCGCCGACCACGATGCCGATGGCCACCACCGCCGGCACGACCGTAAAGATGACGCGGGTGAGACTCTGCCAGAAGGAAATGAGCCCCTCCGCCGTGTCGACGCTGAAATCGTCATCCTGGCCCGGCCGCAGCCGGTGCGCGATCCGCATCGCTTCCTCGGCCCGGAGCATGGCCTCGGCCACCTGCTCCGCCGCCGGCATCTTGACGGAGATCACCGTGGTCTGGCGGCGCCCGTACAGCGCTTCGAACGTGGTGAGCGGCAGCATCACGAACCCGTCCCACGACTGGCCGAGCACCGTGCCCTTCTTCGCGATCACGCCCTTGATCGTGAACGTCCAACCCCGCACGCGCACCCGCCGGCCGACGGCGCGTGCCACCTCGTCGAAGAGCTTCTCGGCCACGTCGAACCCGAGCACCGCCACGAGGCGGCGCTGCTGCACGTCGACCTCCGTGAGGGGATCGCCCGCCGCGATCTGGTAGTCTTGCACGGTCTGATAGGGAGCCGTGACGCCGAACACAAACGCGTCGCCGATCGTCTTGTTGCGCCATACGACGTCGGCCGTGGGCGTGGGCCACCCCGACTGGAGCGCGATCGCTTGCGCGTCCGGGATGGCGCGCTCGACGAACGGCACGTCCTGGGGCGCGATGATCGGGCGGCGCTGAATCCTGCTCCACGCCAGATCGTCGATGAAGCCCACCTGGATCGGGTCTCGCCGGATCTGGAACGCATTCACGCCCACGATCGCTCCGGCGAGCCGCTCCCGCACGTACGCGTTCATTCCCTGAATCACCGCGACGACCGCGATCAGAAACGCCACGGACACGATGATGCCGAGCAGCGTGAAGAACGACCGCAGCTTGTGGCTCCACACGGTCTGCAGGGCTTGCAGGATGGCTTCGGTCAACTGCATGGCGGGGAAGCCGCGCGGCTTTGCTCGCGGGGTAGAGCCCGAACAGGACGCCCGTCAGGGCCGCCACGATCAGCGCGACGACCACCGACGCGAGCGGCACATGCGCCGGAATGGGCGTGGCGAGGGCCAGCACCACCGCCGCCATGCCGCCCCCGATCATGCCCACCACGCCGCCGACCAGGGTGAGCGTCGCCGCCTCGACCAGAAACTGCCACAGGATCTCGCGGCGCGTGGCCCCCAGCGCCTTGCGCACGCCGATCTCGCGGGTGCGCTCGGTGACCGAGATCATCATGATCGCGATCACCCCCACGCCACCCACGATCAACCCGACGGCGGACAGTATGAACAGCACGTACCGGATGATCATGGTCATGCCGTTGAGCTTCTCGAGGAACTTCTCCTGGCTCACGACCGCGAAGTTGTTGTCCTGGCCGGGGCGCAGATGGCGCCGCAGCCGCATCGCTTCGGTGACGTCCTCCATCGCCTCGGCGGTCGTCGCGGCCGGCGCCGGGCCGACCAGCAGACCCATCCAGCCCTTCCAGTAGCGCACGTACTTGATGAGGGCGCCGTGCGGGATGATCGCTTCGGGCGACGGCTGGCCGCCGAACAGCTGCGGCGGCGGGTTGAACACCCCGATCACGATGTACGGCACGCCCTGAATGTGGATGCGCTGGCCGATCGGGTCGATCCGGTCGAACAGCAGCTCGGCCAGCTTCTGGTTGACGACGGCGACTTGGGCGGCGGCCGCGTCCTCCACCTCGGTGAAGGAGCGGCCCGGGGAAACGTCGCCACCGGCGACGTTGGGCCACGCCGCGCTCCGCCCGAAGATGCGCACGCTGTGCTGGGTCTTGGCGCCGAACGTCACGTCCGCCTGTCCGCCCTCGTCCAGGGCCACCCAGCTCACCGACGGCAGGCGCGCGATGACCTGGGCGTCGGCAACCGAGATCGGCGGATTGTGCCGCCACGGGCTCATCTCGTCCGAGCCGTCGGAGATGTTGACGCCGCCTGAAAAGAAGCGCCCCACCCAGAACGTCTTCGGCCCCGATTGCTCCAGCATGTCGGCGACGCCCTTGTTGAAGCCGCTGACGATCGCTCCGATCACCATCACGACCATCACGCCGATCGCGACCCCGAGGATCGTGAGCGCCGCCCGCGCCTTGTGGGCCCGCAGCGACTCCAGCGCAATGCCGACGCCTTCGAGTAATGGGGTCACGGGGTCACTCCTGGCGCAGCGCGGTGATCGGGTCGAGCCGCGCCGCGCGGCTCGCGGGGTACACACCGGCGACGACCCCCACGCCGCCGCCCACGACCACCCCGAGGACGATCGAGAACGGGGAGACGGAGGCCGGGAGCGGGCTGACGGCTTGCAGCAGCACCGATAACCCGACGCCGGTGACGATTCCGAGGGTCGCACCCACCGTGGCCAGCGCGGTCGCTTCGGCGAGGAACTGGCGCAGGATATCGCGCCGGCGCGCGCCCAGCGATTTCCGGATCCCGATCTCCCGGGTCCGCTCGGCCACTGCCATCAGCATGATGTTCATGATCACGATGCCGCCCACGACGAGCGCGATGCCCACGAGGCCGGGCCCGACGGCATAAAGGATCCGGCTCAATTTGTTCCAGAAGTCCAGCACGCCTTCCGACGTTTCCATCGCGAAGTTGTCGTCCTGGCGCGGGCGCAGGTGCCGCCGGCTGCGCATGATGGCCTCGGTCTGATCCATCGCTTCCCGCATCTCGGGCTCGGAGTTCGCCTTCACGATGAGGGCGTCGACCACGCCGGGCGGGTTCACCTCGCGCTGGATGGGGGACAGGGCGGGAGCTACGACGAACTTGTCGAGCGAGATCCCGAGCAGGTTCCCCTGGCGCTCCACCACCCCGATCACCCGGTAGGGGATGCCGTGGATGCGCACGTTGTGCCCGATCGGGTTCAGGTCCGGGAACAGCTTGTGCGCGAGGTCGTAGCCGAGCACCACGACGGTCGTGCCGGCCTTCGACTCCTGGGGGGTGAACGGGCGGCCGTCGCCGATCGTCAGGTTCATGATGTCGAAGTACCGCTCAGTCGCTCCCTCCAGCGTGATGTCCTTGGCGACCTTGCCGTTGAACTCGACGCTGCCGCGGTCCTCGGAGTACCACGCCGTCACCACGGGGAGGGTCAGGCTCTTGGTCACCGCATTCGCGTCCGCGAACTTGATGCGGGGGCGCCGGCGCCACGACCGCCACACCGAGTCCTGGACGTCGAAGTTCACGTTCGGCGAGCGGCGTAGGTGGAACGTGTTCACGCCCACCAGCGTGCCCGCGAACTTCTCGGTCATGTAGCGATTCATCCCGTTCACGATCGACCATGCGCCGATCAGGAACGTGACGCCGATGAACACACCGATCGTCGAGAACACGCTCTTCAGCTTTTGCGCCCGGATCATCTGGAGCGCGAGCCGGATCGCCTCGAAGAAGGGCACCCTACGCCGCTTGCAGCTGGTCCGTGGCGATCACGCCGTCGCGCAGCGTGACGACCCGGGCGGCGTGGGCCGCAATGTCGTGCTCGTGCGTGACCATGACGATCGTCTGGCCCCCGCGGTGCAGGTCGCGGAACACCTGCATCAGCTCGGCGCTGGTGGCCGAGTCGAGGTTTCCGGTGGGCTCGTCGGCGAGCAGGATGGAGGGCTGGTTCACGAGGGCGCGGGCGATCGCGACGCGCTGGCGCTGCCCGCCCGACAGCTCGTTGGGCCGGTGGTCCATCCGGTCGCCCAGCCCGACGCTGGTGAGCGCCCGGGCGGCCTGCTCGCGCCGCTCGCGCGCCGGCTGCCCCGCGTAGATCAGCGGCAGCTCCACGTTGTGGAGCGCCGTCGCACGCGGCAGCAGGTTGAAGGTTTGGAAGACGAATCCGATCTCCTTGTTGCGGATGCGGGCCAGCTCGTCATCCGACAAATCGCTCACCTTCTGCCCGTTCAACCAGTATTCGCCCGCCGTGGGTGTGTCCAGGCAGCCGATCAGGTTCATGAACGTCGACTTGCCCGAACCCGACGGCCCCATCACGGCGACGTATTCGTTCTTGCGGATCTGCAGGCTCACGCCCCGCAGGGCGCGCACCACCTCGCCTCCCATGTCGTAGTCGCGCGTGAGCTTGTGGGTCAGGATCACGATGTCGGGCAGCGGGGTGTCGCCCGTCCGGAACGGCTGCAGGGCCGTCATGCGGTCTTCTTCACGATCTTGTTCGTCGTGTCCGAGGCCTGCTTGCTCGGGCGCACGCGCGCGCCGTCCTTCAGGTCGCGGATCGCCTGGTACGGCCCAGCGACGATCGTTTCGCCCTCCTTCAGTCCGTCCAGCACCTCGAAGTATTCGTCTCCCGCGATCCCGACCTTGACCGGTCGAAACGTCGCGGTCCCTTTGTCCACCACGAAGACCCCCTCGGTTTCCTTCTTCTTGCGCGCGGCGGCGGTGTCCACCGGCCGGTTCTCCGTCGACACCGGCTTGTGCTCGCGCACCGTGAGCGCGATGATCGGGATCGAGAGCGCTTGCTTGCGGGTGTCGGTCACGATCCGGGCGGTGGCCGAGAGGTCCGGGCGCACGTCGGCGGGCGGGTTGGTCAACGTGATCTCCACCTGATAATCGACCGCCTGCGTGTTGGTACCCGGCGCGGACGCGGCGGCCGTGAGGATCGCGCTGTTCGAGACCTTCGTCACGTGCCCCATGAAGGTGGTGTCGGGAAAGGCATCGATCGTCACCTCCACCGAGTCTCCCAGATGCAGCCGCACCACGTCGGTCTCGTCCACGTTGACCTTCACCTGGATCACCGAGAGGTCGGACACCGTCAGCAGCAGGCCCACGTCCTTGGAGAACGTTCCCGGCACGGCGACCTCCCCCTCTTCCACCGAGAGGCGCGTCACGCGGCCCGCCATCGGCGCGAGCAGCGTCGTCTTGCGGAGGTTGTCACCGGCCGACCGCACCGCGGCGCGGGCCTGGTCCACCTGGTGCCGCGCGGCGGTGAGGTTCGCCTCCGCGATGTCGAACGCCGTCTGGGCCTGCTCCAGCTGCTCCTGCGAGACCAGGTTGGGGTTCTGCGTGTGGAGCTCCCTGGTGCGGCCCAGCGCACGGTCGGCCTGGTCCCGGTTGGCCTTGGCCTGCACGGCGGCCGCCTGCGACGACGCCAGCGTGGCCTCCGCCTGCTGCAGGTTCGCCTGATAGATCGTCGGATCGATCTGGAGCAGGAACTGCCCCTTGGTGACTCGGTCGCCTTCGCGCACCGCGATCCGGGTGATGCGCCCCGTGATATCGGCCGAGATGTCGACCTTCTTCTTCGGCTGGATCTTGCCGCTCGCGGTGACGGCGGCGACCAGGTCGCGCCGGTTCGCCTTTTCGAAGCGGACCTCCGCGCCGCGGTCGCGCCGGGCGCCCGCGCTGATCACCACGAGCCCTACGATCAGCACCGCCGCCCCGGCTCCCACCAGCACCTTGTTGCGCTTGGACATGTCTGTAGCGTCCTCTCGTTACCGCAGCGGCCGGCCCACCGCAGCCTCGAGCGCGGCGACCGCCTTGTGATAGTCGTAGACGGCGTTCACATAGTCGCTCTCGGCCCGCAGTTGCGCCACTTGCGCGTCCAGCAGCTCGAAAAACGTGCCGGAGCCGACGCGGTAGCGCTCGGTGGCGAGCTGCAGCTGCTCGCGCGCCGCCGTGCGGTTCGTGTCCTGAATCGCGATGGTGCGGTAGGCGGTCGTGACGGTGAGGTACGCCTGGCTCACGTCGGTGTGCACCTGCAGCCCGCGCGCCCGCACCGATTCCTCCAAATCCTGCTGCTGCGCCTTCGCCTGCGACACCTGGAGCGGCTGGGAGAAGTTGCCCCACAACGGGATGCTGATCGTGAGGCGTGCCTGGAACGGCTGCGGCGTAAAGCTGAACGGGTACGCTGCGTTCTGGTCGCGGATCGCCTGCGCTTGCTGCGGCGTGAAGGCAAGCAGGTTGCAATTGAGCGGCAACTGTCCCGCGTTCAGCCAGGCCGTGTTCTCGTACTGGCACGCCGCCATGTTGCCGGCCGCGCTCGCCGACTCTGCCGCAATCGTCGGATTGATGTCGGAGAGTTTTTGCGTGAACCCCGACCAGCTGGCCGACACCGAGACGCTCGGCGTGTACGCGCCCGTGGCCGCCCGGACGCCCCAGCGGGCGGCGCCCTCGCGCGCCCGCAGCGCCTTGAGCGCCGGGTTCTGCTCCTCGGCCATCGTCAACAGGTCGC
>WNGJ01008405.1_pt1 | contig 11933 bp, 11 predicted proteins | sample 5400611 | NCBI WGS metagenome assembly WNGJ01 (sample SAMN13153375, study PRJNA577476) | soil metagenome | isolation source: 40 cm soil or saprolite under Garry oak tree replicate 1 | place: USA:California | collected 2016-06-15 | reverse complement strand
GGCAGCACGGCGCCGTCCGTCCGCGCGTTCAGGAACTTGTTGCCGTGCCAGCCGGTCGCTAGCGGGCCGGTCTCGGCCTCGCCGTCGCCGACGACGCACGCAACCACGAGCTGTGGGTTGTCGAAGGCGGCGCCGAACGCATGCGAGAGCGCGTAGCCCAGCTCGCCGCCCTCGTGGATCGAGCCGGGGGTCTCGGGCGCCGCGTGGCTGGGAATCCCGCCGGGGAACGAGAACTGGCGAAACAGGTGGCGTAGGCCCGCCTCGTCCCGGCCGACGTGCGGATAGAGCTCGCTGTAGGTGCCCTCGAGCCACGCGTTCGCGACGACGGCCGGCCCGCCGTGGCCGGGGCCGGTGATGTAGATCGCCTCGAGGTCGCGCTCTCGGATCGCGCGGTTCAGGTGGACGTAGATCAGGTTCAGGCCGGGGACGGTCCCGAAGTGGCCTAGAAGCCGCGGCTTGACGTGCTCGGGCCGCAGCGGCTCGCGAAGCAGCGGGTTGTCGAGCAGGTAGACCTGGCCGACCGAGAGGTAGTTGGCGGCCCGCCAGTACGCGTCGATCAGCCGCAACTCTTCCGCCGGCAGCGTCTGCGTCATTGTCGACGGCAGGCTCATCGCCGCCACCTCTCGAAGATCACGAGCACGCTGAGCTGCTCGTAGCCGACGAAGCGGTGCTCGGCGCCCGCTGGAACGAAGACGGCATGGCCTTCGCGAAGCTCGACCTTTTCTGCCTCGACTTCGAGCGTGCCGCGCCCCTCGAGCACGACGTAGACCTCGTCGGCCTCGTGCGGCGACTGGCGGTCTGGCTCGGGCGCCACGAGCACGTAGACGCCGATCTCGAGCCCGGGGGAGCGGTGGACGACCTCGTAGCCGCCGTTTACTGCGGCGAGTCTGGCCTTGGCGCCGGCGATGTCGAACGGCTCGGCCGCCGACAGAGAGCCTGGTTCGCGCGTCGCCACCCCCGTAGCTTCTCTTACTTTGCCGCCGCGAGCGAGGACAGGTCGGCGTCGACCGAAATGCCCTCGAATCGCCCCGGCGGATCGAGGATCGCACCCGAGCGCTCGGCGAGGAAGGGCGCCAGGTACCTGCCGACAATCTTGCCGGGAGGCCACCAGAGCGCGTCCGTCGCCACTGATGCGGGGGAGCCGGCACCGCTGAGCTCCGCCCGCGCATAGAGCGGCATTCCGCCCGTGAGGATCAGACCGCGCAGAACGGGCCGGAACGGCTTGGCCGCGATGTCGGCTCCGGCGAGGCAGGCGATCGCCTCGGCAGCCGCGTCGGCCTGCTGTGCCGCGAGGCCGCCTTGCTTTACCGGAAAGGCGGTGGCGTCGCCGGCGGCGAAGACGTCTTCGATGCCGGTCACGCGACTGCCGCCGTCGGTGACAATGAAGCCCTGCGAGTCGCTAGGGATGCCCGCGATCCTGGGCCCCTCCAGCCGCGGCAGAGCGACGACGTGATCGGCTTCGAGGTCCCAGTCGGGCGTGAGCACGAGCGATCTGTTCTCGAAGGCGACTGGGTAGGAGCTCGTGCGAACACGGATTCGACGGTCCGCGAGCAGTTCAGCGATCGCCGAGCGGGCGGCCGGCCCGAAGAGCTCCAGCGGCGCCTCCTCGTGCGTGACGACGACGACCTCGAGGTTCGGGAGACGAGTTGCCGTCTGGAGTGCGAGCTCGTACAGCGGCAGCGGCCAGCTGACCGCACCGGGCAGCGCAAAGACGACGCGTTTTGTGTCGTTCCCCGCGAGCTCGCCGAGCAGCGAGCGGAACGCCTCGCTGTCCGCGGGCCCGCGGAAGGTGAAAGCGCCGGGGACGGATTCGACCGGCCGCGCTCCGACCGCGATCAGGAAGACGTCGTAGTCCAGCTCCGTTCCCGCCGAGCTGAGGGCGACGTGGCTTTCGGAATCGACGGAGTCCAGACGGCCGAGCGTGAAGAGAGCACCGCATTCGTCCGCGATGTCGCTCAGATCGAGACCGTGGATGTCGCCGAGCCCGAACGGCTCGGCCACTGCCAGTGGGCGGTACCAGAACTGAGGCTCGGCAGCCACCAGCTCGATCGAGACTCTCTCCTGGGCATGATGCTTGAGCGCGAGAAGAGCCTCGAGGCCGGCGACGCCGCCGCCCGCGATCAACATGTGCAGCGGCCGGCCGGTGGTCGAGCGTGTGTTCATCCGGTCACGCGGACGGTCAGGCGAAGGACGTTGTCGTCGCCGATCGTCTTCATCGCCATGCCGGGGTAGTCCTCACCGGGCTTGGTCGTGAACCTATAGACGCCGACCTTGCCGAAGGTGACGCGGACCGACGCGCTCATGTGGCGCATCGCTGGGCCGGGGCGGTAGCGGACCGCTGGGCCGCTCATCTTCACGAGTTTGTGCGACATGATGTCGTTGTCGAGGAACGTAATCGTGCCGCCGCGGGCGAGAGTCGTCTTTTGAGTGGCCAGGTATGGCCCGCTGTTGACCGACCAAGCGTGGCAGCCCTTCATCTGGTGCCTGATCGTGATCGTCGACTTCGCCGGCGCCTTGGCCGCCTGCCGCTGCGTTGTCGTCCCCGTCATTGCGACGCCGGCCGTGAGGCCGATCCCGACGCTGAGCCCTGCCAAAATGATTAGTAGCCGCTTCATCAGGAAGCTCCTTTCTTCGTTCACCGAACTGTCGAGGCTGAGGCGCAGGGCGGCATCGGCCTGGGGCCTGAGCGCGACTGCCGTCTTCCCGTGGTGTCGTTGCGGGTTTCTGCGTACGGCGCGCTACCAGCTCTTGAGAGCCGGGCGGAGCGAGGGCGGCGCGAGCCGGACGCGGGCGTCGACTGCGACGCAGCCGGTGGGGAGCGCGATCACCGGATTGAGGTCTAGCTCGGCCACCTCGGGCAGTTGCTCGGCGAGCAGCGAAAGCCGGTGCAGCAGGTCGATCAGCGCCGGCGCATCGGCTGCCGGCGTCCCGCGGAAGCCGGCGACGAGCCGCCCGGCCTTTCCCTCTTGGACGAGCTCGTTTGCATCGACGTCTGTGAGCGGAGCGATCCGGAAGGCGGCGGCGCCGATCAGCTCCGCGAAGATGCCGCCGGGACCGAAGGCGACGAGGGGGCCAAAGACGGGATCCTGGACGATGCCGGCGAGCAACTCGGCGCCGCCCGTGACCATCGGCTGGACGAGCAGAGGCGTCCCGATCCGCTCGGCGGCGGCGCGGACCTGGTTCTCGTCACGGAGGTCGAGGGCGATGCCGCCCTGCTCGGTCTTGTGGGCTCCTGCCGCGGCGGTCTTGAGTACTACCGGCAGCCCGAGCTCGCCGACGGCCTGGACGGCCTCGCCGACCGTCTGCGCCACGCGCTCGGGGACGACCGGCACGCCGTAGGCGTCGAGCAGACCCCGAGTAGCGTCGGCATCGAGCCACGCCTCGGCGTGGCCCTCGAGCGCGGCGTCGACGATTCGCCTCGCGGCGGCGGCGTCGACCTCGGATGGCGGCGGGACCGTGCCGGCCGGTCGCCGGAGCCACTCGGCCCGCGTGGCGGCGAGGCCGAGCGCGCGAGCCGCCGACTCGGGGTACGCGAACGAGGCGACCGAGGTCCCTTCCTGCCGCAATGCCGCCGGCGTCCCTCGACCACTTATCAAGACCGCGAGCACCGGCTTGTCCGTCCAGGCGCGATCGACCGCGTCGATGATCGCGGCCGCCACCTCTTCCGTGCCCGCGACCACGGGCGGGACGAAGAGGACGATCAGCGAGTCCAGCCGCTTGTCCTCGAGCAGTGTCGGGATCACGGCCTCGAACGTGGCCGCTGTGGCCGACCCGAGGAGGTCGACCGGATTTGCGAGGCTCGCGTCCTCGGGCAGCAGTGGCTGCAGCGTGGCGCGCGTCTCTTCGCTCAGCTCCGGCAGGTCGAGGCCCGAGGCTGCGCAGGCATCGGCGCAGAGGATTCCCAGCCCCCCGGCGTTCGTGAGCACTCCGACGCGCCGGCCGCGCGGCAGCGGCTGGCTCGAAAGCAGGGCCGCTGCGTCGACCAGCTCCTCGAGCGTCCCCGCGCGGATGACGCCGGCCTGCCGGAAGAGCGCCTCGACGGCGGTGTCGGAGCTGGCAAGCGCGGCCGTGTGTGAGCTCGCGGCGCGTGCGCCGGCCTCGGTCGCGCCAGACTTCAGCGCCAGCACCGGCTTCCTGCGCGCGACGCGCTGGGCGAGGCGGGCGAACTTCTGCGGGTTGCCGAACGACTCGAGATAGAGCAGGACGAGCTCCGTCACCTCGTCGTCCTCCCACCACTCGAGCAGGTCGTTCGAGGAGACGTCGGCCTTGTTGCCGATCGACACGAACGACGAGAAGCCGAGGCGCCGCTCCGAAGCCTTCTCCAGCAGCGCGAGCCCGAGCGCGCCGCTCTGAGATGAGAACGCGATTGGGCCCGGCGGCAGCGGCCGCGGGCCGAAGGTCGCATTAAGGCCGAGCCTTGGCACCGCAATCCCGAGGCAGTTCGGGCCGACGAGCCGGCCGCCGTGCGAGCGGACGAGCTCGAGCAGGCGGTCCTGCCGCTCGCGGCCCTCGGCGCCGATCTCGGCGAAGCCGGAGGAGATGACGCAGAGCGCCTTGACGCCGCGCGTGAGCGCGGCATCGGCCGCGTCGAGGACGTGCGGCCCAGGCAGGCAGACTACGGCGAGGTCGACGACCTCGGGCACGTCTGCGATCGACTTGTAAGCCGGCACGCCGCCGACCGGCTCGCCGTCCCGGTTGACCGGATACGCGGCGCCGACGAAGTCCGCCGCCAGGACGTTCCGGAAGAGCTCGCCGCCGATCGAGCCGCGGCGGCGCGAGGCCCCGATCACTGCGACCGACTTCGGCTCGAAGAAGGGGCGCAGAGAGGCCGTGACGGCACGGTGGTCGCGCTCGTCGCGGGTTCGTATATAGCGCTCCGTCGGCGCGATCGGGAAGCGGACCTCGAACTCGCCGCCGTCGAGCTCCCTTGTCACCTCGAGGCCGGCGCCCTCGAAGACCCCGAGCATCGCCCGGTTCTCGGGCATCACCTCGGCGACGAAGCGCTCGATGCCATGCTCGGCCGCGAGCGCGGCGAGCCGCTCGAGCAGGCGCGTCCCGATTCCGCGCCCCTGGAGCTCGTCCGCGACCGCGAAAGCAGCCTCGGCCGCGCTCTCGTCGCGCAGCCGCATGTACTCGGCAACCGCAACGACCTGATCGCCGAGCTCACCGATCAGAACCCCACGGTCCAGCCAGTCGGGCTCGAGGAAGTGGCGGACGAGACTGTCGTCGATGCGCCTGACCCCGTGGAAGCGCAGGTAGAAGCTCCGTTCTGAGAGCCCCGTGAAGAACGCCGTGAGGGCGTCCGCATCATTTCGCGCGGGCGCCCTCAGCCTCAACGTCGAGCCGTCGCGGAGGATGACGTCGACCGCGGCGGCCGTCCGGTGATCAGTCGTTGCTGCCGACAAGGGCAAGCTCACTTTCCGCTCGTGTCTCGCTCACGGGCTCGGCTTCGAGCACGACCTTCAGCGCGTCCGTTTCCGCAGCCGCGGCGAAGGTGTCGTAGGCAGCCATCGTCTCGCCCATCGGAAATCGGTGTGTCGCGAACGGCCTCGCGTCGAGCCGTCCCTCGACGATCAGCTTCAGGAGCCGCGGGGTCGTGACCGTGTCGACGAGGCCGGTGGTGATCGTGACGTCGCGGATCCAGAGCTTCTCCAGGTGCAGCGTCGCAGGGTGTCCGTGGACGCCGACGTTGGCGACTCGGCCGCCGGGGCGGACGAGCTCGGTGCAGAGCTCGAACGTCTCGGGTACGCCGACTGCCTCGACAGCGACGTCGGCGCCGAGGCCGCCGGTCAGCTCCATCACCCTTGCGAGAGCGTCCTCGGTGGCGCTGTTGATCGTCACGTCGGCCCCGAGCTCGCGTGCCTTCTCCAGTCGCGAGTCGGCGAGGTCGATCGCGATGATCCTTCCCGGCGTGTAGAGCTTTGCGGTCAGCACCGTTGCGAGCCCGATTGGGCCGGCCCCGACAATTGCGATCGTGTCGCCGGGCGCGAGCCCGCCGTTGAGCACACCGACCTCGAAGGCAGTCGGGAGGATGTCGGCGAGGAACAACACCTGCTCGTCGGTCAATTCGGGGGGAAGCTTGTAGACGGACGTGTCGGCGAACGGCACGCGGGCGTACTCGGCCTGGAGGCCGTCGATCACGTGGCCGAAGATCCAGCCCCCGCCACCGGTGCAGAGCCCGTAGCGGCCCTCCCTGCAGAATGCGCAACGGCCGCACGATGTGATGCAGGAGACGAGCACGCGGTCACCCGGCTCGAGCGTTGTCACCGCTGCGCCGATCTCGACGATCGTGCCGACTGCTTCGTGTCCGAGGATCGTCTCCGGCCGTACCTCGGGAACGTCGCCCTTCAGGATGTGAAGGTCGGTCCCACAGATCGTGGCTGAGTCGATCCGGACGATCACGTCGGTCGGCTCCTGGATCTCGGGGTCGGGCTTCTCGTCCCAGCTGCGAAGCCCCGGCCCGTGATAGACGAGCGCTTTCATGGCTCCTCCTTTCGCTTGCCCTCACCGTCGCGCGCCCGGGCAGCGCTTGACATCGGCAAGCCCACGGAGAAGCCGTGCGGGTTTTCCGCAACCACGACTGAGGCTCGAGGGCGCGGAAAAGCCTTGCGCGCGTTCATTCCGGCCGGTGGGTCACCGCCTCGATGTTGTTGCCGTCCGGATCGTGCACGTACGCTGCGTAGAAGTTTTCATGGTAGTGCGGGCGGAGCCCGGGAGGGCCGTTGTCCTTCCCGCCGGCCGCCATCGCGGCTTCGTAGAAAGCATCTACCCCGGCGCGTTCCGGAGCGACGAACGCGACGTGCGTCGCGCCCCGCTCGGAGCTCGAGCCGAGCCAGAAGTCGGCCATCCCGTCACCGGTGTCGAAGCCGGCTCCGCCTTCGAACTCCATCGCGAGTGAATAACCGAGCGGAGCGAGCGCCTGTGAGTAGAAGCGCTTCGCCTGCTCGATGTCGCCGACGTTGGCTGTCACGTGATCGAGCATCTGTCCTCCCTCCACGGCCCGGGCCTGATGGAACGCCCGCCGCGAGCCTACCGCCCGCGCGCCGCGCTGGAGTTAGGCTGGACGTGTGGGCGCGGTCAGCTCGAACGAAAACCGCCTGCGCGCGCTCGTCGAGACCGGTGTTGCAATCACCTCGGAGCTGTCGCTGGACGCGCTTCTGCAACGGCTCGTCGAGGCGGCCTCTGAGCTCACGGGCGCCCGCTATGCCGCGCTGGGCGTGATCGACAGGAGCGGTTCGGAGCTCGAGCGCTTCCTCACAACCGGCATCGACGCGGAGATGCACGCCGCGATCGGCGAGCTCCCGCGCGGCCGCGGAATCCTCGGCGTCCTGATCCGCGACGACGCGCCGCTCAGGCTCCACAGCATCGGCGACGATCCGCGCTCGGTCGGGTTTCCGCTCAATCACCCTCCGATGAGCACCTTCCTCGGCGTACCGGTCCATCTGCGAGGCGTCGCCTACGGGAACCTCTACCTGACCGAGAAGGCCGGCGGCGAGGACTTCACCGATGAGGACCAGGAACTCGTGGAGCTGCTGGCGAGCCAGGCCGCCGTTGCGATCGAGAACGCTCGCCTCTACGAAGCCGCGACCGGCTGGTCGAGGCAGCTCGAATCCCTGAACGAGGTCGGCAACGCACTCGCGACCGAGACCGACCTCGACCGGTTGCTCGACCTGGTCGCCCGCCGTTTGCGGGAGCTGCTCGACGCCCGTCTGGTGACGGTCCTGCTCCCCAGCGGCGACGACAAGCTGCGTTTCGCTGCGGTGGCCGGCGACCGGGACGAGCTCACCGGTGCGACGATCATCCGCTCCACCTCGAAGAGCGGCCGCGTCCTGGAGCGTCGCCAGAGCGAACGTGTCGACTCGGTCCTGGACGACCCCGACGTCGACCATGAGGCGATGCGTCTGATCGGAGCCAGCACCGGTCTCTGGGTGCCGCTGCTCGTCCGGGGACGGGCGATCGGGGTGCTCGCTGCTCACGACAAGCTCGGGGCCGACGTCCGCTTCACGGACACCGATCTGCGACTCGCCGAGTCCTTCGCGGCCCGCGCGGCCCTCGCGGTCGATCTCTCCGAGCGAATTGCGCGGGACTCTCTCCGCCGGGTCGTCGAGGGTCAGGAGCTCGAGCGCCGGCGACTGGCGCGCGAGCTCCACGACGAAACAGGGCAGGCGCTGACGTCGATCCTGCTCGGGCTCAAGGCCCTGGAGGAGCGGTCGGAAGATCCCGCCTCGCGTTCCGCGACCGAGGAACTGAGGGAGCTCGTCGTCTCGACGCTGCAGGATGTCCGCCGGCTGGCCGTCGAGCTGCGCCCGAGCGCTCTCGACGACTTCGGCCTCGTCGCCGCCCTGGAGCGGCTCGCCGAGTCGTTCGCCGAGCAGACGGGGATCTCGGTCGACTTCCAGACCGCACTCGCAGACGAACGGCTTCCCGAAGAGGTCGAGACGGCCCTCTATCGAATCGTCCAGGAATCACTTACGAATGTCGTCAAGCACGCGCAGGCCCGCCAGGTCAGCATCCTGCTCGCCCGGAAAGATGGGGCCGTCAAGGCAGTGGTGGAGGACGACGGACAGGGCTTCGACCCGGCCGAGCAGACCGACGACGGCTACGGGCTCATGGGCATGCGTGAGCGCCTCGCCCTTCTGGGCGGCCGCCTGGAGGTCGAGTCCGGCCGTGACGGTGGGACGACAATCGCCGCCGAGGTGCCCGTCCAGTGAGCGCTCGCATCCTGATTGTCGACGACCACGCGGTTGTCCGGGCAGGTCTGGCCATGCTCGTCAACGCCGAAGGGGACCTGGACGTGGTCGGCGAGGCCGGCAGTGCCCGTGAGGCGATCTTCGAGGCCCGCACCACGAAGCCGGACGTCGTCCTGATGGACGTGATGATGCCCGACCAGAGTGGGATCGAGGTTGTCCCCCAGCTCCTGCGCGAGCTCCCCGACGCGAAGGTGCTCGTCCTCTCGATGCAGGACGACCCACGCTACGTCCGCGAGGCGTTCGAGGCCGGGGCGAGCGGCTACGTGCTCAAGGAGGCCGCCGACACCGAGCTCGTCGCGGCAATCAAAGAGGTCGCGGGCGGAGGCCGCTACGTTCATCCCGAGCTGGGTGCCCGGCTTGTTTCGGCCGAGACGGCCGAGCGTCGGCGCGCGGAGGAGGACCCGCTCTCCGACCGTGAGCACGAGGTCTTGCGCCTGCTCGCGCTGGGCCACACGAACCAGGAGATCGCGAAGGAGCTCTACATCTCGGTGCGCACGGCCGAAACGCACCGGTCGCACATCATGCAGAAGCTACGGCTCTCCAGCCGCGCGGAGCTCGTTCGCTACGCGTTGGACGAGGGCCTCCTCGAACCTTCCTGAATAGCGAACGGGCCGCCAGGAGGCGGCCCGTTCTTCCAGCGACGGAGGAATCCGTCTAGGCGTGTACGGCGGGCGTAGGCTTGGCCACGGGCTCCCGCTTCCGCAGGACGGTGAAGACCGTCTGCGGATTGCGCAGCGCGCCGCCAATCGCGAGGATCGCGAACCCGAACCCACTGAGCAGCAGCGCGATCCCGACCACCACTCCGAAGAGGGCGATCCGGTCGGCCATGTAGCTGGCGTTGAGCGCTGTCGAGAGCGCGGTCTCGGTCACCCAGACGTTGCGCCGGCCGTTGTCCACCGGCTGCTTCGTCTTCGGGTCGACGACCGCGTACTTCGTGTCGTTCGTCCCACCGATCCCGTCCGTGAACTGCTTCGGCGCTTTCGGCAGTGCCTGATAGCGACCCATCTGCGCGTACGGCAGACCCTGCGTGGCCTCGAGCGCGTGGATACGCATGTAGCCCGCGAATGCGTGCGCCCGGGCGCCGCTGTTGATCGCCTTCCCTGCGACAGCCAGCGTCGGGAAGCTGATCCTGTTGACCGCCAGGCCCGCGTCCTTCGCCTCGGCCTTAATGGCCGCCGGCGTCATGTCGGGCGAGCCGACGATCTGCTCCTGTTTGAGACTGTCTGTGACCGTTGAGCGGCCGTTGAAGCCCATCACGATCGCGGTAATCCCGAATGCGATCAAGACGGCGGCTGCAACCACTCCTCCGATCTCGAATACCTTCCTCATGATTCTCCTTCCGTCGCGTCGGGGTCTGCTTCCTGCCTCGACTTTTCTCGCAGTCTCGGGGCGACGGACTTCCCTGCCATCGGGGGCGTTCCGCGATGTTCGTGCGGCATCCCCGGCCGCAGCTTGCGGGTTTTCCGTAGTTCAGGCCGTGGCCTGAAGTTTGCGTCTGCGATAGAAGTACGCCTTGCCGACCTCGGCCACCGCAAGTCTTGCTCGCAGCCGTCATCCGGAGGGCCTCTAGCCGAGCTGCGCGAGCAGTCGGCCGTACTGCACCAGGTGGCGGTCGCCGAGGAACTCCGCGCCCGCTCGAGCCCGTGCGTTCGTGCCCAGTCGGCCCGCTTCGGTCCGGTCGCGAAGGAGCGTCTCCACAGCGTTGCCGAAGGAGGGCAGGTCGGAGGGGTCGGCGATGAGAAGCCCGTGCGCGCCGCTGACGATCTGGTCGACGATCCCTCCGACCGCGCTGGCCACGATCGGCCGCGACTTCCACATCGCCTCCACCACGGTGAGTCCGAAGCCTTCGGCGATGCTCTTCTGCACAACGACGGCGGCATGACGCTGTAGCGCGTTGACGATCGCGGCCGCCTCGTCAGGGTCGGCCATCGGCGTGCAGGCGAGGTGGACACGGCTGCGCGCGGCGTGCGGTAGGGCACGCCAGAGCTCAATGCACTCCTCGAGCACCGCCGCGGCCTCGGGGTCGTCGGCGACTCCTGTGACGGCCGGGCCCGCAAGCAGCAGGTGTGCGCCGAGGCCGTGATCGACATGGTCGGCGAAGCCCGCTCATCACCCCGGGCATATCCTTCATCCGGTCCCAGCGTGAGACCTGGACGACCAGAGGCGCGTCGCCAGGAGGCGGCGGCCCGGTCTGGAGCACGTCCACGCGCCGGTTGATCCGCCCAGGCGAGCCGTCGCGGCGCGTGAAGGGGACCGCGGGCACCTCTCCGTCACCACCGACCAGCCCGGTGTAGCCGAGGATCAGGCGGACATTTCGCTGCGAGATCGGCTCGTTCTTGGCCGAGAAGGGATCAATCGAGGGGGGAATGACACACATCTTCGACTCGTCTGCCCAGGAGGGAGCGAAGGCCCGCCGCGAGAACACGAACGCGTCGACGTCCTCGAGGTACGGGCGCAGGAACGACCACGAGCGCTCGGTCCATTCGTTCGGCTTGTCGGCTCCAACGTGACAGCGCCAAACGACCTTTGCGCCGGCGCTCGCCATCGCCGTGGCGAGACCGGCCGGCTGAGGGTCGTGGATCAGGACGACGTCGTCGGGACGCACGAGCGCGAGCAGTTCGTCGGCATTGCGGCGCAGCGTCTGCTCGTAGTGGCTCCGCTCGGCGTCGCCGAGGGCGCCGCCGTCGCCGGGAGAGCCGTAGAGCCCGTTGTGAACGCGCTTCGTGATCTCGAAGAAGCCGGCGTCGCCTTGGATCACGAGCCAGCGGATGTCGAGCCCCGCGCCGCGTCCGTAAGCCAGCAGCGTCTGGAGCATCTCGGCGACGCCGCCTCCCGCTGCGGTCGAGTTGACGTTGAGGACCGTCCGGCCTCGCATCGCCGACTCGGTCGCCTCGGCAATCCCCTCGTAGCGGACGATCCGCTCGGGCCCGATCAGCGGCTCGAGTCTGGCCGCATCGAGTGCCTGAACATCGACTTCTTGGAGCCGGAGGTGCTCTCGGACGGCCATGGCCTCAGCTCTTCCGGCCGGTAAGCGCGTGGGGTTCGAACGCCGTGGCGACCTCGCCGGCCCACTCGTCGATCGCGTCCCAGTCGCGCGCGTCGCTTGCCGGCATGCGACTAAGCGGGAACCGGAGCTTCGTCGGATCGACGACTCCGCCGAAGACGGCAACCAACCGTGGCTCG
>WNGJ01007930.1_pt1 | contig 11934 bp, 12 predicted proteins | sample 5400611 | NCBI WGS metagenome assembly WNGJ01 (sample SAMN13153375, study PRJNA577476) | soil metagenome | isolation source: 40 cm soil or saprolite under Garry oak tree replicate 1 | place: USA:California | collected 2016-06-15 | reverse complement strand
GCAATACATAGTTCGCCGCCAGCACCAGGATCAGCATGAAAAACATGAACAGGTTGAGGTACGAAAAGAATCTGTAGTACCCGCCCTCATGCGCCATGTATCCGGTCGCGTAAACGTGAATGAGCCAGCCCACTCCGGTCACCACCAGCACCATCACGACGGTGAGCTGGTCCATCTGCAGATCGAAGCCGGCGCGGAAGTTGCCCGCCGCGATCCAGGTGAAGAATTCCTTGTGAAAAGATTGGTGATTCTGTGCGAAGTAATCAAGAAACTCGCGGACCGCTTCAAGCGCGGCGAGAAACGACAGCCCCGTCGATCCCAACGCCATGCTGTTAACAATCTTGTTCGGCCACTTCGCGCCAAAAATTCCATTCACCGCCGAGCCCAGCAGCGGCAGCAGCGGAACAATCCACAGGTATTCGAGCATCGGGTGCGTCGGCATCAGAGTTTGAGCAGGTCCACGCGTTCGACGTTCAGTGTTTGCCGGTTGCGCGCAATCAAGATGATTATTCCCAATCCCACGGCCGCCTCCGCCGCCGCCACCACAATCACGAACAGCACAAAGACCTGTCCATCCAGTTTCCCCAATGCCTGACTGAACGCCACGAACGCCAGATTGACCGCATTTTCAATGGACATGAAAATCGTGATGATGTTGCGCTTGAAAACAAACGCAAACACGCCCAGCCCGAACAGGATCGCGCTCAGTATCACGTAATAATTCGTCGGAACCATCTCAACTCTTCTCCCGCTGGGCCAGCACCGTGGCTCCGAGCACCGCTACGAGAATCAGGAACGACGTCAGTTCGAACGGATAAACAAAGTCCTTGAAGATCATGTTTGAAATTCCGAGTGTCGAAGCGATTTCTCCGGTTTGCGGAATAGCCTGCACGCTCTCCGTCGACTTTGCGATCGTCGCCGCCACGAATCCCGCCAGCGCCACCACCAGCAGCAATCCCGGCGCTCCCGCCATCTTTGAAATGCTCGTGTGCTCCTCCACGCCGGCATTCAACAGCATGATCACGAACACGAACAGCACCATAATCGCGCCGCCATAAACAATGATCTGCACGGCAGCCACGAATTCCGCCCCCAGCAGCAGATAGAGCCCCGCCAGTGCAATCATCACCACGATCAGCGACAGCGCGCTATGAATCGGATGCTTTTGAAGAATCAAGCTGACCGCGCCTATCACCGCAAGCGCCGCCAGCACGAAAAAAACAACGAGTGGCGCCGTCATCTTGCGCTCCACCATTGCATCTTCGCCAGGATCACAAAACTGGTGATAATCACGTTCACGATCGACAGCGGAAGCAGCAATTTCCACCCGAACGACATTAACTGGTCATAACGGAAACGCGGCAGCGTCCCGCGCATCCACACGTACACAAACAGAAAAACAAAAATCTTGGACAGCAGCCAGAATGGTCCCTGAATAAACTCGTTCACGTTCGGGAACAAAACAAAAACCGCGCCCAGCCCCGCAATTGCCGTTCCCGCTCCCGGCAAAATAATCCGCCCGAAAATCGTTTCGTAGCGAAAGCCATCCCAAATCACCCACAATCCGAACGCTATCAGGATCGCCGATGGCAAATAATGCATGAACCTCCACGAAGCGGGGAAGGGAGACAGCCATCCGCCGAAAAATAAAATCGAGCACAGGCACGAAACCGTGATCATGCTGGTGTACTCCGCGATGAAGAACATCGCGAACTTGAAACTGGCATACTCCGTATGGAAGCCCGCGACCAGCTCCGACTCCGCTTCCGGCAGATCGAAAGGCGCGCGATTCGTTTCCGCAATCGCCGCCACGAAAAAACAAAAGAAGCCCAGTATCTGCGGCCAGACGTTCCAGCCTAATATTCCCCACTCCGGATGGTGCGCCTGTGCCTCGATGATTTTTTTCAAATTGAAGCTGCCCGCCATCAGCAACACGCCGACCACGGACATCGTCAGCGCCAGCTCGTAACTGATCATCTGCGCCGAGCTGCGCAGCCCGCCGAGCAAAGGATACTTGCTGTTGGAAGACCATCCCGCAAGCGCCACGCCATAAACGCTCATCGCCGTAATCGCAAAAAGCGCCAGTATCCCGATATTCAAGTCGAGTGGCGCGATTCCCAGGTAGATGTCGTGCCCGAACAATCGAATCGGATCGGGACCAAACGGGATAAGCGCGATGGACGTCATCGCCAGCGCCAGCGCCAGCAGCGGCGCCAGATAGTACACAAATTTATCCACGCCCGCCGGCGTGGGATCCTCTTTGAAAAGAAATTTAACGCCGTCCGCCAGCGGCTGCAGCAATCCATGCGGGCCGACGCGATGCGGCCCCCACCGCGACTGCATGTGCGCCACGACTTTCCGTTCGAACCAAGTCAGATACGCATTCACTGTCAGCACGATGAACAGCAGCAGCGCGATTTTGACGACCGTGATAAGCAGCTCCGTATTCGCATTTAAGAAGGAATTCACGGTGCGGTTTTGGCCTCCGGCAGGGATTCCATCATCGTGCAGAAGCGCCCGAGCGTTCCGCTCGTAAACAAAGTGTCCTTCGCAGATCGAATCAATCCCGCCGGCACATCGTACGGAGGGTGCCCGTTCCTCGCAAATTCAACGCGCGTCGGCTCCGCGCCGCCGGTCAGCAGCCCCACTGGCTGCACGTTATAGCCGCTCACCGCCCTACGAATTTCTTCAAACACCGCCGCCGCATTCTTGTAATGAAACGCCTTCCCCAGTCCTAGTGTTTCCAGTTGATGCGACAAAATTCGCAGCAAATCAAAATCGCTCCGCGGTCCCATCACTTCCGCGCCCTTGTGGAGCATCTGGATTTCGCCTGAAGTGTTGGTGACCGTCCCGTCCTTTTCGTACGCCGAAGTCGCGGGAAAAACGATGTCCGCCACCTTCGCCGTTTCCGTCAGAAACATCTCATGCACGATCAGCAGTTCCAGCCTGCCGCGCCCAAGACCCGGCGTGCCGAAATGCGCCAGGGGATTCGCTCCCATAACGTACAGCGCCTTCAATTTTCCAGCTTGCGCCGCTTCCACCATCTGTGGCGTCGTCAGCCCCGGCTTCGTCGGAATCGGGCCGCAGCTCCACAACTTTTCAAAAGACTCGTGCGAGTGTGGATTGCCCACGTATGCATATCCGGGGAAGCGATCCGGCAACAAGCCCATGTCCGCCGCGCCGCGCGAATTCGCGTAATCGCCCAGCGCCATGTAGCGCGTCTTCCCCGGCAGCTTCGAGCCAAACGCAACTAGCGTCGCAATCGCTGCGCCGGAAACTTCCGCGCCAAAAACCACCGCCACATCGGCTGCTGCCTCGAGCCCCGCCTTCAACTGCACCAACTGTTCCACGAGTTCCGGCGAGAATTGTCCTTCCTCGTGCGCCAGCCACTTCAGCACGGCGGCTTCTTGTCCTGCCTCCACTTTCACAAATTGTGTGGCCTTGCGCTTCAGCCTGATCTCATTCGCGTTGATCACGAACAGCTTCGCGCCAAAATGCCGGATTCCGCTGCGCATCTGCCACGCCACCAGCGGATTCTGGTTCGTCGGATCATTCCCCACCAGCAACACGGCCTTCGATTCGTACAATTGCTCCATCGTGAGCAGTGAATCCGCCGCGCGCTCTCCCAACGCCGTGACTAATCCTGTGTAGTCCGCCGTCCTGTGGTGATCGATGTTGTTCGTTCCAAACGTGGCCCGCGCCAGCTTTTGCAGCAAATAATTCTCTTCATTCGACGTGCGGTTCGAGCCGATGAACGCGATCGAATCCTTCCCGCCCGCGTCCAGTGCCGCCTTCAATTTCGTTGCCGCCGTCAGGGCCGCTTCTTCCCAAGGAACCGGATAAAGCTTGTCGCCCTTACGGACCAGTGGCTGGCGGATTCTCTCCGGGTGCTTGGTAAAATCAAATCCAAACCGCCCCTTCACGCAAAGAAAATCCTTGTTGATTCCGCTCAAGTCCCGGTTGTTCGAACGCAGAATCTCATGATTGCGCACGCTCAGCGTCGTCTTGCAGCCATTCGAACAGTGCGTGCACACCGTTGAGACGTACGCCATCTCCCACGGTCGCGTCTTATACCGGTAAGTTCCGCTCGTCAGCGCTCCCACCGGACAGATATCGATGCACATCCCGCACTCTTCGCACTCCAGATGATCCTGACGATTCGGAATGATTACGCTGTTTGCCCCGCGCATCCCCACGCCCAGCGCCTTCACGTCCATGCCTTCATCGCAAACGCGCACGCACCGGAAGCACAAAATGCACCGCGGCGCATCGTAATAAACCAGCTCCGACCATTTTTCTTCCGGCCGGTGAATCTTTTCTTCGACGAAGCGGCTGGAGTCGGCCCCGTAGCGGAACACCATGTCCTGCAATTCGCACTCGCCGCCTTTGTCGCACACCGGGCAATCCAGCGGATGATTCGTCAGCAGGAATTCCAGCATGTACTTCCGCGCCTGCCGCACTTGCTCGGTGTCCGTTCGAACGATCATGCCTTCCATCGCCACCAGCGTGCAGGCCGTCTGCAGCTTTGGCGCTTTTTCCACTTCCACCAGGCACATGCGGCATGCCGCCTGCAGCGACAACCCGGGGTAATAGCAGAACGACGGCACTTCCGTCCCCATGCGCCGCGTCGCTTCAATCACCAGCGTGCCCTGCGGCACCTGCACTTCGCGCTCGTTAATTTTCAGCTTGATCAGTTTCTGTTCGGCCATGGATTCCTATCGCGAACCAACCAGCGCTCCCGGTGATTTGTGCGGGCAGCGTCCCCTCAAGTGATCTTCGAATTCGCCGCGCCACTTTTTCATGATGCTGATCGTCGGCATCGCTGCTGCGTCTCCGAGCGGGCAGAACGTGCGCCCCAGCATGTTTTTCGCCAGGTCCGCGATCATGTCGATGTCTTCCATGCGTCCCATCCCCGCGTGGAAGCGCTCCAGCGTCTTCCGCAGCCACGTTGTTCCCTCGCGGCACGGAATACACCAGCCGCACGATTCATGCGCATAGAAGTGCATAATCCGCCGCGCCATGTCCACCATGCAGGTGTCTTCGTCCATGATCACCATGCCGCCGGATCCCAGCATCGACCCCGCTTTTGCCACTGCATCGTAGTCCATCGGAATATCGATCTCATCCGCCGTCATCAACGGACAGGAGCTCCCGCCGGGAATCACTGCCTTCAGTTTCTTCTCATCCGGAATTCCCCCGGCCACTTCGTAGATGAACTTCTTCATGTTCATCCCTAGAGGCACCTCGTAAATTCCGGGCTTGTTGACGTGTCCCGCGATGCACAGCATGCGCGTCCCGCCATTTTTCGGTGTGCCGCGGTTCGCATACGCATCGCCGCCTTCGCGGATAATCGACGGCACCGCGCTCAGCGTTTCCACGTTATTGATGATCGTCGGGCATCCGTACAATCCCACCACGGCAGGGAAGGGTGGCTTGATGCGCGGATACCCGCGCTTGCCTTCCAGCGATTCCATCAGCGCGGATTCTTCGCCGCACTCGTACGCGCCTGCTCCGGTGTGCGCCAGCAAATCGAAATCAAATCCCGTGCCAAGAATATTCTTCCCCAGGTACCCGCGCTCATACGCTTCGGCAATCGCCCCATCCACGATATCCAGAACGTAGCGGTATTCTCCGCGGATATAAATGAATCCTTGGTGTGAGCCGATGGCGCGCCCCGCAATCACCATTCCTTCAATCAACTGGTGCGGGTCCATCTCCATCAGTGGCCGGTCTTTGCACGTCCCCGGCTCCGATTCATCCGCGTTGCAAATCACATACTTTGCTTTCTGCGTGTCCTTGGGCACGAACGACCACTTCATTCCCGTCGGAAATCCCGCGCCTCCGCGTCCGCGCAGGTTCGATTTTTTCACTTCGTCGATGATCGTCTCCGGCGTCATCTCTTTCAGCGCTTTCTCCATCGCCTGGTAGCCGCCTTGCATCAGGTAAACGTCAATCTTGTGCGAGTCCTTCATCCCCCATCGCCGGCTGATGAGCGGCGTCTCGGCTGGATGACGTTCGTGCAGCGCGCCGGAAATCACCGGCTCGGGTGCGGGATGTTTCCCTGCATCGAGTTCTTCGATGATGCGGTCGAACTTGAGCGGTGTGAGATTTTCGTAGAAATCGTAGTTCACCTGCATCGCCGGAGCGCCCGTGCACGCGCCGATACATTCCACTTCTTCCAGCGAAAAAACTCCGTCGGCCGTCGTCTCCTTATGGCCGATCTCCAGCCGTTTCTTGGCGCGGTCCAGCAGCTCGTATCCGCCTTTCAGCATGCACGCTACGTTTGTGCAAATCTGGACATGATGCTTGCCCCACGGCTTCCGATGCAACATCGAGTAATACGCCAGCGTCTCCTCGATCTGCACGTTGTTCAGGTCCAGCCGCTGGCCGATCTCCGCAATCATCTCATCGCTGACGCAACTGTACTCATCCTGCGCGTACATCAGCATGGGGATCAGCGCGCTGCGCTTCACCGGATAGCTGCTCTGCAACTTTTCAAACTTCGCGGAAAGCGCTGGGGAAAGTTCCATGCTTACCTGTCCACTTCTCCGAGAACAATATCGATGGTCCCGATGCAGGCGATGACGTCCGAGATCAACTGGCCCTCAATCAGCTTCGGCAGCGCCTGCAAATTGATGTACGAAGGGCCACGGAAGTGGACGCGGAGCGGCTTCGGCGAACCGTCGCTGGCGATGAAACAGCCCAGCTCCCCGCGCGGCGATTCAACGGTAACAAATACTTCGCCCGGAGCAGGCGAAAATCCTTCCGTGAAAATTTTGAAATGGTAGATGAGCGCTTCCATCTCCGTCTTCATCTTTTCGCGTTGCGGCGGGATGATGCCCGGCGCTTCCGCCTTGATCGGCCCTTCATCCTTGATCTTGTCGAATGCCTGCCGGATGATCTTTAGGCTTTCCCGCATCTCGGCCACGCGCACCAGGTACCGCGCATAGCAATCCGATTCCGTGCGCGTTGGCACGCCGAAATTGAATTCCTCGTAGCTCGAGTACGGAAAGGCTTTTCGGTTGTCGTACGCCACGCCCGCGGCCCGCAGCGTCGGCCCGCTCATGCTCAATGCAATCGCATCTTCAGGTGAGACATAGCCCACGCCTTTTGTGCGCCCGATCCAGATGCGGTTTTCCGTCAGCAGCGATTCGTACTCGTCCACGCGGCTCGGCATCATCTTCAGGAAGCGCTCCACGGGCTGCCGCCAGCCCGCTGGCGGATCCAATGCCAACCCGCCGATTCGAATGTAGCTGGTCATCATCCGCTGGCCCGCGAACAGCTCGAAAATGTTCAAAATCTCTTCGCGTTCCCGGAAGCAATACAGAAAAACCGACATCGCCCCCAGGTCAATCGCATGCGTGCCCAGCCACACCAGGTGCGAAGAAATCCGCTGCAGCTCCACCATCATCACGCGGATGTATTGCGCGCGCTTGGGCACTCCCAGCCCAAGCAGCTTTTCCACCGCCAGGCAGTACACCAGGTTGTTCCCCAGCGGATTCAGATAATCCATCCGGTCCGTGAGTGTAATCACCTGCGAATACGTTTTGTCCTCGCAGGACTTCTCGATTCCCGTGTGCAGGTACCCGAGATCCGGAATCGCCTTCACCACCGTCTCGCCGTCCAGTTCCAGCAAAATGCGGAGCACTCCGTGCGTCGACGGGTGCTGCGGTCCCATATTGAGGACCATCGTCTTTGCCGTACCCACCGCAGTTTCAACGGTTGTCATGGTGTGCTGCTCTTCCTGAATAGTTCGCCCGTGTTCGGCACGTCTCGATAGCCCTCCACCGGATAATCCCTGCGCAAGGGATGGCCTTCCCAATCATCAGGAAGCAGAATGCGCCGCAGGTCGGGATGCCCGGCAAAGCGAATCCCAAAGAGATCATAAATTTCCCGCTCCAGCCAATTGGCGCCCGGCCACACCGGGACCAGCGAATCGACAACCGGGTCATTGCCGCCGAGCCACACCCGCAATCGCACTTTTTCACGCCGCGGGATGGAAACCAGGTGATAGTTCAATTCGAATCGTGGCTCAGCCGGATAACGGTCCACGCAGGTGGCATCGGTAAGAAAGTTGTACTGCAGCTTGGCGTCCCCGCGGCAGTGTTCTGCCGCGGCTCGGAGGAGTTCGCGGGGCACCACGATCGTGGTCTCGCCCCGGAACTCAATCACTTCCACGACCGCTTTCGGGTTCCACGAACGCAGGCCCTCGGCTACAACATTAGCGTTTTTACTGGAAGACTCCGTCACGATTTCGAATCCCAAATGCGCCGGCTATTTATGCCAGTCCAGCGCGCCCTTTTTCCAGAGATACAGATAACCGACCAACAGGATGGCTATGTAGAGCATCATCTCCCCGAAGCCGTACCACCGCAAACTGCGAAAGATGTAGGCCCAGGGGTACAGGAAGATGGCTTCCACGTCGAACAAAATGAAAACCATCGCCACGAGGTAAAATTTGACCGAGATGGGCGCGCGCGCGTCGCCTGTGGGTTCCATGCCGCATTCGTACGCCTGTTGCTTGGCCCGGCTTGGCCGCCGCCAGCCCACTAAAACGGAAACAGTCGTCAGCGCACCGGCGAGCACCGCGGCAATCAGCAGGTGTAAGAGAAGCGGAGCATAGGTATGTAATCCGGAACCACGCATGGGCGAAGAGTTATAATAACGATTCGAACGCCACTCGGTCAAATGCGGCGGAAAGATTCCTGCGAGGCGCATTCAGCCTATTGCACTTCGGGGCGAACTGGGAAATGCTCTTCGGTCACAATTCGAACGTGACAGCGGGCGAGACGACCTATCACGTCCAAACGGAAGATCGCGGGACCGCCCACGCGCTGATTGATACGACTGTTTATTTCCACGGCCGCGTCCTGCACCGCCGCACCAACAACTATTTTGACCTGCTGCCGCTGGACGCCCATCGCGAACAAGCCTTGAAGCAGCGCGTGAATGAACAACACCGCGCTGTCGTCGAACAGATTCAATCGGGCGCGCTGCATCTTGCGCTGCCACGCGACGAAAAAATTTCTGGGCCGGCAGCAACGCCAAACGCTGCGTCAACCGGAATTCTCTCGCTGGAACTGCTCAACGCCAAGACATGGCTCAAGGGCAAACGCGCCCTGCTGCAAATTGCCGTTCGAAATGAGGCTCGCCAGGTGGTGGGCGGGGCTACCGTGAGCGCCCGCGTGGATGGCGCGGCGGAAGTGACACAGTTTTCCGCCAAAACTGGCGACTTCGGACATGCCCAGTTCGAATTCGATATGCCCCGGCTGGCAAGCGCGGAGCCGGCACTGGTCATCGAAGCGTCGAAGGGAAATGCCAGAGGGCAATTGCGTTTTCAGTTGCGCAGCAAGCCGCGCGCGCCATCCGCGAGTTAGCAAATGCAGACAACAATTTCAATTGTGGTGAATGGAGAAAATCGCGAGGCGAGGCCCGAGGCCACGGTGAAGGATTTGCTCCGGGAGCTGGGGCTGGATGCGGGACGCGTGGCCATCGAAAGAAATCTGGAGATTTTGCCGCGGCCGAAGTGGGACGAAACCAGAGTCCAAGCCGGCGACCGTTACGAAATCGTGCAATTTGTCGGCGGCGGTTAGAATTATTTCTTCCAGTCTTCAGATGCCTTCGAGCAAATGCCCCATCTTGCGTTTTTTCGTTTTGAGGTAGGCACGGGAAATTTTTGAAACGCGCGGCTGGCACGGCACGCGCTCGACGACGCGAATGCCGGAGCTTTCGAGCTGGCGTACTTTTTCCGGATTGTTCGAAAGCAGACGAATTTTCCTTGCGCCAAGTTTTTTCAGGATTTGCGCGGAGAATTCGTAATCCCGCGCGTCTGCCGCGAAGCCCAGGGTTTCGTTTGCTTCGACGGTGTCCATGCCGCCGTCCTGCAGTTCGTAGGCTCGCAGTTTATTCATCAGCCCGATGCCGCGGCCTTCCTGGGGAAGATAGAGCAGAATTCCCGAGTGTGCTTGTGCAATTTTCTTCAACGACAATTCGAGTTGCGCGCGGCAGTCGCAGCGCAGCGAGGCGAGCACGTCGCCCGTCAGGCACTGCGAGTGCACGCGTACCAGCGGAGCGGTTTTTCCGTTCAGATTTCCGCGAACCAGCGCGATCGCTTCTTCCTGCGGGCCGCGGCCCTCGAAGCCATAAATGGTGAAGCGCCCATAACGCGTTGGAAGCGCGGCATGCGCAACCATCCGCAAGCTAGTGACTTTTCGTTTCGATTTCTCGCCTTGCTGTGACTTTGCGCCCATGGAGAAACGAGAAGTATAGCAGGGACTTTGTTTCGCTCCGATTTCAGCTCGCGTTGCCAACGGATGATTCCTTTCCCCCGTTTGATGCGCGGGCCGCTGCCGATGCTACTGGCTTTACATCGAGCGGCGGATTGGCTAGCGTTAGCCTGAGACGCGCGGCCAAAATGGAAACAGTTACTCCCATTCGCGACCTGCTGTTCACCTTGCTTTTGAAGGTAGGAGTGGCGTCATCCATTTCTGCACTGCTGGCGCGGTGGACCACGTTTCGACGCGTGCTCTTCACCGAGGACCGCGATCCCGACCAAAAACTCAAACTGATGCTGTTCATGACGCCGGCGCTGTTTGTGGGCGTGACGTTGCGGCTGGTGGGCGGGCCTCCCTACGCGTTTGCGGATTTGTCTCTCGAAGGCGCTTTTCTCATGGGATTGCTGGGCGGGCGCGTGGTGGGGCCCATCGGCGGCGCGATCATCACGATTCCCGCGCTGATTTATCACGAATGGCTGGCCATGCCTGCGGCTTCCACCGCGGCGTTGCTCGGCGGATTGATCCGGCAGGCCATTCCCAACAAAGAAGATCTCTGGAATTTCGGGCCATTCACGTTTCTCAACATTCCGAAAGCGACCGTGAAGCTGCTGCGCAAAGCGGAATTGTCATGGGAAATGGCGCCGTTGGGGGTATGCGTGGGCTTGGAGTTGGGGCGTGTGGCGCTCGTTCTGGCCACAAAGCCGAAATGGCTTTTCGCGATTGACGCGCATTGGAACTGGTGGCTGGGGCTGACGGTCATCGCCACGCTGATGTCCGTTGCCGCGCCTCTGAAGATCTGGAACAACACGCGCATCGAGATGAACCTCGAGCGGCACCAACAGCTCTTGCTGAAAGCGCGCATGGACGCGCTCTCCAGCCAGATCAATCCGCACTTTCTGTTTAACACTCTGAATACCGTCTCAGCGCTGATCCGGTTTGATCCGGATTCGGCGCGCGGCGTGGTGCTGAAGCTGAGCAACATCCTTCGGCGGCTCCTGCGCAAGCATGAGACTTTTGTGCCGCTTCGCGAGGAGTTGCAATTCATCGACGATTATCTGGATATCGAGGTGGCGCGATTCGGAAAAGACAATCTGGACATCGTCAAGCAGATTGACGATGCGGCACTGGAAGCATTTGTGCCCAGCATGCTGCTCCAGCCGATGGTCGAGAATTGCCTGAAGCACGGCCTCGCGCCCAAGCTGGGCGGGGGAAAGATCGAGCTCAGAACGACAAGCAGTGATGGGCGGCTAAAGATTGAGATTGAAGACAATGGCGTGGGCATCTCGGAAGAGAAGATGCCGCACGTGTACGTCGAGGGAATCGGGCTGAGCAACGTGCGCGAGCGGCTTCGGGTGTTGTACGGAACAGATTTTAATCTGGACATCCAGAGCCGCCCGGGTGAGGGGACGGTGATCCGCATCGAGATTCCGGAGTTGGTGTCGACGATGCAGGAAGTGCGATGAACAAGAGACCCGAAATTTGAAAATTGAAAGCGGAATCTGCCGGGAGTCGCGATGCGCTGGGTGACGTAATTTTGAGTGTGTAAAAAGAGAGAGGGTGTAGGTTTTGTTGTGACCGCAACAAATCTCCGGTAAAGGAGCCTACACCCGATGCGAGTCAAGAATAGCACACAGCGGTTTCAGGCGTTTGTGCAGGACCT
>WNGJ01026513.1_pt1 | contig 11935 bp, 10 predicted proteins | sample 5400611 | NCBI WGS metagenome assembly WNGJ01 (sample SAMN13153375, study PRJNA577476) | soil metagenome | isolation source: 40 cm soil or saprolite under Garry oak tree replicate 1 | place: USA:California | collected 2016-06-15 | reverse complement strand
CTCCTCCGCTCAGGCCATGAGCGCGTGCGTCGGGTAGCAGAACGCTGTAGTGATTCTTAACAAGCCAATCGCCGTAGCCATACACGCCCAGGCGGTTGTCGCCGACTCCGTGCAGCAGGATGACTGCGCTCCCATTAGCTTGTGCGGGACGAATGAACCACGCGCGCAAGATGGTACGGTCCGGCGTAGTGATCTGAACATTGCTCAGTTCGGCGTTTTCCTCTCGATCCGCAGATTCGACTTGTCGCTGCTCTTCAGTCATTAGCGGACGCCGTCCAGGATGCAACGCCATCCAGCCCAGGCCAATGCCGCCGAACACCGTTCCCAAGAGGTACAAGGTCGCGAGCGCGACGAACGTGCGGCGGAGAAAATGATGCGAGGGCAAGCAAACGCTCCTTCCATGGTGCAACACTGGATACGTTGCATATGCGCAACGAGTTCCTGCTATCGCGCTCGCACTTTAATCCAGATGGGCGCGCCCACGAATCCAAAAGCCCGCCGAATCTGGTTCTCCAGAAACCTCTGATAAGAAAAGTGCAGTTTCACTTTGCGGTCGGTGAACAGGACGAAGGTGGGCGGAGACACCGCCGCTTGCGTCAGGTAAAGAATCTTCACCCGCTGACGGACAGGAACCGAAGCGCGGTCGAAATCTATGTGCTTGAGAAAACGATTCATCTCTCCCGTCGTAATGCGCTTGCGGCGTTCCGCGGCCACTTGCTCCAGCGTAGAAAATATCTTCTCCGTGCCTTTGCCGCTGGCTGCTGAAATGAAAAGCACGGGCGCATAGCTTAGAAATTTCAGCTCGTCGCGGAGGCGGTCTTCGTAGGCCTCGCGATCGCTTGGTAACTGTTTGTGCGGTCTTCTCTTGTTTCGCTGGGACGAAGCCTCGGTTTCGCTTAGATCAATGCTTGGCCCTGACCTTTGGCGCGCGGGGGCGCCGGCCCCACATAGATCCCACTTGTTTACGATGATGATCACCGACCGGCCGCTTTCATGCGCGTACCCGGCGATTGCCGCATCCAGGGCGCTCACGCCTTCGGTGGCATCGATCACCAGCAGCGCGATGTCGGCAGCTTCGAGATGTTTGCGGGCCATCACGACCGATAGTTTTTCAGCCATCAGATGAGTCTTGCCTTTGCGGCGGATTCCGGCGGTATCAATGAACCGGAATACATGATCATTCCGGCTAACGATCTCGTCGACCGCATCGCGGGTTGTGCCTGGAATTGGAGAGACTATGGAGCGATCCGAGCCAGTAAGGCGGTTCAGCAATGTGGATTTGCCAACGTTGGGATGGCCGATGATCGCGACTTTGGTTTCGGTCATTGGTCGTTGGTCGTCGGTCGTTGGCGCTGCGTCGTAGGTTGCTAATTCTTGGTCTTCGGCGATTAATTTCTGGTTATCGGCTTGCCGCACCCGCGACTTCCTTCTGGAAGTGATCGGCTCGATGCTTTCCTCTGTGGCTTCTGTGTCCTCTGTGGTTAAGGGTTTTAAGGACGCGAGCACCGCATCTAGCAGCTCGTCAATTCCACGGCCATGCTCAGCTGAAACCGGAAACAGATCCCGTATTCCTAAACGGTGCAAGTCGCCTGCCAGGCTTTCCTGCTTGTCGCTGTCAACCTTGTTTGCGGCTAGAAATAGAGGCTTGCCTGTGCGCTGCAGTAATCGCGCAAGCTCGAGATCAGGGCCAGCGAGTTCACTCCGGACATCCACGACCATCACGATCGCTGCGGATTCATCAAGAGCGACTCTGGCCTGGCGGAAGATTTCCGAAGGAATGAAGTCCTTCTCTTCCGGAATAATGCCGCCGGTGTCGACCACGCGCAGATCGCGGTCGCGCCAGTGCGCCTCCCCGTAAAGACGGTCGCGGGTGATGCCGGGTTCATCGCCGACTATGGCACGGCGGGAGCCCACGAGACGGTTGAATAGCGTGGACTTACCCACATTAGGACGGCCGACAATCGCGATCAGGGGAGCTCTTTCCATGAGAATTGGATTTGCCCGGGCATGTAGGACGGGCGCCCTCGCCCGTCCGGCGAGCAAAGCTCGACAGGGTCCTCTCGTTGAATAGTCCAGTTATTATAGAGACTCTGTGCCCGCCAGTTCTCAGCCCGCTGCTTCCGCCTCGAAGACCAGTCCTTCACTCCACCAGTTTTTTGCTCCCGCAGGCCTGCTCTCGCGCACCCATCCGGCGTATGAATTTCGACGCGGCCAGTTGCAGATGGCGCAAGCGGTTGAGCAAGCGATCGAGGAGCGCCGCCATCTGATCGTCGAAGCCGGCACTGGCACGGGAAAGACGCTGGCCTACCTGATGCCGGTAATTCGTTCCGGCAAGCGCGTCATTATTTCGACCGGAACCAAAAACTTGCAGGAACAACTCTTTCACAAAGACGTGCCGTTTCTCGAGCAGGCGCTGTTTCCCGAAGGCAACCGGAAGTTGAGCGTCTGCTACATGAAGGGACGCAACAATTATCTCTGCCGGAAGAAACTGTACGACCTTACCGGACAGCCAGTGCTCAGCGGACTTGATGAAATTGAGCAGTATCGCGCAATTGCCGCGTGGGAGCAGGCGACCAGCAGCGGCGACCGCGCGGAACTAGCGTCGTTGCCTGAAGCCAGCGCGCTATGGCACAAGTTGGACGCGCGGGCCGACACCTGTCTTGGCCAGAAGTGCAGCTCGTGGGACAAATGCTTCATAACCGAAATGCACCGGCGAGCGATGGAGAGCGACATCATCATCGTCAATCATCATCTGTTTTTTGCCGACCTCGCGATCAAGCAGCGGGCGGATGGCGCGCCCGATGCCGGCATTCTGCCCGATGCCGGCGCGGTGATCTTTGACGAAGCGCATGAGTTGGAGGACGTCGCCGGCAGCTACTTTGGGATTTCCGTCAGCGCGGCGCGCCTCGAAGAACTTTGCCGTGATATCGAAGCCTCACTCCAACGCAATCGCATGTACACGACCGGGCTTTCCGGCGCAATTAAGAGCCTGCGCGAGCGCTCAGGATTTTTCTTCTCGCTACTGCCCGAGGGAGAAGGCCGATTTTCGTTCGAGAACCGCCGCGAATTCCTCGAGGAAAACGGAGACGAATTTCTAGGTCTACAGCGGTCGCTGGGACGCTTGAATTCCGAAATCGAAAACATGCCCTCAAAGCCGGAGGAGGTCTTCGCCTTCACCCGCCGCTCGCAAGAGCTGCAAGTGCAGCTTGGATTCCTTATGGAGTCGGAAGAACAAAACACCGTGTTCTGGATTGAGCGAAGGCGCACGGGCCGCGAAAAATTGAACGTTTCCATCCAGGCCACTCCAATCGACGTCGGCCCCGTCCTGCGTGAGTGCCTGTGGTCGAAGCTGGAGACGGCGGTGCTCGCGTCCGCGACGCTGGCCGTGGGCGGAGGATTTGAATACATACAGCGGCGGCTCGGGATCGAGCACGCACGCGAGCTCATTCTGCCCTCACATTTTGATTATCCGAACCAAGCGCTCTTTTATGTGCCACCAGATCTGCCTGACCCACGCACTCCGCAATTCGCCGGCAAAGCGGCAGAAAGAATCCGGCGCCTGTTGGAGATCACGCGCGGGCGCGCATTCGTGCTGTTCACCAGCTATGGGCAAATGAGAGAGATTTACCAGCGGCTGCTGGGCGAGGTGGAGTTCCCCATGCTTCTGCAAGGCGACGCGCCGAAAACCGCGCTCCTTGAGGAGTTCCGCCTGACTCCGAATTGCGTGCTGTTCGCGACGTCATCCTTCTGGCAAGGTGTGGACGTACAGGGGGAGCAGCTCAGTTGCGTGATTATCGACCGCTTGCCCTTCGCGGTGCCTTCCGATCCAGTGGTTGCCGCGCGAGTCAAAGCAATTGATGCCGAGGGTGGAAATGCGTTTTTTCAATATCAGGTTCCCGCCGCCGTAATTACTTTGAAACAGGGGTTTGGACGGTTGATCCGCTCTCTGCATGATCGCGGGCTACTGGCGCTGCTGGACAACCGCATCCTGAAGAAAGCCTATGGCAGGGTCTTCATCGAGAGTTTGCCCAATTACCGGCGGACAACTGAGTTGAGCAGAGTAGAAGACTTCTTCGGCGCGGCATAAATTTACATCCTCCGCAAAGCGAGAAGAGAGCTAGGCCTCTCACACCTCATTTCCTGCATCAGTGATGTCCGACAACCAGAGCAGGTGTATACTGCCGCCCGGCTTGCAGGGCGGGCTCCCGTTGCCGCCTGGATCAGGAGGTTTCCATGACTCGCGCAGCCGTTCGCTCTTTGACGTTGCTCGCCGGATTCGTAACCCTGTCCTTCCCAAGTCTGCTTTTCGCCCAAACCTTTCAACCGCAAACCCGGCTAGGCGCAAGCTTACCGGGAGATACATGGGAACCAGCCATAGCCGCTGATCGCTTCGGGCACGTTTATGTGCTGATTCCAGATTTTCCTCCGAATTGCAAGAGCTGCCCGAGCTCGATCGCTTATCTCGTGGTTTCGAGCGACAACGGCAAGACCTGGTCCGCGCCGCGCATAATCGCTAATCCGGGCTCAGGTCAAATCGACGTGCAGATTAAAGTCGATCCGGTTGATGGCAAGACCGTGTATGCCTCCTGGCTGCAAAATAGTAAGAGCGTAATCGAGGTCGCCAAGTCGAGCGACTTCGGCCAAACTTGGACCACGGTGATCGCCAACTCGACCAAAGCAGGCACGGATAAGGACATCCTTGCGGTGCGTGGCAACGATGTGTATGTCGCTTACGATCACGCGCAGACGGTGTGGTGCTCGTCCTCGCACGATGGAGGCCAAACCTGGATCTCAGTGAAGGTCAACGCGAATGCGCAATTTGGATGGTCGCTCACCGGCGGCGGCACCGTCGACCCTGCCGGCAATGTTTACTTCGCTTGGGACGGATACACGCAGAACGGTGGGGCTAAAGGCCCGGTCAATTTGTACGTCACCAAATCCTCAGATGGTGGCCTGACCTGGACGCCTACTTTGCTTGATGTCTCCAGTGCGCCGCCCGATTGTTCCGCCTTCACTTGCGGGTGGGCGTTCCTAGGTCCCGGGATCGCTATGACGTCGGACTCAGCCGGTCAGCTTTATGTGCTGTGGAACTCCGGCGCTGTTGATGGCGGCCCCGAGCGGATATTCTTCTCCACTTCTACGGATCAAGGTGCGACCTGGAGCCGAAAGGCAGACGTCTCGCTCGCACCCGCTAGCGTCGACCACGCATTCCCATCAGTTGCCGCGGGCGGCGCCGGAGACATACGCATTGCCTGGATGGACCAACGCAATGCGCCGCACTGGAACGTCTATTACCGGACCTCGATCAACGGCGGTGGCAGCTGGTCGGGCGAAACCGTGCTTTCGACCTACGTCGCGGGCTATAGCTATATCTTTGCTGATGGATTCCGTTTCCCATTTGGCGATTACTTCGACATGGACATCGACAACCAGTCGCACACGCAAACTGCTTGGGGTGAGGGTTACAACTGGCTCACGCCTGGCAACGTCTGGTACACACGTCAGCTGCATTAAAATGGAAGTTTGAGGTCTGGGTGAATGTGCAGAAACATCAAAACTTTATTCAACTTCGATCCGCCCGTTACTGAGGAAGAAGTTCGCGCGGCTTCGCTCCAGTTCGTAAGAAAGATCAGCGGCTTTGGCAAACCTTCGATGGCCAACGAAGGTGCGTTCCTGGGTGCGGTTGATGAAATCGCTGCCATCTCGTCTCGTCTGCTGCGTTCGCTCGACACCAGCGCGCCGCCGAAAAATCGGGAAGAAGAAGCGGCCAAGGCCAAAGCCCGCGCCGCACAGAGATTCGGTGCTTGACGTGGATTGAATTTACGACGTAAAGCTGTGCCACGTCGCCCTTGGAGTCCGCAGACGAATTTCATCTCACCAAATCGTCTTTGCTACGCCCGCTTGACGAATGCGTTCGTCGGCAGTCACCAACGGAATGCCATCAACTACAGCCGTCGACGTGATCACCCGATCAGCGGGATCTCTCGGACACGTATTTGGCAACCGGACCGCAAGCGCCACAATTTCGGGCCGCATCGGGATGACCACAACCCTGGACACGGCTTCTCGAACAAACGACTCGACGCCGCCTGAGAAGGCTACGCGATGGTTCTCTGCCAGCCACGCAAGCTCCCAAAGCGTGATGCTGGCTACAGCAATTCCCGTCTTCTGCCTCGCATCCAGAATTGCCTCTCGGGCTCTTTTGGACAGGCGCTTCGGCCCATCCAGATGAGAACATGGGTATCGAGCAGGATCACTTGTGCTCCCAATCCTCGAGCGGAGTAATTGGCCCCACGATGTCACCGACAATTTTCACCTTGCCGGCCATGTAGCCGAAAATCTCCTCAGGCGCGCTTGGGGCAGGAACCAGTTTGGCCACCGGTTTGCCGTGTTTGGTGATTAAGACCGGTTCACCCGTCTGCTGGACCCGATCCATCACCGCAAGGCACTGGGCTTTGAATTCACCTGCAGGCATCTCTTTCATAAAACTCCCTCTACAATCATAACATCGTGACTATAGACATACTATTATAACTATATCCTCTTTTTCTGCTGCCGGAGTACGATTTGCGCTATGCCGATTTCTCGCCGCTCATTTGTTGCTCTCTCTGCCATGCTTCCATGGGCGCTCAAGCCCCATGCGTCCCAGGCCCTTCCCATTGGCCTTGAGCTGTATTCGGTGCGCGATGCGCTGAAACAAGACCTCGAAGGCACAGTGCGTGCAGTCGCCCAACTGGGCTACCAGTGCGTCGAATTTTATGCTCCTTATTTCGATTGGAGCGAAAGCCAGGCCAAGAACGTGCGCAAGTTGCTCGACGAACTAGGCATCCGATGCTACTCGACACACAACGAGGAAAAGTATTTCAGCGCCGACAATATCAATCGCGCACGGGATATGAACTTGATCCTAGGCTGTAAATATATGGTCATGGCCAGCTCGCAGCCGAAGCCTGGCCTCGACGGCTGGAAAGCCATTGCCGATGAACTGAATTCAGCTGCCGAAAAGCTCGCGCCCTCCGGACTCAAGCCCGGCTACCACAATCATCAGCCCGAGTTCACTCCGGTCGAGGGTGTGCGTCCCATTGAGGTTCTCGCCAAGAACACTAAGCCGTCCATCCTGCTTCAACTCGACGTGGGCACCTGCCTTGAGGCAGGCTCCGACCCGGTTGCGTGGATTCGCTCCAATCCAGGACGAATTCACTCGCTGCATTTAAAAGACTGGTCATCGGATCCGGCCAAGGGCTACAAGGTTTTGTTCGGCGAAGGCGATGCCAAATGGAAGGACGTCTTCGCTGCTGCTGAGACCGTGGGCGGGGTCGAGTACTATTTGCTGGAACAGGAAGGCAGCCGCTTCGGTGAACTGGAGACTGCGCGCCGCTGTCTTCAGTCTTTCCGCGCCACACACTCGTAGGCTTCGGACAATCCTGCCATCGGGGTTGCGAACCGGATTATGGTTCGTGAGGATGCGGGCCTTGGAACTCGGAACAACAAGGCTTCTGCGCGGGCTTAAATTCCATCAGTTCGATTCTGGTCAAGTCGGGATCGTAGAGGTTGAGCTGCCATTTGCCGTCTTTGCCCATCTGCGAGTGCTCCTCGCCGTCCGGCTTCCAGCCATGTGATTCCAATTTGATCTGGGCCTGCTTCATATCAACGACGCCGAGCGAGATGTGATTCATTACGCCTGTGAGTTGCAGGCTCGGGTTGGCATCCACGTTCAGCATGTACTCCAGCCAGTCGGTGCCATGTAGAAATGATCTTCGGCGTCGCGATTGCGTACGATGAACCCAGCGTGGATTAGCCGGCGCGAAACGGGATCGAGCACCGGGCCTTTTTCTGGTTCGCCGAGGATCCTAAGCTGCACAAGCCTCGCTCCAGAAGGCTGCAGGAACTCAATCGTGTTCCCTTCCGGGTCCTTCACCGTGAAGCTGCGGCCGCCCTCTTTCAGATTGCTCATCGAATCAGGCACCTTGACCCGGTTCGCCGCAAGGTACGCACGAAGACGTTCGCAATCTTCCGTCCTGAAAGCTACGTGGTCCATGCGGTCAATTGCCTTCGGGTCGGAGGCGGAGCTATATCCCACCCACTGCGATCCCACCATGAACCGCCGTGTCTGTCCTGGTTCGAGCAGTGGCGCAGTTTGTAGCCCCAGCACCGTTGTGTACAGGTGCTCGTTGGCTTCAGCCGAAGTCGTGTAGAACGCCACGTGATCAATCCCAGTGATTTTCGGCCGGCTAACGCCGGGCGGTTGTGCGTAGGCGTTGCCGGTGATCAGCAAAACGAGACAGAAGACCGTTCGTTTCATGAGGCCCTTATGTTACGCGCTGTTGCGCAGCTTTCCCATACACCGTGCTGTAATGCAGTTTGATCGTCCCGCAGGTGCCCTGCTCGGGAGAGTAGACGACGCAGGTGTCAAAGGGACGCGAATAAATATGCAAGCTCACCGCGCGCTCAGCAAAATGCCGGGAATTCAGGACACGATGTACAGGGTCGCTGGGATCGACCGCGCAGGGATGTGTAGGATTCATTTCGAGCGTATCGGTCGGGGTGAGCTGACATCGGCCCTCGTCGATGTTCTGCGATACCAGATGAAAATTTTCCACTAGCAGGCGCCCTGCAGGAACCAGCATCCAGCAATTCTGGTCGCGATGATTGTGGACAGAGCTTACTTGCCCGACATCCCAGCAGATCGCAATCAGTTCGTAGAGCGGAGTCTTGTCTATCAGGTTGCGGGTGTAGTGCTGGCAGTCCCATGTTAAATAAGGGGTCAGGGTATCGGCGGCAACAGAAGTACGCTCCAGGAAGGCAAGGATGTCCCCAGTATGATCGAAGGCCGCCTCCGGAAACTTGTGCAGCTCAGAGACGAAATCCCCGATGGGAAGCTGTTTGGGAATCACTTGCGTGTTCATGGCTCACCTGGCTTTCAAGAACTGCTGCTTACCACGGAGGCACAGGGCACAGAAAGATCATTCGACTTTGTCGGCCTATGTCTCTGTGCCTCTGTCGTGATGCGAATCTTCCACGCCAGTATAAGCCTGCGGCCATTCACTCCACGAGCATGCAATCGCCGTAGGAATAGAACCGATAGCGCTGTTCAACCGCATACCTGTATGCAGCGAGCACGTGATCCTTTCCACCAAAAGCGCAGACCAGCATAAGCAGTGTCGATTGCGGCAAGTGAAAATTCGTGAGCAGGGCGCCAATGACGCGGAACTGAAATCCCGGATAAATAAATAAGTCCGCTTCGCTTGCTCGCTGCGCCGGATGAGATCGAGTAAGCCTCGCTGTGCATTTTGTGCTTCTCCACATCGTCCACGCGCACGGGCTGAAACGTTCCCAATCCCACGTGCAAAGTGATTTCTGCGGTTTCAATTTCACGTTCTTGCAGGCGGGCAAGAATCTCGGCCGTGAAATGCAGTCCTGCAGTTGGTGCTGCGACCGAACCGCGTTCGCGCGCATAAACCGTCTGATAGCCTTCGCGATCGGCGGGACGATCTCCTCTCGAGATATAAAGCGGCAGAGGCACGTGCCCCAAACGTTCCAGGGTGCCGAAAAAATCCGCAACCGGCTCAAAACGGATGTTTCGCTCTCCGAAACTGCCCCTGGCAACGACCTCTGCTATAAGCTCGTCCCCTCCAAACTCGCGATTGCCAAAGAACAGCCGCTCGCCGACTCCGATCTTCCGCCCCGGTCGTGCCAGGCACTCCCACTCATTAGGTTCTTCAGAAACTTGCTTGGTGAGGAGCACCTCGACTTGTCCCTTCAGGAACTCGCGAGATGCAGGGTTTTGCGCACTCAACGGCTGCGCCCTGACGCCGCTCCTCCTCCCGTAGAGCCTGGCCGGAAACACTCGAGAATTGTTAAAGACCACCAGATCGCCGGCTCGAAGCATCTCTGGGAAGTCCCGAAACTGGCGGTCTTCCAGCAGCCCGGTCTGCCGATCCAAATGAAGCATGCGAGCGCCGGCGCGGTCGGCGGGCGGTTCTTGAGCAATAAGCTCTTCCGGGAGGCGATAGTCGAATTCTGTGATCAGCACGGTGAATTGCAGCAATTTGAATAGTTTTTCTAGTTTGCACGGAAATATCGATTGTTTCCAGCAAGCCACTGCGGTAACATACGCGGACTGCTGAGGGGGCATGCCTACAGACTACAAATTACGGCGCGACATTGTCCGCTTTGGAGCGATGTTACACAGCCTCGGCTTCATCGCCGCCACCGACGGTAATCTATCAGTTCGTCTAGATGAGGACCGCATTCTGGTGACGCCGACCGGAATGTCCAAAGGCATGATGACTCCGGCTGACCTGGTCATCGTGGATATGAAGGGGAAAAAAATCAAAGGGCGCCGCGAGGTCACGAGCGAAATCGGAATGCATCTGCTCATCTATCAAATGCGGCCGGACATAGGCGGCATCGTACATGCACACCCCCGGACTGCAACCGGCTTTGCCGCGGCGGGCATGGCGCTGAACCAGCCGCTGGTTTGTGAAGTTGTAATCGGGCTCGGCCTGATTCCGCTCGCCCCCTACGGAACGCCGGGCACACCTGAACTGGCGAAGACGCTTGAGCCGCTAATCCCGCAGTATGACGCGATTCTCATGGCTAATCACGGCGTCGTCACTTATGGCGCAGACCTGCAGTCGGCCTACATGAAGATGGAGACAGTTGAGCATTTCGCTCAAATCGCGCTGGTGACCCACGTGCTCGGTCAACAAAAGCCACTTGCCTGCGAAGACCTGGAAAAATTAGTCGCTGCCCGCAGCCGCTATTTGGGAGTCAATTCCGCTGCGCCCATGCCACCGCAGTATTCGAACCCGCACGAGGACGAGCCCGTTGAAGACCTGGTGGCTGGCGGCAAGACCCCGCGCCCGCGAACTATTCACCACCGACGCGGAAGCGCATTCCAGCGCGGAAATTAATCCCCAGCGCCGGATAACCGATCACTTCCTGGTATGAGCGGTCGAGCAGGTTCTCGACATTCACGTACGCCGTAATCCGAGGCCGCAGCGCGTACCAGCCGCCAGTGTCGATCCGGACGTATCCCGGAGCGTGCGTGAACCCGAAGCCGAGGAAGTCGGAATCAGTGCGGCGCCCAATGAAACTGCCTGCCAAGTCCGCCCCCCCGCGGCTCCCCAAATAAGTGATCAGTGTTGTGGCCGAGTGCTTTGGGCGCCTCAACAAAGGCTGCCCTTCCATCAACAGCGGATCGGACGCAAACGGCTGTTTGAGGATCTGAGTGGACGTGTAGGTGTAAGCGAGACCGACGGAGACCCGAGAAGCGGGCCTGCCATGCAGCTCAACTTCCGCTCCGTGTGCAATGGCTTCATTTACGTTGATGTACTGGCCACTGCAGACAAATGTGACCGGATCACAGCCAATGAAGTTGAAATCAATCTTATTGCGGAACAGATTGTTGAAGTACGTCGAACTGAAGGAATACTTTTGCCCAAACCTTTGCTCGAACCCAGCTTCGAGTGAACGGGTTTCTTCCGGTTTCAAAAAAGGGTTGCTTTTGACGATGAAGCTGCCGCCATTGCCAAAGGACTCTGAAAACTGTGGCTCCTTGATCCCGGTCGCGTACGCAAAGTGCAGGCGCGTGCCTGTAAACAATTTCCCACCTCGCAATGCTAAAAGGGTCAATGAAATCCGGGGGACGAATTTATTTCCAAAGCTTTCATTGTGAACAAAGCGTCCCCCAATAACGAATGACGCTCTGGGAAAAGTAAGTACCTGTTGGCCGAAAACTGCGTGGTTGCGGCGAAGGCCGGGGTTCGGGGTGCCGGATAGTAGATCGCCCACGGTCCCAGTCTCATTCTCGAATTCGTATCCGACAGTGCTGGCTGTCCAGCTACGCTCGGCGTAATCGCCCTGGTAGTCAAAACCAGCGCGGTTAATGTTGTCGATGGTGTCGAACGGCGTATCGATGTTGAACCCAAAG
>WNGJ01015473.1_pt1 | contig 11937 bp, 11 predicted proteins | sample 5400611 | NCBI WGS metagenome assembly WNGJ01 (sample SAMN13153375, study PRJNA577476) | soil metagenome | isolation source: 40 cm soil or saprolite under Garry oak tree replicate 1 | place: USA:California | collected 2016-06-15 | reverse complement strand
AGCGCGAGTACTCCTTGTTCCAACAGTGTCGAATCTCCAATCACCAATACTGTATCATTGGATTCTACCTGCACACCGATCCCCTTTTGGTCGGCCAGGGCTTGAACTCGCCGCGCCCCTGCGAGTGCCACATCAGTGAGGTTCACCACCTCGTGCTCACGGTGAGTGGAATTGTTATCCAGCCGGGCCAGGGTCAGCATGTTGGTCGCCAGGGTCGACATATGGTTCGCTTCAGTGACGATATCCTCTAACAGCGCCGCATCTTCTGTCGCCAGTTGCTCGCGGCTGCGCAACAGGACTTCGGCATCCGCGCGCAGCAGGGTCAGCGGCGTGCGGAGTTCGTGCGCGGCATCAGCAATGAAGCGTTGCTGGTTTGTCCAGGCCAGCCGGGCCGGTACCAGCGCACGATCCGCCAGGAACAGCCCGCCAAGTCCTGCACCGAGTAGTGTCATTCCCCCAATGGTGAGTAACAGCACAAGCAGCAAAGACAGCGCGCTTTCCTGCGCCTGGATGAACTCACCTATCAGCACCACACCAACGTACCCATTGCCCGTTGGGTTTGGAACCGCCACCGCATAGCGATAGATCTGCCCAACCGTACCTCCCCCATCGACCGTATCGTACGCCCAACCCGCTTGTAAGGCCGTCTTCGCTAGAGTATTGCTAAGAAAAGCTGGTGGAAGATTGGCCGTATTTGCGTTTTGCTGCAAGGTGCCATTCTGGTCAAAGCAAGCAACCATCTCAGATTGAGGCACTCCCTGGTCAGGAGGGGGAGGGCCAAATCGACCTGTAGAGAAGAATGATGAGCAGGCGCGATCGTGCGAGCCTGTGAGCCAATCAACCGCGTGCCCACGAGCATGCATTTCGGTGCTGGCCTCAACGGGATTGAGGAGGAAGTATCGAGCTCCAAAGTAGAGCACCACACAAAACAACACAAGCGCAGCGCCCAGGACCAGGCTGTACCAGAGCGTTAAGCGAATGCGTAGCCCCTGAAACAGCGCCGCCTCTGGCCCCTGAGAAAGGCGACCCTTCCTTCGCCACAGGGGCCACCAGGTAAACCTGCTCCCGTTCATGCTGTTGCTCCTTCGTTTCTGTGCTACGCTTCGATCTTATAGCCCACGCCCCGCACGGTCTTAATTAACGGACGCGAGAAACCCTGGTCGATCTTGTCACGCAGATAGTGAATATAAATATCCACGACATTCGAGAGCGCCTCCATGTCATAGCGCCACACAGCGTCAACGATTTGGGTGCGCGTGAGCACCCGGCCAGTATGGCGCATCAGGTATTCCAGCAGGGCAAACTCTTTGGCCGTTAACTCTATGATGCGTCCATCACGACGCGCTTCATGCCCCACAAGGTCAAGCGTCAGATCGCCTACACTAAGTCGCGGATTCTCGTCAAAACGTTGATCTCGGCGGCGCAGCAAGGCATTGATGCGTGCCAGCAACTCCTCCATAGCAAAGGGCTTGGTTAGGTAGTCATCGGCGCCTACATTGAGACCCGTGACACGGTCCTCCACCGATCCGCGTGCCGTGAGCATGAGCACGGGCGACATAATACGCTCCGCACGCATCTGGCGGCAGATCTCGAGTCCATCGAGTCCAGGCAGCATCACATCCAGAATTACGACATCATACGTATCACTTAGAGCAAGATCAAGGCCAGTGTGCCCGTCATGAGCAAGATCGACAGTATGACGCTCCTCCAGCAGGACACGACGCAGCAGAAACGCCAGGCGCTGCTCGTCTTCCACCACAAGTATGTGCATCGGTCCGCTCCTTTCATCCAGCTTCTATTTCCTATGAGTAAAAGATCTCTGCCAGTAATTGGCAGACCACTCTTAACTCTATTATATCGCATGAAGATTGGAAACAGATTGGAAATCTGAGACTTTCAAATGAGAATTTTCTCATTTCCGTTTTTCTTGCGTCTTCCCCCTGCTCTGTGGTATACTCACATCCTGGCGGGAGACATGTCTCGCGCTTACATGATCATGCATCAAATACACACGCTCTTTGATCGACGAAAGCCCTGGTGTACCTCGATCTGACTCATTAAAGATACAGTGGTAGGGGCTATGTGAAGAATAAGTTTGTAGAACAGCTTGCCGCTGAGGGTGGAACCATTTTATTTGTTGGCACCAAGAAGCAAGCGCAGGAAGCTGTAGCTGATGAAGCCAGGCGTTGTGGCATGTACTACGTCAACCAACGCTGGCTGGGTGGTATGCTGACAAACTTCCAGACCATTCAGTTGCGTATTCGCTACCTGCGCGAGTTGGAGACCCGTCGCGACCGGGGAGATTTCGATCGCCTGCCTAAAAAAGAAGTGCAGCATTTGCAAGACGACATCACGCGCCTTGAGCGCATCCTGGGCGGTATCAAAGATATGCGGCGCCTGCCGAATGCCATCTTCATTATTGATACACGCAAGGAACGTACCGCTGTACTGGAGGCTCGCCGCCTGGATATTCCCATCATCGCTCTTGCTGACACAAACAGCGACCCCGATGAGATTGATTATCCTATTCCTGCCAATGACGACGCCATTCGCGCTGTGCGCTTGCTGAGCGCCAAAATCGCCGATGCCGTCATTGAAGGTCGTCGCGAACTGGAAGCTCAACAGAAAGACATTGAACCGCAGGAAGTTGAAGCTGGTGCGCCAGAAGAGCCTTCCGAGGTTATCGGTAAAGTAGAAAGCGGTTCTATCTCTACTCCAGCTGAAGTAGAAAAGGTGCAAGAGACCTCGGAAATATCTACTGAACCTGAACTCGTTGCGGAAGAGGCAAAGTAGGAACGGCGGCTCTCGCACGCAAGGCCACCCTGGACCTATCTTAAGATCAGATACCCAGAGCCTGCATCGTCCCCAGGGTGCGATCAGGCTGGGACATATCTTCAACTCAGAGGCGGGAGATAGGACCGTGTTCTTTCTCCCGCTTCATATTGTATTGTAGAGCAACTACATAGTATACCATTCTTGTCAAGTACTCAGGGACCAAAAAAGATGGACAGCAGCGATTGTGCTTTCATCAAAAACCTGGGTATCATACAACAGGAAGATTGAGGAGTAAACAGTTATGGACTACACTGCTGCTGACGTCAAGAAGTTACGCGACGAAACAGGAGCAACATTTGCCGATAGCAAGAATGCATTAACCGAGTCGAAGAACTGGGGTGAAGCTGTCAAATGGCTCGAAGCCAGGAGCGGTCACAAGGCTGAGAAAATGATGGCGGCTGGTCGTGAAACCAAGCAAGGAGGTATCTTCTCCTATATCCATCATAATCACAGTCTGGGCGTATTGCTAGAGCTTAACTGCAGCACCGACTTTGTTGCTCGCAGCGAGAGTTTTCGCCAGTTGGCAAGTGATCTTGCCAAGCAAATCGCGGGTGTTGCCCCCAGATACATCAACTTCGCAGACGTGCCAGCCGAGGTCGTTGAAGAGGCTCGCAAAGCCATTCTGGAAGATCCATCGCTGGAACGCGTTCCAGAGGCAAAGCGCGCCGAGGTCATAAACAACAAGCTTAAAAAGCTCTTGGGTGAGCAGGTACTGATGATGCAGCCCTGGGTCAAGGATGAAACAATCATTGTGGGCGACCTTGTGAAAAAGGTAATTGCCGAAACAGGTGAGAATATTGTATTGCGACGCTTCAGTCGCTTTGCACTGGGCGAGGAATAAACAAATGTAGGGGCGGGGCTTGCCCCCGCCCTGGACGGAGGCTGGGCGAAGAATAAACAAATGTAGGGGCGGGGCTTGCCCCCGCCCTGAGCCCCCGCCCTGGGCGGAGCAAGCCTCATTCAGGACGAAGGCAAGCCTCACTCAGGGCGGAGCAAGCCCCGCCCCTACATTTCTATATCGCGCATGGGAGACCACAAAACATGTCTCAGGCAACTTCATCCCTGGCATATCAGCGTATCCTGCTTAAATTGAGTGGCGAGGCGCTCTGTCTCAACAAGGGCTATGGCATCGATGCAGAGACAGTGCGGCGCATCGCTGGTGAGATTCAACGCGTGCATGCTCTTGGCGTACAGATAGCAGTAGTGATCGGCGGCGGGAATATCTGGCGCGGCGCGGACGCTGCCACAACAGGCATCGACCGCGCAACCGCCGATTACATGGGTATGCTTGCCACGGTCATGAATTCGCTAGCAATGCAGGACGCCATGGAAAAATTGGGGATGGCCACACGTGTGCAGACCGCTATCGAAATGCCACCTGTGGCTGAGCCGTTTATTCGCCGCAGGGCCGTGCGTCACCTGGAAAAGGGGCGCGTGGTGATCCTTGCGGCAGGCAGCGGAAACCCATTTTTTACCACCGATACTGCGGCAGCCCTCCGCGCTGTTGAACTCAATGCTCAAGTGTTGCTCAAGGCAACCAAAGTGGATGGAGTCTATGACGATGATCCCATGCGTAATCCAAATGCACAGAAGTTCGAGGAATTGAGCTATATGCGGGCGCTCAATATGGGACTCAAGGTGATGGACAGCACCGCACTTTCCCTGTGTAAGGATAATCACCTGCCGATTGTGGTCTTCAACCTCAATGAGGCAGGTGCGCTTGAAGCCATTATTCGCGGCAAGAAGTGCGGCACGCTCGTTCATGACCTGAATGATGTAGAGATCCAATTTATTGCGCCCATGTAGCATGATCGACAACGCAGGGGGCACAGGAGTTACTCCGGCCCCTATAAAGGGAGCATTGCTATGGTAGACGATATTTTCGAGGATGCTGAACGACGTATGCAAAAAGCAGTTGAGGTCCTGAAACAGGACCTCTCGTCCATTCGCACTGGCCGCGCCAGTTTGGCGCTTGTGGAACGAATTACAGTCGATTACTATGGAGCGCCGGCGCCCATCAACCAGGTCGCTAATATTAGTATTCCTGAAGCGCGTTTGTTGGTAATTCAGCCCTGGGATCGGAAACTTCTGATTGATATAGAAAAAGCCATTCAGAAATCTGACCTGGGTATTAATCCTAACAACGATGGCCAGGTGATTCGCCTTGCTATTCCACCGCTCAACGAGGAGCGACGTCGTGAAATGGTCAAAATCCTCCACAAGAAATTGGACGAGCACAAAGTCGCCATTCGCAATATTCGTCGTGACGCTCATGATAAATTGCGCGATCGTGAGAAAAAGAAGGAAATTTCTGAAGATGAGCTGAAACGTAGCGAAGATCGCTTAAAGAAGCTCACCGATCGCTTCACCGACGAAATGGAGAAGATCGGGAAAACGAAGGAACTGGAAATTTTGGAGGTCTAACCTTGACCAGGATACACCATCTCCTTCCCTCCTCACGAGGGAAAGAGACTACGCAGTCGCAATCAAATGCGCTAGCTCAGTCAGCATTAAAACAAATGCCTTACACCGTGCGTCATCTCGCTATCATTATGGATGGGAATGGGCGCTGGGCAACCAAACGTCACCTTCCGCGCCTCGCAGGACACAAGGCTGGGGTGAATGCGCTGCGGCGCGTGCTTGAGTACGCTGTCGATGAACATATCGAGATGCTCAGCGTATACGCCTTTTCAACCGAAAACTGGGGCCGGCCACGCATCGAGGTGGAAGGGCTGATGCGCTTGTTCTGGGAAACCATCCGCTCAGATATACAGAAACTACACAGCGAAGGTGTGCGTCTGCGTCATCTTGGTCGTTTGCAAGACCTCTCTCCTGATATTCAACAAGCTGTGCAGGACTCGGTTGATCTTACACGCAATAATACCAGCATCGGCCTCAATGTCTGCTTCAATTATGGTGGACGGGCCGAACTGGTGGACGCCGTTCGCCAGATTATCGCCGATGGTCGTACTCCAGACTCAATCACCGAGGAATTGATCAGTTCCTATTTGTATACTCGCGATCTCCCGGATCCTGAAATGGTCATTCGCACAGCCGGGGAGATGCGCGTCAGTAACTTCCTACTCTGGCAAACAGCTTACAGTGAGTATTATGCGACTCCGACCCTTTGGCCTGATTTTGGGCGCGAGGATTTACGCGCCGCGTTGGAGAGTTTCCGCCAGCGCCAGCGCCGTTTTGGACGTCTCTCTGCATCGTAGTATATAATGAGGAGCGGCTGTTTTACCGTGGTTTGAAGGCTGCTATAAGGAGCCTCATGCAACCCGTAAGCGAACACGAAGTACAAACGAATGCATCTGAAAAGACCAGCAGGCAATGGAATCGCTCCGTTGGCCAACGTGTAATCACGTCCGTTATTGCCATGCCTGTGATACTGGCTTTCGTATGGCTCGGCGGCTGGTGGGGATTCGCGGCAGCTATCATTGCGGTAATTCTGAGCGTCTACGAACTCCATACCATGATGCTCCACGAAGGCTACCATCCGCTCATCGTGGTCAGTTTTGCGCTAAGTATACTCTTCCTTGTGGCTGCTATGCTGCCACAGCAGCGCCTCATACTTCTTGAAATTGGACTTAGTGCAGCCCTGCTGGTTACATTGCCACTATTTTTCTTCCGCAAGAAACTCGAAGGGGCAATGGTAGACTGGTCCCTCACACTGGCTATTCCCGTTTATTTGGGTTGGCCTTTGAGCGTTTTTTTGTTATTGCGCGGGTCTCAAGTGGGTATCAGTCCTGGCTTCTGGTGGGTCCTGACAGTGTTTCTTGGTGTCTGGGGCTTTGACACGGCAGCATTCTTCGCCGGGCATTTCTTTGGTCGGCACAAACTGGCGCCAAACATCAGCCCTGCTAAGACATGGGAAGGGGCAGCCGGTGGCCTGATACTTTCAATCGCCGCCGCCCTTTTACTCACAACCTTGCCTCTTGGCGTTCCCTGGTATCTAGCAATTCTATTAGGCATTCTAATCGGCATAGCCGCGACGCTCGGCGACCTGGCAGAATCTCTCATAAAGCGCCAGACGCACGTCAAGGACAGTGGTCAGATTATACCTGGCCATGGCGGCATCCTCGACCGCGTCGATAGCCTGCTCTTTGCCGTCATCGTTGTATTTATCTTTGCCCAACTCATCGGAAAGTTCTAAATTGAGCCTACTTCCTCCTTCCATCCTGTGAAGCACCCCCTGCATGCTAATCCTTTGGGTTGGCACAATACATTCGTCCAAGATCCTAAGCTTATTAAATTCTTAATCCCCCTACAACATACTGCATTCATAAATTCATAATCTGACTACGTGTTGCCCAAAAGCCACTCATCTGTTAAGATAAACCTATAGTAACCATCCTTGCAACCTAGCAGACAACAATCAAAGCCTAATCTGTAGGGTGGAAGATAATGCCACAAGATTACGTCTATGACATTTTTATCAGCTATAGGCATAAGGGGCCAGCGTACAGCTGGGTTACAGAATATTTTCATCCCTTGCTGGAGCTGTGGCTTCCTGAGTCCGTGCCAGTAGATTACGACGTAAAAATATTCATAGATTCGCAGATCGAAACAGGTGCAGAGTGGCCAGCCAAGCTCCGCATGGCATTAAGAAAGTCTCGCTGCCTTCTACCAATTCTATCGCCAGAGTACTTTCGCTCCAAATGGTGTCAAGCAGAATTACAAACGATGCGACTACGGGAACAATTACTCGGTTTTCGAACGGAGGAGAACCCTTCTGGCCTCATTTACTCGGTAGTTTTTGCCAGCCCAGAGCTCTTGCCCCTTGAAGTTCAGAGCATCCAACCCAAAGATATGAGCATGTGGGCTACGACATACTCGAACTTCAGAAGCAGCATAAACTTTGAGTCTTTTGAGAGCGAAATGAAAAACGTTTGCAAGGAACTGCCGCAAATTATTCAAAGGGCCCCAGCCTGGCAAGATTGGCCAGTTGTTACACCACCGGAACCGCATCAGCGCGTTACCGTTGCATTAGGGCATACGAGGTTGTGATGAGTGAAGGTACCATTGTAACATTCTACTCCTATAAAGGGGGAGTCGGTCGGACATTTGCCCTTGCTAACATAGGTGCCCTACTTAGTCTCTGGGGCTACAAGACCTTATGTATAGACTGGGATCTTGAGGCACCTGGACTACAGCTGTATTTCAAGCAGTGGTTCAAGGAAGAGAACTTGCCCGGGTTGACGGAGATGATTCAAGCATATGCCGAAGGAAAAGAACCTCGCTGGCAAGATTTTGTGACCGAGGTAAACTTTTCGGGTTCATCACAACCACTGCGGCTAATGAAGGCAGGCTTACAGAATAAATCCTATGTTCAGCGCATGCAGGCGCTCGACTGGGACACGCTCTACAGCGACCACGATCTCGGCAACTTCCTCGAAGAGCTTCGTGAGAACTGGAAGCAATTCTTCGATTTCGTACTCATTGATAGCCGCACTGGTATTACTGATATCGGAGGCATCTGCACCATACAACTCCCTGATATTCTGATGCTCCTGCTCACAGCCAACGACCAGAGTCTCAATGGAAGCCTGGAAGTTTTGGAGCGCATACAAGAAACAAGGGCAAGATTCCCATTTGACCGTGCCAAGCTCCTAGTGGCACCGGTTGTTTCGCGCTTTGAGAGGCGGGTACAGTATGATTTGGCAGATCTATGGCTCGCAAGGTTCGCGGATCTGTTTCCACCCATCTACAATGATTGGGCGCATAAAGACACCTCTGCCATGGATCTGCTCAACCATTTACGGATACCATATATTTCCTATTGGAGCTTTGGAGAGAAGCTTCCTGTTATAGAAAGGGGGACAAGCGATCCGGAAGACATTGGGTTTCCCATGGAAACTCTAGCCGCATTGGTGGCTCAGAAGTTATCCTCGACCGATAAACTCATCAAAAATCGTGATTCATTCGTCGCTGTCGCAAAAAAGGGACCGGCAAGAATCGAGGCTGCCGAACAAGACGAACTCCTAGAAACGGAGGGACTCGACGCGACAACCCAGTCTATTAACCTTGCGAGGAAGTATGCGACCCAAGGCAAGTATGAGGAAGCCGAGTCGCTCTACCAGCGTGCCCTAGTCGTCAGTCAGAAGACGCTTGGTCCTGATCATCCCACTATTGCGATCATCCTCAACAACCTGGCGAACCTCTACATGGATCAGGGCAAGTATTTCGAAGCCGAGCCGCTCTACCAGCACGCCCTGGCAATCAGAGAACAAGCGCTGGGAGCCGATCACCCTGACACGGCCACCAGCCTCAACAATCTGGCGAACCTCTACATGGATCAGAGCAAGTATTTCGAAGCTGAACCGCTCTACCAGCGCGCCCTGGCAATCAGAGAACAAGCGCTGGGAGCCGATCACCCTGACACGGCCACCAGCCTCAACAACCTGGCGAACCTCTACATGGATCAGGGCAAGTATTTCGAAGCCGAGCCGCTCTACCAGCGCGCCCTGGCAACTAATGAACGGGTGTTGGGACCCGATCACCCTAACACACTGGTCAGCCTCAATAACCTGGCGGGCCTCTACGACAATCAGGGGAAGTACGAGCTAGCCGAGCCGCTCTACCAGCGCGCCCTGGCGACCTATGAACGGGTGTTGGGACCCGATCACCCCAATACAGTGTCAGCACGAAAGAACTACACTGATCTGCTCAAGAAGATGAAGCCGATAACATAATCCGAAGCTCTAGGAGCATCAATCACAGAAGGCTTTAAGCCTCTTCCTACTAAAGCACAGCAATTTTGCAGATTTTACATTTGTAAGAACGCAGCAAATACGCTATCTTCAGGTTTTGAAACCAATGAAAACCTATAAATCCCTTCTATTCTCGCTTGACCGTTATTGAAGCGTGCGTTCCTTCAGACTTTTTTCTCACCTGAACAGAGAGCATCTCAAATAGCTTCAAAATACTGCTGTTCATGCCTGTAGAGGAGTTCGACTTTCGCTTATGCTTCAATTGCTTGATACAGTAAAATGTACCAACGCACGTAGCGACACCGACGATGAACAGCAAAAAATGGTGATAGACAAGCGGATCAATGCATTAACAATTTGAGCGTGGGGAGAACGGCAGCGAACGATCACGAACAGCTTCTGCTGCATCCCATATTCCTCCCCTAACCACCCCAACGCACCCAAGGCACCCCCAACAAAGTCCTGAGTGTTTCTTTTTGGCCTCATCGCATGATAGAATATAGTTGAAAGCAGAACTGACAACAAAACCAACGATTGTCAGCGCAAAATGGCGACCAGGGGCGAACTGAGTGTTCGCCCAAAATATGAGGTGAATAGTAGCTTTACCATTGATGGATACACCTAGATGACCAGTTTTCCCAGGCGTATTGCTCTACTCGGCGGCCCGCAGTAATATCTCTCTCCTTGCTCAGCAAGCACAGGAATTTTCGCCAGCGCTCACTGCATGTTTCGCAGAAACGCCTGAGATAGAAATAGCGGCCAGAGAAGCCTTATCCGAAGTTGCTCTTGGCGAACAGGGACTTCTTGACGTAGCTACACATCCCGACGTAGACATTGTCGTAGCAGCTACCTCGGGACTGGTGGGTCTCGCTCCAACGTTGGCAGCCATCAATGCTGGTAAAACCATCGCACTGGCAAATAAAGAAACACTGGTCATGGCGGGTCATCTGGTCATGCAAGCAGCGCAAGAAGCAGGCGTATCGATCCTGCCGGTAGACAGCGAACATAGCGCTATCTGGCAATGCTTACGGGGTGAAGAGACTGCTGAGGTCAATCGCCTCATACTAACAGCCTCAGGCGGGCCATTCCGTCGAGCTACGCTTGACCAACTACGCTCGGTGACCGTAGCGCAGGCGCTGGCTCATCCTACCTGGCTGATGGGGCCCAAAATTACCATTGACTCTGCAACATTGATGAATAAAGGTTTAGAAGTGCTCGAAGCCCACTGGCTTTTTGGCATTCCTTATGCACGAATTGATGTCGTAGTCCACCCGGAAAGCATTATTCACTCGATGGTCGAGTTCGTCGATGGTTCGTTAAAAATGCAAGCCAGCCTTCCCAGTATGCATTTGCCGATACAGGATGCATTAAGCTATCCGCTGCGCTTGAATACCAGCGGTACCGGACTTGTAAGCGAATTGCGCTGGTCAGAAGTGGCGCAACTCAATTTCGAAACACTGGATAGAACACGCTTTCCCTGCTTTCGCCTGGCTCGTGAAGCGGCAAAGCGAGGAGGCACTTACCCCAGTGTACTCGTAGGAGCAGACGAAGAGGCAGTTGCTCTCTTTCTCGCAGAAAAGATTGGCTTTCTAGAAATCGCGGAACTGATTGAAGGGGTGCTGGAGCGTCATCATCCGGTCGTGCAGCCGGACATACCTGCAATTCTGGAGGCCTCTGCCTGGGCACGTAGAACGGCACAAGAACTATATGAAACGATCTATCAAAGGAATTTTTTATGAATAACTGGTTTTTGCTGGCCGCCATTCCTGTCTTTGGATTGTGCGTGCTCGTGCATGAGTTCGGTCACTTTATCACTGCAAAGTGGGCAGGTATTCGTGTGGATGAATTTGGATTGGGCTTCCCGCCTCGCCTGGTAGGTTTTCGTAAACGTGATACCGGCGGTTGGGAAGTCATCTGGTTTGCTGGCAAAAGTAATCCTGAAGACACGTATGGCAGTCGAAAACAGTATCTGTATGAAAGCGCAGGTGGCGTAGGCACAGCTATTCCCGAAGCAATAAAGGGCGATAGTATTGCCAGTAATAACCAGGTAGAGACTCGCGCCAGCAACCATACTATCTATTCGATCAATTTTCTGCCTATCGGCGGTTTCGTGCGTATGCCAGGAGAGAATGGAGATGCCAACGATCCCGACGGCAACTACGACCCACAAAGCTTTGCTACAAAATCCGCGGGCAAACGCATCATCGTCCTGGTAGCTGGCGTCACCATGAATATTATCCTGGCGATGGTGCTCTTTACCATTGCTTATGGCCTCGGTGAACCGACCTTCCCTGCTGCGATAGGCAAAGTTGTTCCGGGTTCGCCCGCTGCTGTGGCCGGTTTGCGTCCAGGCGACACCCTGGTCTCAGTAAACGGGCATCCAGTCCAA
>WNGJ01022061.1_pt1 | contig 11939 bp, 10 predicted proteins | sample 5400611 | NCBI WGS metagenome assembly WNGJ01 (sample SAMN13153375, study PRJNA577476) | soil metagenome | isolation source: 40 cm soil or saprolite under Garry oak tree replicate 1 | place: USA:California | collected 2016-06-15 | reverse complement strand
TCTCCGACGTCCCGAAGATGGCGATCGAGGACGTGGAGTTCCACCTCGGCCCGATCCGCGCGGAGGACGGCAAGGAATACGAAAGCGTGAGCCCGCTCTTCGACGAGATGATCGCCCACCGCCTCGGCCTCGTCCCGATCCCGACGGACCTCGGACTGTACAATCGCCGGGAGGACTGTCCGACCTGCCATGGAGAGGGTTGCCCGAACTGCACGATCATCTACTCCGTGAACAAACGAGGACCCGGACTCGTCACATCGGGTGACCTGGAGCCAATCGGAGATGCGAAGCTCCGACCCGCGGACCAGAAGATCCCGATCGTGAAGCTCGGCGACGGGCAGGCCATGCTCGTGTACGCGACCGCGGTCTTGGGCAACGGGAAGGACCATGCGAAGTGGCAGGCGACGCACGGCGTCGGGTATCGCTATTACCCAATCCTGAAGGCCGGAAGCAAGAGCCTCGACGCGCTCGACCCGGCGGTCCCGTTCTGCGAGAGCCACATGCAGTCGACCGCGACGGAGGAGGAGGAGACCCTGGAGCTCTCGAGCGATTGCAAGACGTGCAAGAAGTTCATCGACCAGTACAAGGTCGAATCCGTGAAGGCGGGGAACGATCCCACGCGAATCGTCATGGAGTTCGAGACGGACGGATCGCTGAGCACGAAGGCCGTACTCGTGGCCGCTCTAGAGATTCTCTCAAAAAGGTTTTCGGACCTAGCGACGCAGGCCTCTGGACTCGCCTAGAGCTCCCCAGCCGCTGAATCGAACAGGAAGCAACAAGGCTTAATTAGATTACTATCCATGTAGTAGTCATATGGAGTTAGGTGAGCTAGAACTCGCAGTCCTCCGGGCGGTTCGGAGCCTGGGAGAGGCAACGTCCGGAGCGATTTACAGTGAAGTCAAGAAACGGCGCGACGTTGCATATACCAGCGTGACGACGACGTTGTATCGGCTCGTCGACAAGGATCTAGTCGCGATGCGGAAGGAAAGCGAAAAGAAGGTTTTCTATCGCCTCAAGGAGGGACGCGCCTACCGCAAGGCGATGGCGTCCATGATCGATCGCGTCGTGAACACGTTCGGCGGGGCCGCAGTCTCGTATCTTCTAGAGAATCCTGCCCCGACACAAGACGAGGAATTCGCGTCATTGCGATCACAAGTCCAGACGCGACGGAGCAAGGAGAAGCGGAATGGCTAGTCTTCTGGAGGTTATGGGAGAGGCGCTTGTTACCTATTGGTCCGCCCCGCTGCCCCTCGCGGTGATCGCGGTGTGCGGCGCGTCCATGGGGACGCTGCTCTACGTATTCCTGACGAACGCCCGAAACGCAAAGCTGCGCGTTAGTCTCCTTACCGGCTTATACGGAATGTCCATTTTCTTCTGGGCCTTCGTCGCCACCAGCCTCCTACTCTGCATCGGGCAAGCGCGCATGGTTGCGTACGCCCGGAACGGCGTTCCCCTCGCAGTGTCCGGTGCAGTGGCAGGTGGACTCGCGACTTCCGCAATCATCTCCCTCATTGTGTGGCGTTTCGGGAACTCCGCTGTCCTGCGCCGTTTCTCGCCGCGAGAACCCCACGTCGAGGAGCGGTGGATCCAACGATTTGTCGACTTGCTTGGCGATTTCGAGGCCGTGCCTCGCGTGCGGGTAGGAATCGTGGAGACCGATCAAGCTCTAGCGATGGCGGTTGGAGGCAAGGTCCGAAACATCCTGGTGTCCACCGGGCTCTTGACCACCCTCGACCTGGACGAAGTGGAGACGGTCGTCGCGCACGAACTCATGCACATCAAGCACCACGACGCGGAATTCAAAGTGTTCTCGCGCGTGCTCTCACGAATTCTCTTCTTCGATCCGTTTAGCAAGTTCTTCGACCCGGCCGTGCACCGCGAGCGGGAATACCTCGCCGATGAGACGAGCGGCCGGTCTACGGGCAAACCGGCCTCACTGGCGTCCGCCCTCCTGAAAATCGCTGACCGAGGCATGCCGCCAAGGCCCGCGTGGGGACTGAGCATCCTGGGATCGGGCCGAGGAATTTTCAGTCGATACCCTCCATTGAAGGAACGCGTCCAGAGACTCTTGCTCCTCTCCGAAATCCTGCCTTCGTCCTTCAAGTAGGGAAAACGCTTAATACTATCATAATAGTAACGTCACATTGGGCGGCCGGAGAATCCTTCTCGCACCGATTCGACCATCCGACGTGGACGTTCTCTCGCGAGCCGAGCGAACCTTGGAACTCACCCACCGCTGGGGCTATGCCCCCACGATCGAGGCGCTCTCCAAAGACCTGCTCGGTGGTTCGGAGAGTCCGGGCGATATTGCCGCATTAGTCGAGTCGAACCCTCGGATTAGGGTCCATGAGGGATTCGTCTGTATCCGTGGCCGCGAGTCCCTGATCGAAAAATCGCGACCTCGTGTCACGATCAACAGTTCCGCAAACGGTGCGGCCCACACCATTGCATTGGAATTCGCGGAGAGCTTGTTGCGGACCTGCCCCCTTATCGACTGTATCGGCCTGTCCGGCTCGGCAGCGACGGGAGGGTACATCCCCGCAGATGATGTCGACCTCGACCTCTTTGTTCGAGACAACGCAAAGTACTTGACCTACGCCGTTGCACTCGCCCTCGGATTCCTGGTCTCGCTTCGGGCATGGAAAAGCGGGCGACTTCGGAAAATCATCTGCATCAACGTAATCTGGACGCGAACCCAAACCCAGCCGTTCGCTAGGGATGATGAAGCACTTGGGTTCGAACTGCTTCATTGCCAACCCGTCTTTGGCGAGCGTCATTTTCACAAAGTCATCTCGTCGAACCCGTGGCTCGTCCGTCTGTTCCCGCAGCTTGATCGGGAGGCGATGACCGACCAAACGCTTCCTGAACCGAATGCCCTCGGCCGGATCCTCGCTTGGATCGGTCGTCACCCATCGACCCTGACGATCTCCGATCGCCTTGGCCGATTCGCTTCGCAGGCGACGTACTCCCTAGTTCATTGGATGAAGCGAAAGGACACGCAAGCCATGGAAAGGCTGGCGTTCCTCCGCCGAGTCAAGTTCCCCTATGAGTTCTTTCAAGACTAGGAGACATGCCGGTGATCGCCGACGACATTCTCCTGATGTTCTGGGTCTTGTCATGGATCCTGATTGGGACGATCTACCTTCATTCGGTAGGCCTCTCCCTTTTCGGGGCTCGCCGATGGAAGCCGAGGTCGGACCACGCTCCCGAAAAGCGATTCGCGGTCCTGGTAGCCGCTCACAACGAGGCGGAGGTCATCGGGGCCCTTCTTCAGGACCTTGCGGGGCAGGAATATCCGTGCTCGCTATATGATGTCTTCGTGATCGCGGACAACTGCACGGATCGGACCGTTGAGGTCGCTCGTGGCATGAGAGGCGTCCGGGTCTTTGTAAAGACGGGGCCGAACCGAGGAAAAGGACCTGCCATGCGAACGGGGATCGAACGAATCTTGAAAGACGCCGAGACGGGCGACGGGAAGGTCTATGATGCCTTCACATTCTTTGACGCGGACAATCGGGTCTCTCTGAATTTTCTTCAAAAGATGAATACGGAACTCTGCAGTGGGAACCGATTTATTCAGGGATACCTCGGAACCAAGAATCCGTTCGACAATTGGGTAACGCGAGTCATCTACCAGTCGTATGCCATGACCAACCGTCTGTGGCAGCTCGGAAAACGACGAACCGGCCTCCCGAGTCAGTGCGGGGGAACCGGGTTCTGCATCGACGCCGATCTGCTCGCGGAACTTGGGTGGCCGATGACGACGATCACCGAGGATCTTGAAATGGTCTGTATGCTGGCCCAACGGGGCGTGTTCCCGGTCTGGTCGCCGGAGGCGATCGTTTACGACGAGAAACCGCGGAGCGTTCGAGTTGCGATGCGACAGAGAATCCGATGGATGCGAGGACATTTCACGAATCTGTTTCATTTTTTCATCCCGCTCCTCCGCACCGGGATCCGAAAGAGGGATGTCCGGGTCCTCGATTGCGCGCTGTATCTGCTTTATCCGCTCTCGATTTTCGCCGTGGGCATTCAGAGCGTGCTCTGGGTACTTGGCGCTTCCATTATCCCGCATCTCACCGTGCTCCACCCAGGGCCCTTGTTCTTTCTGATCCTCGCCATGGCGACCTATTACCCGATTCTCGGCATCTACCTCGAGACGAAGTCCCTCCGGGAACTTCTGTATTTCCCGCTCCTCCTCGTGTTCAACTGGACTTGGGTGTTGGCCTGTTTCATAGCCCTCCTCACGTTCCGAAACCGGACTTGGTACCACACACCGCACGATTCAACCCTGGATGACGGAATACACCTCTGAGGGAACGGAAACGGAATTTCAACGTCTGCGGTGGGTCGCTCGTAGGGTTCGCGAGCCCAAGAGCCTCATCATGGGTTTCTCGCTCCTGTTGATCATCGGACTCGCCTCGACGATCCGTTTTCACTTCTCGGGGTTCCTCGATCCATTCGAAGACGGATACCAGAACTGGTGGATCTCAGCGAACCTCGCCTCGACAGGCCAATACTGGGACCGCCACTCGATGATGACTCAGGGAAACTGGCTACCACTCTATCATTTCTTCGGGGCGGGACTTCTCGACATTGTCGGCCTCAGGTCCATGGAAGCTTTGAAGGCTGCCAACATCGGATTGTCGAGCCTCACCTCTCTCATTGTGTTCCTCATCGCTCGAAAGCGAGGTCCCGCCATCGGGCTCGCGGCAACTGGCTTCTACTCCCTCAATTTGGTCGCGATTGCCGTGAGCGGCTGGGCCACGCCAGAGACGATGGCGACGTTCTTTGTCCTTCTCGGATACGCGATGCTGTTCGAGTTCAAGAGTCCCCCGAAAGGACGATTTTGGATTGCGGCACTGGCCCTAGGTCTGGCGGTGACGGTTCGTTATGAGGCTTGGCTAGTCATCGTCCTGCTATTTGCCTTCGTGCTGGCGAACAAGGACGATGCCAAGAACAACCGCAAGATTCTCATCGCCACGATTCCCGCCCTCCTATTCATGATGGGATATTTCGCGTACTCCACTCAATGGGGTTTCCTCCCTTCGATCGTGGTGAAACAGACGTCCACTGACCTCCGGTACCAGATTTCCGTCGGAACGCAACCCAGTCCGACGTTAATTCTTTCCCAATGGTGGAGCGGATATTTTGGATTCTTTCCGCTTGTCCTCATCTTCGGCGGAAGTTTCTCAGTCTTCCGAATTCGCCGCGAGTTCGGAGCGTGGATCGTTCTCTCGTTGTGGGGATCTGTGATATTCTATGCGGCGTTGCTCTTTGGAAACCCGAGCTTTCGGTACGTCCTAATCACGATACCGTTCCTGAGCATCTTTGCGGCGTTTGCGATAGCTGACCTTGCTCGATGGGCCACCCGACCAAGGCGGAAAGCATCGACGGACTGGAACCGTGCAACTCCAATCGTAACCATGACCGGTTTTTTCATTCTCGGAGCAACGCTTCTGCCAAGTGTCTTGGGGTCTTGGGCCCCTGGATTCCCCACGAGCTCGGCCATGGAGCCCTTACGACGGGCGGGCGAGTATGTCAGCTCTCTTCAGCTCCCGGATGGCAAGATTCTTGTGAGTGAGTCCCCAATCGCGGCGTACTTCAGCGGCTATCCACCGGATCGGATCCTTGGTTCTCGCTGGCTCCCCACGAGCCGCTCCGCAGCGCTCAATTTTCTCAAAACAACGACCGCCTATGTCGTGTACATGGGGGTGCCTTACTACACCCTTCGAGTGCTTTTCCCGGAGCTGCAGAATGGCACTAGCACCGCGGACTTTCAGTTCCTATACGACGCTCGCGGTGTCCAAGCTGGTACGCACGCCGTGTTCGTTTACGGAATGAAACCGTAGTGCAATCAGCCTCTGCGGCCGGGCCGCCGTATTCCGATCCACCGTCCGACCCTCGTCGAATACTCTTCGTACGCCCGCCCATGCCTCGATGCAAGTCGCCGTTCCTCCCTGGGCAACAGGACAAATTGAACGGAGAGAATGAGCCCACCCAACAGGAGTAAGACACCGATGGAGCCCAAGAGCAGGGATGACCCGAGCAGGATAGTGAAACGAGCGAGGTACAACGGATTTCGCGTGTAGGCATAGGGGCCCTCGCAAACGAGCCATCTCGGCGGAGCGGCTGGGTGAGGAGTGCCTTCTCCATACCTCCAAAATGCGACTGTCCCCACCACTTCCAAGACAACGCCGAAGACAATCGGAATTATACCGACCCAATTCCAAGGGCCTTGGAGATACGGAGCGAATCGAAGAAGGGTGTCTATTGCTAGTCCCGAAAGTATGAGGACCATTAGGGCAGCGGCGACGCGCAAGGCGCCTTCGACCAAAGCGGGGATGAGAGCGCGGCCAGGCATTACGACCTCCTGAAAGTGAGAATTGAGTGATGGCCCCAGGCATTGATCGGAGGCACACGCGATAGCGTCTCCTCAAGAATCTCGAGGGGTGCAAAAGCCGCCAATAAGGCGGCATAGTACCGGGCCAGATTGGCTGGAGGAAGGAAAATCTGTAAGCCCTGGAGGGACTCAAAAGCAAAGTCTGGACGGAACAACGTAGCGCAGTCCTTCGGGCTGTAGAACCGCGCGGGGACAACGTATCGGTTCAATGGAGGTTCTCGAGAGATGGGGATTGGAACGGTGCGGCCGAGACGTCGGAAGGCCTTTCGAGGTCTCAGGACAAGCGGATAGAACAGTAGTTCGAAGAGGCTGATCTTGTTGATGATGCTGCACACGAACGCGCCGCCACGTCTAACGAGACGGCGTAGCTGGGACGGTACCAGCTCGAAGGCGGGTTCCATGTTGAGCGCCCCTGCGTGGGAGAAACCGCCGTCGAATCTCGCCATACTCGTCCGCGAGCACACCGATTTCACTGGCTCGCAGGTTGGCGACGCGGACGCGATCGGTAAGACCCTCGTGTTTCGCCTTCTTGTTCACCAGCTCGACCATCTCTCGGGAGATGTCCGTTGCCACTACGTTGACTCCGGATCGAGCGAGCCAAAGGGCGTCAATCCCTGTGCCACACCCAATCTCGAAAACCGTTTGACCTTCCAAAAAGGTGCGCGATAGGACCACTCTAAACACCGCATGCATTCGCTGCCCAATCGGATTCGAACCAACGTCTTGGTCGTATGACGGAGCGAGGGAATCGTATCCTTGCGCGATGTGTCGATAGACGTCGGAATCCGCAATGCTTGAGGCGGACTGATTCAGAGTTTGTTTCTTCAACCCGGATGGTCACCCCTGCAAGGACCCGATGGAATGGATTCCTGGAGACCCTGTTCGGCCTATCGGAAGGCACACGAATAATCTTTGCCGCATGGATGAATCGATCGATGCGGTCGGTCACCTGAGTCACTTCGGCTTCCGCGCGTAGATCAGCGGAAAGCCTGCCAGTTCCATTCGCAGGACGGTCGACTTCACGAACCGCGTCGACTGAAAGAGACGACCCGTACCGAATCGCACCTCGCCGACCGGACCCACGGCAGAACGAATCTCCGATTCGAGAGTCTCACGGACCAAGTGGTGATAATTCGATGTGACTTCGGCGTTCGCGCCTAGCCGTTCGAGGTGACTCCGAAAATCACCCTCCGCGCGAGCGGCGCTGGTCACGTCCCGATGCACCGGTGAATTCATGATCATGAACAAGCCACCAGGCACTAGAATGCGGGAGATCTCGGACAGAGTCGCTTCCAGATTCCTCGCATAATGCAACGAAGCATTGCAGATTACGATGTCGGCGGATCGATCCCGAAACGGAGGTCTCTCGAGATCCCCCCGCACTCGTTCGAAGAACGTCCCGCTCTCGACATAGAGTGATGCAGCCCCAAGACCGAGCAGTTTGTCCAAGAGCAAGTCCGTTGCAAAAACTGTGCCTCCCAAGCGAGCAAGCTGGTAGGAGAGCCACCCGACCCCCGCTCCCAGGTCTATGATAATCTTCGATTGAATCCCATCAAGAAACCGGAGCAAAGCGGACAGACTTCTGGCCTTCAATCGCCACTCGGTTGACCGCCGGCGAGTCCTGTCGCGGAAGGGCAACTCAAACAGGTATTGAGGGTCTAGCGAGCCCCATCCGTCCTTCGCCCATGCCGCGGCATACGAGGAAGCCATCGCCTGGGTCTGTTCAGCGCGGCTAGGGAGGACCAAGTTCGGAATGCCGTCGCTGATTTCATACGCGATTGAATCCCGAGAGCAGAGCAAAGCCCCGGTGACGATATCGTCACGCTTCGCGTCAACTGGCGAGAGCGGTCCTAAGCACACGGGGCAAGCCAGGACTTCGATCGCTTGGGCGCGCACGGGACCACTTACCAAAGGCTGTCGCGACTCAATTATTCTGCGCATAATGGCTTCCACGAGGATTCCGCGCTTCTACTTTGTTGTCTTGGTCCCTTGTCAACAAGGAACAACCAACGTTCGATTTTTCGAATCTAATTTCGGTAATACAAATTGGCGAAAGGGCCGTTGATAGCCGGGTCGAAGTGGTAAACGAGGTACAGTCCTTCGATCCGCTCATCAAACCGGGCCGGCACGTAAATGAGAGTTAGCAGCGCTGAGTCCGGTGGTACATCAGAGGTGGTGATGTTCACCGACGGCGTCGAGTATCCCTTATCGACGGACAGGAATGCGATTCCGCCAGTGTTGTACCGCAGGTAAATGGCGATGTCGCTGTAAGCCGTCTCGATGTTGCGCGCCGAAAGGTCTTTCTGGAGAGCATGAAACCAGGCCGAGCTATCGTCGCGTTCGATGGCCTGCGGGACAAACTGGACCGCCAGAACGATGAGAGCAACGGCCAACGGAACGATCCATCTCTTGCTAGTTCGGGTGCAAGTTCGCGCAAGCATACCTACTCCAAGAAAGGCTATAGGAGCGACGACGGCAGCGTACCGGAGGTAGGTGTCAGAATAGTCGAGAGTGCGCAGGGGTTCGTAGAGGGTGAATGCGGAGGAAAGCACCGCTGAAATGACGACCGTGAGGACGATGAACAGCCCCATCGCCCCGATTCGCTGATCGCGGACCAGTTTTGGGGGCACCAATCGCACAGCCGATCGGGCTTCCCGAAGCGCTAAGAAGGGGAGAAAATTCTGACCGAGGTATAGAGAGAAGTAAACGACGAAACCACCGATTACGACAATTTGGATGTCCAAATGGGTGGAGCCAATCAATCGATCCAAGTATCCTATCACCCGGGGGTCCGTGTACGGGTTTCCCTGGGAGGCCACGTTGTAGCCTGTCCAGACCAGCGCCACGCTTGAAAAGATTGCGACCGCCGAGAGGTACCACCGGTCGCGGAACACCTGCCACCGAACGTAGTAGAAACGCCAGGACAGACCGGCAATTCCAGCGATCGGGAACAGGTAGCCAATGGAGTCGGCGGTAAGGTAAGCCAGAGACGCGCTTATCGCGGCAACAACAAGCCACCGAGAATCGACCAGTCCTCGCCAAATAGCCAGGAGAGTGCTTAGCGCAAGAATCATTAGGACGCAGAGGGACCTGCCATCGCTCATATTCAAGTAGAGCACGGGATCGAGAGAAAGTAGGAGGCTCGGTACCAGCGAAACGCGGGGGCCGAAGCCTCTCGAAAGCGAATACGTTAGCAGGAGCAGAACAACAAACGCAATCAATTCTAGGATATGGACGGAAATTTCGTTGAACCCGAGCGCGAGTCCGAACGGCGTCAGCAAGAGAGGCATCAAAGGCGGGTGCCGAGGCGCTAAGGCGGTCTCAATCCCGAGCGAGCCTCGCGTCGCAATCGACTTCGCCACCGCGAGGTAGGTCGTGGCATCCGGATTCAACGCATCTCCGAAAATCGGAAGATGAAAACCCAGGGCGAGAGAAAGCAAAGCGACAAATGCCCAATGTCTTCGAAGACTAGCCGAAGACAACATCGTGCTCACGGGAACGAAATCGAAATGGGAAACACAGCAACGTTTCCCGGGCAAACAACAAATCGCTTCATCCAACGGCCGTGTGACGGACTGTGAGGTCCGGAGAAATTGTGTGAAGTATTCCGCGCGGCATTGGCTCCGCTTGCATCGCTAGGATGGGCTCTGACGCTGCGATGACCATCTCCCCTAAATTGTCGAAGTAGAGTGTATAGTACTGGCCGTTTGTTTGGAAATCTCGGTATGTATGGAGCAGATCGCCGTCCGAGAGCATGAAGTTCAGACTCGTGAACCCTCCGTGCTCCTTGATGGCCAATTCGCGCGCGGCCGACGTGGCCTGGACCACGTCTTCGTGGGACCTTCCCCGGAGTGAGCTCAGGATCATCTCGAATAGGATTTGCGAATCGATTTTCCCAGAATCTTCGGAATCCGTGATGAGCGACCCGTTGTGCTGGAACGCCCACGTGACCCCGTCCCGCTCTTCGATGAACGGGTGGGCGAACTTCTGGGCGACGAGGCCTCCCGACCCCGCCCGCCGAAGATGCCCCATGACGATCAAGGACTGCCCCGGGGCGCGTTCCATGTTCAGCTTCGCGATCTTCCACGCGGTCCCGTAGTATTTGGAGGCGTCCGGGGCGCTCCCCGCATCCCGCATGTGGACCTTTAGCGATCCGTTCTGGAAGCAGGCGAGGCCCCAGCCGTCCTTGTGCCCCCGTTCGTCCGGCGCGCCGAGCGGGCACATGCCGTTCGTGGCTAGGTCCGCGAACTCCTCGAACAAGTCGTAGTACACGGGCCCTCGGCTCACGACGCCCATCATGCGGCACATGCGCCAGGCCAATCGGGCCTGCCTATTTGAGGCTCGCGTCTGCTGGGAATCAAAGGAAACAAAGACACGCCAGAGGTCCGAATTTCGGATTCGACGTATTCACAAAAATGGTAGCGATGACAATCGAGCGCGCAAGGCCCATCCCCCGCGATCGATGAACAGGACGTCATGTGGCGTGACGGCGTCGACACGCAAGATCGCGAGCGCGATGACGCCACCGAGAGACGGGGACCAAGCGGCGCTCGTCACAAACCCCACCTCGCGTCCGTCGTTCGACACCCGATCCCCATGGACCGGTGCCAGGTCGCCGTCCACACGCAGGCCGAGCAGCTTCCGACGCACCTGGCCCACATAGGTCCCGCGGGCGACGATCTCCTGGCCGACGTAGCATCCTTTCGTGAAACTGAGGGCGGATTCCGGGGCCACCTCGAGGGCGAGCGTATTCTCGTCCATGTCCGCCCCGAATCGAGGGATGCCGGCCTCGATTCGAAGGAGCTCCAACGCGTCTCGTCCGATGGGCGACACACCCGTGCGGGAGAATTTCTCCCACTCCTCAGAAAGGCTCGAGTCGGGCGACCAAATCGTGTAGCCGGTGGTCCCGGTCGATTGCACGCGGCCGACGTGCGTCGATCGATGACGGCCCGAGGGGACCGTCAAGAAAGCGTTTCGAGATACTCCACGGACTTCGATGCCGAGCACGGAACCGATCGTCGAATCCGCATTCGGCCCGAGGACCTCGAGGTGACCGGCCGGTCCGAGGTCGCGGAACTCCACGTCATCGCTCACCCGCGCCTTCTCGAGAATCCCAAGGACGCGGTCTTTCTGCGCCGCCTCGATGTCGAGGACGAGGGAATCGGGCAGCGCATACACGCGGAGATCTCCGAGGACGCGGCTCTTCTCATTGAGCAGGAGGGCATACGCCGACGTGCCGGGCGTCAGAATCTTCAAGTCCGGCGCCACAAGGCCATCCAGGAACGGAACGCGTTCGGAGCCCGTGAGTGCGATTTTCGCGCGATCGCTGAGATCGATCATGCCCGCGCGCGTCCGGGCCGCACGCGTTTCCGCGTCGACGGACCGGTATCCCGCCGGGACGGACCAGCCCGCTTCCGTGCGGAACAATGCGCCGTCGAAATCATGGTAGGACTGGAGTCGCAACTCTTGCATGTGCGGGACGGACCAAGCGTCGGCACCATTTGACCCTTTGCGGATGGCACGAGGGCGAGATTCT
>WNGJ01007044.1_pt1 | contig 11943 bp, 9 predicted proteins | sample 5400611 | NCBI WGS metagenome assembly WNGJ01 (sample SAMN13153375, study PRJNA577476) | soil metagenome | isolation source: 40 cm soil or saprolite under Garry oak tree replicate 1 | place: USA:California | collected 2016-06-15 | reverse complement strand
AACATCGCCACCATGAAGCACCAGCTGCGGCGGCTGGGCCTCGGCCACGACCTGCGGCGTGAGTTCGCGACCACCGATACCTCCTACTACAAGTGGACCCAGTGGATCTTCCTGCAGATCTTCAACAGCTGGTTCGACCGCGAGGCTGGCCGTGCGCGGCCGGTCAGGGAGCTGGTGGCCGAGTTCGAGTCGGGCGGCCGGGCGCCGGCCAGCGAGGCCAACCCTGGGGGGCGCCCGTGGGCCGAGCTGGGCGACACCGGCCGCCGGAAGGTCGTTGACAGCTACCGGCTCGCCTACATCTCCGAGGAGCTCGTCAACTGGTGTCCTGGCCGGATCGTCAACATCGTGACCCAGCCATAGAGCCGCTCCGCACGTCATGTCCACGCCGACGCGGCGACTTGCAGTACGACAGCTCCCGTGGGCCGTGATCGGTTCGCCAGACGCCCGACCCGGCTGCCCCGAGTACCAGCGTTCGTTACAGACGGTAAAGGCTCGGTGATCGCCCGACGCGCGATATCCGCCTGGCGCAGGTCCTGGTCTACTGTGATGGCCATCCGATCCGCTCCCTAACGGAAAATCTGTCGTTGCTGCGAGCGCGCCCGAGACTATTGGTGGGGCCTCTTCACCGGTCGGCATGTCAGCCGAATAGCTGACTCAGGCAGGATGAGGAATCCTTGGGCTGCCGTGGCCATTCGGAGGACCATTACACCGCCGACGCCGCGGTTGTCGAGCAGGGATGACTTCGCGGTCCAGCGCGAGCCGGTTGACCAGTGTGGGGTCCCGCTGTCGAGGTTGCCGCGGAAGCGTTGCAGCAGCACCTGCGGAGGCGCATTGGTCCGGTCGTCGCCGAAGCGGCGGTAGACGAGAGGGATTCCGTTGACGCCGATTGCCTTGTTTCCGGCGGTGAGCTGCCCGGCGCGGTCGGTCGTCGTTGCCGTGTCGTGTGGCTGCTCTTCGGAGGTGGTCATGACACGCCGGCGTTGCGGCCCGCAGCCCGGCACCCGGCTTGGACCGGGTGCCGGGGCGCGGGGTTAATGACCGGCCTTGGCGGCGCTGAGGATCAGGTCGGTGACCGCGCCGGGGTGGGTAACCATGGCGGCGTGGGAGGAGTTGATCTGGACGGTTTGGGCGTGCATCCGGGCGGCCATGAAGCGCTCGGCAGCGGGGGGAATCGCGTGGTCCTGGTTGGCCACCAGGTACCACGATGGGATGGTCTTCCAGGCTGGGACGCCGGAGGGCTCGCTGAGAGTCGCGAGCGCCGCCGGGCGCTGGGCGGCGGCCATCACGGCTGCGGTGTCGGCGGAACAGTCGGCGCAGAAGGCTTCCCGGAAGACGGTGGGGTTGATGTAGGCGTCGGTGCCGGTGGTGCCGTCGGGCTGCGGGAACGGCCGGAGGATGAGGTTGGCCGGGGTGAGCATGCTGCCGGGGAACTGCGCCAGGATCCCGCCGGCGGATTCGCCGGCATCGGGGGCGAAGGCGGCGATGTAAACCAGGGCTTTGACGTTGGGGTTGCCGGTGGCGGCGTTGGTGATGACCTCTCCGCCGTAGGAATGGCCCACCAGGACGATGGGTCCGGTGATGGTGGCCAGGACGCTGGCGATGTAGGCGGAGTCGGTGGCGACGCCGCGCAGCGGGTTCGCCGGAGCCAGCACGGTGTAGCCGCGCTGTTCCAGCCGTGTGATGACCCCGCCCCAGCCGGAGGCGTCGGCGAAGGCGCCGTGGACCAGGACGATGGTGGGCTTGGGCCCGTCGCCGTGGTGTGAGGCGGCGGATGTGGCGGGGCTGGCTGAGGCCCCTGTTGCGGCGAAGAGGACCACGCCGATGATGGCTGACAGCGCTGCGAGCATGATTCTCTTCAGCCTGGGACTGTTAGTGGAGCTTGGGACGTTCACTGGTACCTCCTGGATTGAGTCCGGCCGGCCGGGCGGGGAGGCCTACCCGGGCGCGGCCGGGGGTTAGCTGACGAAGCGGCGGACGAAGGCCAGGGAGATGTCGCAGACCTCGCGCCAGCCGCCGTCGATGACCAGCGCGTGCCCGCGGCCCGGGATCAGGACGGTCTCGGTCACGCCAGGGTTGCGGCTCTGCTGCTTGTAGATGGCGTTGGTGATGGCCGGTGGGGCGGTGTTGTCCTTTTCCCCGGAGATGATCAGCATCGGCCCGCGGTCGGGGTTCTTGCTGTCGGCCTTGGCTTCGGTGAAGGGGTTGAGGTTGGCGGTGGCCGCCTGGAACAGCGGGGTGCCGGAGGCGGGGACGGCGAACGTTGCGTACAGCTCCTTGGCTTCCTCCTCGCTGACGGCGTTGGCGAAGGCGTAGCGGAACTGGTCGTAGGTCAGCGGCACGGCACGGTGGTGGTTGGCGGGATTGCCCAGGACCGGCGAGGCGGCCCGCAGCGCGGAGACCGGCAGCGGCAGCACGCCGCGCATGGGCGCGGAGTCGATCGCCACCGTGGCCGCCGATAGGCCCCGGCCGGCGACCATCTGCGAGAGCAGGCCGCCGAAGGAGTGCCCGATGACGGCCGGCTTCTTGTCGAGCTTCGCGATGACGTCCGCGTAGTGGCCGGCGACATGCCCAACCGTTTTGTGGGCGAACACCTCCGGGTGCTCGTTCGCCTCTTCGACGGTGTCGGGGTCATCGGGCCATGACGGGGTGAGCGGGACATAGCCGGCTTCCTCGAAGACGGTGGCCCACCGGTCCCAGCTGCTCGGCAGCAGCCACAGCCCGTGAACGAATACGACCGGCGCGAGTCCTGACGCGTTCGCCTTGCTGATCTGCTCTTCTTCGCGTTCGGTGATGACTGTCATGACGTTTCGCTCTCCTGGTCTGTGGCCGGGGTTCGTCCCCGGGCGCGTGAGTCCAATCTCTCGCCGCCCGCCTTCCGTCGAATCCTGAGAACCTCGTAGTCACGCCGCCGCCCGGGCTTGGACCGGGCGGGTTTCGTGAGGCGCTGTCCTCGCCGGAGATCGGCAGCGGTCGAATCAGCGGAGCCTCGTGGGCGGGTATCGCGAGTTGCGCAAGGCGTAGCCTTGGCCCGTGGCGCTCCTGGATCGCCTGGGTGAGCGGCAGGCCCTGGATCGGGTGCTGGGCGCCGCTCGCCGTGGGTTGAGCGCCGCCCTGGTGGTGCGGGGTGAGCCGGGCGTTGGCAAGACGTCGCTTCTGGCCTACGCCGCCGACTCGGCGGCGCGGTTCCGGGTGATCCGCGTCGCCGGCGTCGAGTCGGAGCTGGAGCTTGGTTTCGCGGGGCTGCACAGGCTGCTGGTTTCGTTCCTGCCCGCGATGGCCGGATTGCCGCAGCGCCAGCGCGAGGCGCTCGGCTCTGCTTTCGGCCTTATCGACGGCAGGCCCGCGGACCGCTTCGGCGTTGGCCTGGCCGCGCTCTCGCTGCTGGCTGATGCTGCCGCCGACTCGCCACTGCTGTGCGTGGTCGACGACGCACAGTGGCTTGACCAGGAGTCCCTCGAGGTGCTGGCCATGGTGGGGCGAAGGGTGTACGCGGAGCGGATCGCGCTGGTATTCGGCACGCGTGACGCCGCTGACGGCCGCGTGCTGCTGGAGGGCATTCCAGACATCCGTGTCGGTGGCCTTCCCGAAGACGACGCCCTCGAACTATTGAGGTCATCGGTGGACGGACCGCTCGATCCCCACCTGGCCAGGCGGATCGTAAGGGAAACGGACGGGTGCCCGATGGCGATCATCGAGCTCGCCGGGAAGCTGACCGCGACCGAGCTGTCGGGAGCAGGCCTGCTGCCCGGGCCGCTGCCGCTGAGCCGCCGGCTCGAAGCCCATTTCCTGCGCCAGGTCCGGGCCTTGCCCGCCATCACCCAGGCCCTGCTGCTGGTCGCCGCCGCTGAACCCTCAGGTGACCCCCGGCTGATCACGAGAGCAGCGGCGCGGCTCGGAAGCCCCCCAGCCGCGGCCGAGCCTGCTCAGGCCGAGGGGGTGATCGTGATGTACCCCGAGGCGCGGTTCCGTCATCCGCTCATCCGATCCGCGGTGTACGGCGGGGCATCGCCGGCCGACCGCCGGCGCGCCCACCGGGCGCTCGCGGCCGAAATGTACCCCGGGCGGGACGCCGACCGCCGGGCATGGCACCTCGCCGCGGCCGCGGCCGGCCCGGACGAGGCCGTCGCAGCCGAGCTCGACCGCGCCGCCGGCCGTGCCCAGGCCCGCGGCGGACACTCGGCCGCGGGCGCCCTTCTGGCCCGGGCGGCCCAGCTGACCCGCGACGAAGACCGCTGGGCGGAGCGAATCCTGGCAGCCGCGCACGCCCATCTGGCCGGAGGTGCCCCCGACCGGGCGAGGTTGCTACTCAAGCAAGCGGCTGAGATCAGCGATCCGTTTCAGCAGGCGCGGATGCGGCGGCTCCAGGGCCTGATCCGGCACGCCCTGGGACAGGCTCAGGGCACGGCGTCGATCTTGGTGGACGCCGCGCGCGCACTCGAGCCGTTCGATGCCCACCTCGCCCGCGCCACCATGCTGGAAGCGCTCGAGGCCGCGCGGGTGACCGGCCGGTTCACCGCGACCGGGGAGAGTGCTCTGGACGTCTGCCGGGCGGCGCGAGCGACGCCGCTTCCGCCTGGATCGCAGGCGGGCGTCGCCGACCTGCTACTCGATGGCGCCACCGCGCTGGGCCTCGACGGTCACGCTGCCGCTGTCCCGGTCCTCGGCCAGGCCATCGCTGGCCTGCTCGCAGAACAGTCCGACTCGGCAGATGCGCTGCTATGGCTCGGGATCGGGTGCTGGGCCGCCGGCGCGGTCGGTGACGACACCTCACTACACGAGCTGGCCACCCGGCTGGAGCATCTCGCGCGAGAGAACGGAGCCCTGGCCGCGCTGTCCACCGGGCTCCTGTTCCTCGCCATGTCCGAACTGCTTGACGGCTCGCTCGATGCTGTCCGGGCGCGCTTCGCCGAGCGGGCCGAGATCATGGCCGCCGTCGGGCGGCCGTCCGATGTGGGAGAGCTCATCGTGCTTGCCTGGCGAGGGCGCGAAACCGAGGCGCGGACCGAGGCGGCGTCGGTCACGCGCTACGCGACCGAGCACGGTCACGGCTGGATGCTCGGCTACGTCGACTACGCACTCGCCGTGCTGGAACTGGGCTTGGGCAACTACCAGGCAGCCCTGCCCAGCGACCTGAGGAACTTCCGGGACAACCCCTTCATCGGCATCGTCGGCTTCCCGGACCTGATCGAAGCGGCATCTCGAAGCGGGCAGCGCGCCACGGCGGCCGAAGCCACGGCTGAGTTCGCGGCCCGCGCGCTCCCCAACGGCACCGCCATCGCGCTGGGCCTTCTGGCCATGTCGCGAGCGCTGCTGGCCGACGACGCCCACGCCGAGAAGCTCTACCAAGACGCGATCGAGCATCTGTCTCACTGCCGGGGAAACCTGCGAAAGGCGCGGGCACACCTGCTGTACGGGGAGTGGCTCCGCCGCCAGAAGCGGCGACTCGACGCCCGCGACCAGCTGCGAACGGCCCACGAGATGTTCCTGCGAATGGGAGCCGACGCCTTCGCCGAGCGCGCCCGCGTCGAACTTGCAGCGACCGGAGAGCACGCGCGCAAACGAACTAACGACACGCGCCGCGACCTCACCCCCCAGGAGGCACAGATCGCGCTCCTGGCCTCCCGCGGCGCCACCAACGGCGAGATCGCCGGACGGCTGTTCCTCAGCGCAAGCACCGTGGACTATCACCTCCGCAAGGTCTTCCGAAAACTCGACCTGACATCACGGCGCCAGCTCGCCCACGCGCTGCCGGAATAGGCGGCGGCGTCTCCGCGGCGCGGGGACATCTCGGCGCCACGGGCAGACGTGGCATGCTTCTGCTCGGCGCGCCTCTGGCCAGTTCAGTTACATCGCTCGCACACTCACGCACGGTCTGCCCTCGGAACTAGCATGAGCGCATGGCCGCACGTCCGGCTGCGGCAACGCAGCCGTTGCGGGGCAGGGACGCGGAGCTGGCCGTGATCGACGCGGCGCTCGGCCAGGCCCGCGACGGGCGCGGCGGCGTCCTCCTCGTCGAAGGAGGGGCCGGCCTGGGCAAGAGCCGGCTGCTGGAGGAAGCGATGCGCCTGGCCGGCCGCGCAGGCCTACGGGCGGCCGTGGGACGGGCAGACGTCGATGACAACGCGGTCCCCTTGGCGCCGCTGATGTCGGCATGCTTCGGCGGGAACGCGCCCTTGCTAGACCGCAGCGAGCTTTCCGCGCTACGCGTGCTGGGTGGGGACCGCTACTGGGTGCTGCTGGAACTCGAGGCGCTGCTGGAACGCGCCGCGCTGGAGCACCCGGTGCTCATCTGCCTCGATGATCTGCAATGGGCGGACGCAGGAACACTGGAGGCATTGCGGGTCTTGCCGGCGCGGCTGGGTGATGTTCCCATCGTCTGGATCGCTGCCTATCGGACCGGGCAGGCGTCAGCGCTGCTGTTGCGCACCGTCGCGGAGCTCGAGGAAGCGAACGCGACTCGCCTTGTCCTCGATCCGCTCGACGAGGATTCCGTCGGGCAGATCATCACCGACGTGATGAGCGCCCCGGCCGGTGTGACGCTTGCGGAGATCGCCGAAAACGCTCATGGCGTTCCGTTCTTGCTGATCGAGCTGCTCCGTGGCCTTCTGGAGGAGGGCCTCGTCCGGATCGACCGGGCGCAGGCTGTCCTGGTTGAGGCCCGGCTTCCTGCCCGTGTCCGCGACAGCATGCAGGAACGGCTCGACCGGGTGCCAGCTCCCGCGAGACGCGCCGCCGTCGCCGCATCCGTCCTCGGGCAGGAGTTTCGTTTCGACGACCTTGCGACCATGCTCGGCAGCGAACCCGCGGCCCTGCTGGAGCCGGTCGAGGACCTCGTCCGGGCAGAGATCCTGGCCGAGTCCGGTGAGAACCTTCGCTTCCGCCATGACATCATCCGCCAGGCCGTACTCGACAGCGTGCCCGCCGCCGCCCGCCGGGCACTGGACCGCCAGGCGGCCGGCATTTTGCTCGCGGCCGGGGCGGTCCCACTGGAGATCGCGACCAGGCTGGCGGCCAGCGCCGGGCCCGGCGACCAGGTCGCGATAGCGACACTGCACGAGGCGGCACGTGCCCTTGCCCAGACCGACCCGGGCATGGCGAGCGAGTTCACCAGGAAGGCCCTGACGCTGACCGCGGACACTGACCCGCACCGGGCGGCGCTGGTCGCCGAGACGGCGGTGCTGCTGCATGCAGCGGGACGTGACCTGGAGGCCAGGGAATTCGCCAACGACGCGCTCGGCCGCGTCCTCCCCCCCGAGGCAGAGGCCGACGTACGTCTCAGCATCGCCCAGATGTACGGGCTGCCCGCTGACTCGCGGATCGAGTCCGGCCGGGCAGCGCTCGCACTCCCTGGCATCTCCCAGCCGCTGCGGGCTCGTCACCTGGGCGTCATGGTGCTCAGCCTGGTGGCTGCGGCAAGGCCCGAGGAGGCGCGGGCGGCCGTGGCCGGCGCGGAGGCTGCGGTTCGTTCCACGAACAGCGCCAGCGCCCGCCTGAACTTGGAGTTCGGCAAGCTGGCCCTGGACGAAGCCAGCTTCGAGTACGCGGCGATGATGCCCAGAATCCAGGCAATCCGCCGCCTGGGCGCCGAGGCCGGCGAGGACACCCAAGTACAGGCAGCTGAGTGGTTCCGCAGCAGCATGCTGGCCGCCCTCGACCGGCTCGACGAGGCGCTCGAGGTCGCGCGCATAGGGCTCGCGGCTGCTCAGCGCGACCACCAAGCATGGATCGCGCCGCGCTGGGAGATCTGGCGAGGCTGGCTGCTGCAGCAGCAAGGGCAGCTATCGGATGCGGGTGCCGCGCTCGAGGGAGCGTTCGCGGCAGAAGGCATCAACCTGGCGCTGGCGATTCCTGATGCTGCCGGGCTTGCCGCGCTTGGGCTGGTGGCGATCCACACTGGCGACCAGCGCCTGTCCGGGAAGTGCGCCCAGATCGCCCGGGCGACGCTCGCCGTCGGAGCGTTCGACGACGCTCGCCGCCACCTGGTGTGGCTGCTCGCGCGTCAGGCCATGGCGCGAGGCGACGCCGAGGCGGCCCGAGACGAGCTGCGCGCCGGCGGTGGCGAGCCGGCCGGGGCAGGCCTTCCAGTGCTTGCGCGGGAGGTCTGCACCGAGCCGCATCTGGTCCGGCTGGCGGTCGCCGCGCATGACGGCGCGCTGGCCGACGCTGCGGTCAGCGACGCAGAGCAGCGCGCCCGCCGCAACCCTGATGTTGCTTCCATCGCCGCCACCGCTTCGCACGCCCGCGGACTGCACCATGACGATCCAGACGATCTGCTGGCCGCCGTCGAACTGCTCGACGGCGGAACGCGCCCCCTCGCTCTGGCCTCCGCACTGGAGGACCTTGGCCGCGCATACCTTACCCGGGCGCGGAACGACGAGGGCATCACCACCTGGGGACGGGCGCTCGAGCTGTACATGACCGCCGGCGCAACCTGGGACTCTGGCCGTATCCGGGGACGGCTCCGTGCGCTCGGTGTGCGGCGGCGTTTCGTCTCGGCTGAGCGGCCTGCCAGCGGCTGGGCAGCGCTGACCGAATCCGAGCTCCAAGTCGTCCGCCTCGTGGCGGGCGGGCTCACCAACCGGGACGCCGCGGAGCGGCTCTTCGTCTCCCCGCACACCGTCGGCACCCATCTGCGGCACGTGTTCACCAAGCTCGATGTCAACTCTCGCGTCGAGCTGACCCGTATCGCACTGGAGCGCGAGCCCGGAGCCTGAACACCCCGCCGGCCGGGACGAATACCGTGTTCACGCGATGTGCCCGGACTGGGCTGGTGTCACGCTCTGACTACCTGCCAGTGATCGCACAGAGAGTCCAGCCCATGAGCACTGCAACGACCTTCCGCCTCCGCGGGCCGGCTGATGGCACGCACAAAGTAGTGCACGAATCGCCATCACCATCCCATCTCGACCATGGCCTGGGCGTGCTCGAACTCGGCCTCGGCAACTACCAGGCCGCCTACCAGATGCTGCAGCGGGCGGCATCCGACCGATCCCAGCCGGACATCGCCGTGGTGGCTCCCGACCTTCTGGAGGCCAGCGCGCGCTGCGGCCGCAAGCTCGCGGCCGCCGCCCTTCTCATGTGCCTCGCTGGGACGGCCCGCGCCGCCGGCACCCCGCTCGCCCTGGGCCTGCTGGCACGATCGCGCGCCCTGCTGGCCGGCGACGGCCTCGCCGAGGACCTCTACCTTGAAGCGATCACCCAGCTCGAGCGCAGCCACGACCCCATGCAGCTCGCCCGCGGGAACCTGCTGTACGGCGAATGGCTGCGCCGGCGCCGCCGCCGCCGCGATGCCCGTGAACAACTCCGCGCCGCCCAAGACGTCTTCGCCGCTGCCGGCTCCTCCTTCGCCGAGCGCGCCCGGGCCGAGCTGGCCGCCACCGGCCAGACCGCGCGGAAACGCTCCGTCGAGACCCAGAACAACCTCACACCCAGGGAACGGCAGATCACCCGGCTGGTGGCTCATGGCGCGACGAACGCGGAAACCGCCGCCAAGCTCTACATCAGCGCGGCGACCGTCGACTACCACCTCCGCAGCGTGTACCGAAAGCTCGGCATCCAATCCCGCCGGCAGCTGTTCCACAGCTCATCCGCGCATGCCTGAGCCCGGCCGGCCAATAGGTTTCCCTCCGCTGCGCCACATTCACGGGATGCGAAGGATGACCAGCCCGCCGTACCGTCGCCGTGTGGAGGAGCAACGGTGACGGCGCGTATCAGCACGACGATGCTGGTCAGGTTCGAACCTGACCAGGCTGGTCTATGCACCCATCTCGACGCCATCAAGCCCGTTACTCCCAGCGCCCCAGGCTGCGAGGACTGCCTGAGCATCGGCATGGTGTGGGTCCACCTCCGGATATGCATGACCTGCGGTCACGTCGGCTGCTGCGACGACTCGCGAAACCGGCACGCGCGCGTCCACCATGACTGCAGCGGTCACCCCGTCGTCCGGTCCATCGAGCCCGGCGAAACCTGGGGCTGGTGCTACCTCGATGACACACCGCTGCCCCCTGCGCAGCAGGCCCAGCCCAGCACCTCTCCCCGCGACGACACCCCAGGCAAAGGCAAGCAGACACGCAGTCCATGACCCGCGACATCTCAGCTGTGCGGCAGGACATCGCAACCTTGCAAGACGGTACGCAAACACTGCGCAATGACCCCGCCACACAGAATCACTCCCAGGTAGCGATCACGAAGGACCAACACCAGGCGACCGCAGTCGGCGGCATCGATCAGGTGAACCCAGACCGCGCCTATTACTCCTGAATCGCCGAGGTCGCGCAGACCGCGCTCGCCTTCATACGCCGCTTCACCTGACCTCCCCAGAGGGCGTACCCCCCACCGATCCGTACCGCGGCAGGCAAGGGAGACCCATGAACATCACCCGCAGCGCGCACCCGGCCAGGCTGCATGCCATCGCTATGGCCGCGGTCCTAGCGACCGCCGGGCTGCTCGCCTCAGCCAGCCAGGTCACCCCGGCCAGGGCCACCACCATTCACGCTGGCGGCGGGCCCAAGCCCACGATCGTGCTCGAGCACGGCGCGTGGGCTAATGCCTCCGGCTGGAGCGAGGAAATCAAACGGCTCCAAGCCGACGCCTACACCGTTTACGCCCCGCCCAACCCGCTGCGCGGCCTGGCCAACGACTCCGCCACCCTGGCCGACTTCCTCAACACCATCACCGGGCCGATCACCCTGGTCGGGAACTCCTACGGCGGGATGGTCATCACCAACGCCGCCACCGGCAACCCCAACGTCAAGGCCCTGGCCTACATCGACGGCTTCATCCCCGCCCAGGGCGACACCGCCTTCGGGCTCACCGGCGCCCAGCCCGGATCCTGCCTGGACTCCGCCAACGCCTTCACCGCCGTGCCCTACCCGGCAGCCCGGAAGGGAGACTTCGACGCCTACCTCAAAGCTGGCCCTGATGCGCCCTACCCCGGATTCGCCCAGTGCTTCGCCAACGGCCTGCCGGCCAGCCAGGCCGCGGTCCTGGCCGCCGCCCGGCGCCCCGATCGCGTTCAGCGCCGGATCCGATCCCTCCGGTGCTCCCGCCTGGAAGACCATCCCGTCCTGGTCGCTGATCGGCTCCGCCGACCACGTCATCCCCCCGGCCGAGCAGATGTTCATGTCCCAGCGCGCCATTGGATCTGGCCTCGTTCGATCGTTCTGGCGCGACGGTGTGAGCCGCACGGCCTGTCACGTTCCAGACCGGATGCCGGTCCCGCGGGGTCCACGGCGGCAGCCGGATGGCCTGGAGTGATAACAGAAAAGATGATTAGCCTGTCAGCGCGGACGTTTCGGCGTCAGCGCCCAGACCAAGGAGGCAGCACATGGGCACGATCACGACGACCGATGGCACGCAGATCTTCTACAAGGACTGGGGCTCGGGCCAGCCGATTGTCTTCAGCCACGGCTGGCCGCTTTCGGCCGACGACTGGGACACCCAGATGCTGTTCTTCCTGCAGCACGGCTACCGCGTCATCGCCCATGTCCGGCGCGGGCACGGACGCTCCACGCAGACCAGCGATGGTCACGACATGGACCACTACGCCGGCGACCTGGCTGCGCTGACGGCCCATCTCGATCTGCGGGACGCCATCCATGCCGGGCACTCCACCGGTGGCGGCGAGGTCGTGCACTACATCGCCCGGCACGGTGAGAGCCGCGTGGCGAAAGCGGTACTGATCAGTGCGGTGCCGCCGCTTATGGTGCAGACCGACGCCAACCCGGGCGGCCTGCCGAAGAGCGTCTTCGACGACCTGCAGGCCCAGCTGGCCGCCAACCGGTCTGAGTTCTACCGGGCCCTGCCGTCGGGACCCTTCTACGGCTTCAACCGGCCCGGCGCAGAATCCTCCGAAGCGATCATTCAGAACTGGTGGCGGCAGGGAATGATGGGCGGAGCGAAGGCACACTACGACGGCATCGTTGCCTTCTCCCAGACCGATTT